>SDBS01000217.1_pt1 | contig 51316 bp, 50 predicted proteins | sample 2277091 | NCBI WGS metagenome assembly SDBS01 (sample SAMN10404972, study PRJNA504765) | marine sediment metagenome | isolation source: marine sediment core GS10_PC15, 163 cmbsf | place: Arctic Ocean: Southern Knipovich Ridge | collected 2010 | reverse complement strand
CTTTATCACGGTCAACAGGGAGAAAATTATTGAGGAGTGGATTTTTCTCACAGAAATTCCTTCTCCCTCCGGATTTGAAGAGAAGAGAGCCGTTTTTATGAAAAAGCAGTTTGAAGCTGCAGGGCTGGACAATGTCTCTATTGATCAGGCAGGAAATGTTGTCGGAATATGGCTGGGCACAGAAAGAGGAAAAAGAATAGTTGTTCCAGCTCATATGGATACGGTGTTCCAGGATCTCTGGGAGATAAAAGTGAAACGGGAGGGAAATGTGCTCAAGGCTCCCGGTGTGGGAGACGACACCGCCAGTCTTATTCACCTCATTTGGAGTGTGCGTGCTCTAAAATCTGCAGGATTCAATCCAGAAAACACCTATTATTTTGTCGCCACCGTGGGGGAGGAGTTGGGATTTGTCGGCATGAGGGCTTTTATGGAAAACAATCCGGAAAAGATAGATCTGGTCATTGCTTTGGATGGAGACCTCGGTGGAGTTCATTACGGAGCGCTTGGATTTGGTGGAGGTCGTGTGGTGTACCGCGGCCCCGGAGCACACACCATGTTGAGCCGTGGAATTCCCAACCCCAATCTGGCCGTGGCTAAGGCCATAAAACGTCTTTACCGCATCAAACTCCTCTCTGAACCGCTGGAAAAATGGACTATACTTAACATCGGTAAAATCGGAGGAGGCAAAGTGCAAAACGCCGTTTCCCAAGAATCTTTTTTCACGATTGATCTCCGCTCTCCGGATGGAGGAGAATTGAAAAGAGTTCAGAAAGAAATCAAGACGATTTGCAGCGACGTGGCAGACGAAGAAGGAGTCGAGGTGAACATCGACTTGAATGAACAGGCCAGGGCTCATCAGATTCCCGGAGCCAGGGATTCGTTCCTTATTAAAACGGTTGTGGATATTCTTGAGCATCTCCGTGTCCAAAACATTAAGGTTGATCCCTTGGGTTCAACGGATGCCAATGTCGGGACTGAAATGGGAATTCTTTCTGTCAACTTGGGACGGACGTACGGCCGTTTTAAGCACAGCCTTGAGGAGGAAGCGGATATTGACGGGCTCTTTCTGGCCTTGAAACAAATTTGTCTTCTATTTGTCTGTTTAAATTAAAAGGACAATTTTTTCCAGCCACTCTTTGTCGATGTTTGAAAAGGCATTGAGTTTCTGGCTGTCCACATCCAGAACTCCCAGTGAGTCATTTCTTTTATCTAGAAGCGGGACGACGATTTCTGAATTGGATCGGGTGTCACATGCGATGTGTCCCGGAAATTTGTGGACGTTTGGAACGACAATTGTTTTTTTCTCTCGAATTCCTGCCCAGCATGCACCTTTGTCTTTTTCCAAAATTTGGCAGGCGAGAGGTCCCTGATAGGGCCCTACAATCAGCTCTCCATTATCAAGAAGATAAAATCCTGTCCAGAAGAAAAATGAGAATTTATGATGGAGGAGGGCGGCGATTGTAGACATACGTGCTGTTGTATTATTGGTTTTTGTCAGAAGATCTTCCAGCTGCCCGTGAATTCGCTCATACCTTTTTGCCCGCTGTTCATCAGCAGTCAAGCTCTCCTCCTCAAGTCAATAATTTATGTGAGTCTTACAAAAGGTAGCATTGAAGACACAAACAGTCAAGATACATGGGAGCATCCCTATAAGGTAAATTGACTTTCATCCATATGTGGGTTATTTTTAAAATGAGTCAGAAAACGGAGGATATCATGTCAAAAAGAAAATTCACAGCTTTTATCGTTCTTCTTTTTTTAGGTGAATTTTTTGCATACGGTGCAATCGTTCAGAGAGAGGATATTCACAGACTTGGGCTGGACTTGGAAGAAGCGGCCACCTATTTAGCAGAAAGCAGTTTTGAACATTTTAAGGGTTGGGATGGAATAATTTCTGAACAGGAGCAGGCCATTCTCTTTAAATCAGAGGCTTTTGCCGCATCCTGCCGGCTTTTTTTGAAACTGTCTGAGCAGAGTTCAGACTATTATGTGAGGCGACATCAGAGAACAAATCTCTACAGTGCGTATCTGTATCTTCTTGGAGCATTCAAGGAGTTAAATAGTGAAATGGGGAGAGGAGGGATCCAACCTTATGCACTTCAAGATGCGAATCGTATTCTGGATCGAATGGACTATGAATTTTCCAGGTGGCCCGCTGCGGATAACCTGGCTTACCTGCATCGCAAATATGTGAAGGGGAGAGATTCCGCCGTCTACATGATTGAGAGAAGAGGGTCTGGTGAGTATGTTCTTCATCGTTTTAAAGATCTTGTGAGCATTTTCAAATATAATTATGATTTAAAAAGGGGGAAAAATCCCTGGGACTATCTTGTATATGTAGAAGAGAGTACCTTAGACAAAATGGAGGAAGGGCAAATGATCGCTCTGACATTTGAAGGATTCCTTATCATCGAACAGTCGGACAGACCGAACAGGGGGGTTTATCTGATAGAAAACGGAAAAAAAAGAGGGGTGACATCTGCAAACCTCATCACTTTGCGTTTCGGAGGCTGGGATAATGTCTATGAAGTGCCTGCCGAAGTGATTAGAATGTATCCGGATGGAGAGCCCATTAAATAGCCTGCATAAAACCTGTCTAAGTCATCGCGGGCACTGCGATCATTCGTGATAACAACCAACCACTTTTTTTAATTTATACAAAACAATCGGGTGGAAAAATGGGAGTATCTGTTTATCCTCCCCCCCCTGAGGAGTTTGGCGGGCTGTTGTCAGCAAAAGGGGGGTTGATGATGGGAACCAAAAAAGGTGGGTGTTCCCTCCAGCCCGCAAAAGGGAACCTTTTCTATTATAACATAACAGCTTTAATTGTAAAGAAAATGGTTCAAAATATATTGTTGTCTATAGTGTTGAAATTAAATGAAGTATGGGAAGTTTCTTGTTTGTTTAAAAAAAATATATTATTTTATTATGGTTCTTTTCCCGATTAGCCTTAATTATTTACGGGCTGAATTGAATTACCTATTTGCACAAAATTAGTGTACTATCTTTTGAAGAAAGAATCCCAAAGCAAAAAATTGAGGAGGAGGTCATATGGAGGAAAAAAAGATTGATATCAAGGTAGATGAAAAAGTCGCTCTTGGTCAATATTCCAATCTTGCGGCGATCCGCCACACCAAAGAGGAGTTTATCTTTGATTTTGCGTTCCTCTTTCCCGATGGTCCTGCTGGAAAACTGATTTCCCGTATTTTGCTCAGTCCCCCCCATGTGAAGAGGTTTTTGGAGGCTCTACAATCCAATGTCAAGAGATATGAGGACAACTTTGGGTCTATCACACCGGCCGATTTGCCCCCTCCAGTCGGGTTTGTCCATTGATTATCAGAGCGAAAAGTTTGGTAAAGAGATTGTTGCAGAGTGTGAAAAATCGAAATTTTACCTTGACATGGCCCTATTTTTTTATAAAAATCTGACTAGATGGGAAATTTAGCTGGAAAAAACCTTCAGTCTCTCATCGGGCCTTTAGGAGGTCTTAGGTTTTTTAATCTCACATTGGAGGAGTATCAATGGCGTATGAATTTCACAATTCAAAAGGGGTCACATACTATCTTCACTTTAAAGATGTTAATTTAAAGGGAGGAAGACAGCAGAGAATTTACTTTTTTGCCAAGAATATCAGAGATGGGTCCTTGGATGCAGTTCCTGATGGCTATATAGCTATCGAAACAGAAAGAACGGGAATGCCCATCCTAAAAAAAGGGTAAATCTAAGAACTGATAATAGGGGTAGTCCTGTTAGGGACTCCCCTTTCTTTCCTTCCTCGCGCTCTCTTCAAAGTATTTCTATCTTTATATTTTTCTGAACAACCAAGTTTCGAAAAAAAAGGCCCCCTTGAAAACGGGCTTTTTTTTATGTCTTTTTGACTCTATTGACTGTCATCTGTCCTGAAACTAGGACAGGATATTCTCTTTTCATTTGGGGAAAACAGTTGGCATAGAACTTGCATTTAAGTGCAGCGGAGGCCAAAGATGAAAAAAACAATGTCTTTTCTTGTGTTTTTAGTGTTTTGTGTTTCTCTGTCCATGGCGTCGGAGGACACAGAGTATTACAGTTACAGTTATGCCCGGTTGAGCTATGTCAATGGAGATGTGTTTATCCAGAGGGCCGGCGACAGCGGTTTTGAAGAGGGAGATGTGAATCTTCCTATTGTCGAAGGAGACAAAATCGGTTCCAGAGAAGGGCGTGCGGAAATTCATTTTGGCAAAAAAAATTATCTACGTATCGATAGACAAACACAGCTTGATCTTATTGAGCTGCCGGAACGAGGAAGCGAGGTTATTCGGCTGCACATGCTTTCAGGTGATATATTTTTAAGAATAAATTTTTTACAGAGAGAGAAGGACTTTGAGATACACACACCGGATGCATCTTATTATATACTGGAGGAGGGACTCTACCGTTTTGTTGTCAGGGAAAATGTCCAAACTGAAGTTCTGGTGTATGAAGGAAGACTAGAAGCTGCAGGTCAGGAAGGATCCGTTTTTGTTGAAGAAAACGAAAGCCTCTTTGCCTTTGATGGCACCTTTCGATCGGATTCAAGTGATTACTATACCGAATATGATGACAGTTTTGCCAGTTGGAGTGGTTCCCGTGATGAACTGCAGTCCCGATATGTGGCCAAACGCTACCTTCCCGTCGAACTTTACGAATACGAAACCGAACTGGCCTACAACGGACGATGGATGTATGAATCTCCCTATGGTTATGTATGGATTCCTTCCGTAAGATACTCCTCCTGGAGACCTTACTCCCATGGACGCTGGGTTTGGTACCCCATCATCGGTTGGACCTGGGTTTCTTCACATTCTTGGGGTTGGGCCACATCCAGGTATGGACGGTGGCACTGGAGAACCGCTCTTGGATGGTACTGGATTCCTACACGGAGATGGGGGCCTGCCTGGGTCCACTGGCATCACGGGTATGACTATCTTGGGTGGAGTCCACTCAGCTATTGGAACCGGCCTGTAGTCATTGTCAACAACCGCTTTTACGGCCGTTATAACGACAGGTATTACCCTGCTCAGTCCCGTGCCTTGACCGTGATCCGAAAAAACCAACTTCAGGCCAGATATATTTCAAAAGTTGCATTGAGTCAGGATAAAGTCGGACAGATTGGGAAAATCTCACTCTCATCCAGGCAGCCGAATCTCAAATTCGTTGTGGATAGAACCAATGCAAAATATTCGACAGCCTCCAAAGTACTTTCCAGAACGAACTTACGCCAGGTGAATAAGAGTTATTCCTCCGGAAAAACGATCAATTCTGTCTCCAGAGTGAAGTCCACATCCATACGCACGTCTAGCTCCAGCCTTAAAAACTCAGGTGTGATTAAAAGACCATCAAGCCGCATCAGCAGCACGGGGGGGGCATCTCAAAGATCCGGGATCTCTTCTCGGTACATAAAAAGATATTCACCGAGTTCACAAAAATCTGTGAAGTCCAGAAGTCCAGCGACACAAAGAAAAAGGATTGCCCCTTCGAGATTCAAATCTTCCATCCAGAGTGTACAACGCACAATTCCGAGTCGTTCTGCTGTAACCAAAAGATTCCCATCCTCTTCGCGTTCCCAAACTCCGTCTCGGTCGATCACAACAAAAAGGTCTTCGACTTCCACGGAGAATAAAAGTGCTGCCAGGAATTCAATTCGCAAGTTTTCCTCCACTTCTCGAACACCGTCGAGGAGTTTGGGGAGAACGCAATCATTCTCCAGCAAAAGAATTTCAACCCCAAGCCGCAGCTCAAGTCCCTCACGTTCGACCGTGAGCCGATCTTCCCGAAGCTCCAGTTCCTCCCGATCAACGGTGAGCCGCTCCTCGCGAAGCTCCAGCTCTTCACGTTCAAGTGTGAGCCGTTCTTCCTCGAGTAAAAAGGTTAAAAAGAAATAGTCCATTCATCGTAATAGGAGAATTTTTCCTCTTTACTTTTCCGCCCTTCAGTGGTATAAAGAATTTTTCTTGAAGAAAAGCAAAATGATGTCTATCCATGTCAGAAAGAAAAATAACGCATTCTCTAGAATCTTTATACTCGGTTGAATGATATAAGTTTGGAGGTATTTGTCATGATAATCAAAAAGATAACTTTAGCTCATGGAGCGAAAGAGTCGGTAAAAACATCGCGTTTCCTTGGCATTGCCGTTCTAACCTGCCTGCTTGCCGTCATGGGAAACATCGCCTGTCAAAAGACAGAAGAGGGACTCGTTTCAGGAGAGGAAACAGGCCTTTCGGTTAAAGAGGGGATCCTCTCATTTGAGGGAACCGTAAAGGTTACCCATGGAAAATATTTTTATGTCCCAGAAGCTCAAGGTTTTGACCTTGTTGTCCAAGGACTTCTGAATTCAGGAGATCTCAGTACTCTTATCGATAAAGAAGTGAGGGGCGAAGGAGAATTCTCTCCTGATTTTCCTTCCATTCTTGTGGCCAACAACATTGAAGTGAAGGATGAAAACGGAGGATGGAGCAGTGTTTTTACTAAAACTGAAGATGTTGTCCTAGACGATTACTTAGATCTTCAAGCAAGAGATGGTTTTCAGGTTATACAGGAACTTGCCTATAATAAAAATGAAGGTTGGGAAGGCCTTGAGAACGTAAAGATTCAAGGTCAGCTAGAAGAAACGGATGGTGTCTATAAGATTGTCGTTTTTGACGACGAAGACCAACAAGTCGGGAACATTCTCGTCGACAGCATCTCGGATTTTGCCCAATATTATATCAAAAAACTGGATTTGTTCGACCGCTTCTGGTTTTATGTCACGGTTAATGACACAGTGGAATGGAACGACAGAAGAAAGTCTCGCGACCTATTCCATGCCGATGTTCTATTTGCCGGTCTGTTCTAAGTTCAAAGCTTCCAATTCCAAAACCACGTCACTATTCTTCTTTTTTTAAACTGAGTTTGTCTAAGTCCGGATGTTTGAGATGATAACCGGTGGCGTCCTGGTAGGCTTTGGCTACGCGTAGAGATTTGGCTTCTGCAAAGAGGTTTCCGATAAAAAGGATGGCGTTGGGTGTTCCATCTTCCCTGAATCCACTCGGGACGACCACGGCCGGATGGCCGGTCAAGTTCGTTAGTCCGGTTGTTGTTCCAAACGGTGAAATGAAAACATCGATTCCTTCCATTTTTTCTGCCATTTCCTGCATGAGCTGGACTCTGGCTCGATTGGCCTGAATATATTCGACAGCGGGGACAAATCTTGCCTGTCGGAAGCTGTTGGGCCAGGCCCCTCCGGTCTGTCGAACGAGGAGGTCATCCCTATTGCTCCTTGTCAGCTCGTCAAAGGCCGCCGCGGCTTCTGTAGTGAGGATAAAACTGATTCTCCTTGTCCGAAAATCGGGGAGTTCGACTGGAATAAGTTCGATCCCTAGAGAACGGAGGACATCTAAAGCCTTTTTATTTTCTTCAATGGCCTTCTTGTCCCTCCCCTCTCCTTCTCTAGGTTCTCTGTCGAAGGCGCTCTTTAAATAACCGATCCGGATGGTTTTTAAATCCAAGTGGGGATCCCAGTTAAAAGGGAGATCGACAACCGTTAAATCCTTGTTATCAGGGCCGGAAATGGCCTGAAAAACCAGGGCGCAGTCTTCAACAGTCCGGCAGATCGGACCGATTTTATCCATGCTCCAGCTTAAAGCCATGGCTCCGTAACGGCTGACCCGGCCGAATGTTGGCCGTAGGCCGGTCACTCCACATCTCTGTGAGGGAGATAGAATCGAACCCCTAGTTTCGGTCCCTATGGCAAATCCAACGAGGCCCGCGGATGTGGCCGCTGCCGATCCGGCCGAAGAGCCGCTCGATCCCTGTTCGATGTTCCAGGGATTTTTTGTCCGTCCGCCAAACCACACGTCACCCATGGCCAGGGCCCCCATAGTCAATTTTGCCACTAAAACGGCACCTGCCTCTTCAAGACGACTAACCACGGTGGCATCCGTATCGATTATCTGATCTTTGTAGGGGGCGGCTCCCCATGTTGTTTTGATTCCTTTGGTGGAAAGCAGGTCTTTGGCTCCCCAGGGGATTCCATGAAGTGGGCCTCTGTACTTGCCGGCTGCAATTTCCTCATCGGCTCTTTTTGCCTGTTCTATGGCCAGGTCTTCAGTCAGCGTGATGACACATTCGAGAATTGGTCCGTACTTTTTTAAACGGTTTAGGTAGAGCTCGGTCAGCTGAACGGAAGTGATTTTTTGAGTTTTGATAAGTTGTGCCAGCGCTGTAACCGGATAAAATGCTAAATCCTCAAAATATTCAGGGACCGTGACCGTCTCATCTTTTGTGTATATAAAGGGTTTCCACTCCTCTTCTTCAATTTTTAAACCAGGAACTATTGGATTAAAGAGAAGTGCGGGAGGTGTCGAATTTGGGATTTCGATCTTTCGGAGTTCTTGATAGCTGCTGGAATTTCTCTGAATAACGTTCAGCATCATTTTGCGCTCTTCTTTTGAGAATTCCAGCCCGATGATCTTTTCATAGGCTTTGATGTCTTTGATGGTGATATTTTTTTCGCCTTTAAAATGATAGAGCGCAAAAGCTCCGCCAAAAAAAATAACCGCGACAAGAAACAGAAATATAGATGTCCAAATTGCAGCAGATCCCTTTGATTTAAAGTGACTTAGTGCCATGTTTTTTCTCCTTCTTTTTTATCTTCATGAAAATAATGTAAACAAGCCCTCCGGCTGCAACCGAACCTAGGATCCAGATGACTTTGACTTGGTTAGCCTCGAAATGTAAAAAAACGTGAATGATAAATCCCAATAAGATAAGGACCGACGTTACCGTAAGTGAAATCAATATGGGCCAGAAAAAAATTGGGAGACAGCCCAAGGTCTCATCTTCGGTTTCCCCTTCGACAATTTCAGCATGGGACAAAGAATCCGGCTGCCAGTACAACTTTCCGCAAGCCGGACAGGTGATATCCTCTTCCTCTAAGGGGCTGTCGCAGTGGGGACAAATTTTATGACTTGCTGCTTTTTTCAAGACTTCCGCCTTCGCGGGCATCCGCTCTTTTGAGCAGAAGAGCAAAAATCAGGCCGATGAATCCCAGGCTGGCAAACATAAGCATGCTGGCTGTGTAGCTCTCTGTAAGTCGGCGTAAAAGCCCGTTGAGAAAGGGGAAAAGCGCAAGGCCTATGCTTTGGATGGCGGTCATAACCCCAAAGGCCGTTCCCACCCGCTCCTTGCGGACAATAAGAGGCACGGACGGCCACATGGCCGCTGGAACAAGCACAAAGGCGGCTCCGAGAGCTATCATGGGGTAAACGGGCCATATCTTTGTAAGGCCCATCAGCGCATGGCTTGGGATCATGATAAGAGATCCAAAAATCATTAAGGTGGCTCTTTTTCCTATCTTGTCGACCAGTTTGCCGGCAAAGGGAGCCAGGATCATAGAGGCGAAAATTATGATAGAAGCAATTCCTCCGGTGGTATTGAACATGTGGAGAAAACTGTTAAAAACTTGGGCTAAAAAACCGCCGGAAGATGCAGGTATTGCTGCGATGCCCCATTTTTCACCGAAAAAAGCGGGAGCGAAGGCAATAAAAGGAAAAATTGCAGAATAAAAAGTCACACAGAGCATAGTGACATACCAAAATGAGGGCTTGAATTTTATAAGGTCCTTAAAAACGATTTTTTCTTCAATACTTTCTTTTCTGAGGTCGAGGACTTTCTCTCCTTTTTTGTCCATAAAAATATAAATGATGTTGGCGGCTAGAGAGATGACACAGGCAATAACGGCAGCGAAAAGGGCCGCCCTATATGTCCCGAAGAACTGGGTGAACACCTGCCCTGTGTTTAAGGCAAAAAGACTCCCCAATCGGCTCACCATCAACGCAATGCCAAAGGAGAGGGCCAGCTCCTTGTTTTTAAACCATCTTGCGAGGATGGCGCTCTGGGCGACAATGAGGGGTTCTGCTCCCGCACCAAAGATGAAACGGCCTACAAAAAACATGGGGATGCTTTTGGCTGTCCAGAAAAGGACGACACCAACCAATATCAGGATTGAGAATATTAAACTGGCTTTTCGTGTCCCGATCTTGTCCGTGAAAATGCCGCCAAACAGAACGAGAATGATAGCCGCAATATGGTAAAAAGAGAAAAAAGCTCCAAATGTATCCGCTGAGATGGAAAGATCTTCCATCATGTTTGTTCCGATGCTGGCCACAATATCATAGGCAAAATAGCTGCCCAAACTGAGAAGAGCCACAAAAATAAGAAGAGTAAAACGGTAGGATTTTTTCGAGGGATGAAAAATCCCAATCTCCAAAGTTGTTGTTGTCATGAAAATAATCCTTTGTCTTTATGTTGAAAAGGCTTGATGAGGCGCTTATATCACAGGAAAAAGTTGCTTGTCAATTCGTCCATTTGTTATATTAGGCCCCGAAGGACAATTCCATGATTAAAAGCATCATTTCTGATTTAGGAAATGTATTGATTTATTTCGACAATAACATATTCTTTAAAAAAATCGCGGCCTATTCGCCTTTATCGGAAGATGAAATTATCCAAAAGGTTTTAACTCATTTGGAGCTGAGCCGCTCTTTTGACATGGGAAAAGTGACACCCGAAAAGTTTTACACTTTGGCCGCTCAAATATTTAAGGCAAAAATTGACAAAAACACCTTTTTTTCCATTTATAACGATATCTTTTCTCTCAACATGCCCAATGTGGACTTGCTGAAGTCTTTTCAATCAGGATACAAGCTTGTTTTGTGCTCCAATACCGATGTCGAGCGCTTTGGATTTGTAAAAAAGAGATTCTCGGAGGTTCTCTTTTTTAATAAGTACGTTGTTTCATACGAGGTGGGTTTCATGAAACCTCATCCCAGGATCTTTGAGGTGGCCCTGGAAGAGGCGGGGACACGGCCCGAAGAAAGTGTGTTTATTGACGACTTAGAAGAAAATACAGCGGCAGCTGAAAAATTAGGTTTGTTTACCATTCTTTTGAATCCCGACACCAACCTTGAACATGAACTTCAAAAAATAGGTGTAAGACTCCTTTTTTAACCTGCGCTGATATAGACTTTTCGGCGACGCGGACCGTCAAACTCGCAGAAGTATATGCCCTGCCATGTTCCTAAAACCAAACCACCCCTATGGATAATAATCTGGGCAGAGGAACCCATTAGGCTGGCCTTCACATGCGAAGGGGAGTTTCCCTCCATATGAGTATAGGGAAGAGTATCGGGCACCATTGTTTTTAATGTATTAAGAATATCGGATTGAACCGAGGGATCGGCATTTTCATTGATCGTGACACCGGCCGTGGTATGAGGAATGTAAACAGTACATATGCCTGTCCGGATCCCTGAATTCTCTATGATCTTTCCAATTTTTGATGTCAAATCGATGAACTCTTCTTTGCCCTGTGTGTGAATCTCAAATTCAATTTTTTCCATCTTTGCCCTCTTTTTTGAATTTTCCTGTCATTATAACACATCCAATTTTTTAACCTGAATGGGCCGGACTAAAAAAAATAAGGATTTTTCTAGAAAAAACCATTAAAATAAAAAAGAACTGGAAAACTCTTGACAAGCACAATTATTAGGAGTAATTTAATAGAGTTTCCACAATATTTAGTAGCACTCAGGATAGGGATATACAATATATAGTAATTCAAGCCTCTTTGTGTTCTTATGTTAAAGAGGGTTTGGGATGGATAATTTAGCACTATAGGCGGACGCTCCGCTGTGGGAAGGGGAGGTTAATCTATGAAAGAAAGAAAGGAGATACTTATGCCGGGAACGCTTTCTAGGATCAAAAAGCGAGATGGATCAATTGTTGATTTTGTGCAGGAGAAAATCACAATTGCAGTAGAAAAAGCCATGGAATCCCATGGTGTGAACGATAAGCGTGTGGCACGGAGTGTCTCGGATATCGCCACCTTCATGCTTGAAGATAAATTTAGCGGATACACCATCCCATCAGTGGAACAGATTCAGGATATTGTAGAAATAGTTCTCATGAGACAGGGTTATCATGAAATTGCCAAATCTTATATTCTCTACCGAGAGCGTCACAAGGACATCCGTGATGCCCGAACAACCAGTTCCAACTTAATCAGTATGATCAAGGATTATATTAACGATATGGACTGGAAAATCAGAGAAAACAGCAACGAGGGGACACTGAGTTTTTCTGGATTAAATGCCAGGGTCTCAGGAGAGGTGATGTCGAATTTTGCCATGAATCAAATGTACCCCGGGGAAATAAAAAATGCTCATGTCGAGGGAAAGCTTCATATCCATGATTTGTCCTATCCTATTGTAGGCTACTGTGCGGGATGGTCGCTTGAAAATCTCCTCAAAAAGGGATTTGGCCATGTGCCCAATCAAGTGCATTCGTTCCCTGCCAAACATCTGGAAACAGCCAGCTTGCATATGGTCAATTTTATTGGGACCATGCAGGGAGAATTTGCCGGCGCCCAGGCGTTTTCAAGCGTGGATACACTGCTGGCTCCTTTTGTCAGATCAGATCATTTAGATTTCGAAAGTGTCAAACAGGATATTCAGAAGCTGATATTTGGCTTGAATGTCCCCTCCCGATGGGGATGGCAGACACCTTTTTCCAACCTCACATTCGATTGGACTGTTCCTGAGGACATGAAGGACAAAAAAGTCATCGTTGGCGGAAAAGAACGGGATTCTACCTATGGAGATTACCAGGAAGAGATGAACATGATCAACAAGGCTTTCCTGGAGCTGATGATCGAAGGGGATCTGCGCGGACGTGTGTTTACCTTTCCTATACCGACCTACAATTTGACCAAAGATTTTGATTGGGATTCACCCAATGCCAATCTCCTTTTTGAGGCAACGGCAAAGTATGGAATTCCCTATTTCCAGAACTATATCGGAACAGGCATGGACCCTGGAGACATCAGAGCCATGTGCTGTCGTTTAAACCTTGACCAGAGAGAATTGATGCGCCGTCCCGGAAATATGTGGGGACCCGGAGATTCTACGGGCTCGATAGGAGTGGTCACGATCAACCTCAACAGGATAGGATATGAAGCCGAGTCCGACAAAGAATATTTTGCAAAGTTAAAGAGTGTGATGACGTTGGCAAAAGATTCGCTTGAAACAAAAAGAGAAGTTGTCAACAATATGATGGCCAAAGGACTGATGCCCTACACAAAAGTCTATCTCGGTCATTTTGATAACCATTTTTCAACCATAGGTATCGTTGGGATGCACGAATCCTGCTTGAATTTTCTTGGAAAGGGAATCGGTACTCCGGAAGGAAAAGATTTTACTATCCGGGTGCTCAATTTTATGCGTGAAACCATGAAGCAGTTTCAAGAGGAAACAGGGTGCCTCTATAACCTTGAGGCAACCCCTGCAGAATCCACATCCTACAGACTTGCCAGGTTGGATAGAGCCAAATATCCCCGAATCATTACGGCGGGAACAGACAAATATCCCTTTATGTCAAATTCCACACAGCTTAATGTGGATGCCACCAGGGATATCTTCGAAGCCCTGGAGCACCAAAAGGACATTCAGCCTCTCTACACGGGAGGAACCATATTCCATGCTTTTCTTCCCGAATCCATAGATGGGAAGACATGCAAGAAACTTGTGAAAAAAATATCGGAAACAACACTTCCCTACTTCAGTATCACACCCACTTTCAGCGTATGCACGACTCATGGTTTCATAAAAGGAGAGGCCCACGAGTGTCCTGAATGCGGGGAAAAGACGGAGGTGTATTCCAGGATTGTTGGCTATCTTAGACCGGTTGCGACCTGGAATGATGGGAAAAAACAGGAGTTCAGAGAGCGTACCACTTATTCAGAAGGAGTTCATGGGGCGAGCTAGTGGACTATCTTCTCTTCACATATCCAAACTGTTCAAACTGTGAAAAACTCAAGAACTACCTGACGGATACATCCCTCGATTGGCAGGAATACTGTTTGGTCGAAAAAGAAAGCAAAAAAAGAATCCGGGATTTTCTTGCTGACATCAAACGAGACGAATCAGGGGGCATCATCATTCCCACGTTGATCGCTTTGGATGAGGGAGCCTTAGCGGGCGTGCTCAACAGTCACGAGGAACTGGACGATTGGTTGAAATCAAGGGAATAGAAAAGTTTGCTCCTATAGACTTTCCCGGGTATATCTCATCTACGGTTTTTGTTGGTGACTGCAATTTCCGCTGCCCGTTCTGTCATAATGCGGATCTTGTCCTTGAACCTCAATCTCTGCCCTCTTTTCCCATGGATTATTTTCTCAGCTACCTCGATTCACGGAAAAACTGGTTGGAGGCTGTCTGTGTCAGCGGTGGCGAACCCCTGATCCATGATGACCTGGAGATTCTTCTTCAAATTATCAAAGACAGAAAGCTCCTGGTGAAAATCGATACGAATGGAGCCTTCCCGGAAAAACTTGAGAAACTGGTTAAAGCCGGACTGCTGGACTACATCGCCATGGATATAAAGGCTCCTCTGGACAAATATAAAAAGGTCACGGCCGTATCTGTAAATATCGATAATTTAAAAAGAAGCATTCATATCATTCAGAACTCCAATTTGGATTACATCTTCCGAACCACAGCCGTTCCCGGTTTTATAGATGGAAATGATATAGAAGAAATAGGCCAACTGCTTAAGGGTTCGACAAATTTTCAGATCCAGCAGTTTAAACCTGTCAACACCATAGACAAATCACTGGAAAAGACAAAACCTTACGGCAAAGAAGAGCTACAGGTTTTCGCTGACAGGGCCGCTCCATATTTCGAAAAAGTCAGAATTGAAGGAATTTAACATCATGAAACTTAAAGTAAAAAAAATGAGCCCGGATGCCAAGCTTCCTCTCTACGGACATAAGGGGGATGCCGGCATGGATCTTTTTTCGTCCTTGGAATATGTGCTGCAGAAGAGTGAAATATTTGCCGTTCCCACAGGAATCAGCGTAGAGATTCCCAAGGGATACGTGGGATTGATATGGGACAAGAGCGGTGTTTCTTTGAGAGGGGCTCATCGGCTTGCCGGAGTTGTTGATGCAGGCTACAGAGGTGAGATTAAAGTTGTTATGGTCAATTTGGGTCAAGATTCTTTTGTTATTGAGAAGGGGATGAAAATTGCACAGCTCCTCATCCAAGCGGTCGAAGAAGCAGAGATAGTGGAAGTTAAAGACCTTGAGGACAGTTCACGGGGAGAAGGGGGTTTTGGCAGCACAGGGAAATTTTAATCCGCCGGATCTTTTTAAATAGCTTTGATGTAGGCTCTGTGCCTTCTGTAGACCTTGCCTCCCAACCGCTCCATCCATTTTCGGATTGCCCAATTGTCTTCGAGTTCGAGGTGACTGTCGATCCATTCCATTCCGGCCTCATGGATAATTTTTTTTAGATATTCTGCAAACAGCGTAAAAATTCCCTGACTTCTGTAGTCTTTGTGGATACCCACGAGAAGGAATTGCAGCACTTTTGTTCTCTTTTTGGCACGGAGGATGTGGATAAAACCGAAAGGATAGAGATGGCCGTTCGCTTTTTTCAGTCCTGCCGTGAGGTCGGGCATCACAATAGCAAATGCTACAATGCGGTCTTTATCTTTGACGACTTGGACAAACCGGGGATCAAGAATGGGCATGTACTTCTTTGCCAGGTTTTTCATCTGGTTTTCACCGATTGGTGCAAAGCTGTAGAGTTCTTTATAGGTCTCGTTAAAGAGCCGGAAAATAGGAACGATCAAGGGTTTTAATTCTGATTTTTTAGTAAAACTCATGTGGGTCAGATTTGTCTTTTCCAAAGTTTCTTTCAAAATCGATTGATAAATTTCCGGAAGAGATTCAGGAACATCCATTTTATAACTGATCCAGTCGACGTCTTTTTTATAACCAAAATTTGTGATGTGATTTATCATGTAAGGCTTATTATAATGAGTACCGATAGCCGCCCGCTCTTCGAAGCCTTCGACAATCGCGCCCTGAGGTTCCTGGTCGGAAAAACCTCTGGGACCAACCGCGAAAATCATTTCTTTTTCCTTCCCCCATCTCTCAATTTGTTCAAGGAGGGAGTGGACTGTATTTTCGTCATCCACGCAGTCAAGAAATGTCCACCGTGCGTACTTTTGGTCCTTCAGACTGTTGGCTTTATTGTTGATGAGCCCCAAAATCCTTCCTGACAGCTTTCTGTCTTTGGATGCGAGGAGCATGAGATGAGGATTGTTTCTCAGCCTTCTGTTTCGTTCAGGATTATAAAAGGCGTACTCATCGCGGAGCAGCGGAGGCGTCCAGTAGGGATCATTTTTATAGAGATGGAAAGGGAGATGGATGAATTTCTTTAAATCTTTTCGAGTTTTTACTTCTCTGATTTCTAAACTCATATTGTTTTGCCCATATGATAAAAAAAAAGAGAATTAAGTTCAATGCCCGTAACACTATTTCTGAACCGGAAATGGCAAGGCTCAAGTTCTAAACGAGATTTTGACTTTGAATTGATTTTTTGGTATTCTCATTGAACTTTCTCCGATAGGAATTCTAGGAAGAAAATTGAATATAACAGGACGAAAAATGATTATTAAAATTGGATTGGGAGTCATTTTTGGTGGAGTGTTTGGTTTTTTCTTTTACCGCTTCATAGGCTGTAAAACCGGAACATGTGTCATCACCGGAAATCCCTATATTTCCACAATCTACTGGGCTCTGCTTGGAGGACTTGTGGCCAATATTTTTTGATCCCGAGTTGTGATGACCTCGCTCAAAAAGAGAGTTTCTGTTTTACTTGCCCGCCCACAAAAACCTGAGAACATCGGGCTTGCCGCCCGAGCCATGAAAAATACAGGCTTCGAAAACCTTTTTTTGATAGGATTAGACAAGTTAGAACGAAAATCTTTTGTGACAGCCGTTCATTCCCAAGAGATACTAAAAAATGCCAGGTTTTTTCCAAATCTTCTTGGAGCCGCTTCAGATATGAACATCATTTTGGCGGCCACCTCAAAAAAGAGGAAAAATTTCCCTCTCTTATCTCTTGATGAAGCGGTTTCTAAAATTTTTGATTTTCCGGGAAAAACACGGATCGGACTTCTATTCGGAAATGAAATCACGGGCTTAACATCAGAAGAACTCTCTTTAGCTAATTTTCATTTCACCATTCCACAGTTTGGCGATCAACCTTCCTACAACCTCGCTTCTGCCGTGCTTTTAACTCTCTTCTCAATCTATACATACGGCAAAAGGACATCTGATATTTCGGATGAAATGCCTCTTCCTTGGAAAGAACAGGAGGAATGCATCCAAAAAATCCTCGAAAAACTAGAAGACAAGCGGTTTATCCATCCAGAAAACAAACGGCATGTGACTGAGAGAGTGTTCAGCCTGTTCGGCCGACTGGCACTTACAGATAGGGACAGAAAACTTCTTTTGGCCATCTTCTCCAAAGGGCCGGACAGCTTTAAAAAATAATCAGAAAAAATTAAGGAGATTTTATATGAATGAAAACATAGAAGTTTCTTTCCCGGGGGGCAAAAAAGTTGACGCCAAATATGGGGATTTTGTCATTAAAACTGATCAGCCTGTTTCCCAGGGCGGAGAGGGAACCGCTCCTGCACCATTCGACTTGTTTTTAGCTTCGATTGCCACGTGTGCCGGTTACTATGTTCTCGCATTCAACCAGAGCCGCGGTCTGTCTCTTGAGAACATTTCCCTTGTCTTAAAAAAAGAAAGAAATCCAGAGACCAAGAGGATTGAGAAAATTTTCATTGATATCAATCTGCCTGCGGATTTCCCTGAAAAATACAAATCTGCTGTGATCAAATCAGTAAACAGTTGTGCTGTCAAAATCCACATGTTGTATCCTCCGGAATTTATTGTCGAAGCGATTGTTAATAAATAAGGATTCAAGGGGTTCGAATCCTTGAACCTCGACTCCTAGAATCCTTAAGATCCTTATAATCTTCCTCAGATTTATGTAGATATTTTTTCTTTATTTTAGTATTAATAGGGCAAATATGTATAGAGGAGTAGGGAGATGTGGATTAAAGATTTATCAGTTTTTTTATCAGTTTTGATATTTTGTGGATTTGCTTCAATTTTTTCCCAGGATATACCCCAGTCGTCTTTCGTGCTGGATAACCTTGCGACTTTAAAGAATTACCAATCCAAAAGAATATCGAGCTTTGATAGAAGCGGAAAAAATGCGGACAGATTGGTCATCAATGCAGGAGAAACAGTGGAGATCGCTAAAATAGCAGGAGCAGGTATTATCAAGCATATCTGGATCACGATTTCCTGCAAAGATCCTATGATCAGACGCAACGCTCTCCTGCGCATGTACTGGGATGGCGAGACAGAACCGAGTGTGGAGTGCCCGATCGGAGATTTTTTTGGCCAGGGATGGGGCGAAAAATACTCGCTGATTTCTCTTCCTCTTGCGGTGGCGCCGAAAGAGGGAAATGCATTAAACTGTTATTTCCCTATGCCTTTTTCGAATGGGGCCTTGATATCGGTTGAAAATCAATCGGAAGAAAAGATCGATTCCTTCTACTATTATGTGGATTACGAAGAACACAAATCCATAGATCCAGGCCTTGGACGTTTTCACGCTGTCTGGAATAGGGAGCTGACAGACCCTTTACCCGAAGGTGAAAACGAATGGAGCACCCTGGGGCCGCAAAAAGCGAATATTGATGGAGCGGACAATTATGTTTTTGCTGAGATCGAAGGGAAAGGGCACTTTATAGGAGTAAACTACTACGTCGACAGTCCTTCTCCAATTTGGTACGGAGAGGGTGACGATATGTTTTATATCGATGGAGAAAAATGGCCGCCGTCTCTACACGGGACAGGAACGGAAGATTTTTTTAACTCCTCCTGGTGTCCAAAAGAAATCTATATGCATCCGTATTTTGGATATGCACGTGTCAATGAAAACATTGGTTGGTTGGGAAGGACGCACTGCTACCGTTTTTTCCTTGAGTCGCCCATCGCCTTTGAGAAATCATTAAAAGCAACGATCGAGCACGGCCATAACAACTGTCTGACTCTTGATCTCGTTACGGTGGCCTACTGGTATCAAGAGGAGCCGCATAAGACACTGCCAAAAATGCGGTCCAAAGAGGAGCGTCAGAATATGCCGGTTATTGGTCCAGTAGAAATTCACCTTTGGCGGGATGCGTGGCGAAAAATGAATGAGAAAAAGAAACTCTGGGGACACGAGAAGAAGTGATGGGAGGGAAAATGGGAAAAAAACAAAAAACAGTTCACTTTATATTGGCGATAGTGTTGTGCTTTTCATTTGTTTGTGGATTGTGGGGACAGACAAAAGGAATAAAGAGTGGAGAGCGATATGAAAGATTGGTCATCCGAAACGTCACCCTCATAGATGGAAAAGGTACTCCTCCTCGCGGTCCGGTGGATGTTTTTCTCAAGAAAAACAAAATTGAATCGGTTCGCGGCGCTCGTGACTGGAAGAGCTATTCAAAAGAAGAGCACATTCTGGATGGGACCGGACGCTATCTTCTTCCTGGATTGATCAACATCCATGCCCATGTGCATGATAACCGTGGGGGGACGCCAATCCCGTTCGAATACTTGTACAAGCTCTGGCTTGCCTGCGGGATTACATCTGTTCGTGATGTAGGCAGCAATTACGAAATGACTATTGAAGAACGGCGCAAGAGCAACGAGGGACAAATCGCTGCGCCGAGGATTTTTCTCTACATGAGAGCTTGGGGAGAGACTCCAGAACAGGCACGTTTGAGTGTCCAGGGTATTGCCAAACAGGGCGGAGATGGTGTCAAAATATTCGGTATGGACCGGGATATCATGGAAGCAGCCGTTTCAGAGGCAAAAAGACTTAACCTCCGCGTGGCTCATCATGTGGCAGTGGAAGAAACGGATGCATGGGACGATGCCGCTTTTGGAGTTACTTCGATAGAACACTGGTACGGAGTGCCGGATGCAGCCTTAAAGGGATCGCAGAATTTTCCGTACTGGTACAACTACAACGATGAGGCCGATCGGTTCCGTTTTGCCGGCCGTCTCTGGCGTGAAGCCGATCCAAAAAAGCTGAATCAGGTCCTTCAGGCTCTTGTGGACAAACAGGTGGCGTGGTGCCCGACTCTTGTTATCTATGAGGCCAATCGTGATCTTGTCCGGGCGCAGAATCAGCCCTGGTTCAGTGATTATCTCCATCCTGTTCTTGAGTCGTACTTCATACCCGATCCCGCTAACCATGGTTCATATTTTTGGAATTGGACTACTGAGGATGAGGTGTTCTGGAGACAAAATTATAAAATTTGGATGCGAGCCGTTCGTAGTTTTTCTCTTAAGGGCGGCCTGGTCGGAGTCGGTGAAGATGCAGGTTATATCTATATGCTCTACGGTTTCAGTCTCATCCGAGAGCTAGAGCTTCATCAAGAAGCAGGTTTTCATCCTATCGATGTGATCCAACATGCCACAGGGAATAACGCCAAAATTCTGGGAAAAGAGAATGAATTGGGGCGTGTCCGTTCCGGGTATCTTGCGGACCTTTTTCTTGTCGAAGGGAACCCACTCAAGAATATGAAATACCTCTATCCAACAGGTGTGATGGAGATGGTCGACGGTGTGTTGATAAAAAAAGGTGGAGTTCAGTGGACCATTAAAGATGGCTATGTCTATCATGCTCCGACACTGCTCAATGATGTCAAAAAGATGGTTGCTGAAGCAAGAAAAAACAAAACCCCCTAACCTGCTATGCAAAGGATTCAAGGGTTCTAGACCCCTTGTATCCTTGACTCCTTTCTTAATATTTGTATTCAGGAGCAATGTCGACTGGGATGTCTTTCAGTTTGGCCACCATGTTTTCCGTGAGTGCATCCGGATGGCCGAATCGATCGAGAAACCGGACTACATTCTCATAGTTCCCGTCCCCTTCAAGGATGAGGAGGGTTTGGGCAAGATTGGTAATGGAATATCTGACCGTCTCCCAATCCACATGAAATTGTTCTAGCGCCTCGTCGAAAACGAATCCCCCTTGTTCTCTTATAAAGTTATACTGAAGCAGTGTTCCCATCCCATGGGCTTCATGAAGTCCAAATCGCATGGAACGGAACATGCCGGCCAGGTAGGTTGTGTAGATCTCCTTCTCCCTATCCTTTGGAATCCACCCTTTCTCTATGAGGAAAGGGATGCTGTGGAGGCCCACAACGGTAGCTTTGGCCTCTTCTATGGCCGAATAATTTTCCTTGAGTGCTTTATTGACGGTGGTCTTTGTTCCGTCGGGCAAAGTGACATAATTGACCCCGAGAGCATGGCATATTTCATGGAGGACGATTTCGTTGAAGTAAGCCCAAAAGGAAACGTTTTCTGCATCCTCTTTTGATAGAACCGTTTTAGAAATTGGAACAAGAATTTGGTCAAATTTCGCTTCCATGACATTTTTAAGAAAGACTTTTTTTGTGCCTTTTTCCTCTCTGATTCTTTCGTCGTTGGGGAGAATAAAGGCGAGTGTTTGAACTCCGGCTTTTGAGTCACCCGCCGTAAAGACCTCAATGGCAACATTCAGCGGAGACTGTAGACCGGCAAGATCCTGGTCTTTATATTTCTGTGCTACAGGAAGTGTCTTCTGCATTTCATCCAGATATTTCAGGTAGCCTTTAATCTTTTCCATTTCCTCGAAATCGTTGATGTAGACAAAAGCTTCATAGGCGGCCTTGAGGCCGTAAAGTGAATCCTCATACACCTCAAAAGGACCAATGACAATTTCGACAAGATTGTCTTCCAGATCAATCCAGTCACTGTCGCTTTGGTAGTAATCGTTAGAGAGCAGATCTGCTGCGCGCTGGTTCAGGAATTTTTTCAAGGATGTGTTTGTTGTGATTGCGGCGGCCTCTTTGAGATATTGGGCGGCCGGCTCCAGATCCTCTCTGTATTCCTCGTTATAGGGGATTGCGATGAGTGAGTTGTCTTTTCTTTTGACAACAGAGTATGTGTCTTCCAACGCCTTTTTTTTGTCCGGAGCTCCGGTGATATAACCCTGGAAATAGTCACCTGACATATCTGCGGGATAGAAACCTGCACCCGGAGGTTTTGCCTCAAGGCCTATGAAAGGATTGTTTTCATCGAGCCTGTCGTAGGGACCGAAGTTGATCTCTAAATACCGCAGAAAATCTTTAGTTGATGGATCATCCATTTCTTCGAGTTCTTTTTTTAAGGCCAATCCAGTATGAGAGGCCTGCTTCCAAAAAATTTTATCCATCTGTTTTGCGGCCAATATGAGTTTTTCCAAAACTTGTTTTTGAACATCATTCAGAAGGTTTTTATCATAAAAGATTTCTGTGGGCACAAATTGTGCGAGTCGTTCATGGATATCGGTCACCTTGGGTGTACTCTCCCATTTTTCTTTTATTGAAGCCTGCTTTCCTTTGCAGCCAAAATGAAATCCCATTGCCAACAATAGGAAAAAAAGTATTAAGATGGAAAAACCGTGGTTGTTTCTGAGATTCATGTGTTCCTCCTTTCTGGGAAAATTCTACTCTACCAAGTTGAATTCCCCTTTGCAACTTCCCCTTACTTTCCTCTCAAGAAAGTAAGAGTGAGAAGATATAATAGTCTAATCGTTCTTTAATAATGTGATATATTTTCTCCTCAGGGTTAACAATCCGTGCTGAAATGGCGTATTATTCTAGGGAATAAACACATTTTGCATCTAAATATTGAACTTTGAAGTTTATAAATTAAATATAGCGAATTGCGGAGAATTTGTTTTCAAAGGAGAAGGTCATGAAAAAAGTGACGATTCCCTATAAACGCACTCATTATTATTTCTTGGTCATGTTTCTTTTGTCACTCGTAATGCTCGTTTCTTGTCAAAGAGGTGAAAAGGCAGCCTCCGATCCGGAATCGATCAGAAACTCGGCAGAAGTCAAGGATAGGGTCAAAGAAGAATTTGTGATTGTGAGAATGGCTCCTGTTTTCTTAGCTGATTTGATTATCAAGCTCAAATCACCAGGCGAGGCGGTCACCGATAAACATGTTGTCATGAAACCGGAAGTCTCCGGTAAAATCAAAATTCTTTATGTCGAGGAAGGCCAGCATGTTCAAAAGGAAGATTTGCTTATTAAGCTGGACGACAGGGAATTCACCCTCAATCTTGAAAGTGCCGATGCGACGCGGCTAAAAAATCTTTCTGAATTACTGCTGGAAAGTCAGTTTTCTGAACAGGCAGATGTCGAAGAAACCGTTGACCGGGAAAAATTGGAAAAGGCCGAAAGAGAGTATGAAGAAAAAAGACGACTCTTCAGACAGGGAAAAGTCACAGAAAAGGAATTTGAGGAAGCGTCCTGGCAGTATGAACTTTTTTTAATTGAATCGGGAGAAAAAAAAGAAGAGATCGTGGCTGCCGCGAAGGGGCTGACTCAATCTGAAATAGATGTTAAAAAGGCCAGGCTGTACCTGGAGAAGACGAATATCCGGGCTCCTTTTTCCGGAATCATCACGGATGTCAAAATCTCGCCTGAGGAGTATGTGTCTGGTTCAAGCGAACTTTTCACTCTTGTCAATATTGAAAGGATTCAAGTCCACGCCAAAGTCCTGGAAAGCGAGATTGGAAAAATGAAGGTGGGCCGGGAAGTTGAGTTAAAATTCAGTGCGTATCCAAACCGGATTTTTAAGGGAGAGGTCAAATCCATAAGTCCGATTGTCAATCCTGAAGATAAAACGTGTAGAGTATTCATCGATGCGCCTAATCCCGATGAGGACATCAAACCGGGAATGCATGCCGAAGTAGAGATCGTGGCAGAGATATACGAGAAACGCCTGCTTGTGCCTCAGGAAGCGATCCTGCACCGGGGAGGGAGAAAGCTGGTTTTTGTGCATGAGGAAGGATTGGCAAAATGGCGGTATGTCCAGACCGGTTTAGAAAATGAAGATTATGCTGAAATTTTACCTGCAGAAAGGCAGGGTGAAGGTGTCACGGAGGGCGAACAGGTGCTTATTGAGGGTCATTTTACACTCGCCCACGACGCCAACATCAAAATCGTGGAGAAGTAGGAGAAAACAATGAAGAGAAAAATAATTATAATCAGCCTGTCCTTTTTGTTGATATCACCTGCATTTACTCAAGAGCCTAAGACGAAAGAAATCGAATTGTCTCTCAGGGACTGTATCCTCAAAGCCTTGGAGGGCAATCTCGACATCAAAGTCCAGGCGTTTAATCCGGAGATTTCAGAGGTTTCTGTAAACCAAGCGAGAGAAATCTTTCTCCCTAAACTGAATTTTAGTTATTTGAATCAGAATTCGAATGTTGTCGGAAGCTGGTCGCTGGAAGGGACCAATTACAAACGGGATACATCTCAATATTACTTTTATTTAAGCGATAAGATCGTCACAGGAGGAGCTTTTTCTTTATACTACTATAACACGACAACAGATTCGACGCGCAAATTCAATTCCATAAACCCGACATATAACAACCAAGTTGAGTTTAGATTCAATCAACCTCTGCTGAAAAATTTTGGTCCAAACATCAACATGTACGATATCAATAGAGCTCAAACCCAGGTGGATATTTCTATCCTGGACTTAAACAACACCATTAACGAAAAAGTGTTTGAAGTGGAAATGGCCTACTGGAACCTGGTCAAAGCCTACGAGAATCTCAAGGTGAGACAACTGGCGTTAGATCAGAGCAATCGGCAGCTGAAGAACACCCGGGAAGCGGTCCGGATCGGGACTAAATCGGCCATCGATTTGCTGAGTGCCGAGACCGAAGTCGTCAACTATGAAGGTCAAGTGCTGAGTGCCAGAACTCAACTGGAGACCTACGAAGACCAACTCAAAGCCCTATTGAATTTGCCTCCGGATGGGACGGACTCTTTAACATCGATCGTTCCAATCGATCGACCCTCTCTCGAAAAACCCACGATTCGTTTTGAAGAGGCTCTGGAGGTTAGTCTGACACGAAATCCCAAGATTGTCAGGATCGAGAGGGAACTAGAAAATTCAAACATAGCTATCAGGTATCAAAGGAATCAACTCCTTCCCCAGCTAGACCTGAATTTCAGACTGTCCTATTGGGGACAGGGGGGAGTGAGGTTTCTCTACCAGGATGACAATCCCCTGTCAGGCGTCATTGTGGGCCAGGAAGAAAGCTCGCGGTGGGATGCCTTTAAGGAAATTTTAAGAGGAAAATACCCTGATTTGAGCATCCAGCTTCAGTTGACAATTCCCTTTGAAAGCATTTTTTCCCGGGCCGGTTTAGCCAAAGCCAAGCTGGAAGAGGAAAAAAACTTGGTCGAAAAAGAGAGGCAGGAAAAGATCGTCTATTATGAGCTTTTAGGAATTTTCAAGACTCTACGGAATAACGAGAAAGAAATGGCATCCGCTACCCGTTACAGAGAGATGATGGAAAAGAAGGTAGAAGTCGAAGAGCAGCGGTACAGGCTGGGGCTCGTCCAGAGCAGCGAATGGCTTTTTCAACACCAGCGTGCCCTGGCTGATGCCAAGTCAAGAGAGATTCAAGTCCTTATCGCATACAAGATTGCGGTCTCCCAGTTGGAGAAAGCCATGGGCATAAGTCTGGAAAAGAAAAATCTCACGTATGGAAATTATGAATTTTAGACTTAAACTTGTCAATATACATGTTTTGTTGGCTGTCCGGTTTTCAGATCCGGAACCTCTGAAAACATCCACGGCTACACTTTTTCAAATACCAACCTGCAGTGGTCCATTATCTCTTGTTCAAAACACACCCTGTTGGGGCTTATTCTGAATATAGCGACTTGATGTCTAAATTCTTTATCTGTTATGTATTTAGGAATAAGGGATAAGTACAGCCAATGCTTTTTCAGATTAAATTTTCTGAACTTCTTTCTCCATTGGCCGATTGTCTCTATATAATCTAACCTTCCACTACTTTGAGAAATTAATTTAAAGTGGGGTTCAGCGTTTCTTATTACCATTGCAGGGCCATACGGGAGCCACGAGCCGGGGAATTCTTTAACCATTAATGCGCAAACATGAGCGGCAGATCCTTTTTTAGCCTTAACATCAAAATCTTCAAAATCAATCATGTTTTTACTGAAAGTCATCGTCTGCATATAAAATCTTCCTCCGCTTGGTAACAAGTTGTGAAGTGTTTGAAAAAAAGCGCTATATATTTTTTCCTGCTTACCCTCTTTCCATTCTTCAACGGAACAGAAATGTTCCAATCCTCCAATGCAGGTGATGGCATCAAACATTCCAAAGTCGTCCGGTTTTACATATCGGCAATCTTGCACTATTACATTCATTCCATTTTTTTGACATGCTTCTGCTTGTCCTTGCGACAGGGTTAAGCCAATGCTTTTTGCCTTCCTTTCCCGGGTAATATATTTGGAAAAAGGTCCCCAGCCACAAGCCATATCAAGCACTTTGCTTCCCTTACTAATGCTAAGGCTGTCTGCTATAAATATGTGTTTTGCTCTTTGTGCTTTTTCCAGAGACATCGAAAAGTCGCCATCATATTTGGCTCCGCTGTAATCTGCTGATTCCCCAAAACTCAAACGGAAAATTTCATCAATAGTGGTGTATGTAAAATCTATGTCTTTTTTTTTTGCCATACAAATTATCCCAATTGATATTAAATATATTCTACACCACGGGAGTGGTTACACACAAGATCATAAAACACTAAACTCCGCACTCTTCCTCTCCAGGACATAGACATTCTGTTGAATGTCTTCACACTCAGAATCTATGCTGCTGAGAAGAATGCCCTCTTTTCCCAATTTGAAAATCATTCCGGTTCTGCTTTCGCACGAAAATGTGGATACCATTGCTGAAGACCTCTCCATTAAATAATTTTTTCTCCGGTTAATACTTCCAAAATGTAGGAGTCTTCCATTCTTTGACGTTCATCAAACTCTTCTAAACTATAACATCTGTAGATGACTTCCCGGCTGCTTCTCTTTATGAGATCGTTTACTGCGTTGTTCAATATGGCCATATCGGGTTTTCCGACGAAAATAAGCTTGATTTGCGCTGACTCCTCGTCTTTAGAGGATAGGAATTCTTTCATAAACACCTTCTCTATCCCGTCGAGCTGAATAATAACATCTCTAAAGAGCCCCTCCAGTCCTGAGGACTTCAAAAACACGGCTTTCAATTCGGAATAAAAGAGAAAGTCTCTTTTAGCTGAATAGAATTTTTGTAGTCCTCTTTTTTCACTCCTCAGTAATCCGATGTTTTCAAGATTATTCAGTTCTCTGCTTATATTTTTTGCGTCCTCACCAATTTTTCTCTCCAATTCACGGATAAAATAGCTTGACTCGGGCATAGTGAGAAAGAATTTGAGTAATTTGGTTCTGACCCGGGAAGAAAACAGGCGGTTTAGAGTTTCGAAATCGTCCATGTGTGGTAAAGAATACCACAGAAAGGGTAATAAATACCACAAATAAGTTAAATTATTTGAGTTATTCTGACCTAAAAAAACGCTGTAAATAAAAAAGGCACATGAAGGCTTATCTTGGAAACACCGCCATTTCCATGATTTCGTATCACTTCACGGAGAACTCGTTCTTAAAATCATGGAAATAGGGATGCTTACGATTTTCTCTCTCTTTTTTCTTTTCTTAAGGATTGTGATATATAGTAAGGGAAAAAATGGGACCAGTCATGAACCGACGGCAGTGGCTAAAGACAAGCACTTTTGCAGCAACAGGCCTGCTTGTAAGTTCCAGTTTTCCATCCTGTGGACGTAGGGAAATTTTTCCTGAACAGTCTCCACAAAAATCTGGGATTATTAAGCTTAACAGCAATGAGAGTCCATACGGTGTTTCGGAAAAGACAAGGCAAGCCATGGTTGAAGCGATGGGGGAGTGCCATCTTTATCCTCATAAAAAATATGCGGAACTGATCGAGCGGATTGCAGAGCGTGAAAGATTAACGCCCGGTCACATCATTTTGGGAGGCGGATCCACCGAGGTGATTAACATGATCATCCGGGCTTACGGGACAACGGGTCCCATTGTGGTGTCCGATCCCACATATTTTGATTTTGTCCATTATGCCGAAATGGCCAACTGCGACTTGGAATATGTTCCCTTGAATGATTCTTTTGAGCATGACCTCATCTCCACAGAACGGCACATTACCCCTCAAACGAGTCTCGTGTATGTCTGTAATCCAAACAATCCGACAGGCTCCATTACAGGAAAAGACTCACTCCTCGCTTTTTGCAATCAGCTTGCTAACGAGGTATTGGTCGTTGTCGATGAAGCCTATTTTGATTATGTGGAGGATTCCTCCTATTCCTCTATGGTTGATCTTGTCCGCCAGGATAAAAATGTGATTGTGATCAGAACTTTCTCTAAAATATTCGGGATGGCCGGGCTGCGTGTCGGGTATGGGATGGCTAAACCTGAAATTATAGAAAGATTGAAACGGGTTGAGATGAATTTTGCTTCTATTGCCTATCCAAGTTTAAAAGCGGCTGTATCCGGTTACGAGGACATTTCTTTTATCCGGGACGTTCTTGAAAAAAACCGTTCGGCAAAAGCGTATCTCTGCACCCAGCTGGAAAATAGGGGGTATAATTACATTCCTTCCCATACAAATTTTGTCCTTTTTGAGGTCAAAAGACAGGCCGAATACGTGGCCGGAGATTTCAAAGGAAATAACATCCTTGTCCGCCCCTTCCAGTTTGGAGACAGGCAGTGGATCCGTGTTAGCCTCGGAACCCTTAAAAACATGCAGACTTTTATCTCAGCACTTTCAAATATCTTATAAGACACACACAATTATGAAGATTTAGTGCGTTTGATGACGACCAGGGTGATGTCGTCGTTTTGGGGAGCTCCGGCTGTGAAATCAGAGATCTCCTTGAGGACGGCCGACTGAATGTCCCTTGCCGACTTATCCAGGTTCTTCTTAATTACATTGACCAAACGTTCTTCTTCAAAATATTTGTCTTTATCCCCGTCCAAAACTTCTCTGACGGCTTCTGTAATTCCGTCGGTATAGAGCACGAGCACATCTCCCTCTTCGATTTTAGACTTGTGCTGCTCGTATTTCTGGTCAGGCAGGAACCCAATGATAAGCCCATTGGCCTTCAGCTTCTTGTAATCTCCATTCTCCCGGAAGTGAAGAGGCGGATTGTGCCCGGCGTTTGTTGAAGTAAAAGTAGATAAACTGCGGTCCAGAACTCCGTAGAAAAAAGAGGCAAACATGTTGATATCGGATGACCTGACAAGAAGATCGTTCATGCGGGTAATAACCGAGGCAATCTCAGTGGATCCGACAGCCTGCCCGTGAAGGCCAGCCTGGAGATTAGCCATCAATAGGGCGGCAGGGATTCCCTTCCCGCACACGTCTCCAATCGCTATTCCCAGATGCCCGGATTCCAATTCAATAAAATCAAAATAATCCCCTCCAACCTGAAGACTGGGAATGTTTGTTCCGGTGATCTCAAACCCCGGAAATTGGGGCATTTCATCGGGCAGGAGTTTCTCTTGAATGTCCCGGGCTGTTTTCAGTTCCTGTTCAAGATGCCTCCGGGCGAGAGCTTCTTCCTGTCCAATTTTTAAGGCCGCGGTCATCTTGTTAAAGGAGATAGCCAGATCACCCAGTTCATCTTCGTTGGGAATTTCAATATAGGCATCGAGATCTCCCTTGGCGACACGTTGAGTGCTTCGGTGGAGAGACCGGACCGCAGATGTGATTCCTCCTGTAATCCGGACTCCAAAGTACAGGGCGAAAGCTTCAAGAGTAAAAAGCGCCATCGCCATCATAAAGAGGCCCACAAGGAGCAGCACACTCAATGGATTTTTTTCAGAAATCAAATCCAGCATAAAACTCTTCACACTTCCTTCTGTGAGAAGAAGAATGTTGAGATCCTCGAATTTGCCTGCAGAAAGAGCGGTGACATCCAGATGGCTCATTCCTGAGTACAGCTTTTTCTCGAAGATAGAAGCGTCCTCTTCAACCGTCCGTGTTTGGATTTGATCTCTGTTTTGGTACTTCCCGGAAATTTCCCTTTTTAAAGGATCAATATCCTCGGTTTTCAGTCCGATGATTGTTCCCTCGCCCAATACAGTTACACTGATCGGATTCGTGAGTGAGAGTTTAACGTCGCTGTGGAGAATATTGGCCATCCGGTTCATCATTGTTTCATCCACCATTCCGCCCGAAAGATGGAAGTTTTCTACTGCTCCTCTGCTAAAATCCAAGAGCCAGAGCTCTGAGTTGATCCAAAAATATTTGGCGCTCTCCGATGCCCCCCAGTCTGAAAAAAATGTCTTTTCAGTCTTTATGGATTGGAGAAATTCCGGCAGCCAGACGGGCAAATCACCGTTTTCAAGTAGTTCCTCTCCTCTCTTTTCGTAGGTAAAGGATGTGCTGGAGAGGACATGGACGAAATTTTCATCCAGCGCGGCAATCTCTGCCCAATCGTAGAAAATAGTCTGTGCGCGGGCGGCCCGGTTTAAACCCAATGAGAAGTATATGATGAGAATGCCCATCATTATAACCAGCAAAACGGGCACGACCGTTATTAAAAAAGAACTTACGGCCAATTTCGGCCGGATTTTCATAAACTGCAGGCGGATGGCGAAAAAAAGGTTAAATAGACTGAAAAAATAGAAAAGCCGCAGAGACCAGATACCGTACTTGGCCAGATTTATGTCAAACCGTGTGGTCATTTCGTATTCAGCGGTTTCTCCGGTAATGACTTCTGTTAAGACCTCATCCGGCGTATTTGTCTGACCGGCAGGAAAGCCCACTGTCAGCAGCGTAAAAGCCAAAAGAGCCAGCATAAAAAAGGCGGCCCTCCGGCGGGAAGTTAAATGTCTGAAGGTTTTATACCTGCGAAACATCAGGAAGGCAAAAGCTATGGATCCCGAGACATAGACAAATGCAGGAACCACTATTGTCATCGCCAGGAAAAGAAATCCAACAGTCAACAAAGTGATCCAAAACTTCTTAAACTTTGTATCGAGCAGCAGCATTCGGATTACGAGCGCCCATGTTGCCAGGGCGATAAGAGCGACACACCAGATAGCAAAACCTGATTTCGTTCCCAGGAGTATCCGCAGCACCCAGGTAAGAAGACTTCCTCCAAGGATAAGTGTGATAAGGCGCCAAACAGGATCGTTAAGGGGAGAGCTGGTCTTTTTATGTAATCCGGGAAGTGTGAATGTTTCGGAGGGCTTCCCGTTCTTCTTTTTGTCCTGTTTTTTGCCGGGCATTGTTTTTTTACTCTATCGCACTTTGTACCCGGCTTCAAGAATACTCTTTCGGGCTAAGATGTCCATGGGTTCGATGAGAGGGACAAAAATATCAGAAGCCTTGAGAACAAGCGGCAGTTCAGTGCATCCTGCGATAATGGCTTCTGCTCCCTTTGCTATCAGCTTTTCCGCGGCAATAACGATGAATTGTTTTGATCTGCCGGATATGAATCCTGCCTTTATCCCCTTTGCACCAAAGATTGTCTCCATTACTGCTTGTTGCTCTTCTCCCTCTGGAACGATTACTTCAATCCCGGCCTCACCGAATTTGTTTTGGAAGAGCCGGGAAACCTGTGTGCCTGTGCTCGAAAGGAGCCCCACCTTTTTTAGACCGGAAATAGTTTCTTTTGCCCAGTCGAAAGCCTCATCGATCAAACTCAAAAACGGGACATCGATTTGTGCGAAAACTTCAGGCATAAAATAATGGGCAGTCACACACGGCATTATGACAAAATCGACTCCGGCGTTCTTGAGTCTCTCTATGCCCTCAATAAGATAAGGAACCGGGCTGGGTCCCCGCTTCAGTATAGCGTCCGTTCTTGGTGGAGTTTCCGGATTGCTGTTTATGAAAACCCTGATGTGATCCTGATCTTTTCTTACTTGTGTGTGCTTTATGATCAAGGAGTACATATAGGCTGTGGCTTCCGGTCCCATCCCGCCCAGGATACCAATAGTTTTTTTCATTTCAGAGTTGTCTATTTTATAAGGTCTTTGAGTTTATCCAGAGGAAGTGCATCCATTTTGCTGCCGTTCCCTTCCATCGTTTGGGCCTTAAACAGCGAATTCAGGATGGCTTCTTCTGCGGCTTCGACAGCAGCCAGAAACAGCGGGGACATCTGATGATTCCAGAGAACTTCAGTTTTTCTTGTCTTTTCCTGTGTCCGGTAGGGAATCCGCAGTTCCGGGGAGGTCGAGAAGGCAATGCAGTAATCTCCGCTTCCGTTGGAGTAGAATCCCCCGGTCCTGGCGATTCCCAGTAGTGCACGCTTGGCCAGCCTCTTTAAGTTCCGGCTGTTAAGCGGCGCATCCGTAGCGACAACAATCATACAAGATCCTTCAGGAGTATCGTTATAGGCGTCTTTCATGTAGTGTCGGCCCAATTTTTGGCCTGCGGGGATAGAGCCGATCTGGAGCACACCCCCGAAGTTCGTCTGGACGAGAACGCCAACAGTATAGCCGCCTTGTTCTTCCGGGAGTTTCCTGGAAGATGTGCCAATGCCCCCCTTATAGCCTAAGCAAGTTGTCCCGGTCCCGGCTCCGACATTTCCTTCCTCGACGGCTCCCGAGGCGGCTGCTTTAATGGCCTCAAATATATGCTCTTCTTTAACGTGCCTGCCGCGTATATCATTGAGCCGACCATCGTTTGTCTCCCCGACGACCACGTTGACAGAGCCCACTCTCTCGGCTCCCGGGAGGCCGAGTGTGTAGCTGATAAGCGCATTGGCGGCAGTCGGGACACTCAAAGTATTGGTCAGAATGATCGGGGTTTCGATATTTCCCAGCTCTTCAATCTGTGTGGTTCCTGTCAGCTTGCCAAATCCGTTGGCGACAAAGACAGCTCCCGGGACTTTTCCCAGGAAAATGTTTCCACCGTGAGGGAGAATGGCCGTCACACCGGTTCGAACATTATCTCCACTAATAAGTGTGACGTGTCCGACTTTTACGCCTTCCACATCGGTGATGGCATTTAATTTCCCGGGTTTGAGAATTCCGGTTTTGATCCCAAACTCTCTCATCCTTGGCCGCTGTTCAGAGGAGAGGCCGGAGAGACTTAGAACCAGAAGGCTGAGTAAAACGAGGCTCATTATCTTCATTATCCCTATCTCCTTTTTTTTAAAAGTGAGAATAAGATGGTAGTTTATACGTCTTAAAAATGCAACTTCATAAGACTGGAAGGATTGAAGGCTAGATAGAAATTTAGGATGTACAAGGTTAAATGGTATTGACTTCATGAACGGTAACGACTATATATTTTATGCTGTGTTAAGGGGATGATTCACAAAAACGCTATACGTCACTTTGTATTGTTTTTTTTCGTATTTCTCTGTTCTTTGTGGCCGAGTGATATGCCAAGTATCTTTCCCCAACAAACTTCCTCTCGAAACGATAATCTTATGAAACAAATGGCAGAAGGGAAAAGCCAGTTCCAAAAAGGTATTTTTGACCAGGCCCTTGCAACCTTTAAGAGAAGTTTGGATTTGGCGCGAAAGAGAGGTGATATTCAAAAAAGGATTGAGTGCCTTAAAAAGCTGGGCTTGATTTACTGGAACATGGGTCAAATGGATGAGTCTTCTTTGAGCTTCACTCAAGCTTTGTCCCTTTCAATAAATGGAAAATATTTGGATGAGGTGGAGGACTGCCGGGTGTTTCTCGATATACATGACTATTATACAAAAGGGAAAGAGTATCGTGCAAAGAATCAAAATGAGAAATCCATTCTTAGTTTTCAAAAAGCGATTCAATTGTCTAAAGAGAAAGGGAGCAGAGAGCATGAACTCAAATGCTGTAGGCAGCTCAGCATAACGTACTGGGGCCTTTTCCGTCTTCAGGATTTTTATAAATCCGGTTTTCGCGCACTGGAACTGTCGAGAGATCTTTATCACAAAAGAGAAGAGGGAAAATGCCTGCTTAATATGGGGCTTTACTATCAGAAAACCGATGATTATTCCAAAGCCCTATTTCATTATGGGAAAGCACTGGATATTGCCGTGGACCTGAAAAACAAGATCGATGAATCGGCCTGTTTGAACAACATCGGAATCCTTTACAGGAGAATCGGAAACTTCACCCGCTCTCTGGAATATTTGAAGAGAGCATTATTCCTGGACATAAAGCTTGAGAATCAAATTTATGTGTCCCAAGACATGAATAATATCGGAACTACATTTCGACTCCATAGTGTGCTGACAGGCAACATGACGCTTATGGAAGAGGCTTTGGATTACTATCTTGAATCGCTGAATATTGCCAGGATCAGCCGTGGCACAAAAACCGAAATCGAGATATTGAACAATATTGGTGTTGTCTATTCCGCACTTAAGGAATTTGATAGAGCCCTGAAATATTTCCATCTTTCTGTTTCACTGACAGAGGAATTTCCCTATCTGGAAGCACGCTGCATGATTTTTAACAATATTGCCAGAGTTTATTTTGAAATGAGTGTTTTTGAAGAGGCCGAAAAACTCTATGAACAAGCCATTGATCTGGGGCTGCTGCTTGGCCGCGGGTACATTCTGTGGGAAGCCTATTATGGTATGGGATTGTGCTATGAACAGGAGCAGAAAATGAACCAGGCGGTGGAGAGCTTTGCAGCCTCTTTGAAGTATATTGATCGTATCAGGAGCCGTATCTCCTTGGATTCCTTCAAAGCGGGATTTGCTCGTGACAAAATCAAAGTCTATGAATCTCTTATTAATCTCTTGTATAGGTCAGGTCAAAAATCGGATTCGGGGTTCAATACACAAGAGATCTTTAAAATCATCGAGCAGGCTAAAGCAAGGGCGTTTCTGGAGAGCTTAGGCGAATCTCGGAGAGACCTTGTCAAACAGTTGTCTCCGGAGTTAGATCAGAAGGAAAGACGCATTACTTCGGAGATCTTCTTCTGTGTTCAACAGCTTTCAGAGCCTGGCCTGTCCCAGGGACAAAGACAAAAATTGGATGAGACGCTTCGTGAGGCTGAAGATAGATACCTTCTTCTTTTGTCTTGGATCCGGGCCGAAAATCCCAATGTAATGAGTTTGGTTTCTCCCGAACCCATCCCATTGGAACGAGTTCAACATGATCTCCTGGACAGCCAATCAGCCGTTGTTGAATACTTTCTTGGAGAAAAGGTATCCTATGGTCTCGTTATCACAAAAACTCAAACACATTTATTCACTCTTCCCTCACGAGAAAGGATTGGGGAGTCGCTGCGGGCCTATCTGAAGATTCTCTCAGATCCTCCCCAAGGGAAGTTCAGAGGGACTCTTGCGGCGAACCGCCTTTATGACAGCCTCTTTTCGCCTGTTGAGGAAGCCATAACACCATCAATAAAAAACATCATCATAATTCCAGACGGCATTCTCTATTATCTTCCATTTGAAACGTTGAAAACTCCACCTGGAAAAGGACCTCATGAGGAACAGTGCCTTCTCGAACAATTCACGATTTCCTATGCCCCCTCCTGTTCCTCGTTGCTGTTCTTATTGGAGAGAAATACCCCTGGATTTTCGACTCCCCGGATCTTGGCATTCGGCAGCCCTGTAATAAACATAAATAACTCGAGGAAAAAATCCGTCTCTAGCCCAATGGCCTTAATCGACGATCTGTATGCCGGACAGGGATATGATCTGTCGCCGCTTCCTTTCAGTAGAAGGGAGGCGAGAAATGTTGTGAAGTTTTTTCCGAAAGAAAACAGAACGATCTATTTAAAAAAGAAGGCCAATGAGGCATCCATAAAAAAACTTTCTTTGACAGATTATCAGGTCATTCATTTTGCTTGCCATGGGCTCGTGGACGAAAAATTTCCATTCCGTTCGGCACTTGTACTGTCAAAAGGGAAAAAAGAGGAAGAGGATGGATTTTTGCAGGTCAGGGAAATCTACAACTTAAAGATGAATGCGGAGATGATTGTGCTCTCTGCCTGTCAGACAGGAAGAGGGAAACTGGAACACGGGGAGGGAGTTTTGGGTTTGCCACGAATTTTTTTCTATACAGGAGCACAATCTGTACTGACATCTCTTTGGAGAATTCATGACAAATCAACATCAAAATTTATGAATTTTTTCTATGAATATTTATTTCAAGGATATGGCAAAGCCCAAGCCCTTCGGTTGGCGAAGTTGAAGATGATGAAATCCAGGTTCTCTCATCCTCACTACTGGGCGGCATTTGTTCTCAACGGCGATTTTGCGACTTCACTCGTCTCAAAAAAATGAACTGTTCCAGAGAAGATTCAATTTTCCTGTCCCCGGGAAAGAAACCTGTTATAAACCAGTAGTAGCTCTTGCCTGAGGAGAGATTCTCCATGATGTCCGGAGGCAGCTCAAGTTTGTTTTCAAGGATTTTCCAGCTCTTCCAGATGGGAAACAGCGTGTTATCGAAGAGCTCAAGGATATAGTAATCGGCGTTTATCATTTTTCTCCACTGGAATACGACCGGTGCTCTGGTGCTTTTATTGTGTACGGGTTTGATGAGCATGATGTGATCGATATTTGTTCCCCGGAATTTTTGTCCAGGCCCACCATGGATTAAAACATAGAGAGCCAGGCCTCCAGCTACTATCAAGACTGCTCCGGCCGCAAAAAACGCACGATTCCATGTCTTTTGCAGAAAAGGGAAAGGGTTTTTTTTCTTTAGGACATCTGGATTTTTCAGGGTTTTCTTTTCTGTTTTGCTTTTTTTGGAATGGCTGTCAAAAAGTTGGGCTATTTTCTGAATAAGCTTTTTTTCATCCCTATAGATCTCAAGAATAAACTGGAATTCTTTCATACAATAACTGCAGTGGGATATGTGCTCGATCATCCGGTTTTTATTTTTTTTGGAGGCTTGTCCTCGGAGGCACTCAGTAAGGATTTCCGGAGAAAGGCAGTTTTCACGGCTCATCTGTGTAAAATCGGCGATACCGGATGCATAAAGCCCGCGAAGCACCGTGAGATTAATCTTCATACTCGATTCCCTTTTCCTGAAGTATTTTTTTTAGATCATTGAGGCCTCTGTAGAGTAAATTTCTTGTTTTATGAAGACTCCAGTTGAAATATTCGGCAATTTCTTCCAAAGTCATGTTTAAAAGGTACAATTTTACGACCTTCTTTCTGGAGTCTAAGAGAAAATCGACGGACTGCCTCAAGATATTCTTGTAGTTCTTTTCATCGATTCTTTCTTTTTTGTAAGTTCCTCTCCTTTCTGCAATTTTCCTCTGTATTTCTGAAAAGAGGATACGCTCTTCCCTGCGAATCCGTCTTATGTGATCGATAACAGTAGAATTCACGATCTTTCTAATATAAGACGCATAGTTCTCAATTTTTTTCTCATCAGTCAGGACATTCCAAATTTTAATCTTTACTTCTTGGTGGATGTCATCCGGATCGATGCCCTTTCTCTGAGGCTCATATTTCTGAATATGAATTCGGATAAATTGTGAAAACTGTTCAACGATACCCGTAAATTCTTTGATTTTCGCTTTATCTTTGTTCTCGTTCATGGCCATCACTCAATGTCTGCGGGACGGAATGTTCCCTCATTACTATATAGAGTGTTTTTCCCACTGAATTTTCTCACTTTTCCACCTTTTTTTTCAATGTGTGAGAACTTTAGCAAAAACTTTCGTTTTATCTAGTGAGCTAATACCAGTATTGAGGAGTTCGGATGTTAGAGATGATTTGTCCGGAAACACAGATTGTTGGATGCAGCAAAGCTATGGATGAAGTTTTTCAGCTGATCCGGAAAATCGCCCAAAGTGATCAAAATGTTCTCATCTATGGAGAAACGGGAACAGGCAAAAATTTAGCGGCAAAAAGAATTCATGAACTCAGTCGAAGGAAAACTCAACCCTTTCTCACCATTAATTGTGCCAATATCCCTGGAGAACTTTTCGAAGCGGAACTGTTCGGATATGGTAAGGGAGCCTATACAGGGGCTGTTAAGGAAAAACAAGGGCTCTTGGAGACAGCCGGATGTGGCTCTGTGTTTCTCGATGAGATCGGTGAGCTTCCCCTCCTGATGCAGGCAAAATTACTCCAAACGATAGAGAATAAAGAACTGAGAAGAGTCGGCGAAACACGTCTGAGAAAAATTCTGGCTCGCTTTATTTTTGCCACCAATAAAGATCTGCAGGACGAAGTGACCAAGGGGAAATTTCGAAAGGATTTGTTCTACAGGATCAATGTGGTCAGTCTCTTGATGCCTCCACTTAAATACAGAAGAGAAGATATTCCTCTGCTTGTGGAGTTTTTTTTAAATAAAAATAAGGTTGATCCCTGTGGAACTAGTAGCATGTCTTGGGGTGCAATAAAAAAACTCGTTGATTATGAATTCCCTGGAAATATAAGAGAGTTGGAGAATATTGTCACCCGTGCTCTTTTGTTCAAAAATGGAAAAACGATTTTCGCCAAGGATATCTCTTTTGATAATGCCTCCTATCAACGGGGGCATCGAAGTGGAATCACTCCCAAAAGGATCCAGGAGGCACTCGAGCACTGCAGATGGAATAAAACGTTAGCGGCCAAGGAGATCGGAAAGAGCCGGAGGCAGTTCTATCGTCTGCTGGAAAAATACAATTTTGATAAATAAATGACCGGAGGCTATAATTGAACACGGGGAACAATAGAACAAAGAGCCAGAAATGAATAAGCTAATCAATACCATGAAAAAACATGCCCATCATTTGATGTTTGGGATCACCATCCTTGCCCTGGCCGCACTGTTGGCCTGGTGGTCTGTGTTTATTCGTGACTCTATCCACATCCAGCGATCGACCCAGGTTGAAAATCTTGAATTGAAGCTCGATTATTACGCTCTCAGTTTGGGTATGGAAGAGGCCGTTCCTCCTCCAGCGGGTGTGCTTGACCGGGATGATCGTTTTGAAATTGGTACCTGTGATGAGTATGGAGAGGATGGAGTGCGGCGTCTTTTTCCTCATTGGCCGGATTTATGTATCCGGGTGTGCCCGGAGGTCCTTAGAACCATAGAGAAGGAATCAAAAAGCCTGAATTTTATGCTTATAGGCGAATCCGGTTTGCTTGTCCTAATTCTTCTTATCACCCTTATCTTTCTCTATCGATTTATCCAGCTTGAGCGGCGCACAACCAGAGAGATACAGAAGTTCTGGGAGCGCTCAGCCCATGAAATCAAAACACCTATAACAGGGATAAAAGCTTTTTTGCAGAACCTTAAGAGTCAAACATATACATTAGAGGAACTGACGCCGTATGTGAGTATGGCCCTCACTCAGGTAGAGAGGCAGGAGCAGTTGGCGGAAAACTTGCTTTCGGGGTATAAACTGGATGCAAAGAGGCGCGGTGAGCGGTTGGGTGCTGTTGAGCTCGGGCTCTTTCTTCGTGAGTATTTTAAGAGATCCGCCCTGCATCTTACAGATGATGTTTTCCATCTCGATTTCAAAAAAGAAGATTCTTTCCATGTCCGTGCCGATGCGTATGGGCTGAGAGTCATTTTGGACAACATCGTCGATAATGCCATGAAGTACTGTTCTCCCGGGCTGGTGTTAAAGGTTGAGCTCAGAAAAGAGAAAAACAGGGCTGTCGTTGTTTTAACGGACAATGGACCGGGGTTTTCTCCCGAGCATAGGCACAATATTTTTAGCGCCTATAAGCACCTGGGATCTGAACTCCCGGAGGGAAAGCGCGGGACGGGGATTGGCCTCTACATATCCAGCCAGTTGGCACGCAGCATGGGTGGAGATCTCAAGGCGGAAAGTGAAGGGAAGGGCCAGGGGGCCCAATTCCTGCTTTATCTTAACCTAACAAAAGCATGAAAAAGAAAATTGCCATCATCGAAGATGACGATTTGATCAGGAACATGATCAAGTTGAACCTGGAGAGTTTGGGATATTTTGTGCAGGGCTTCTCGTCTGCTGAAGAGGCGCGTTCTCTATCAAACGGGGAGCTCTTTGACGTGATCATACTGGACATCGGTTTACCCGGGATATCGGGATTTGAGTTTTTAAGAGGAATTCGGAAGGAAGAGAATAATACGCCGGTTCTCATGCTGACCGTTCAGGGTGAAGTCGCATCACGGTTGAAGGCTTTTGACAGGGGAGTTGATGACTATATGGTCAAGCCTTTTAATATGAATGAACTTTCCGCAAGAGTAAAAGCACTGATACGGAGAAGCCAGGAAGAAAGGCGTCTTCCTGCAAGTGAATTCCTTGTTATAAACGGGCACAGGATAAACACTTTAACTCGTGACTGTGAGAGCCAATCGGGGAATGTCACTCTCTCTGAAAAAGAGGTCAATCTCTTGATTTATCTTACCGAACATCCCCATGAAGTTTTGACAAGAGCGGACATTCTTGAAGAAGTCTGGGGGATGGATGTGGCTCCGACTCCCCGCACGGTCGATAACTTTATTCTAAAGTTCCGGAGGCTTTTCGAGAACAACCCGGATAAACCCAAGTTTTTTATTTCGGTGAGAAACAAGGGCTATAGATTCGAAAAATAAATCTTCCTCATTCCTAATCTCCTTTCCCCCCGTGTTATGTCATGAGATTGTCATGAACGATTGTTAACCATAAAGGGATTCTCTATAACTACTCTTTATTATAAATTTTTCTTTATTATAATTTTTGGAGGTATTTATGTTTAACGTCAAAATGATTAAGTTGTTTTCATCGTTTCTGTTGATATTTGCTCTGGCTGCGGGGGGTCCATCTTTATTTTCTCTGGACAATTCCCAGAAAGACCAGAAGAAAAAACAAGTAAAGACTGAGAAAAAAAAGGAAGACAAAAAAGAGGAAAAAATTACTGAAAATACTGTGATTCATAATGAAATCACCGTCACAGCCACACGGCCCGAAGTTTCGGTCTTTGATGCTCCCAAACCTGTAACCGTTATCAGTGAGACAAAAATTCGGCAGCGGGCTCCCAACAATATTTCAGAACTCCTGCCTGAAACACCGGGTGCGGATATGGTTGGAGTGGGAGCGAATCAAAGCCGTCCGGTCATCCGTGGACTCCGGGGACAGCGGATTCTTCTGCTCTCTGACGGAATCCGTTTGAGCAATTCGCGCCGGACACAGTCCTTTGGGGAGATTCCCGGTCTCGTGGATGTTTCCGGGTTGGCGCGGGTGGAAATCGTCCGCGGCCCGGCTTCGGTTCTGTATGGATCTGAGGCGATCGGGGGGGTCATCAATATGATCTCAAGCTTTCCCGAGTTTCGTTTGGATAAGACACATTTTTCCGGAAATTTGGGATACAGGTACAGTTCTGCCGACAGCCAGAATAAAGGATTTGTAAATTTTAAGGGCAATATCCGGAATTTCAGCTTCATGCTCAGCGGGTCCTATCGTGAAGCCAGTGATTACACGGCGCCTGCCGGCGATTTTGGCAACATCTCCCTTTCGGACGATACTCCGGTCATTGACACGGGGGTTAAGGATTACAATCTGAACTTCTATTTCAGTTACAGGTTTTCCGACTCCAATGATATCTCTTTAAGATATGAAAATTATGATGCCCGTGATGCCGGCTTCGGTTATGTTGATCCTGCGGTTTATTCCCCGGGTGATCCGACAATAAAATTGACATATCCCGAACAAACACTGAAAAAGTTTTCTCTCAAGTTTGAAAACTCGGCGCTTAATTTCGTTTTGGCCGATAGGATCAATTTTATCGGCTATCATATGACAAATGCCCGCACTTTTGATACAAACATCGACATTCCTTTCTTCCCGGGAGCAGGGCTTACAATAAATTCCAGTAATTTCACGGATGTCCGAACAATCGGTTCCCGCCTGGAATTGACAAAAGTCCTTTTTAAGAAACACATTGTTACGTACGGATTTGAATTTTTCCAGGACAATTCTGCCAATACAGATATAAACACAGAAACGATGTATGGATTTGGTCCTCCCATGGTATCTGTCGATACTATCCCCAAGGTGCCAAATGCCAGTTATCAGAGCCTTGGTGTATTTGTTCAGGACAACATCTCTCTCTTTCCAAGGTCGACTCTTATCCTTGGAATGAGGTACCAGAGTATTCATGCTAAAACCAAAATAACCGAAGGAGTGACCGATCCTATCTTCAACAGTAAAGAAGGAACTCTTGTGGGTGCCGCCAACTTCATCTATGGAATAACTGAAAATCTGAATGCCTTTATTTCCGTGGGACGGGGTTTCCGTTCTCCCAATCTTCCAGAGCGTTTTTATCATGGAGTGACACCCGACGGAGCCGGATTTCAAGTGAGGAATACGGATCTGTCTTCTGAGACGAGTTTAAACTTTGATGTTGGCCTCAGGTACCGGTTGAAGAATTTTTATGTAGAATCGACATACTTCAACAACATGATTCATGACGGGATACAGATTGCCGCCACTGGAGAAATGTTGGGCCGCATGCCCATTTGGCAGAACGTCAACATCGAAAAACTGAAGCTGAAGGGTGCGGAAGCTCTCACACAATTTAGTTTTGACTTCGGACTCTCGTTTCTCGGCAGCTTTTCCTATATGAAATCTGAAAACATTGCCAATCCTGAACTCATGAATGCAGATACGTACGGATCCAGGATCAATTTTAATGTTCGATACGCTGTCCCCGGCAACCTGTTTTGGGTGGAATATCATGTGCGGCACAATGGAGAACAAAAACACGTTGACCTAGGAAATAATCCTATCGGAAGTGTCATTCCCGGATTTACTGTCCATACTTTAAGGGGAGGAATCACCCTGCTCAGAAATACAGCCTTCCCGCAGTACATCGGCGTTATCGTAGGCAATTTGTCCAATACTCTTTACTCGGAATTCTCAAACGCAAGCTTTTTCCGGCCTGCCCCTAAAAGGCATGTCGTCCTGACGTGGTCATCACGGTTTTGATCTTTTAGTGCCCATATAACCTGACAAAGGAGGACAGAATGGATCCTTTACTGCTCGTTGGAACGAGGATTGTAATACTGGCTCTGATCGCTTACTTAGTGGCGGGTTATCTTTTATACAAGAAAAAGGCTGCCGCCAACATCGTGCTTTTATTTCAAAGTACTGGACTCTTTTTTGACATTGTGGCGACGGCTCTGATGATCCTTGGATCGACAAACACGCCTTTTTCTGTGCACGGTTTTTTAGGCTATTCGGCTCTTGTAGGAATGATTATTGAGACAACAAAACTCTGGAGATTCCGGTCCAAGAAGGGAAAAGAGACTCCGATTTCTTTAGGATTTCAGTTGTATTCCAAATTGGCTCTGACTTGGTGGGTGACCGCTTTTGTCGTGGGAGCACTGCTGGTTTTCCTTAAGTAACGATACACGAGGGGGCGTCTTTCTTTTCTGATACTTCCCCAGAAGGCGCTCCCTCACCCCAAAACAACACTTCCCTGAGGAAGCACCCGTTTTTTTCTATCTGCAGGAGAATCACTTCAGTGGATCTTCGGTTAGGTTTTCAATCTCATCGTCAGAATAGCCAAGGCTTTTCCAGTCCAGAACGCCGTTCGGATTGTGACAGTTTGCACATGTTAATGCGCCGTTACGCCGGATAGCATGGCTGATTTCCATCATGGCATCCTGGGGAATCCATCGGGGATCAACATTTTTGTTGTTGAGAACGTCGGAGTAAGCTTTGGTGTTCCAGTTGTCCACGTCCATAAAAGACATGAATTTATCCATCATGTAGAATTTGAACATCCAACCGTACATCATCTTCATCATGCTCTTTTCCATTTCCTTCTGGGCGGCCTTGTCGGGATCGCCGTTTTTATAATACTCTGGCAGATTGTAAGGAACAAACATGCCGCCAAAAGGACCGATGTTCTGCAGATCAATATGCTGCCGGCCGTTAAAAAGTTTCATGGCATAAAGTTTGGAGGGTCTTTTTTTGGCGATGGGCCTCATTACGTTTTCATACCAGGTGTTATAATCATAGTCCTTAAATTCCGGCCAGACATGAGTTGGATTGTAAAATTTGTACAGATTTTTTCCGTTGGGATTATCTCCGATCGCGTTCCCCAGAAATGTGGCATCCCCGTTCCACCAGACATATTTGATGCCTTTGCCGGGTTCAGTCTCTTTAACAATATCGTTATAGATATAGAGGTCATGATCCGCTTCAAAAACAGTGCTGTCGAAATCGCGCATGGTGGCGTTGTCCTCATGGAGGGTGGGAATGTGGCAGGTCTGGCAGGCGATCTTTTCGATGTGCATATTCAGATAATCCGCTATCTCTTCATTTTCCTGATGTGGGGTTGCAGTATGGCATTGTTCACAGGTAACCTCATAATCGGGAAGATCATTGGTCATCATGGTTGTAGTGTGAGTGCCCTTGGCGATCATGTGGCCTTCCGTGGCATGACAGTCAATACAGTCTACCCCAGCAGCTGCATGGACATCCCAGGAAGGAGAGAAGGGAGTGCCTCTTTTAGATCCCGGATGAAGAACACGCGGCCGGTCGTATCCTGTGTTGGCAAGGCTCTGCATATAAGAAGGGTCAGCCGAATCAATATAGATATCTCCCCCAAAGTTATGCTGGTGACAACGGAGACAGGTCTGGGATGTGGGGGTAGTGACGGACAGAGCGGCTTTCATGGACCGGTCCTGGGCCCAGCGGTGCCGGCCGTTCTTATCGGTCACAACCTGTTTTTTATTCATGTCATAGGCCTGGGAATGGCATATCAGGCAGTCAATCGTACTTTTTTCCTTTTTTGATGTGCTGTAAAGAGGCATGATCTCACCTAGAGGAGCCTGATACTGGCCGCCGATGTGGCACTGTCCGCAGCCTTCGGAATAAATGTGACCATTCTTAGTCTCCACCACTTCGGCCCAGGCGGTCATGGCGAAAGATCCGGGCTTGGGACAGGGCCGGTTGATTTTCCCCATGGGAAAATTATCTGCAAGTTTTCCGTTAAAGCCATAGACATTGGGGTGCTTGGTTGTGAAGAATCGGTAATGGGTGGAATTCAAGAGGTTATCCATCAATTTAACCTCTTTCTCCTCATTTGTGATGACATCTTTGATCGTGATCTTTCTGTGACACTGAAGGCATGTCTGAGGTCCTTTGTAGGAATGGATTCCCGCTTCCTGAAAACGTTCCACATGGTCAAATACCGAGCCGTATGTAGCGGTCAATTCGTCTTCAATCTTTTTAAATTCGGAAAGATCGATCGCTGCTGCTTTAAAAAGGATTTTTCCCGGCCGGCTGTCGGCTGGCATCATAAGGTTGATCATGGTGGACCACCCGAAATAGGCCAGGAGTAAAACAACGATTAGTACACTCAGAATAATAAGATATTTTTTTTTCTTGTTTTTTTTCATGGATTCTTTTCCTTTAAAAGTGCGATAACATAGAATTATTCATATACTATAAATATATAACGCGCTGATTTTCAAGGAAAGTACTCAAAATCCTTCGTAAGGTAACCGGCTCATCAATCCCCAAATACATACAGCCCTGTCGGAGAGTAAGATTAAGTCGCTTGATATTACTTTCACCAAACTTGCCATGATCCTGGCATTTTCGACCAAGCTGCAACAATAGATAAGGCAATATGCCAGCAATGATCCCAACGCATTTCTTGAGATCTTTAAATAACACTATACAATCCTTAGGATAAGTTTGGAACATTTCCCAACATTAATCATATTCGATCTTTAATCTAGTCCGGTCCAGCGTCTCTTCCGTTCTCCCCCTCGCGCCTCTCCTTCGACCACAAGTTATTGAGTCATTACCAAAATTTTAGATATTTGACTGCAAAAGTAAAATTAATTATAGTTAAATTGTAGTTTCTAAAACTTTAAATAAGGGGATTTTAATATGGAAAAAAAGAAAAAACTTACTTCAGCTGCTGGCGCTCCAGTTTCAGACAATCAAAATGTAATGACTGCCGGTAAAAGAGGACCTATGTTATTGCAGGATGTATGGTTTTTGGAAAAACTTGCTCATTTTGACCGTGAAGTTATTCCTGAAAGACGTATGCACGCAAAGGGTTCAGGCGCTTTTGGGACGTTTACTGTTACTCATGATATTACAAAATATACGAAAGCAAAAATATTTTCTGAAATGGGAAAAAAGACAGACCTTTTTGTACGCTTTTCTACAGTTGCAGGCGAAAGGGGCGCTGCAGATGCTGAACGTGACATTAGAGGGTTTGCAATCAAATTTTATACGGATGAAGGAAATTGGGATTTAGTTGGAAATAATACTCCTGTATTTTTTCTAAAAGACCCATTAAAATTTCCTGACCTTAATCACGCTGTTAAAAGAGATCCTAGAACAAATATGAGAAGCGCAAAAAATAACTGGGATTTTTGGTCCTCTTTACCAGAAGCGATTCATCAGGTTACAATTACAATGAGCGACCGGGGTATACCATATTCTTTTCGTCATATGAATGGCTATGGAAGCCATGCTTATAGTCTTATTAATGATAACAATGAACGTATTTGGGTTAAATTTCATTTAAAGACGCAGCAGGGAATCAAATGTTTAACTGATCAGCAGGCAGAAACAATAATCGCAAAAGACAGAGAAAGTAATCAACGCGATTTATATGAGAGCATTGAAAAAGGTGATTTCCCAAAATGGAATATGAAAATTCAGGTTATGACTGACGAACAGGCCAAGAATTTCCGTTATAATCCTTTTGATTTAACCAAGGTATGGCCACACGGTGAATTCCCAGTGATAGATGTCGGTGTATTAGAACTTAACAGGAATCCTGAAAACTATTTTGCTGATGTTGAGCAGGCTGCGTTTAATCCTGCTAATATAGTTCCTGGTATTGGATTTTCTCCGGACAAGATGTTGCAAGGAAGATTGTTTTCTTATGGCGACGCTCAGAGATATCGCCTTGGAGTTAATCATCATATAATTCCCGTAAACAAACCTAAATGTCCTTTTCACTCATTTCATCGCGATGGTCAAATGAGAGTTGATGGTAACCATGGTTCTTTATTGCATTACGAACCAAACAGTTACGGCGAATGGAAAGAACAGCCTGACTACATGGAACCGCCTTTAGAATTAAGCGGAGCTGCGGCGCATTGGAATCACAGAGAAGACGATGATTATTATTCGCAGCCGCGAGCTCTTTTTAATCTTATGAGTCCTGAACAGCAAAAAGTTTTATTTGAAAATACTAAGCGGGCAATGGGCGATGCTCCTTATGAAGTCAAATCTATGCATATTAAAAATTGTTATAAAGTTGACCCAGCATACGGAAAAGGAGTTGCTGTCGCCTGCGGTTTAGATTTGAGTGAAATTGTATAAATAATTGTAATGATAATGTAATTGATAATTTAATTTGTAACAAGAACTAACTTTGGAATAATAAGAAATTTTCACTTCCGATAACTTAATAGCGATTTAAAGGAATTCCCCTGCTGTAAAGATTTCCCGGAAGCTGAGTGGCTTTTGACCAAGCAGCAACACTTCTCTGGGAAATCACCCTAAATTTTATTTCTTGACAAATATGCACTAAAGTCCTATATTACTATTGTACCATTAGAATAGTACATTAGATGAATAATTCAACAGTCTTAAAAAAGGAGGTGAGTGCAGTGATTGACTTTAAACTCGATCCTAAAGGCGGTGTACCCTTTTACAGACAGATCATCGACCAGATCCGGTACGGCATCGCTGCAGGGCATCTCAAGGTCGGTGAGCAGCTCCCCACAGTCCGATCCCTTGCTGTAGATCTTAAGGTCAACCTCAATACTGTGACAAAAGCTTACACGGAACTAGAGATTCAAAACATTCTCGAAACACAGCAGGGAACAGGAACCTTTATTGGATCTATCAAGGTGGGGATTGATCCCAAGGAACGGAAAAGCAAATTAAAAAGCATTATCCAAGAATTCCTGAGCATAGCTCTCAGTTATGGTTTTTCCGTGGACGAAATTGTTCGGGAAATTAAAAGAGGAAATGGAGGTGTATCATGATAGCAAACATCAAAATTAAGGGTTTTATAAATCCCATTTCTGTGTCTGTTTATGTTGGCCTGTCTCTTTTGAGTGTGGTCCTTTATGCTGTGGATGTTATATCTACCTTAACGGCTGCCATTGGGATGTTCGTTGCCCTTTTTTGCGGCGCAGCCTTCCGTATTGCCGATCAATGGGGCATCACATGCCAGACTGTTGGGATTAAAGATATTGTTATCCCTTCTGCCCTGACCGATGCTATGAGCAAACAGGCCCAGGCCGAACGTGAACGCCAGGCCCGGATCATTCTCGGTACTGCCGAGACGGAGATTTCAGAGAAGTTTGCCAAAGCCGCAAAAAACTATCAAAACGATCCTGTTGCGCTGCAGCTGCGGGGGATGAATATGCTGTTCGAAGGTTTGAAAGAAAAAGGATCCCTCATTATTGTCCCCAGTTCCGCCCTCGAATCCATGAACCTGGGCGCTGTCGGAGGTTTGGCGGCTCTGGCTCAGACCTCATCCCAAGGACAAAAGCTGGAAGATTTGAAGCAAAAAACAGATCAAAAATGAAAACAAGGAATCCATTCACCCAAAAATCAATCATCATTCTATTTTTGATTGGCTTATTATTCGGAGGAATTCTTCTCCTGAGTTATTGTTCCTCCCCTGAGTCAAAAGTATCTCGGTTCTTTGAAAACGGAATTGAAGTATTACTTAATCGCAATATATCTCAAGATGAATTGATGCCGCTTAAACTTGAAGTTCTTTTTTCAATTGATACTGAAAATGAGGATATACTTGATTTTGGTCTGACTGATATTTGGGGATTTGATGTAAGCCCTGATGGTGATATTTTCGTCTACCATCCGCCCGCAAGCCAGGGAAACCTTATTTTCAGATTTGATAAATCATGTGCACCCGTTCTTTCTTTTGGGAAGAAAGGACAGGGTCCGGGAGAAATTCAGCGGCCGTTATATCAAAAGATAAACAGGAATGATGAAATCTCAGTCTTAGATAGAAGCGGGCAGAAAATTCTTTTGTATGATAAAAATGGCAAACTGAGGCAAGAGTTTAAGCCGGATAAAAGTATATCTCCCAGTGGAGTATTCCTCGAATTGTCAAATGGGAATTATCTATTTCGAGAATCTGTGGGACCGATATCTGGAGATTCCTTTTTAAGCATTGTTCTGTCCATTATTGATTCAGAATTCAACGTTATTACAGAGCTAGGTCGATTGGTCATTGAAGATCCAATAACATCTTCTCAGTTTAAATATCCTCTTCCAGTATTTTCATGGGATCTTTCAGATGATTCAATCTTTATCGGTTCAGAAGAATATGGATATGAGATACATGTCTATGATTTTAGTGGAGAACTCATTCGAAAGATAGAGAAAGAATATACACCAGTTCCTTACTCTAAAGAGCAGAGGAATGAAGTATTAAAAAGGTTAGAAGAACCAGAGGCAGAGTTTCTAAGAAAAAAGATAGTTCTTCCAGAATATAATCCCCCTTTCCAGCATCTTTTTGTATCCAACGAGAATCAGCTTTTTGTTATGACGTTTGAGCCGGGTGAAAACACTGGAGAATTTGTGACAGATGTCTATAATGCGGATGGCATTTTGATCTCAAAGTTCAGCCTGAATCTTTGGATTAGCAGTGATATTTTGCAACCAGGAGGTTCTCTTGATTCTTGGACGAGTGTTTTGAAAAACAGGCTTTACTGTATAAGGGAAAAAGAAAGCGGTTACAAGGAATTAGTCGTCTATCAAATGCGGTGGGAATAGTAAAGTTCTCCGTATTGTAACCCCAGTCAAGTATTAAACACCCGAACTTTTTTGGCTCTCATACGTTCTTTGTAATGAAACGGAGATTGGAATAGAATGTATGAAACCCTCAACTTGTATGAATACGGAATGGGATAACAGGTGAACAATTCTGATGTTTTTGATGAACTGTACAGCCAATACAAGTCTTCTCTCTACAGTCTGGCCTGTTATCTGACCCGAAATCAGAAAGAAGCAGAGGACTTATTCCAGGATACCTGGCTCCGGATCGCCAAACATCTGGCCCATCAGACCATTGATAAGGACAACTGCAGGAGATGGATTATGACCATCACCTCCAATCTGTACCGGGACCGGCTGCGAAAAAAATACGTGAGGAAGGCTTTCTCCTTTCAGCGGTCAAATTCAGACGGGCAAACCGATAACTATTTAGAGAAACCGATGTGGGGAGAAAAAACTTGCTTGGAGAACGATTCCAAACTCTTGGAAGTTAAAATGGCTCTATCAAAGGCATTGGCCGGGCTGCCTCCCAGACAGCGTCTTATCTTTGTGCTGAAAGAAATAGAGGGATATAAGTATTTGGAGATTGGTGAAATGCTCAAGGTGCCCGAGGGCACTATAAAATCGATAATGCATAGAGCCGTAAGGAAACTTCGGAAAGATCTCTGGGTTTATGATCCCAAAAAAACCATCATAGTGAGTGTATAAAATGAAATGTAAAGACATCAAACGTTTGGTCATCGCCTCGTCCGGCAAATTGCCGGATTCAAAACAGCTTCATGCCATTAATTTGCATGTTGAACACTGCATCAAGTGTACGCGCTTAAAAGAGGATATGGAGAGTTTAAGGAGTCTTCTTCAACAGAGGCCCAATCTTGTTCTTCCGGAAGATCTCGACAAAAAAACGTATCAAAAGTGTTTGGGTGAAATTCAATCACTCCAAAAAAACACACACGGAATTAATTTTCGTCAGCACATGCAGTCCATTCCGATTCATATGAAGGTTGTTTTTATCTCCCTTCTGGTCGTGATGGTCATCTGGTTTTTTTCATTTTTTGAAGATTTTGGAAGTGGAGGAGGAGAGCCTCTATCCATGCCGGCGATTTTTGGTCTTTTTTTGATCATCCAAAACGCGATGATGCTTCTCTTTGCTCCCTTACTGATTCGCCGGTTCCGCACAAAAAAACTCAATACACAGTTTATTCAATAGGAGGATAACATGGCAACAACAGCGGGAAAGACAGTAGCTCTCATTATTTTTCTGGTGCTTCTCTGCTTTATCGGACTTCGAATGACACCTCTTGCCTTTACGCCGTTTGGCTTTTTTTCATCGACAATATCCACAGTGCAGAATGGTTGGGAGACTGCTCTCCATTCAGTAAATATTATGCCTAAGAGATTTTTCAGGTTTATCCCCACGACACTCCTCTCTTTCGCTTTGCTGATTATCTGGATATTTGTCATAGCGTGGGTTTATAGGGATGCCGAACGCCGGGGAATGAACGGCATATTGTGGGGACTGCTCGTATTTATAGGGAATATCATCGGATTGTTGATTTATCTCATTCTCCGTTCGGATAGTCTGCCGTCAACAAGTGAGCCGGCGGTTCTGCACAAATGTCCCGAGTGCAGCACTCCTGTGTCTCAAAAATATGCATTCTGTCCTCACTGTGGTGCCAGCATGGCGGGACCGGTTTGTCCGGACTGCAAGAAGACTGTCGAGAAGGATTGGCAGGCTTGCCCTTACTGCGGAAAAAGTCTCAAGTAATTACAGAACTTGTGACGATGGAACTTTTT
>SDBS01000216.1_pt1 | contig 51343 bp, 66 predicted proteins | sample 2277091 | NCBI WGS metagenome assembly SDBS01 (sample SAMN10404972, study PRJNA504765) | marine sediment metagenome | isolation source: marine sediment core GS10_PC15, 163 cmbsf | place: Arctic Ocean: Southern Knipovich Ridge | collected 2010 | reverse complement strand
ATTATAATTGTATGTTTTAGTTCCTAGTCGGCCACCCTTCCGGAAACACCCACCCGACCTTGTCCCCATAGTCCCTAAAGATCATTCCAAGCGGCTGACTGTACGTAATCCGACCGTCTAAGGGAACCGAAATCATCCACGCACCTCCGGAACTTCCCGCTCGGCAGGGCAGTACAAAGCAATTATCCACAACGTCGAGACCGAACTCCATCTGTTCCATAAAGATTGCATCTAAGAAACACTTCCTAATCATCACTTTCCTCCCGTATCCCACAGCCGCAGGGTTATCTCACGACCCCTAAACATAAACTTTAACGTATTCCTGTACTGGAACTTACCTGCCGACGGGCGCGATACCATCCACTTGTTACCAAACTCTCCTACTACTGGAGGTATGGCGAAACAGTTAGTTTCCAGATCAACCCCAAACTCCAACTGCCTAACGAGAATGTCCGAAACGCCCATCACTTTCCTCCTGTTATAGTTATCCTAAACCCACCAACTAACTTCTTTCCAGACCATCCACGCTGCGAAGTCTTCGACCCATCAACCCGCCTGACCGCAAACATCTTCTTCATGTTGTAACCTTTCTCAATCAGTGACGCCTTCCAATGCTTCCTTGGCCGGTACTGTTCACCGTTCTCCTGACAGAATACCTGATAATCTGCATAGGCGTCCGCGTAGGACAACTTGTCGTCGTTGCTGCCTGTGTCCATTAACCGCTCATGAATCCAGGCTGCTACCTGATCAGTTTGGTTTCTGGTTTCGGCGGTGTCGTCAGTGACACTTTGCGGTGCCTTCAAGCCTGCCTGCGGTAGGGTGTACCATTTTATAGCACCCTCAACCACCCAGGCGAGCACACCGGCCAGCACGTCTGGTTGTCGCATCCGGCCTTTGAGGTGCTTGTCGATGTCTTGTAGGTGGGAGACAGGAAACTTAATCACCCTAATTCGATTCCAGGCGGCGTCGTCGTCGGAGTCGAGTCGCGGAGGATAGTTGGAGGTCATCCAGATTTTAAACTTGGGAAGGTACTCGAAGAAGGGTTTACCTTTGTGGGCGCAGCGGATGATGTTGCCGCCAGTGAGATTCTTCAGGCGACTACCGTCCATCCAAGTGCGGCTTTTGGTTTCGCTGGTTGCGAGGAACCTTGCCGCCCGGAGGCCGGCCATAGCGAACCCTTGGATGTCTTGACCCTTGTTGACCATGAACATTCTGATGTCTACTTCGATGCCGAGTGGTGCATAGCCCAGCAACGCCAGTAAGGTTTCAGTAAAGATGCCCTTGCCGGCGCGGGTAGGACCCCACAGATAGAACAAAGTTTCTTCGCGGGTGTGTCCAGTGAGGCTGTACCCGACAGCTACCTGCAAGTAATCCACGACCTCCTGAGAGTCCCCCACAGCCTGCAGTAGCCAGCTAGTCCATGCTGACTGATCTGCCCTAGGGTTGTAGGCGGCCGGAAGACAGTACGTGAACCTTTGAGTGTGGCGGTGAGGGTGAAGCTTGCCTGTCCGAAGGTTGATCACGCCGTTTTTAACGTTCAACTCGTCGGGGCTGGTATCGAACTCACTGCCAGCCACAGCAAGCATGTCCTTGAGTATGCGATGTTCATTCTCAATGTTCCTGCTCGAAGGTATCGCTGCCCGATTTACCTGCTTAGCCCTGTCGTCGTCGTCGTGTGTCCAAGCAACGACTTGACGTGCCTTCAGTACTTCAATGATCTTTACTTTGAGATGTGGCTCGGCAAGTTCGCCTCCCCAATGAGTTCCAGTATACTCTCTCCAGCCCACTGATCGGTCGTAGAGGAACTGATTGCGGTACTTGCTCCGTACACACATAGCGTTGCCCTCGTCGTGGGCGCCGGCTAGGTACAGGTCCCCTGGGTCGCGATAGTAATTCGACACTTGACCAAGTGCTTTCAAGATTGTGTCGCGCCGGTAATCCTCTCGCTCCCACTTTTCCCTGAACCTAGGTGACATCCTGAATAGCTTGTCGATCTTGTCGTAGTCACCACCTGTCCAGAAGGCTAACAAACAGCACAATGCCAAGTCTCCCTCACTGGTAGAGTTGTACTTTGCGCTTGTTTGACCTCTCCAGAGACTAGTGAAGGCTGCACCGTTTCGTGCTTGCTTAGCCCTATCTACTAACTCAGATAATGGGAGACTGTTCGGTGCTACAGCGACGGGAATCTCCTCCTCGTCGTCGTCGGCACTGTGTTCATCTTCAGGAGGTAAGTAACTGCTAAGCTCTTCAAGAGTGAATGTACGCTCAAGGTTCAGGTATGCAACTGTTACGGGCCTAGGAGGATCGTACTTGTGATTGTAGGTTCCTGGTAAACGAAGTATTCGTGCTAGGTCGTGTACCGCTTCGTCTCCACCTACGAAGGGAGCCCACCTTTCTTGTAAGGATCTAGCGACTTCTCGCTTCAAGTCACTGTCAAGAATTAGTGGATCTTTTAGTAACCAATACAGGTGGTATCCTGATCCTGAGCTAATGATTACTGAGGGTCGTGGGTTTAGTGACTTGATGTGTGCTACAGCGGAACCTGAAAAATCTTTGTCGTCTATGTCTGCATAGAGGCAGTTAACGGCCGCTATGTCTTCCAGGGTTGTACCGTTGTAGCTTCCCTTCCTGAGGATGCTTGGGTGCACTCCGAAGTAGGTATCTTCGGAGTCGAGTTCTAACTCGTCTGGAATCTCTGAAGCTGGCCACCAATAGGTCTCCCGGCTTTGCTTGAACCAGTAGTGTCCATAGGCCCCTCCTCGCATAAGGTAGGTTAGAAGATTGTGCATAGCACCTCCATAGTTGTAGGACGTTAGAGATGCTATTCAGCGCTGAAAGCGGAGGTGCGAGTTCCTATCAGTCTGGATAGCATCTCTAACATCCTAGTTCTCTTCTTCGTTGAAGATTTTCAAAGCCTGCTCAGCGAACCCTAAATGCTTAAGTTCACTGGCTATTAGGAATCTTATAGCATCAGAAACATTCCTATGCCACACTTGACCTTGCAAGATGTAGAGTCCATCTCTTTCAGGTTTAGATAAGAAGACTGTGATTCTATGAGGCCTGTCGATTTTATGTTTTGGCATATTTCCTCCCGCATTATAATTATACCACAAATTAAAACAATGTCAAGCCAGTCTTCAATTAACTTGTGGCAGTTTAAGAATTCTTGATGGTTTTAAGGTTGGCGAAGTCTTACGTTTCTGAGGAGTTTTGAGTGAACCCGAAATTGGTCAAGTACTTTAAGTCTTATGCTTGACAAGTACCCCCTAGTGTGGTATACTATATTTGAGTCAATGTGGGCCAAAATTTCGAACATTTGTTCGGGTACAATAATGGCAATGAGGAGGTTCTCGCATGGAGCTTTTATCAGCGTTCGTGTTTGCGTTTGCGGCTTTACCGCAGGCGATACTACTGAGTGTTGCCATCAAGACTATTGTGGCTGCTCTCAAGGAACCCTTCGCGAAGAAGTTTCCAGAAGTTGACCTGTGGTGGGTTTTCTATGTGAGCTTCGGGTTAGGCGCTGTGTGTGCCTGGTTTGGAGGCATAGATCTCTATTCGGAGATTGTGTCAGATCTCACGCTTAGTCGGATACTGACTGCCGCAACTGTAGGTGGCGGAGCAAGTCTTATTCACGACATCTTCGATAAGCCAGGTCCCGAGCCGCTGGAGCCGGTAACCCTCGGTACCATGCAGTTGGGCAATGAGTGAAGAGAGGGTTTATTGGAATTCCGCTCAACTTGCAGAGTACTGGGGTGTACCCTCTGTAACGGTCAGGGTCGCGAATCATCGAGGGAAGATTCCTGGCGTAGTGAAGATCGCAGGGCATACGGCATTTGATAGAGACATTGCTCTTGAAGGGTGGATTCCTAAGACGGTAGATCAATACCGACGCAAACATCACATGCCTACTCTGGCTGTTTCGGAGGCCAAGTCCGCTAAACAGGTAGCAGATAAGTACTTCAACTTCCTGGCGGATCACGTTCCTCTGGAGCGTTGGTTAAAGATTATCAATATGGCGTTGGATCAAGCAGAAGAGGGAGATGCTAAAGCAAGGAAGTGGCTAAGTGATAGCCTGATGGGAACTCCTATTCAACGAGTTGTTGCAGATGTAATAGTTGACAGTGTGATTCCTAAGGATCAGTTAGCTAGTGTACTCGAAACGTTACTAGAAGTCGCAAGACTTGCGAGGGAAGCCCAAGGACAGGTTATAGAGGGAGAGGCAGTAGATGTCACTGAACTTAGCGGAACTGACGCCGACTCAGCTTAGATTCGCTCAAAGAATAGCTAAGGGAGATCTGCTGTGGATTCCGCACCCTAAAAACATCCCTCAGATGCAGGCGTATGTCAGTGAGGCAAATATCCTGTACTATGGTGGTGCGGCAGGTGGAGGTAAGAGTGACCTGCTGCTCGGATTGGCTGTGACAGATCACCAGAAATCAATTATCTTTCGGAGGGAGTATCCTCAGTTAAGAGACCTGATTGATCGAAGTGCTGAAATTCTTTCAGGTACGAAAGCGAAGTTTAATCAGACAGCCAATCGGTGGTCTAGGATTCCTGGAGGAACTGCCTTAGAGTTCGGAGCGGTTCAGTACGAGAAAGACAAAGAGAAGTATAAGGGACGGCCTCACGACCTTAAGGCATTCGATGAAATACCCGACTTTACAGAGTCCCAGTTTAGGTTCCTGATTGCGTGGAATCGGAGCACCACTCCAGGTCAACGATGTCGTGTTGTTTGCGCAGGTAACCCACCTACTCATACCGAAGGTGAGTGGGTTATTCGGTACTGGGCTCCGTGGCTCTCGAAGTATCATCATAACCCTGCAAAGCCTGGTGAGCTCAGATGGTTCATGACGATCAAGGGTAAGGACATTGAAGTTGAGAATGGTGATCCGATTGAGTATGAGGGGGAGCTGATTCAACCACTAAGCCGTACCTTTATACCAGCACGGTTGAGCGATAATCCATACTTCTCTGGTTCGGGATATGAGGCGACTCTACAGTCCCTTCCGGAACCTTTGAGGTCGCAGCTGTTGCTGGGGTTGTTTACCATTGAGACACCTGACGCGCCAAGGCAGGTCATCCCTACAGCCTGGGTCAGGGCTGCACAGGATCGTTGGAGGGATCGAGAAGCGCCGATGGCACCGCTGACTTCAGTGGGCATTGACCCCTCACGAGGTGGCGCTGACGATACCGCGATTTCTAGAAGGTCAGGCAACTATTACTATGAAGTTCAGGTACAGCCAGGAGTTGCTATACCGGACGGCCCTGCATGTGCTGCATTTGTCATTGAGTGTCTTGAGGATGACTTGGACGTCCAACTCAATGTAGATGTCATAGGAATAGGTGCTAGTGTTTTCGATACCCTTGTAGGTGGAGGGTTTCAGGCAGTTCCCGTTAACTTCGGAGCCGGAACTCCTGCGATGGATTCTACGGGACAGCTTGAGTTTAGCAATGTTCGTGCGGAAGCGTACTGGACGTTTAGGGAAGCACTTGATCCAAATAGTGGGCAGGATATCGCGCTTCCGCCTGACGAAGAATTGATTGCCGAGCTTGTAGCCCCCCGGTGGGATATGACCACTAGGGGTATTAGAGTTGAGAAGAAGACGGCTATTCGCAAACGGCTTGGACGAAGTCCTAACAAAGCAGACGCTGTAGTTCTTGCCAATTACGAAGCGGAAGCGGGAGTAGTGTTCTGGTGAAACCTAACTTTCTTACAAAGATGAAGATAGCTCTACAGATTCTGGGATCAGATTTTTCTGGACCTAGGGGTAGTGGCACTAAGTCTTTACCTTTTCCTTGGCCTGAGCATATTCAAGGTAAGCCTCAGTGGCACTTGCAAAATTACAGAGCCTTCGCTGCCGAAGGTTACCAGCGCAACTCTGTAGTGTACTCTTCAATCCAGTACAAAGTTCGTTCTATGAATACCGCTCCGTTGACTGCCTATACAGGAAATCCTGACTTCCCCGAAAAACTTCCTAAAGATCATCCACTAACTATTCGGGTTACTCACCCTAACCCAAATCAGACCTGGAATGAGTTCCATTCCTTAAACATGGTTTACCTGAACGTTGCTGGCAACGTTTACATCTGGCAGAATCCATTGACAGGAGATCTACACTCCTTCAGACCAGATAGAATGCATATTGTACCTGCTGAAGGTCCGATTGCTAGTATTGATCACTTCCTCTATACGCCCGACGGCGCTTCGTATAGTAAGGGAGTTCCCCTATTTCCTGCAGATGTCGCTCACATTAAGCTTCCGAATCCGCTAGATCCTTTGGAGGGTCTGGGCTATGGTTGGGCACCTCTGGGCGCGGCTGGGAGAAGCGTAGACATAGACAACATGGTAACAGACTTCCTGAAGCTTTTCTTTGAACGGGGCTCGATGATTACGGGCATACTGTCCGTAGATATGCCTCTCAAAGAAGAAGTCGTAGATACAATCATTGAGCGGTGGAATAAGAAGTACGGAGGGTACAAGAAGTGGGGGATTGGAGTACTTGACAGAGGTGCCAAGTATCAGCGAATAGGGCTAACCTTTGAAGAGATGGGGTTTGACAGTCTCGACGAACGTAACGAAACCAGGATTATGGGCCCATTTGGTGTTCCGCCGATCCTTATTGGTTCTCGAGTTGGATTAGCGAGATCGACATACTCAAACTACGAAGGGGCCCGCCGAGCGGTTTGGGAAGATACACTGTATCCTGAAGCTATGCTGTACGAAGTTGAATACCAGAAGATGCTAGGCGGCGGAGATGAGTTTGTTCAGTTTGACTTCTCTAAAGTACCTGCGATGCAGAAGGACATGCCGGTGCTGACGAACTCTTCCTTTACACTCTTTCAGATGGGTGTCCCCGCCAATCTTGCACTGGCGGCTCATGGAATACATCTCGGTGAGATACCTAATGGAGATCTTCCATTCGCCGGCGCGGAACCACCTCCAAGAGGTCAGGGAGGGCAGGGACCGAGAGCCCAAGAAGATGACCCAGTGGGCATGAGAGCCTTGCCGTGTGATCTCTGCGGCGGTGAACTTAAAGAGGTTGCTGCTGGGTTGATTGAATGCCTTAATTGCGGAACGCTTACGGTTACTGAGAAGAGTAACGGAAGGGTTAAGGAGGTGCTTTCACATGAAGCCTAATCGCTGTTATCTCAGAGGAGTTACGCCGCTGGGCCTGATCAATACTCTTCTAGGGTGCCTCCTCAATCGGGTCCTGGTGCGATGTGTGGATAGTGACACCGGACGGGTAGTCGCCTGGTTTTGGGATAAGGCTACCGATCATCCTCAGGAGGTGCTTTCACATGAAGCAGAGGTGTTGTAGGGTAGGATGCAGAAGACTTGGAAAGTGGAAAGTAGCTGGAAATCCCTCGTTTCTTGTATGTGAGAGGCATCTACTGGAGCTTTCATTCGGTACACTCACAGAAGTGCAACCTGTTGTAGGTCCGACTGAGGTCAAGGAGGAGAAGCATGGCGGACAAGGAGATTCATAAGGAGTACAAGGCTATCCCCTACTTTGAACTCAAGGTAATCGAAGATCAAGGAATCGTCGAGCATCTGATCTCTGTCTTCGGCGTAGAAGACATGGGTGGTGACATAGTTCATCCCGGAGCGTTCACGAAAACTATCTCGGAGCGGGCAGGAATGATCCGCGTGCTGGACGCTCACAGCGCTCGTTCAGCCCTAGACGTCGTCGGCATTCCTATCTTGCTGGAGGAGATTGGGAGGGCCAGTCTTCCTTCAACCGTACTTGACAAGTACCCTGAAGCAACCGGCGGATTGAAGGCGACTACTCAGTTCCTGATGAACACGCGAGAGGGCAAGGGTATCTTTGATCGGATTAAGGCCGGGGCTATCTCTGAGTTTTCGTTCGCTTACGATACCCTGGATTCCGACCCGACTGAGAGGGAAGATGGCAGTAAGATTCGTAACCTTCGGACGTTGCGACTATGGGAGTATTCGCCGGTCGTCTTTGGAATGAACCCTGCGACTGCAGTGATAGACGCTAAATCCGATGATGCAGTCGCCGCTGTGTTCAATATTAGCGTGCGTAGTCCTGAGACGTTTAAGGAAGGCGAACTTACTTCTATGGCTGTGGGAGATGGAATTACTAGGTTCTCCGGTCTGCTTAAGGAAGGAGACATAGAGGAAGTTCAGTCTTACAGCTTTGATAAGGGTAAGTGGACAGTTGTCTTGGCTCGTGAATGGGTTAAGGACGCTGGTCGGCGGACTTTGAGCTTGTCAAAACAGGTTCGAAAGGTTGAACGAGCTTTTGATAAGACTTACAATCCCGACTGGAGCTGGGATTACTGGGTTAAGGAAGTTTTTGAGACTCACCTGATCGCAGAAGCGACTCAGACGGACGAGCTCTTCAAAGTGGAGTACACTCTTACTGAGGACTTGGTTGAGTTCACTCCAAAGGGTGAGTGGATTAAGGGAACCTACGAGTTTATCGAGACGTCAATTTCAGAGGAGGTGGTTAACGGAACAAAGTATTGGGAATCCTTGTTGCTCGAGTTGGACGTGGAACGAGAGCTAATCGAAATTACACAACTATCAATAGAGGCCGGGCCGGCAGCGCCACCCACCTCATAACTATCAATGGGAGGTTAACATGACTTGGCAAGAATTGCTGGCTCAGGCAGAGAAACTCTTTGACATGGTTCGGGCTATCGTGGTTAAGGGTGAGGATGCTACGCCAGAAGAGAAAGAGAACATGCAGAAGATGCTGGACGACGCTCGAGGTTACAAGGAACGAGCGCTGGTCCTGAAGGAAGTCGATGAGTCTTCGGTTGAGCTGAAGAGACTTCCTCATGCTGGAGATGACCAGCGGAATCCTGAGGATCGTCAACAGGAGGAACCTCCGAAGCCCTTCAAGGAGTGGGGACACTATCTGAAGGCTATCTGGTTGTGCAAGGCTCATCGAGTTGACGATCCTAGATTGACTTGGTTTACCGACAAGGAAACTGAAGGTCCTCAGGGTAAGGCACTGACTGGCAACGTAGGAGCTCGTGGTGGGTTCCTGATCGCTCCGCAGTTTGACATGGAGATGCGGTCTGTAATGGCTGAGGAGTCGATTGTGCGTCCCTTCGCCACAATCATTCGGCTTGAAGGACGTCAGGTTGCTATTCCGGTTTTGGATCAGACGCAAGCACTTGGTGCAGGTCTGCCAAACTGGTTTGGTGGGATGCAGTTCTTCTGGGCTGACGAAGGTCAGGAGAAAGAGGAAACAGAAGCTAAGTTCCGTCGGATAATCTTGGTGGCCAAGAAACTGATTGGTCATACCGTCGCGAGTGACGAGCTGTTGGAAGACAGCGCGATCTCGCTAGGAGACTTCCTCAGTGGGCCTCTGGGCTTCACAGGTGGAATCTCCTGGATGGAAGATTATTCCTTCTTGATGGGTGTTGGAGGTGGTCAGCCTCGTGGAGTGATCAATGCTCCGGTGACCTTGGCTCCTACGCGCGTTGCGGTGAACGCTATCTCTTATGTTGACTGCATTAACATGCTGGAGCAGTTCTTGCCTTCAGCGCGCGGTCAGTGGGTAGTGACACAGAGCGCTCTGTCTGAGTTGGTTCAGATGAGTGGTCCTACGGCCAATCCTTCGTATGTGTGGCAGCCAAGCGCGGTGCCAGGTGTGCAAGGGATGCTGTTCGGTATGCCAGTGAAGTTCTCCGAGAAGATGCAGCCGCTAGGTACGCGAGGGGACATCCTCCTGGCTGACTTCCGCTACTACCTGATTGGAGATCGTCAGGCGACCACAATCGAGTCGTCCAATACGCCTAGATGGATTTACGACGAGACCTCCTGGCGCTGTGTCCACCGCGTAGACGGACAACCTTGGTTATCCGCGCCTCTTACGTATCAGGACACTGTCACGCAGGTTTCGCCGTTTGTAGTTTTGTCTGCGGCTATAACATCGTAAGTACTAAAGCGGTGGTCTAGGGAATCTAGACCTGAAGAGCGGAATTTCCTGGCCGCCTGACCACCGCTAAGTTCCAGGACGTAATAGGAGGCGAACGATGAGAGCACCAGCGAACCTGAGAGATTCGGAAACCTGGAGAGCTAAGGATAAGTGGGTTGCTCCTGACGCAGAGTGGTTAGACTATCACTATAACACCTTAAGATGGTCAGCGCGAGACATAGAGGAGAGCGTAAGGGCGAACACTGGCAGGGCCCGTAAGTGGTTAGAAGGTTGCGGGATGCACGTGCGAGGGTCAGCTGAAGCGCAGCAACTTGCTGTGGGACATGCAGAACCTAGTTCCGTCCCTGTTACTAGGGAAGGTCAGAAAAAGCGCCTCAGGAACTTGGGGGTTTCTGAAAACTGTGCCTGGTGTGGAGGTTATGAGTCTAAAGAGTACGGCATGCACCTACATCATAAAGATCACGATAAGCGTAATGGTGCTATGAGTAATCTTTGCTGGTTGTGCGGTCACTGTCACAGACTTGAGACCGCCATGTGGAACTTGTGGAAGCGTGGAAAGGTCGATCTTCAGTGTGAAGGTCGCACAATGGTCATCAACTTTAAGTAGGAGGTAAGAACATGTTGTCAACAGAGAGATATACTGAGGTAACTGAAGTGCTGGCAACCCTTGCGCCGATTACGGCAAATGGGGCTGTTGGACCTCACGTTACAGGTTACGCTGATTTCGCAGACTTTCATCGTGGGTTTGTCGAGTTCCATGTTGGTACTCCTGGCGGTGCCAGTACTATTGACATCACTCTGCAGCAGGCTCAGGACACCGCTGGTACAGGGGCGAAAGAGCTTACTGATATTACTGGTGTTACGCTTACTAAGGCACCTGCTCAGATTGTTGCTGCCGATGCTGGTGAGTTCTGCGGGATTGAGATCAATACTCCTGAGTTAGACGTAACAAACGGCTATCACTGCATTCAGGTGACGGTGACAGTTGCGGTTGATACGTTTACATATGGGCTGAAGCTACTTGGTGTCGTTCCTCGTTACGAGCCCACAGACGTCACGAACTACATGGAAATCGTCGCGTAAGTAGGTTAAGTGTGTTGAGAGGGAGGGTGGGTTTACCTGCTCTCCCTCTATGAATGGAGGTGATATGGCAGGAGTTTGGGTAGTTCTATGTAGGCCAAAGCAAATTCGTAGGAAAGGCGTGACGAAGACCTACCATCCAGGGGAATCTGTTGAAGTAGGTAGGCAGACCGCGCTGAAGTGGTTGCTTGACGGATCAGCTGCAGATCAGTACGGCCAGATTGGACCTATGGGTGCTGCTGCCAATTTCGACAAGAAGAAGTTTGGGGTCAGGATTAGGGAGACTGTAGGGCAGGTAAATCTGGCACTTTTAGGTAAGCTGGTCGATCAGGTTCAGATTTCCTACGGGCCTCCAGAGCTTACCTATGAGTTTACCTTCATTTGGAGACCTGACCTAGTTGTGCGATCAAGGGTTATCTCGCACGGATTTCTAAAGATGCAACTAGGTGCTGAGGAAGATTCCTGGGAGATGGCGGCTCCGCTACTTAGTCTAGAATCTCTGGCTAAAGATGTTGGAAGTAGTGAGGATCGTGCTAAGACCCTGAAGGTTATTGGTGACCTGCGATTTCCTGTGTATAACTCGCGAGCAGTGTGGGTTCGAAGATGCTCTGCAGCCGAACGGGTAATTGCAGCTTGGGTAGCAGATCTTGAGGCTGGTGGAGGAGAATACCATTCATTTATCCGTGCTTTATATACTGAACGGGCGATGCTCTGTACTTTGCCTGCAAGTTGGACGGGTTATGGCCAAAAGTAAGGGTGCAGTGTGGATCGCTCTAGGTCCTAATGCGGAGCAGGAGTTGGTCAAAAGCCGCAGATCCTTTCAGAAGTATAATCGCACTGCTTCTACAGTGTTCGACCCTACTCACAACTTTCCACCAGGGTTGTCGGTGGATCAGCAAGCGCACTGGGCTAAGGTTAACGCTGATAAGTGGTCTCCTTACGACTTGACGTTGCTGCTGGACGCAGATACTCGGATTAAGGGTGACCTGTCCTTAGGCTTTAAGATGCTCTACAAAGGGTGGGACATGGTAGTAGCTCCTAGTATTCCTACTGCTGCCTCTGGTAAGGTGTTGTGGAATCTTAATGGAGACGAGCGTCGCGTTACTCTGCAGGAGTTGGGCGTTTGGAATCATATTATGCTCAACACTGGGGTTATGTACTTTAACAAGACCCAACGGGTAAGCAAGCTTTTCGAGCAGTGGCGACTTGAGTGGTTGCGTTTCAAAGATCGCGATCAAGGAGCTTTCTTGCGTGCGCTAAGCAAGTGCTCGGTAAATTTGTGGTTACTTGGGTACCCTTACAATTCACTTAAAGGGGAGATCGTAACTCACCTATTCGGAAGGGCTAGGTCGTGAAGGGAATAGTAATAGTAATACCAACGCTGAAGCGAAGTAAAGGTGAGAAAACTGGAAAGCTTGCCGCCAAAACTGCAGGGTGTTCAGTACCTATTAGGGTAATAGTTTCAGTCGATAAGCATAGGCAAGGTTTCACTAAGACCGCCAATGCAGGTATGCGTCAGGTAGTTGACGGAGCTGACATCTGCTTGCTGAATGATGATGTGTCTAACTTTCCGTATGGTTGGCTCGAAATCTTGAGGAGGGTGCTACACTCAAACAGGCGATATGGGCTATCTTGTCCATCCGGAGCAAGCGCAGCAAGTCCTATGAACTCAGGACGTCCGGGAATGTCAGGGACTAAAGTTGTGTCGCAGGCATCTTTCTGGTGCGTGTTGCTGAAAGGTCAGATGGTCAAGCAACTCGGGCTGCTAGACGAGGAGATGGTCCACTACTGTTCAGATAACTGGTATTGTCATAGAATGCGCAGTAAGGGGTGGAAATGTGTCTGGGCTAGGACGGTATTCCTGACACATCGAAAGCACGGTTCAGGAATGCAGACAGAGTGGAGAGACCTTGATCGTAAGGTGTACTTTCGTTTACGAAAAAAGAGGAAGAAGTGAAAATCGTAGTTTACTCTGCGCTCTTTGGAAATCAGGATCCTTTATGGTCTGTACCTCCGACAGCCCAGCGAAATGCTACCTACGTCTTATTCACTGAAAAGAAGCGAAGAGAAGTCGGACTGTGGACGGGCTTTAGAGGAACTCCTGAAATCCTCCGTGGTACAAATACTATAGCTTGTCCGCAACCTACCTGGGAGCAGAGGATTGTAAAGTTTCCTCATGGTTACAGGATGTCAGCTAGGTATGCTAAGGCAATGGCACACGAGCTTTTGCCAGAGGCAGATTTCTCTATTTGGGTAGATTCAAATATCAGGTTGCTGATAGCTCCAAGGCGTGCAATCAAGTGGCTGAGGTCGCGGGATTTTGCTGGGTTTAAGCATCCCGATAGGGATTGCATCTACGAGGAAATTAAGGCCTGTAAAGTACTTCGCAAGAGTAGCATAGCGAAACTTTCGTCGCAGCGTAATGCCTATAAAAGGGCAGGGATGCCCAAGCATCGAGGCCTGCTGTCAACCAGGAGCTTTATTAGAAAGCATACGCCAAGGATTGCTGAACTTAATGAACTCTGGTGGGAGGAACTGTTGAAACGCAGTGAGAGAGATCAAGTTAGTCTTCCATTTGTTTGTTGGAAGATGGGTCTTAAGTGGTCGCACATACCAGGTAAAGCTACTGAGTGTACTCACTACTGGTTTGTACCGCATGGTAGGGAGCTTACGCAATGATTACAGTGTACACAGTAATTACTGGTAAGTATGACACGTTGCAAAGCACGATTTGGCCGAGTACGTGCTTAACGGACGAGAAGCAAGCTTCAGTAAGTGGTTGGACACAGGTGGTGTTTAAGCCAGAACCTGCCGATAATTTGCGTAGGGCATCAAGGAGACCGAAGATGATGCCTGGGTCGTTCTTCAGTTCTGAGTATACGTTGTATATGGATGGCAATATCCGACTGATTTCCGATCCTAGGGTGCTTGTTAAGAAGTATCTTAAGCACTGTGACATGGCCTTGTTTCCGCATCCTGAGAGAGGTTGTACTTACGAGGAGGCAAAGAGGTTAACCCAGCTTAAGCATAAGGCAGATCCAGAGCAGGTTAAACGTCAAGTTGCCTACTATAGGTCAGTAGGGTATCCAAGACATTTCGGGCTGACTGCCTGTTGGGTAATCCTTCGGAGGAACACTTTAGAAGTACAGAAGTTCGGCAAAGAATGGTGGAAGCTCTACAATCAGTTTACCTGCAGAGATCAATTAAGCTTTGACTTTGTGCGGTGGCTTACAAGGATGAAGTATTGCAGATTGCCAGGTAACCTCTTTAAAAAGACGAGCAAACACTTCCGAAGGAGGAAGCATAAGTGAATTGGAGGACTGCTTCTGGAAATGCTTTACCTTTGAGTGAGCGAACCTTTCTCAGAGATGCAGCTGCTGCAGTGACTCTGCAGTGGAGAAAGCCTCTGATAGTTAATATCGGAGTGTTGAGGTGCGCAAGCATGTACTGTTTACGAGCTGGTTCGATCTCGGCTCGAATAGTAGGCGTTGACTTGCACAAACCTAGAGGGAAGGTACAGCCTGAGTTACAGGCAGAGTTCATAGTTGGAGATAGCAAGATCTGTCATCAGCGCTTCAAGAAACCTATTCACCTCTTATTCGTTGACGGAGATCACAGGTATGCAGGGGTAAGGGCTGATATTACTGGTTGGGTGCCGAAGATTCTCTTAGGAGGCATTTTGATATTTCACGACTGTTACCCTCTGCCAGAGGCTCTGCGAAAGCACCCCGAGATTGAAGGAGTAAATCGTGCGGTCTCAGGGTGGATTCAAGTCGCGATAGGATGGGAGGAGCTCAAAGCCCCTAATTCAATGCGAGCGTTTAGGAGATGTTCATGAAGAAAGCTATTGCGATCGCTGCCTATAATCGACCTGAGTGTTTCAATTGGTTAATTGAATCACTCGGGCAGCAGATTCTGCCTTTGGACGGCTACCTGAAAATAGTAAGTATTGACAGAGGAAAACGTCACGGAGAGATGGTTCGGGCAGCAACTCCATACGCTCAAATAGTCATGACTCGCAGAAAGCACTTGGGACTCGACAAAAACACTTTCGCTCCTGTCAGAGAAGCCTTTGAGATTCAGGGGGCTGACCTTGTTGTATACCTGGAGGAAGATTTTGTGCTATCTCCAGATGCCTTTAACCTAGTCAAGTGGTACATTGACAATCTTGAGGCTCTTCGCAAAGTGAAGGGTGTGCAAGACGTTGCAGTGGGTTGTTTGTGCAGGCTTCCCAGGTGCCACTTAAAGACGATGAATGAGCCAGGCACTATCTGGCTTACCCGAGCGCTACAGAGCGGAGGTTTAGTAATCAATAGGTTGCAGTATTACCGCTACGTTAAGCCTGCCTGGTCACACTTTAGATCTCCAGGAACCTGGAGCAAGCGGATAGCAAATCGCATACGAACCTTTCCAGGGGTATACAACGCTATTCCTTCTCTTTCAAGGGTATCAAACACTGGAAGGGAATCTGGTTATTCCGTAACTGGAAAAGTATTCGATAGGCTCATGAAGGGACACGTCAAGAGAACAGGGAGGGAGATAATCCCCTTCCACTGTGACGGCATAAGTGTCAGGAGGGACTTGTGACGCTTTCAATTAAGCCCCTGACGCTTAGGGATCTCACTTCAAGGATAGCTGCAGGCAAACCCTTTGCGTTCTCCCGCTTCGGTAACGGAGAGTGGGGTTGCATCTTAGGGACCGCAGATAGGACAGGTTCAGGTTCACACTCATTGAAGCTTCCTGGTTTAAAGAAGGGATTGGTGTCAAGTATCCTGAAACACAAAGCGATGCCTAATAGCTATCTTTTGGGGATACAATCGCTATCATACTTAGAACGGTGTAGGTTGCTGAGGCAGATTCAGAGTTGGAACTCAGCAAAGGCACCGGAGGCTGTTTGGTACGCAGGAGATGTTCTGCACAAGGCAAGTATGAAGTCGCGGTTGTACCCTCTTGTTCGACAAATGCGAAAGAAGAGGGTAATTGTAGTTGGCCCTCCGTGGTTGCGTAGGCTGAACAAGAAGGCCTTTAAGATTTCAGGGTTTGTTCAGGTGGCAAGTAAGGATTGTTTTAGCAGCTACCCAGCAATCAGGGCTCAACTATTCCGAGAAATTGTTAGGGTCGGAAAACCTGCGATTATTTCATTTAGTGCGGGGCCGCCAGCAAAGATTCTTATCAGTGACGTGTATGATAAGTTCGGAAATGAACACTACTTGCTTGATTTCGGCTCACTATGGGATCCTTACTGCGGAAAGAATTCGCGTAGGTATCACGGTAGGATAACTGCGAAGGTCCAAAGGTGCAACCTAACCAAATGAAAATAAACATAGTTACTGAGTCGAAACGACAAAGCTGGATACTACGACCTTGGGCTGAGGCTCTGGCACGTAACCTGCCAAGTGCCAACGTAGGATGCGCTGTTGATTCTCAGGCGGACGTTAACCTATTTATAAATTATGCGCTCTATAAGCCTGTACCGACGCTTACAATGGCTGTATTTACACATAGAGAAGGGAGTGAAAGAGGGAAAATCTTCGACCAAATAGCCGAACAGGTTGACTGGTGTTTCGCGCAGTGTGAAACGACTAAAAAGCTATTGCCGCCGTCGAAGACGTCGATACTTCCTACGGGGCCGACAGATCCGGCTTACTATGGAAGGCAGATAGTTCTTGGGGTTGTCGGTAGAGAATATCGGAGCGGTAGAAAACGAATGGATTGGATTCCGGCACTCGAAGCCCTAAGAGGGGTGACTGTGCGTCAAACGCTTGGAAAGATAGCGGAAGCAAGTTTGCCTGCGTGGTATGATGGCATTGATTACCTAGTTGTTCTTGCTAACAATGAAGGTGGGCCACAACCAGTAATGGAAGCGATGGCACGTGGTAAGCCCGTCATCGCTCCTAACGTAGGATATTGCTGGGAGTGTCCGGTATTGCGGTACACCACTAAGAAGGAGTTAATAGGCATTGTGCGCAGGTTAGTAATACCACAGGATACCTGGGTACGAGCAGCGAAAGTTGTATCAACCACCTTGCGCAAATTAAGGAGTTAAGTTGGATAAAGCCAAGTTTAGGAGAGACCTAGCAAGGGTTAGTAAAGAATCTCCTTTTCGAGTTTTTGGGGTTCCTAGGAATGATTCGGGTAGCCATCCTGAGAATCATCGCAATTTTGAACAAGCCTTTGCTGCCGAGGTGATCTCTCGGGTGGTTCCGAAAAACATCCTGGATATAGGGAGTAATCGATTCTTCATTACCGGGCTGCTTTCGGCCTACAAGGTCACTACGGTTGACATAAGACCTCGCAATAGAAACACTTGCAATGAAACCCTGCTAGTCGAGGACGCAAAGGAATTGAGCTTACCTAGTAACTCTTTTGACTTAGTTTTGAGTCTTTGCTCTATTGAGCATTTTGGCCTTGGAAGGTACGGTGATGCACTAGATCTAGATGCCGATACCTTAGCGGTTAAAGAGATGATTAGGGTTCTAAAACCTGGAGGGTGGTTAGTATTTTCTACTAATATACACAGGGCCGAGACGGTTATTCAATTCAATGCGCACAGGATTTACAGCAAGGAGCATATAGTAAGCTGGTTCGCCGATAGTTGCTCTTTACTTTGCGAGCTGTACTGCAAGGGTCCAAACTGGAGATTTGTACCATATGAACAGGTCACGAATAGACTAGGTAGGTGGAATGTATACTGTGGATGTTGGAAGAAGCGATAATACTTGTGGAGGGTTCCTACGATGACAACGAAGGCAGTGTTAATTGCAGGTACGAGGACTGGGGGAACTTACCTAGGTTGTGCGCTTAGCAATCATCCACAAATTTTTTGCATACGCGAAGAGATTTTTCACAGAGACTCTACCTGGAAGGCCATTAAGCGGGATCAGAGGCTAGCTATCATCTACAATCAACAGTTTTACGATGTAGGAATGTTTAAGGTCACTCTAGCTCAGGTGGTTCGTACAAAGCTAGCAGATTGTATAGCCTCCTTAAAACCAAAGATTATCTACCTCAAAAGGGAGAAAATCGTAGAGCAGGCCGCAAGTCTCTTAATAAACAACTTAACCCGAGCGCGACAATTGAAAGGGCACCCAACTCACACGTTCAGGTCTGTTAAACCGCCTAAGGTAACGTTGAACCCTAGGGAGTATGTTCAACGCTACAACGAGATTTTGGGACGCAGAAAGGCAGCAGAAGTCTTCTTCAGGAAGGCAAAGAAAGTTTCGGGATACTCAGTTCATCGCGTAACCTATGAGAAGATGATCGCTCAACCGAATCTTACAATGGAAGGAATCTGCAACTTTCTCGGGGTGAAACCTTATCCGTTTGTTTCCTGGATGAAAAAGGTGCATACGGTACCTTATCCCGAATTTGTGACCAACTGGGACGAACTAGTTAGGAGCGTTCGCTGATGGCGACCTACGCGACGGTTGATCAACTTAAGATCAGGGTTCAAATAAGGACCGTACTTGACGCTGACCATACGACTATGCTAACTGAGATACTTGAAGCGTCTTCAAGAGCCATTGATCGTGCCTGTAAGGGAATCGATGATGGTTTCGCGGTTCCAGCGGTTGCATCATTGAAGTACCTGACTGCATACGGTGAGAACTTCCTGAGGATTCCTTCATGTATTGCTGTCACCACTGTCTCGGTGAAGTCAAGCAGGACAGCTACAACTTACACGGATTGGGACTCACCCACAACTGCGATGGCCGGAGATGGTGACTGGATACCTGCAAAAGGCAATTCAAGGGATCCAACCTACGGAGTTTTGCCCTACACTCTGCTTCTGGTAGACCTCAATGGAACATACTCAATATTCCTCAACGGCGTCGGCGTCCCTGTGGTCAAGATACTGGCAACGTGGGGGTCTCAAACTACAGCACCTGCTGATATTCGCGAAGCATGTGTTATGCAGGCAGCGAAATGGCATAAGCAAGAACAGGGTGCTATGACTGCTGAGTTGGGGAATAATGAGTTTGGGCAAATAACTTATCGTCGCGGGCTTGATAAGGAGGTCCTGAATATTCTCATGAATGGAGGATGGATTCCTCCACTGTATGGAGAAATGTAATGTCTCAGGGGCCTTTTGAACTTTTTAAGCTTGAAATAATAGGAGACGTAAAGACGCAGCGAGATCTTGAGAGGATCAATGCTGGGTTGAGTGGTAGTCGGCTACTGGAACCTTGGGAGCGTGCTACAGAGTTAGTTGCAAATGCTGTTAGAGTCAATGTCCCTGATTGGCGTGGAGAGTTACTGTCAAGTATTGAGGATGAAATTCTTCAGGCAGCCTCGAATATTGTAGGGGTAGTCTATAGTGATAAGTTTTATGCTCCTTTTCAAGAGCGCGGGACTAATCCGTACTTTCCTAACATTGACGCTCTTAGACCCTGGGCGGAAGATCACGGAGTTTCTGCTGTCTACCTTGCGACGTTAATTGCTGCTAGGGGACTAATACCTTTGAAGTTCTTTGAGAAGGCAATGATTAGCGAGTCGGACGCTGTGTATCAACTTGTTGGTGACTATGTAGCAGTACTTATTGAGAAGGGGTACTGATGTCTGATATAGTTCGCACTCAAGGTCAGGGCGTCCCGAAGGATATGAAGACTCGTATTCGAGATATGCATGATGGAACTCATGCTGATATAGTCTCTGCGGTACTGTTTGATTCAGAAGTTCAACTTATCGATTCGGAAGTTCGGCTCGTCGAGGGAGATGCACATGTTGGTGAAGTTGACCTAGCTTTAGGTACCGAGGTTGACCTAGTTGCTGGAGCCGAAGTAGGACTAGTTGAGGGTACTGGTGTCTACCTGATCGACCTCGACGGTAACGTATTCGGTCTTAGGCAGACAGGCAATCAGATCAGAGTTATTAACACGCCATACGGCTACCAGATCGCAGAGGGTAATGTAGCCGATCATGTAGCTGTGTGCCTGTTTGGTCACAATCCAGATGTGGGTACAGGTTGGGAAACCGTATCTCATATTGATGCTCTGATGTACTACCCAGCTGTCGCTGAAACACTTATCGCTAGATCTGATGACGCAGATGATGATGGTGCGCCACTCGGTACGGGCGCTCAAACTATCTATGTTGTTGGACTTGATAATGCCTGGGGGCTAATCAACGATACGATTACGCTGAATGGTACAACGAATGTCAACTTCAATGTAGATATGTTACGAGTGCTCTTCGCGAGAGTGTTGACTGCTGGTGCTACTGGAACGAACGACGGAGAAATAACAATCTATGGTGCAGATAGCACTAGTAAGATCCTGTCGATCTACGACGGAGAGGGATGGTCGCACTCGGCATCGTACTCGGTTCCTGCTGGACAGACGTTTTATCTTAAAGACCTGTTCATCTCGGATGCCAGTTTGAAGGGCGCAGACATTGCACTGTTCGTCCGACCGTTTGGTGGGCTGTGGCACATGCAGTACTCATTCCAGATGCTAGATGAAGGTTCCGAGATACCTGAGTCCTTTCCAGCACCGTTTCTAGAGAGATCTGACCTAGAGTGGCGGGCTATGGCACTGGCAGCTGGAGCTGTAGTAGGTATTAAGTTTGGAGGGTGGATAGAGTCATGACAGACATTCTACTGGCATCAATACTCGCATTCATTGTGCTGGGGTGGGCTGAACGCAGTGAGTGGGTAAAACTGCAACGGAGGCGCGCACTAAAGCAGCGTCGCAAGTATGGGAAAATTTTGAAGAATTGGCGGATTCACAGGCGACAAAGGAGGAACGATGCCAAGCATAATTCTTAAGCAAGGACAAGGAATACCGAAGGATGTTACAACCCTTCTGCAGGAGATGAGTGATGGCACTCATGCCTTAGTAGAGGATCTTGGTGATCGACCTGCTAGGCAGCTGGGCATAGTAACTATTCAGGATATTTTGACGATAGTTGGTGCGATTACTGTGACCGGAGGAACTATTGCTATATCTAGCATAGCTCCCGGAGATAACAACATAGGAAACGTTGACATTGTTACTGTGCCTGCGACTGAGTTACATCTTGGACAAGTGGGTAGCGAGAGCGTAATGCTTGGCGACACGCCAACTGTCACGGCTGGAATCTATGCTGCGGGGGACTGCGTAGGCGGGTCGATGGAGTTCGCAACCGCAGCCCGCGTCGCAGGTTATGGCGGCGTGATCAAGGATCTCACAATCATTGATGACGCAGGCCAAGACGCTGCACTTCAGTTGTGGTTGTTCGATAGGGCATTCACACCGCCTGGTGACAATGTGCCGTGGGTGGCGGTTGAGGCCGAGCTGCACAACTTGGTTGCAATCATCAGTACCGTTGACGGTACGTGGTTTGAGACCGGCACGCCAAGCGTCAACGTTGTGGAAGTCTCACAACAGTATACGTGTGCAGTAACGTCGCTGTTTGGCCAGCTTGTAACTGGGCCTGGTAGCACGCCGACATTTGTGGCGACTGATGACATCACGGTAATCCTAGGAATGTTGCAGGACTAAGGAGTGCTTTTATGGGTATGCTACACGGAACACGCCGGGCGCTGCTTGGCGCAAAGAGAAAGCACTTGCTGAAGTTCGACGCGAGCCTGACTACCTTCACGCCGTCGATGGCGGTTCGCGCTGGCACGGTGTTTGCGGGTGCGCCTATCGTGCAGGGGCAGTTCGACGGGACGGATGGGTCGGATAACCTGAACTTTGCACGTGGCAACCTGGTCGGGAATGCTGCAGCGCTGTTTTATGATAGATTTGACCCCAACCAGGGGACGATAGTAGTTACTGGTTGGATACCTGAGACTGACAGGACTGCGGGGCGTACACGAGATGAATATCTGTGGCGCATCAGTACAGAGTATTACTTACGCTACGAGCACGACAATCAGCGTCTTCTTGTTGTGCTTGGAGGTCAAGCATCTACAATCCCAGCTCTTGACACAGTAGCAGGCGACTTTTATTGCGTTATTGTAAGTTGGGATTGTAAGAAACCGATTGATGGTACGAACTACATTCGCATGTCGCTTAATGATGCTCACACCTACGGCGCGGCAACACAACCAACGGCATCTGCTCCCGGTGCGACTATGAATGTAGGTAGCTCTGGATTGATCCTGCCCGCCAATGCTCTACTCGAAGGACTTTTCGACTTCCGTCGTGTCTTCTTCGACGGCACCTATGGCACGGACGTCAACGGTGGCATTGACGAAATCGCGCTCATCTCTGCCGGAGCTGACCCTTGTGCAATCGCTGGCGGCGGTGGCTCGTGGGACTGCGTATTCGGCCTGCCGACTGATAGCACTCCTGCCGCGCTGGTTACGGGCACGGGCCACGCTTGGTCACATCCGCACGACAGCGAAATTGAGCTTGATCCGTTCTTGGATGACGCATACGCTGGCGGCAACTGGGTCAACGAAGGCACCCCGCTGACACCGAAGGAGATCACATTCGACGGCGCGGCTACGAGCGTGGTGGTGGCTGACGCGGCTGAGATTCAGGATTTGCACGCTGGCGAGTTCACGGCTGAGGCGTGGATAAGCCCGGATGACTGGGGTGGCGGAGGTACAGGGCGAATATTTGATAAGACTGATAGAGGCTCTGAGGGGTGGTTCTTTTTTGCCACCGAGGCCACTGGATTAGAGGCTGTGATGTATTGTGTTACAACGGCGGCCCGATCAAGAAGCGGCTCAGATGAATTCTTAGCAAATTCTCAGTGGTGTCACGTCGCTATGCAGTTCGATGGCACTGCGCTCCCTGCTGGAAATCCGCCTATCTACTTGTGGGTTAATGGTATTCCAGTTGTTTCGTATACCACGCAGACTCCCGGTGTTGGCGCAGCAAAGACTGACGTAGGCAATGACCTATATCTCGGCAATCGGGATGGTGGAGATCGTGCCTTCGACGGTCGTCTCGGTGGCTGGTCGCGTCTCTCCAACAACTTGCGCTACACTCCAGGCGAGGCGTTCGTGCCTGACGCACGGATGAATCCACCCAATCCTGCTGATGGCAATACGGTTTGGCAGACTGACTACAGCGACGGAGCTGGCGCGGTTCTGACAGACGACTCCGGTGGTGGCAACAACGGCGCGATCACTGACGGCGCTGGCGGCTGGCTGGTCACTCACTCTATGGCGCTAGACGCACCTGGAGAGCGGGTTTACCACGCTGGCTACGTGTTCGGCGCTGACGCTGTAGACGAGGGCTTCAAGCAGACGGTCGCGTGTGATGCTGGCCAGGACTTTGTGTTCAGGGTGCCTGTTCACTGGGGCGCTGACAGCAGAGGGCAGCCAAAGCTGGTGCTTTGGGACGAAACAAATGATGCTGAGATCAAGACGTTCTTGGGTCCGAAGATGCTGGCGACTCACGACGGCGGCGATGATTCTGCCACGCTGATCGACGCTGACGGCGGGTTCCGTCAATCGATGGTCGGCATGACGCTCTACAATATCACAGATGGCAGCTTGACCGTGGTCACGGCGGTGTCTGGCGACGGAACAACGGCAACCGGCGTCCTGGCTGGCGGCACGGATAACAACTGGGATGATGGCGACGTGGCTCGGTTCGTGTGGAGCGACGGATTCAGCACGCATCCTTGGTGTGAGACGTACTGTGCGGAAGCGCCAACTATCGCGCGGAATGGTGTAGGTGCAGATTGTATAAGTGTCTCGTGGCTTGGCCTGAACGCCAGCGACGAGGGCACGCTGTACTGGCATCAGGTGGAATGGCTGGCGAATCTGATTGACAATCCGAGCTTGGAGACTTTCCAGGGCGGCAACCCAGACATACCGGATGGATGGACGAACTTTGGCCTTGGCGCTGGTGATAGTTCTCAAGGAGCAGTGGTACACAGTGGCGCTGCGTCATTCCAGCTAAACAATGGTGCTGGTGTGGATGGCGCTGTATGCCCCGTTACCGCTGCGATTGGTAGCTTTATTGGTGCCGGTTTCTGGGGTATACGGGGCGGTGGTGCAGGTACAATAAATTTCGTGGAGGGTGGTGGTAATGATTGGACTAAACAAACCACACTTTCTGGGCAGCACGTCGTTGGTCAGATTGGGGTAGATGTTTGGCAAACTAGAAATAACGTTATGCGAATAATTGGCAATGTCAATCTCTTGGCGCAAGCCCAGGCTATAAACCCCACTGTGGCTTTGTACGCCGATGACTTTTACGCTATCATTCTCAACGCCGTCTCCCTGACTGCCACGCCACGCTCTGAGGCCAACTCCCTCGAACTCGGCGGCCTGAGCATCGACGGCAGGGATACCTGCACGCAGCCCACCGGACGACTCACACGGACGCACGGCGAGATCCGGTTCAGCGCGAATCCACGGCACGATATGAACGAAGTGGGCGCGTGGGGACAGGTGCGGGAATATCTACTGTATCTGAACATTGATGGAAATAACAGATTTTACATAGCGCGATTACCTATACCGCGAATAGAAATACTCGTAGAGTCAAACGGCGTATCACCAACAGATATCTGGAACACTGCATGGTCTGCGGGGGAAAAGTGGGATTTTATCGTGAAGTGGACGCCTGCGAAGTTTTGGATTCTGGTAAATGGTGTTGAGCAGTTAACAGTGAACTGGGCATCACCGTTTACAACTGCTCCGAGTGCAGGATCATTTGAATGGGGTGCAGCGAATGGCGCAAACCAATTCGACGGCGTGATCTTACCTTAACGGAGGCAACAAATGGCAAAGTTTCGCGTAACGAAAGCAGAAGCACGATCAGATGGCAAAGTAGCACTTGACGTGTGGGTAATGTACCCGCAAGATGACGGTGAGGGTGGTACGATAGATGCTGATCTCGAGCACTTCACAGTCATCATTCGTGCGGAAGATGTTACTGCACTGAAAGCGTTGACCAAGCCGCAGAGAGTGGCTGGCTACAAGGCGCTGTTCGCTGCTGACACCCGGATCGTGGGCATCACGGTGTCTGAGGATGCTGTACTTCAAATGAAGGCTGACGTGACATTCCCAACAGAACCAATTGAGGTCTAGGTGATCTAATGGCAGTTACATTAACCCAGTTATGCACTGGAATCAAAGATACGCTTGGCGCTGCTACAGGGATTCAGCTGTCAGCAACCTTCAGCGAATTGACTGAGGGAATCTCGTCACTTGACTGTCCACTAATTGAGGTTTATCCCCAATCTGGTTCCTGCGATCATAGTGGGCGAACAGATAGAACCACTGTAAACGCAGGAGTGCAGCAAAGCATCGTTGCAATTCATGCCGACTTGTACGCTCGCCAAAGATCACAACTAGACGAGGACATGACTGAAACTATCGAAATGGTAGACTCCATAATTACAGTGCTTCAGGAGCAGGAGAAGCCCCCCTTCTTCGGAGTCGGAGATAGGGACATCAAGGCTTTTAGCTGGTCTTGGAGAAAGGCTGTTCATCGCAGGGCTCAGGCTAACTATGTAGGTGCTAGATTCACTTTGTTGCTCAGGATCTTTTAAGGAGGTAAGTATGGGAAAGCTGTATTTGGTTCTTCAGGATTTAGGACCCTTTAGGGATGGGACAGTGTTACCGGAGTACACTACAAGTGAGCTCAAACGTGTCTCAGAATCTGCTAAGGAGATTTTACTGAATAAGGGAGCCATTGCCGAAATTAGTACCCCACCCTTGGAGATCTTACCTGGGTGGGAAGAGAAAGCAGAGGTATTTAAGGAGGTGGGAATAGAAACAATAGGAGATCTTGTCACAGCAGATGTAGAGGAAGTTGCACAAGAGTTGCATGTACCGGCTGAAGGTATCCAGGAGGCTGCTGACGAAGCGCGAGACTGGATGACAGTGAAGGAGGAAGCGTCATGACTAGAACGGGCGAGGGGCTAAGCTTCGTAGCGGCAGACGTTGAGGTATCTCAGGATGGTACAACCTGGGTAGCTATGTCAGCGCACGCTACGAGCATCGCTGTTACTGGCGGTGATCGGACAACGGGAGAGGTAAACGTCTTTGATGACGAAATACCTATCGTAAAGGCTGGAAAGAAGGCGTCTCAGGATCTGACGATTCGGTATGTGTATACCGAAGAGGCAGCCGGCCCCTTCGTCCAGATCCGTAGTTGGGATACTGCCGAAGGTGGCATTATGTACGCACGGTACTGGCCTTTGGGAAAGAACGTTGCAAGTTTCTGCTTTTCCACTGGAGCTGGAATCATCACTACGTTCCAGGATCCAGGTGGCGATGCAGGAGCGGGAGATCCAGTGTTGTGTGAGGTTACGATCAAGACGGAACAGCTAGCGAAGACGTCTTGGCCAACCAGTTAATGTGTGACCTGGGCGGTCCTATTGTGGGGCCGCCCACTAGTCCCCTAAAAGGAGTAAAATGCCTAAGAGGCGAAGCGTTAAACGACATGGGACTGATGAAGTTCAGGGAGAAGGTTCTTACGTAATTCTCACGTCCGTTAAGGTGCGCGAGATCAGAGCGCTCCGTAAGGTAATTGGTGACAACCCCGAGGACGTCGAGAAGCTTGACGAGAAGGAAATCGACAAGTTTGAGGAAGGTCTCAGTCTCGTAACGAGGCACATTAAGGAGTGGAACTGGGTTAATGACGACGACGAACCGATGCTCATTCCAAACGACGATTCCTCGACGGTAGATGAGCTGACGAACGAGGAAACTGAATTCCTTACTGGCCTCCTGATGGGTACGGACAAAGAATCAAAAAACTCAGAGAGCGCGTCCTGAAGTACTTGTGGTTAAACCAGGGCAGCGCTCCTTGGGAGCTCGTGTCATACGTATTGCGTAGAGACATCTACCACTGCACAGCTGAAGAGTTAGGTGATGCAGACTGGTTAGGAGTCTCGGAAGACTTAGCAATGCGAGACGCGATAAACAAAGTTGAACGCCGGTAGTAGTTGTCGGCCTGTGTTGATCGTGGCGGAGCTGTTATGAATATCACTCATGCTATCCAAATCTTGATAAAGGGTACTTTCTTGGCGGGACCTGCGATTACCTCTGCTATATCAGCAGTAGGTTCTCTGTCTACAGCAGTGTTGGGATTTGGGGTCAAAGTTATGGCAGTCGTTGCTGGAGCCATAGCTGCCTTTATTGCAGGTCTCGCTGCGATGGCTATAGGATTGCTAGCTTTGCCTAAGATCTTACTGACCGTAACTGACAGGATTACCGACTACGCGGCTCAGTTAGAACTAGCGAGACGAGGTATGATGGGCGTTCTTGGAGACGAGATGCCTGCCATGCTCGCCTCGCTTAAGGAAGCATCTGCATTTATGGTTCCTGAGCTTGACGTAATTCGCATGTATCACCAGGCGTATATGCTACTTGGAAAGGAGCTTGCGGGACGCCTTCCCGAAGCGATGCTCTACCTAACTAAGGTAGCAGCAATTCAAGGAGATTCTGTAGATTACCTAGCCGACAGGCTAATTCGCAGCGTTGGTAGGTTGTCAACGCGCTGGATGGCATATATCGGAGTAGTGACTACTGTTGAAGAAGCTACTGCTCGTGCCTCCGAGCTGTTTAACAAAGAAGGCGATGCTCTATCCTACACAGAGAAACAGGCAGGTATGTTAGACATGGCCCTTGAGAAACTTAAGGCAAGGACCGATGTGCTACCCGAGGTGCTTGGTACTACAAAGCAGATGGCAGAGGCATTGAAAGCTTCCCTAACTGACTTAGGTGCGGAGTTGTCAACGCACTTACTTCCTGTTGCTCGATCGATCTACATAATACTGCAACGCATTGTTAACGTCTTCAAGAACCTAATTACCGAAGGAGGCGCTTTATATGGCCCACTGAGAACCATAGCTGCTACTTTCTCAGTATTAGCCGACATTGTAGATGAGGTGCTATCTGGTTTTATCCTGTTGGATGAAGAAGGATCCGCTGCACTAACCCGCTTCGCAAACAAGATTATAAGCTTCGCTTGGGCAGCGTTTCAGTGGGGTGTTAACATCTCAGTGCAGCTAGCATCTGGTATTATAAAAGGTGCGTCTACGGCTATTGTTGCTGCCATGAACTTCATAGGTTCTATTTTGGCTTGGTTCCTGGGACCTGGATCACCTCCTAGGGTTGCGTCAAATATTATGGACTGGGGCGCCTCGGCCTTTACGCACTTCCTTATGGGGTTCTCAATGGCCGACTTTGATGTCCTAGAGGGGTTGCAAGGACCTCTTAAGAGGGCTCTAAAAATCCTTGTGGACATGGAAGAGATAGGTGGAGAAGCAGCTGGTCAGTACTTCATGGGCATCTCAGAGTTAATTGCCGAAGCCATAGACACAGGAGATACAGCAGAGGTATTCGCTACGTTAGCTGAGATACCTGGCGGTTATGGTGAATCGCTAGTGGAGCTATATGAACGTCAATTGCTCCTTGCTCAATCGTTGAATGACTTAGCTGACGCTGAAAGAAGGTTGACAGCTGCACGTAATGCACAGAAAGCTGCAGGAAAAGAACTTACGCAAAGAGTTCGTGAGTACAATGCGCTGTTGCTCGAAGGAGCTGGCTTCGATGTACTTCGTTCAAAGCTAGAGGAAATTGATGCAGCTGAGGAATCAATCCGCCTCGCACGAGCTGAAGCCGATGCAGCAGAGGACATTAAGACGGCAGCCGAAGAACGAATTGACGTTCAGGAAGTTCAAGTGCGATTGCAGGAACGCTTGCTCAATCAGTTGTTTGAGATGGCTACTGCGATGGAAGAATTTGCTGAAGCGGCATCTGGAGGTGGTGGAGCCGGAGGTGGTGGTGGAGCTGGCGGTGCCTTTGATGGACTAATACCTGACGAATTTGGCTTCCCTGGAGGTTTGGTTCCCTCGATAGATGCAGCATTTGAGGGTTTGAAAGAGACAATTCGACAAAAGTTCCAGGACCTATGGGACGATGTAGTTAAGAGTTGGGAAGCGTCTGGAGCACCTGAAGCTATTGCCTTGGTTATGGAAAGGTGGGCAGAGCTTAAGACATGGCTAGATGAAAACGGTCCTGCTATCGTCACGAAGATTGGTGAAATCTCTGGAGCCGTCGGTGAGTGGGTGCTAGACAATCCCTGGCAGTGGACTATTGATGAATGGGAAAAGTGGAAAGCCTGGTGGATTGAGGATGGCCCTGTTATTAAGACAGCTATGCAAGACGTATTTGACTGGCTAGTGCAAGATGAAGATTACTGGACAGACAGACTCGGAGTAGGAGGGCTAGGGCAGGTAGTTACTGATGAACTCTTTGAAGCACTGGGACCTGCTAGAAGAGGAGTCGAAGCCATTCGACAGACAGTGTCCTTCGGCGCTAACGTAATTACTGAAGACTGGGGAGGTGCCTGGCAAAACGTTAAAACTATAGCCGGTTTGGCGATGGAAGAAACTTCAGGAGTCACTGTTGAGGAATTGGGTGTCCAGACCACGGCTTTCGGGACGTGGGCTACTACTACTTGGGACACGATAAGCACTTGGTACACTGACACAAAAACAAAGTTTGATGACTGGGTAGATACTACAAACCAGAGTATTCTTGACTGGATCTCAGAGGTAATAATTGCAATAGGCCTTTGGGCAGTGGACTTCTGGACTGCCATAGTTACCTGGTACACTACCACAGAAACCACGATAGGTGAATGGTTCGTGGCTGCAAAACTTTGGATAACTACTTGGATCTCAGATACCATTACAGCGATTGAACAATGGGCACTAGACTTCATTGAAGATATCGAAGATGCAGTAGGTGCCGTACTGCTCTGGTTTGGAACCAAGACAACCGAGTTCTTTGATGCAGGTGTTAACATGATTAACGGCCTCATAGGCGGCATCGGTTCGAAACTTCAATCACTAATAGATGCAGCTACCAGGGTTGCCCAAGCGGCTTTGGATGCTTTTAACAGCATCTTTGACACAGGGTCTGCTTCAAAAGTCATGATAGCTTTAGGTAAGAACGTCAGCGAAAGTTTCGCACTTGGCATGGAGCAAGGTATGCGACTACCTGAAAACACTCTAGGGAACATGCTAAACCTTCCAGGAGCCGGTAGATCGCCAAGTAACGTCGTCAATAACAACCTATACATAACTTCCAACGCACCAGTAGAACCAATTGTAGCAGACTTTAGGTTGATGGCTACAATGGCAGGAGTGTAACATGGCAATCGTTTATCAGTTAATCACAGCTGACGGTGTTACCTTCAACCTCAGCGGTTCTTTTGCTGACGGAGGTTACTCTGTTGGTAGTCCTCCTTACGTACCAGACGGAGTTGGGTTTCCTCCAATCAAGCATATTGTGCAAGACATTTACAATATGCCTGGCTCCCTGCTGCAAGATATTCAGGTGCGTCCGCGCATAGTTGACATTCCTATACATCTGTGGGGCAACGACGTAGGGGCCATGCTTGACGCGAGGTCAAGGTTGATTAACGTACTTCGATGGGACAGGTCACCTGGTTCGCCGCCCGATCCTGCTACGTTGAGAATCACAGTCGACGGCGTCGCTGCTGACCTGTCGGTATATTACCTAAGTGATATCTCCTCAACGAATCGTCGTGCGCCGGAACATTTGAGCGTTATGGGAATTCGGCTGATAGCGTACGACCCGCTCTGGAGATCGACAAGCACTACTGTAACTTCTCTAACAATACCGTCAAGTGCAACTGTTAAGTACTTAACAGGAGTTATAGAGAATACTTTTGAACTTGTTCCAGCCGTGACTCCCTCTGCCGGAGATCAGATCACCTGTATGGCTATCCATCCATTTACTGGGGATTTATACATCGGAGGAGCCTTTACAAACTGGGACGGAGTTGCAGGAGTAAATTATATTGTAATTTGGGACGGAACTGCTTATTCATCCATTCCCACTCCAGCCGATATAAATGCATCTGTGCACTGTATGACATTTGCTCCTGACGGAACGCTATATATCGGAGGTCAGTTTACAAATGTTGGAGGTGACGGAGATGCAGACTATATTGCACAGCTTGTAGCTTTTAGCTCGTCGTTCCAGAAGGTTGGAGGACCTGCAGAGAGTTGGGTAAATGCCCTACTAGTAGCGCATGACGGTCTAGTTTATGCAGGTGGTTCCTTTGCAGATATGAATAGTATTGCTAATACTCAAAGTATTGCTAGGTGGGACGGTACTGACTGGACTGCTATGGGTACAGGCGCAGATGGTACTGGAGTGTCTGCTTTCGTTGAAGGTCCAGATCACAGAATCTATGCTGGCGGTTCTTTCAACGTTATGGGAGGCGTAGCTGACACTGCAACAATCGCTGTATGGTCTAGAATAGGGGCTTTCTGGGCTACTGTAGGAGCTACGCTTATTGCGTCTCAGGCTATTTATGCTATGATTTTTGATGCAGCTGGCACGCTGTATGTTACAGGAAGTATAACAGCGTTTGATCATATAGCTAGTTGGAATGGAAGTGTCTGGCTGGGCTTAGGAGAGGGGCTTAACAACTTCGGTAGGTCCCTAGTTTTCGTACAAGAGACTCTCTACATCGGAGGAGTTTTCACTACAGCCGGCGGAATGTCCCTGGCTCAGAGTGTTGCTAGGTGGGACGGGTCAAGTTGGAAACATATACCTATAACCCTACCAGGGACTCCCAGTATCTTTGCCTTAGCTCTTCGGGAGGGAGTGCTGTATTTAGGTGGAGATCAAACAGGAACTGCTTTCTTCCCAGGAACAACTGACATTGCTTATGCAGGTTCCGTCTCGGAGTATCCGGTGATTACAGTCTTTGGAGAGGGAACTCTAAACTCGATCTCTAACGAGGATAGCGGTGAAGAGCTGCTATTTGACTTATATATCGCTAGCGGGGAAGGTATCACTATCGATCTGTCTCCAGGAGTTAAGTCTGTTGAAAGTAACTTTTACGGCAATAGGTTAAGTGAAGTTTTACCTCAAAGTTCCTTGAATACTTTCTCATTACTGCCTGATCCCTTGCTAGCTACGCCTGGTTCTAACAGAGTCGTTCTTAGGTTGCAGGACTCTACAGTTGCTGAATTATCAGATGACCTAAACCAACTAACTGTCCTAGTCGGTCAGATTACCGGCTTGACAACTAGTAACACTGACGCAAGCAAGTTGTACATCACTATTGTAGATGACGGTGGCGGGTTCTTTCACGTAGATACCTACAGTAATGCTGCAAGAACGGCGCTGGTTGCACACACAGGAACGTACAACGGTGGCGGCGACGAGGTACTAATTGAGGACAACGATAGTGGACTCGGCGGCACAATTACGATAGATGCGGCTGCGGCTGCTGACATACACATAGTTTTCATACTGCCTTTTATTCAGTTCGAGTATTACAACAAGTTCTGGTCGCTTGAGGGCGCGGTGAACTGATGGCTACACGATATAGCGCCTACCTATTGCACCCTGCTACAGATACTATCCTTGCAAATCTTAGCAGTTTTCTAAGTGTGGAATATGCACAAAGAACTAACTTCGTTGGATCCTTTAAGATTATTCTACGAGGATCTTTTGATGTTAGCCTTGCAACTCTTGACTCGCGAGTGGTGATCTATAGACAACCTTCAGGCTATGCACGAACGCTGGATTTTGCAGGATTTGTTAGAGGCGTAAGGCAGTTTCGCTCAAACGAGATACAACAGGTTGAACTCTCTGGCCCTGACTACAATGAACTGCTAACTCGACGAATAGTCGCCTACGCAGCAGGTTCTGCAGAAGCGGACAAAGCAGGAACCGCTGATGACATAATGAAGGAGTACTTCGACGAAAACTTCCTCGGTTCTGCAACTGACGCAAACAGAGACCTGTCAAGTTACGGCGTCTCAATAGCAGCCTCAACTACCGGCGGAACGGCTGTTGAGATAACTGCTGCCTGGGAGAATGTAATGGACACCTTCCAGGCAATTTCAGATGCTTCACGAGCTGTAGTCGCAAATGCGGTTTATTTCGGAATGGTTCCGCTAACAAACGGCTATGACATGGAGTTCAGGACGAAGCCAGGTCAGTGGGGAATGGATCATAGGTTCCCTGGTGGCGTTGACGGAGCTGTCTGGTTTGCACTTGAACGCGGAAACCTGAAAGATCCTACCTATCAGGAAGATAGTTTCGACGAGCTAACCTATGCCTATGCAGGTGGTTCTGGCGAGGGAGCCTCTCGGGAAGTGGTTGAAGTAACCGACACTGACCGCGTCGGGGCAAGCTTGTTCAACAGGCGTGAGGCGTTCTACAACGGAAGCGGCGATGAAACAGACGAGCTTGTAGACGGCGGATACGCCAGAATGGAAGAAGGTCCCTCAACCAAAACATTTGGCTTTGAGGCAGTGCAAACACCTGGAACCTTGTACGGAGTTCACTATCATTTAGGTGATAGAGTTACTGCAACCTACGGAAACATAACCTTCAATCCGCACGTAGCTGCAGTTAATATTCAGGCAAACCGAGAAAACGAAACGATCAAGTGTGTGTTTGAGGAGATTTCCTAATGGATAAGTTGTTACGTAGAATTGCACAGCTTGAACGCACTGTAAAGCGTTTGGAGACTCGTGAGTCCCCTATAGTAGTGTCGCTAGTAACGGCTCTGACTAGTGTAGATTGGACAGGCGACGCCAAGACAGTAGCAGATAACGGTGTGATAGACCTGTCGGCGGTGTTCGGTGCTCCAGCAGGCATCAAGGCTGCACACTGCATAATATACGTAGCAGACGGCACTCCGGACGTGGGATTCCGTTTAGGATCAGAGGCCGGGCAAACCCTCTTCGGGCAACGCACACAGGTTGCCAACATTAGGAATATCAACGCTGGTTGGGTGCCGTGTGACGCTAACGGAGACATTACCGCTCTGTTCACTGGTGACATTGACTTAGTCTCGCTGTTCATCACAGCTTTCGAAATCTAGGAGGTAGACATGGAAGAAAACAACGGCTATCCCAGGGTGCTCGATAAGAAGGGTTGTCTTTATGGCGCAAGTATCCAGAAAACATTACTCAAACATGAAGAACATCAGGAGAAGAAAATGGAGAAGTTTGAGAAGGCCTTAAAAGCCCAAGGTAGGATATTGTCTGGAATCCTCGTCGCACTTACCACTGCATCCGTTTTGATGGCACTTAACCTGATCGTGTTAGGAGGGCCGTGATGCGTAACTCAAGTTTCGAAGGAGGGTACTCTCACAAGAACTTCTCTGACAGAGAGTATGGTGAGATCGTCTCGCCAGATAGCTGGTGGTTCTGGTGGTCTGAAGAAAATGGGTATCGAAGGCCCGAAACAAAAATCTTCATGCGAGCAACCGATCCGCTTAGGGTTCGAACAGGTAACCAGGCTTTTCAAGCCTTTACGACCTTCGGTAAGCAGCATTGTGGGCTGTGGACAATTAAGCTCGGACTCCAGCCTGGAGCAGTAATGCGCTTCACAGGGTACGCACACGCCTGGAGTAGCCATCAAGGAGACCTCGACGCTGGAGGACCGCATTGCTCAACAGGTGTTGGGTGTGGCCCCGTATACATCTTGTCAGAAAACGTACCCCCGCTGAGCGGCGCAGAGAACCCGACCCACGAGCAAAAGCTGAACGACGCCATTGGCAACTTCACCTTCCAGGTCGGCGTAGGATTCGGCGAGGCGGATCCTTTCGATCCTGAAATCACTTGGGGAAAGGGCGCCTGCATCTACAACGAGTACTCGCAACCTATGCGACCAATTGAATTCACAGTTCCGGCGAACGGTGCTGCAGTCCTGTACGTCAGGTCGATCTCGTTGTGGAAGTACCGCAACAGCGACGCCTACTTCGACGACTTCTCCTTGGAGGTAGTTTCGGAGCCCGGCACTTGTCGGGGGACACCTCGAGAACAGTACGAGAAAACAGGCGTCCTGCTCCCTTTAGACGTAACCCGACCAGAGGCACACAACCTCCTGGACAAGTACTATGATGACAAGCGTTCCCTGTTCTTCAGTGCCGATGACGTAGCCGTAGGTGATCTAGACAAGCGGACGGTTATAGCACACAGGCCGTCGTCGTGGCCAGGGGATCTGAAGAAGTTTTACGAGGAACACTACCCAGGAATAACCTACATTCCAATCGTTGAGCGCGACTATGTAGCCCAATGCGACCTGCCGTGGAAGGATTATCACTATGGCATGGGGACGCAGACGACAGTTTGTGCCGCCGGTTGCTGGATCTGTGACGTAGTGAACGCATTGAAGTACTTTGACATTGATCCGGCGGCGACACCTATCACTGTAGACGAACAGATAGGTGCCGAAGGTTACACGAGCAGCGGACGAATGAAGTGGTCGGCTATGCCTCAACTGGGGATCGAGGTCGTTAAGAGCACCACCGACACCGAAGAAGCCAAGGCGTGGTTAGACCAAGGAAGGGTGTGCTTTGCGGAGGTTGCGCCGCTGACGCTCGAACACTTCGTAATGGTGACTGAGCATCGCGACGGCAAGTACTGGATGGTAGATCCCCTGTCCGGCAAAGAGACCTGGTTGGACGAGCTTTACTGGGGAGTTGACAGTTGGCGATTGATTCGACAGATTCAGGTTGAACCGCCCGATCCGCCCCCTGTGGCCATCAAAAGCATCGCAAGCTTCCAGCAACAGAGAGCAGCCGATTATCGAGACGAGTTCATCAGCCGCGTACAGCCGCAGGCGTGGATGCTAATTGGAGGATTTGAAGAAGCTGCGCATCTCAAATCACTAGCACCAGACATGAAGATCATTCTCAGGCACGTTGAGAACGACTGGCACTCGGTGCTGTATGCAGACGACCTGGATGCGCAAGCCAAGAAGTGGGTAAGGCACTACGGACAAACCTTGTTTGATCAGGCCGAGAACATCGACTACATACTGGATCTCAACGAATATCACGCTACGAACGACTATCGGGCCCTGCATGCTACAGTGCCGTGGATCGAGGCTCTGGTAAAGGAGATGGACAGGGTTGGTTGGCCTGCAAGGCTTATCGCTTGGAACATGGGAGTAGGCAACGTCCAGACTAACGCTATCTGTGACGCGCAGGGGATCCCTAGGCAGATTCCTATCTTGACACCTGCAGCGGCTCTCTTGGAACAGTATCTCTGTCTGTTGGGATACCACGCTTACTGGGGTGTTAGGAAGGAAGGACCTGGTCAGTATCATTGTTCGTTGGATTCTGACGAGGGGCGGTTCTTTGAGATGCGAGCCCTGTACGAGTGGGATCCTGTGTTCACGGCTGCAGGGGTCTATCCGCACTATGCGTTCACAGAAGGAGGGGCCATCTACCTAGACCCGCATCACGGAACACCTAGCGCTGCTGCAGGTTGGAGATGGCACCAGACCTATGACGGGGACCTCGACGCATATATCAAAAGCTTCCTGCTGATGGATGACACTGTTGAAGCCTGGAACTTGACGCACGGCAACCGCGCAGCGTTAGCGACGTACTTCATTCATGGAGACTATAACTGGCAGTTGTTCGATATGTCTGGTGAACCTTCAAGACTTCTGGCAGATGCCTTGATTGCTAGACGTTAGGGGGATGGAGGTGAGACGGTGTAGGGGCCGTCTCACCTCCGGCAGTTAGAGGACGCCAGCGGCTCCTAGTATGATTAGGACAAAGACCACTGTAACACAAGAAACTGAGAACATGATTAGCTTTGCCTCCGTCTGACGCCTCTCACACACGTAGTCCTTAGTGAGGTTCTTTAACTGATCTCGGTAGAACCTACCACTGCACGTCGTAGGTCCTATAAACGGCATAGGGTACTTCTCGTCCTCCTCGATGCGTTCGTGGGCCATTAGCAATATCTCGCGGGCTATTTTTTCAGCTCTGTCCATCATCATACCTCCTCCGTTGTCGTCGTGTAGCAGCTGCCAAACCTCAGATAAGGTGTGGGCCGGGAAAACGCGTGACTGAAAGGTCTGTGGCCGTCCCGGATCAACCACGACGAGACTCCTCTTCAAGCCTTCTTAGCCTCTCCTCCTGTTTGAGAGCCTTAAATGCTCGTTTAAGGGACAGAAGTTCCGTGCGGAGCAGGCTCACTACTTTGCGCTCTGCAGAATAATCTGGCTTGGTCTCTCCTGTAATAGCTCTCTTACGCCTTACCTCTTCATCGTATAGCATCATTCACCTCACTCCTACAACTACTGATCCTGACCGGCCAACGTATAAGTCATAAGGACCTTCAGGAATCATTCCAATAGATCTCCAGTACCGCACGTCGTTGAGGTTACCTACGAACCTGAACTTAGGAACATCATCACAGGCTGGCGACGACAACGACATGAGTACCGCTCCCCGGTCCTGGTCGTCAGGGTTGCCCCAGCCGAACCACCTGCTTCGTAACGCCCAGGGGTTCCAACCATTCTCGACGTCTCGCACAAGCGTACACGCGATAACGATGTCTGCTTCCGGTACGTTGCGCGCCTCTGAGGCCACAATATGAGCAGCGAAGTTCTGCCACGATTCTGTGGCCCACCTAGGCGTGACGTGCTCAACTTGAGGCCCCTCAGGTGGTTCGGGAATCCACGGCGTCGTCGCGCCTGTGTTGATGATAAGCGTTAGCGTCAGTATCAGTTGAATCATTCTGGTATCCTTTCAAACGAGAATCCGCAGTTAGGAAAGAGTTCCAGATTGTCTGGATGAAACGGCCAGTACCTGCAGATAGGGCGGAAGCCCTCCTTTTGCCACTCGCTGCATACGTCGTCGTTCTTCAGCGCAGGACAGTGGTAACCTTCAAAAACTTCAGGAGCAATCAGGAATTCACCGAAGTACCACCAGGTGCCTTGAGCTACGAACATACTCCATCCTTCCCGCGTAGCCCAATCTTCCTCTTGCTTATCTTCACCTTCACCGTGTTCATGAACTAGACCACCTACCTCCATTCTGAATTGTATTCGGTAATTCCTACAGCACTTGCCGCACTGGTTACACTTCCCTGATCGTTCAAGCTTGATAAGTTCACCATCCTTAACTGTCCAAAAGATCACTGAGCACCTCCACACTGCTTGCAATTCCCTGCATCCTTGAAGGTCACGCCACAGTACCTACAAACCTTAGGGACCCTCGCCTTAGCACGTGCCGCGAACGGGTCAGTGTCATGACTGCCAACAGTAGGAAGATACATTCCATAGCTACTGCGAGTGACTCGCGGCATAGGCGGCAGCGTCTTAGGCTCTTTGCGCTTAAAGATCCTCATTAGTATTCACCTCGCCTGCCTACTCTCAACAGCGTTTCCCAAAAGCCGAGAGAACCCTCGACGAGGTAATACTCATCATCGTCCCAGCCAGGTGGGTATAGGCGGACTCGTTCGGGTTCGGCACCGTGAGGTGCTACACGTTCGATGAGGTCCATGTTGAAAAGTCTTTCTGGTCGACACTCAGGATTAACTATCCTCGCTCTAACCCACATTTTACACCCTCCCATGAAAGTATGTTGTCTCAGGATTGCCGACTGCTACTTCACAAAAGACTCTGTACAAATCTTCTCCATACTCAAGGGGAACCATGTACCCTCCACGAGCTCCGCCAGTGAGCGGAAACTTTCCAGGCGGAACCTTCCGTCGGCCCTCATACACATCTCGCAGGAACTGCCCGAACTCCGAGATTTCCTCTCGTGGTTCCAGAGCCCTAACGGCCTGCGGTAAAGCAGCCGCCGCACAAATTGCAAGTACTCCCTTGATAAAGCTACGTCGGGAGAGTTTCATGTCCTACCTCCTTAGATTCTTCGGTTCGAGTTCTGACATACGCGATTTGATGCTCTTCCTCGGGAAGACTGATCTTGGGATATACCACACAGGCGTCCCAGTAGACGTACGTGTACCGAATCGGGCGACGCTTCTTTAACCAGCGTGGTAAGAACCGCTCAAGTACCGCCTCCTTCCAGTTCGCGGGATAGCGCACAGGACAGATAGTGATCTCCTCACCTGCAAGACCTGCAATGAGCCCGGCAGTCAGTCCTTTAGCGAAGTACTCAGTCGCAAAGTTGATTCGTATCTCCTCAGACATCGCGAACACGTCCTGAAGCTGAAACATAGACGCTTGCAAAACTACTAGTTTGAAGCGTCGAAGTATCCTATACTTTTCCAGGTAGGCTCTAATCGCCACAACTATCCACCTCCTCGATGCTACTTAAGTTCGTCTTGTAATCTCTCAATTGTTGCGTCCTTCATCTGTAGTAGCACTTCTTGGTCAGCAACGAGCACTTGCAGTATCTCGAGCACGCGCTCAAGGTTTGCACCTCCTGCATGATTGACGATAGGCAACTCTTCCAGGCGTTCACAGTGATCGCATATCAATCTGCCCAGTGTTGATAAGCTTATCCCCCACTTCTCAGCAAGCTTCGCAAAATGCAACCCGTTAGTATGAATCTCATAGCACAGAATAGGACCAAAATCGCCGCCTATTCCGTCTACTTCTATATCGTATTGGAGCACAATATATCGACGAAGATACTCAGTGTGACTTTCAGCAGTTTGCCCTTCTCGTAACACGTCCTTTAGATGATCTTCCCTAGTTTCAGCCACAATTGTCTACCTCCTCAGTACTTTTCCTGCGCAGCACCTTAACGTCTGCGTCTGACAACCAAAACCACTCGTGCGTCTGTGTTGCGAGGTCGTGCATACTATCCTCGTCCCATCCCAAAGCCTGCACATCCTGGATAGTTGCCCGTTTGAGCGCATAGTAATGATGCAAGCTTGTTTCTAGATCAGCGGCCCGAAGATGCCTGATTAAGCATATCAATTCCAAAGGGGAGCCGCAATCGCCCCTGTGTTTACGAATCCTCCAGATAGGTTCTTTCGACAATCCTATCTTGCAGAGGTTGTTCGGCCCCTTCAGAACATAAACACAGGGGATCACCAGGTTCCGGCCATCCCTGTCGGGTCCTCCGTAGGCCCACTTACGCCAAGGTCGTTTCTTCATAGTACTCTCGCAGGCCGCGTCACGACTTAAGTGCAAGAATGGCATCAGTAACAGCTTGCCGTGCAGGCCATTTGTGCCGAAGACCGCACAATGCAATCCACGCGGCGTCCTTCGCCTCATACAGTGCCTTGTTTCGCGCCTCGTCGCGCTCCTCGCAGAGGTCGTCCATCTCGTCTGCCACTCTCAGGGCGCGTACTTCCTCCACGCTCTGCTGAAAGCGCAAGGCTTTCTCCGTCTTGGAAAGCTGGGCGCGGAGGTCAGCATCCTGTTTATGTAGTCGGTCTGCCCACTGGCCTGCCTCCTCACGTTCCATGCGTACATTGTTAAGCTGGGCACGGAGCCGGTTGCACTCATGCCCGAACTTGAGCGCCCAGCGACGGGCCTCGTCGCGTTCGGCTATATGTTGGTGGTCACACTCAAGCCAATGGTCGCGTTGCTTCTCCGCCTCCTCACAGCGCGAGCGCGAGCTGTCGATGCAGTCTAAGCACGCTACCGAATCGCACTTGCGATTCCCAATGGCCGGAACACGGGAGCAAGTCCACTCCAGAGCCTGCCTTGTTTCAGATCTTCGTTCGTCGAGCTTGTTCATCGTCGTTCTCCTTTACGGTAGATGGGAAGGCTTTAGAACTCCGAAAGTTTGGTTCCTACCTTGACGTCGGCTTTGAACGGCACTTGTGGAAAGTAAGTACGAGCAGTTTCCAACATCACACTGTTCATGATAGGGCTGACCTCTTCAACCTTGTCATCACGCACTTCCATGACGAAGGCGTCGTGGATTAGAAGGATCACTCGTGCGAAATCGGAACTCTTATACCTCTTGTGCATCTCTACAGCACTGAGAAGTGTAAGATCCGACGCCGCTGCCTGGATAGGAGCGTTGATAGCTACCCGCATTGCCTTGCCGAAGTTCACCCTGGATAGCAAGGTATATCGCCTCCGCCTTCCAAGCATAGACTCAACGTAGCCAAACTCCTTCATGTGTTGTTGCTGCTTTTTCCGCCAGGCTAGAACACCTGCAAATCGGTCGTCCCACTCATGTGCGAACCTCTCTGCAACTGAACCCTCGAATTGCAGGGCCTCTAGTGCGATCTCTTTTACGTTGCCACCATACAACCAGCCGAAGGTAAGTTTCTTACTCATTTGTCGGTGATCTCTGGTGAAGTTTTCTCCGAAAGCAGCGATAGCAACATCTCGATGGTAGTCAACATCTCCTTTAAGGAAGGTTTGTATCATGAAAGGGTCTCCACTAAGACAAGCCGCAATCATCAACTCTGCTTGCGAATAGTCGGCGTACACCAGCTTCCATCCTGGTTGGGCTATATGTATCGAAGCAATCAATGGCCCCCACTTGTCCTGGATCTTCGAAGGTATTGTCTGCAAGGGCGGATCTTTAGATGACAACCGGCCAGTGACCGTACCACGCAAGAGGAACGAAGTATGCACTCGATCATCGGTGCCACGGAACTTCCTCCACTTACGAATGTAACTGCCCTGCATCTTGCGCAGGTGTCGATAATGCACTAATTGTACCGCGAAGTCCCAAGCCAGGTCAGTTACCTTCAGAGTCCCTCGTTCCCACATCTTAGCCCAGCCATCCATCACAGCCTTCTGAGTAGATCTCGCATAGATCCTCTTTCCAGCTGCTCGCGTTCGGACGTTAATCATCGGGAACTTGAACTTGTCATACATCAGTTCGATTACCTTCTTGCTGCTCAACGGATTCAAAGTAGGGTCTCCACTAAGCTTACGAAGTACCTCTCTTACCTTGAGTAGTTCCGGTTGAAGCTCTTCTACATCAATTCGTTCTGCTTCATCCCAGTCAATCAACACACCGTCGACCTCAGCATCGAGTAGCATAGGCACCGCAGCCATCATAGGATACATGAACGGTCGCTCGTACAATCCCTTGAGTTTCAAATCTACCTCAAGCGTCCGCGCAAGCCGTAGGGTGATCTCGGTGTCCATAGCGTTGTACTTATAGAGTACGTTGCTCGGGATTTGAGAGTATCGAGCCGACTTCTTTTCGATGTACTTAAACAAGTCTACCTCGTAGTCTCCTACGTCAAAGTAGTCATCCCCTAGAGGCTTCAGAGCGTGACCACCCTTACGTTCATCGAGCGCGTAGTGAGCAACAATCGTGTCGAAGTCACATTTAGCATTTACCACCCCCAAGTGATTGAGAAAACGCAGATCGAACTTAGCGTTGTGTCCCGCCCAACGATAGCCAGGCACTGCGAACATCTCGCGCAGAGTAGCCACTGTGTTGTAGTCCGGCCGGAGGTACGACCCGCTCAAGTACCGTTCATCGGTTAGGAACGCCTTCCACCAAGTTTTCGACTTGCCTGTCGTAACGAACTCATGGCGATCCTGATATAGCAGTAAGTCGGGTATGATATACGCTGTCCCCTCCTCAAGCGAGACACTCATGCAGAGTATGCGATCTCTCTGGAAATCTACCTGATCCGTCTCCAGGTCGAACGACACAAGGTCACGATCCTTCATCGGTCGCCGGTGTAGAGACCGAACAAACTCGTCAAGCTTGTCGGGCGTGTCAAGGATGTAGGCAACGTATTCGGGCTTAGGTTCATCGCACCCTGTTAAGACCTCCTTCAGTCCCGCTGACAGCATCTTGTAGGCTCTATAGTACCCATGCGGACTAGCGCCGTAATACTGTACTGATGGATCTTCGAAGTCGGCCTGGTCCTGAAAGGTGAGTTCGAACGGCCCGATTGGAGGCAGCCGACAACGCTTCAACCTCTTCAGGTCCGTGACTAGCATTGGTGCCTCATTAGGGTTGTACAAGTAGTACGCTGGATGCACCATCACTAGCGCATCATGTCCTTCAAAGTTCCGCCACCCTTTAGCAGCCAGGATTCCCTTACCTGTCTCAGCAGGGTACAACGCATCTCGAGCGATAGTACCCATGATCGCCCACGTCGCGCCTGTGTTCATGCGCGAGAGTTCTGCTAGTAGCCGTGGACGACAGTGTTTGAGAGCCTGCGATAACCCTTTCTTGTTCTTAGGAAGCTGGCATAGTAGGGCATTGCAGATGTAACATTCCTCTCGCTTGATTCCAGCCTTGGTTAGGAAGGCTATAAGCAGGCGTCCAGTCTCTCCTACAAACGGACGCTTAAGTCTCATCTCGTCATAAGCAGGAGCCTCACCTATTAGAACATACTTGCAGGTGTCTGGATTGCCTTCAGACGGTACTTGTTGTTGCCCTTCGTATGGACATCCTACACAGTCACTCATGAAACCTCCTTCACCTAATAGTAGGTACAACCTGAATTAGGGTCTCACCCTTGTCTAGGCGTTCTAACTTGGTCAGCGGTCGTATAAACTGTTCTCGACCACGGGCCTCCGTTAGTGCATATCGGCCTAAAGGAACACCACAAGCACGCATAACTTTACCCAACGGTACAATACCCTCGACCCAAAACTTCAGCCAACGAGAGGCACACTGGCGAATTGTTCCACAGTGGATTCCTGATACTGCATCTCCTGTCCTTACCCAATCATCTAAAATTGCCATGTTCAGCTGAATCAGCCGACGACTGTAGATTGGAAGCTCTGGATAGCTGAGTGGATCTTTTAGGTAAGTTTTCTTTGTTTGCAGACTAACCAATTTACCTGCGGCTCCGAGTGCAAAAGCTGTAGACGTATCGATACCTCGAACTTCAAGGTCGAGAGCAGTTTTCAGATCTTCCTCAATAAACCTTTTAAGGCTCGGTAAGCCGAGTAGGTGTATTGGATAGCTGAACTTGGCTGCATAGGTAATTTGTTCAACCTTCGAAACTCCAACAGGTTTAGTACTATCTACCTTGCGTATCGAGGGGATACCTATACTAAGGTTACAGGAGTCACTATAGGTAGAGGGCTCCCACTTACCTATCCAGGCCTCCAGGCAATCACACCACTCCTTAAGTGTGTTACCCTGAGGTACAAACATCACGTTCTCACAAACAATCTGGTCTAAGGCATTCCAAGAGCTTCGTAAGGTTTCTCCTGGGTTTCCCGCTGAGTCTGGTAAGACAACTTCATTGGCCTTTGAAAGGCTGCAGGCCTTATTAAGTTCCTTGATGGTATGTGACTTACCCTCAAAAGTTCCATTATCCAGAAGTAGATAAACTTTTGGATCCCTAGCTCTAAGCTTCTTAAGGTATTCTTCAAACCCTAGAACCCAGTGAGTCAGAGTCATCTGATAGGTTGTGTTTGGAGAAGCGAAGGTATTCATCCAGTTCGGAGGTACTATATGTGCAATTTTCATCGGTTTTCTCCGTGATGTGTAAGTAGGTCATCAAGTTTCATCGAACACAGAGCTCCAAGAAAGAGTGAGTAGTTTACAATGTCGACTACTTCCTCAACAGTTCTCCTGAGAGCCTCTGGATTGGTAGCCCACATAGGATCATTCTGTGTAGCCTGAATCCTACCGGCTTTCTTTGCTACCTCATGTAGCATCCCTTCAGGTGTCATCCTATGATGTATAGGAGATCCTACATCGACAGATGTTCCACGAGATGTCCTTCTGGAATGAGCCTTTCCCACAAGGATCTCAATCTCTACTAAGAAGATATCCTTAATCCTTTCAAAAAGTTTCTTTTCTACACCTAAGTATAGCACATTATCCTCCTAAAAGTGCACTAATGATGGATCAACTACCTCTTTCCAGATGGTCGGAGTAATCTGTACCTTAGGATCCAGACGTCGTAGGTGTTCATTGAGTTTACTACAATTCCACTTCAAAAACTTAGGGAAATGTATGACAACGTAGTTATAGCCCATTGCCTGGATCAGGTCAAGGCTGTTATCATAGTTATCTTCCAGTTGCCAAGCGTTCTGCGTCAACAGTACACTGTCATGTGCAAATCGTTCTCTGTACCTGTTCTTTGAACTGATTACATCTTCCGGAGGTCTTTGCAGGACTAAGAAAGTGTCATTGTGTTTCTCAACAGGACGAAACTTGTTCCAGATCATCACGAAGATAGGGTTCATTAACAGGTAGCTGAACTTAGCGACCTTCCACGCTTGCCCAGGTAATCCTGCACCTAGTTGTCCGAAGGTAAAGGAAGATACAACAGGTACGTCAAAGTCGTCAAAGGGAAAAGTTGGATCTCCTAGATAGTTCCTATAGAACCCACAGATTAGGTCACTTTCTAAACCTCCCTGAACCTCCTCGTCCCATAGGGTAGACCCTAAATCATAACCGCTCATCTTTAGGGCCTTAGCCAGTAAAGATGTACCACTACGTTGTGTGCCAGTGATTATTAGCATGGAGTCTCCATTCCATAGCTGGCCTCTGCAGAGATTGCGATACCTCCGCGAGTGTTGAAGTGTGCTGTTACACTGCACTTCGTAGGAGACAAGGCAGTCACTAAGTCCTTCAGAATCGCCTGTGCCAGAGGCTCATGAAAGATACCCTGCTCACGGTAGGTTTCTAAGTACAGCTTGAACGACTTACTTTCAACTATCCAGTTACTGGGCGTATACTGCACTACTATGCTAGCCCAGTCAGGTTGCTGCGTAACAGGACATCTACAGGTGAACTCAGTGCAGGTTAAAGTCACCTCTAGCGGAGGATCCCACGACACTGCAATTCGTTCAAGTACTCCATCGGCTGTCGCCGCCTCATTTCCAAGTTTCGTGATACTCATGTTATCTCCTTATTGTTCGTATACTGTAGCATCTAATACATTCGCCTTCACAAAGGCTTCCTTACGCTCTATGCAAGTACCGCAGACACCACAGTGTTGTCGTCTGCCTTCATAGCAGCTCCACGTCTTCTCCATATCCACTCCAAGCTCGTGTCCCGCCATTACAATACTTGCCTTATCCCACGTGATGAAAGGAGCGTAAACCAGCAGAGGCGTATCTGTAGCTACCCATAACAGCTCTGTAAGAGCTGCAACGAACTTTGGCCGACAGTCAGGATATAGCTCATGGTCGCCAGCATGAATAGCTAGAGCAATGCCGTCGTAATCCAGACTGATTGCGAGTGCTGCTGCTAGGTTACCGAACACTGCATTGCGATTTGGAACTACGGTAGCTGCCATGCTTTCTGTGGAATACTTGCCTGCGGATATCTCCATTTCAGGGATCGTCAAGGCACTTTTGAAGAGCCCTCCACCTCTGATAGCTACTACTTCGTAGGGAATCTCCAACCTGCGTGCTGCGCTAATAGCAAAATCTACTTCCTTGACATGCTTTTGACCGTAGTCAACTATCAGAGCCGTCTGTATACAACCCTGGCTCTTGAGTAGGTGGAGCAACACTGTTGAATCCAGTCCCCCGCTGATCAGTGAGACCAACTTGACACCCTTCATAAGACCTCCTTACGGACACGAACAAAACCAATGAAGAATCACTGCCTTCAATACGAAGTAGGCAAGCCCACCTATGCAGAACGAGCTGATAAACTGGTACACGCTTTTTCGCTTCATTTAGTTTTCTCCTGAAGCCATAACAACCACGCAAGCGTGAAAGTCAGTGCAATCCCTAGGATTACTCCTAATCCTAAGGCTGCTATCCCTACAATTACAAGCGCTAACCAATAGAAAATCATGATACCTCCTTAAGGGCGGCAGCATCCAGCCACCGCCCTAGGTTAGTTGTTGCTTAGTCCTTTACAAGGTAAATCGCCGGCATTGAGATTATCGTGACTACTGCCTTGAACAAGATTTGTCCTCCAGCAATTGCCACAACCTCACTGAACGTATGCGTACCTCCTCCGAATATAGGCGGTAGCCACATGAACGCCAGTATGCCAAAGATGAAGCTGTCGAGTGGCAATGAAACTGCGTTACTTATAAGCACCCGCAGCCACTGCTTCTTAGATCCCAACTGCTTCCACACTATGTGGTATACTTCGGTATCAACTAACTGACTCACAACCTCAGCTACGATAGACGCAATCGTGATTGAAGGTACCAAGGCAAAGATCGCCGACCACGCGTCGCTGAGTTGATAAAACCCAGGCGCCGGTATTGCAGCCATTGCGATGAAGTACCCAGCCTGTATCAAGTTCAGCGCCCCAGCAACTACGATAGTTGCTGTTGCCCACTGCTTGCCCAACCTCTTGTGGATCAGGTCACGCAGTGTGAACGTAAGCGCAAAGATGAACGTACCTGCTGGCATCACGACCGGCCCGATTTGGATAAGCTTCGTAGCCGCTACATCTGCCACAGCTTGGCAGAGTATGTAGGCACCCACAAGCACCACTACCATCCACAACCACGAACGCTTGTAGACTATTCTATCATCGGAACTCATACTAAACTCCTTGTTTTTTAGGGAGAGGGTTTCTGCGACCTCTCGATTGGAGGGGCGGCCAAGACGACCGCCCCTGTGATTATGTTACACCTAGAAGGAAATCGCCTGAACGGGACGCCAACGACCTACCTTGGCCTGCATCTCTCCCTCATACTCTTGATGCTTGACGGCAACTTCACACTCCAAGCCTATCAGCTCGGCTGCGAGATCCTCATAGGAGTTAAACTCCAACTGCTCTGGAAGTCCCAGAGCTTTGAAGCACCTCTTGGTGAAGATCATGCCTCCGCCCGAAAGCATGAGGTTCCAGATGATCGTCTTTCCGTGGTCGGGGTCTCCCTCCTCAGAGATCCGAGACATAACAAACAGACTCGGAAGCTTCTTTTCTTTCGTAAGCTTTGCATCTACCCGCTCGATGATGACCTGATGCCAGCCTACAGGTACCGGCTCGTCGGAGATTGCACCCATGTCAAGGGACACAGGACCACTAAGATCAACAGACGTTCCTTCATATTCTTCAGACATGTTACATTGCTCCTTTAGATTAGTTTTAGGTTAGATTAGGTTAGATTAGTTTGAGATGCCACTAACGTACAATCATAGAACCACCTCCTTTATGAACACAGGGGGCTACGACGACGCCGGCTCTTTTTGTAGCAACCTGGCCAGCATAGGGATCGTCGGGCCAGGGATCTTCTTCGGTAGCATGCCGGTTTGTTCCTTCGTCTTCATCATCGAGGACGAAGTGTAACCCACTGCATAATGGTCAGCGTTCGCCGGTGCTCTGTCAAGGCGCATAAGGGTCAGCGCGTAAGCGGGTACCTGCGTCTGTCCGCTACCTTGTAGAGCGATCCTGTACCCAGCGGCCTTCGGTTCCTTACCTACCTCTCGTTCTCGGAAGATTGTTGACTCGAGTCCAGTAATGATTACGTGCAGGTCGAGGTGATAGAACAGGTCAGCCATCGAAGTGAAAGTGTTGAGGATCTTTCCCCACTGATTGATCTTTGGGATAGCCATGTCTACAGTGAACTTTCCTGGCTTGTTACCTGCAATTCGCATCACCTCAGAACGTTGCAACTCGGTTATCGAGTCGATGACAACTGTCTTGGGGAACTCAGGGAACTCCTTATCGAATGTAGGACGGCTGCCGGCACCCCGATATAGCCAGGTGTAGGCATGATCTAGTTCAGCGTAATTCTTCAGTGTCAGGATTACTAACCGCTTGTCCCTGATTGCCTGCATGTACTTAGGACTCGCCCTGAGGGACGCAATCTGCCCCTTGTAGTTGATGTATAGCACAGGCGAGGTAAGTTCGTCAAGCGCAGCGGACGCGCCGAACCACGTCTTACCTGTGCCGGGCTCTCCGTACACCATCAACCTCAACTTCCTAGCCAACTCGGTTATAGATTCTACGGTCTCAAGATCCACTACGCACCTCCTTAAACGCTTCTCGCTTCTGATACTCCGTAAGCAGGACGGTCTTGTAGTCAGCTCCACGGAGCAGCAACTCACAAGGCCCTTTGAACTTACACGATGAGCAGATTGTGAACGCAGCGCCGAGACCCGTTGGCCCGACCCACCTGTTCTTGCGCTTGCTTACCATTTCTTTAGCCGCAGGTAACATCACAAACTTCACGGCCAGGTTGATCTGGTCTTCCGTCCTATATTCCTTCTGATCCCAAAAGAACCTGCTAGGACCTTTCAGCTCCTGGATCGTCTCGAAGTGCATCTTCTTGGCCATAACGAACTGCTCATGGAACTTAGAATACCAAGGAAATTCTTTGAAGTCATCGTAAGCAAGAATCTCAGCAAGCTCTGCCTTTGACTTCTCCTGCAGCACCGGAACTGTAAACTGCTTATCCATCCCAAGCAGCACCGCAACCGCCAACGCAGTAACGTAGTTCTCATACGTTGTCAGGTTCGGTAGGTTGCTGCGCGTCGTCATTCCGCCCTTCTTAAGGATCAACTGCTCGTAGTTGTATGGTTCCTTCTTCAGCAAGAAGCGGTAGATGATGCCGCGAACCTCCGGCCCGTACAGCTGCCGGGCGGCCATGACGTATGTCGTTGCTTGCAGGTCCTTCGTCGTCCACCCCGTCTCCCTGCTTGAGCTGGTTTTGAAGTCCATGATCCACAAGCCGTCAGGTCGTTCTATCAAGGCGTCAAAGATTCCAGCTAAGGGTATTCGTCCGAGCTTGATACCCTTCCACTTGAATTCCAAGTTAAGGAACTTTATCCCCTTATCGGCCTCGACGCACCAGTCCTGGTAACCTTTCATCATGGCCATACCAAGCTGGTGACGGTCATTGAAGGTGTCCAACCTTTCATCGGAGAACACACCAAGCTCCTGCAACCTTGCTCTCTCAACAGTTACTACATGCTGGAAAGCAGCAGTGAACTTGGCACCTGTCTCGTAGCCTATCTGCAATGCTTCGTGAATCATCGTACCGAACTGCAGCGCTGCAGGGGCATACACCGGCTCTAACCCTAGTCCTCTTGGGGGCGTGGCAGACCAGAACCACGCAAGTCGACAACGCAAGAAACTCTTTATCTCACTGACGTGTACTGCTTTCATCTTGCACCTCCTATACAAACTTAATGAGCTTGTGGTCACCAACCTTAATGTCAGTAACCCCTGTCCAGTCATAGAACTTCTTAGGATCCCACGGCTCGTCCATCCACTCGGTGTCAGGATCAGGACGTGCAAGCGTCTCCCACACTACCAACAAACTGTTCCTGGCTGCCACGAAAGCAATCCAGGGTCTCACACTGCGGGTGCCCTGCTTCGTCGTCCAGAACAGCTTGCGCTGCTTTATCAGTTCCTGGTGTGCACTCCACGCCGCATCGGCATCTTGTGCTACGTACTCTAGCACCCGCTTACGATCTTCTGCAGTGCCCTTAGTCCACATATCTATAGCTTTGAGGCCATCCATACCTTCGAGTTTGCCTTGTATCCCTAACCCCTTAGTGATTGCGGCCATCCCCAGCATGAATCCTCGTGCTCGTAGTACCAGGTAGCATATATCTACGTGGCTAAGGGCAACTTCCACAACCAGAGGTTGCACTTCTGGACTAACTAGATAGTGCAACAACCGGAAGTCAAAGCCAAGACCGTTGAAAGTTACTGGAACAACGCCGTGCATAAGTGAATCGTGTAACACCTTAGCCACGTCGTCGCATTCGGTCTGTGTTAATGTCTCTCCGTTCCCATTGAAACTTGAACCGAAGAACCAGTTACGTCCTGCATCTGCAAAGCCAACACAGGTGATACCTAACCCTTCGCAGCTTCCAGCCTGATCATCTGGTATGCCATTCGTCTCAATGTCAAAGCCGAGCACGCCTCTGTAGGTAACGTCTCTAAGTTTGACCATTGGGGTTATCCCTACAACTGTCGATTCGGTCCTTGATAGCATCACGGGCTTCGTCAGTCAGGTCTCTGCGGGTTCTCCAAACGCCCCAAACCTTACGCACTGCTTCGTCTAACGCTTCGTTCCGCGCTGCGTCGCGCTCTCGTCGCAGATCTTCTGAATACGCCTCTAGTTCGATACTGGCTCGAAGATACTGCCTAGCAGCTGCCTCCAAAGCACCTATGTAGGTTCTAATGCTATGGCCGTACTTAGGGATATCTTGCTCCCTATAACCTTCGAGCTGCCTTACCAGTTTTGGATCGTCTCCCCACAAACTTCCCTTCAATGCTTCTTTATCGACTTCAGGACCCCACACTATTGCACCTCCTCCGTTAAGGGCGTAGCACGAAACATCTCGAAGGCAACATCGCCTCGATGTATTGCTGCTTGTACCTGTCGCTCACGCTTGCTCATTCGTGAGTTACCTGTTTTAACCTCTACGAACACTATCTGAGTGACCTTACCTTCTGTAAGTCCCTTAAACACAACCAAGTCGATTGGGCTCCCTAGGAACCTAATGTCCCTCGGATTGTAGTGAAAGTCAGGACGAAAAGGAACCAACTGTTCGGCAACGCGACCCTTCACTACCGCTGTACTTCCCTTGATAGCCGCAGCACGTATCTTGACCGTCTCGGTCTCGATATACTCATTAGCTTCCTTGATGATCCGAGTGACTGTTTCTGCAGCCGCTTTGTACTTCTTGCGAGACTTATACAGGGCCCAAATCAGTACAACTATCAAGACGACTAGGATTAACAGTACTAGTGCCATTAACCAGAACCCTTCAAGGAGGTTTTCGGATCAGTCCAGGTACCTCCATACAGTCCGATGAAGGCAGCTGCTTTGGCCTGCTCCCGCTGCCCTCGAGTGAAATGATCTCCAAAAGCGTTGCG
>SDBS01000215.1_pt1 | contig 51384 bp, 100 predicted proteins | sample 2277091 | NCBI WGS metagenome assembly SDBS01 (sample SAMN10404972, study PRJNA504765) | marine sediment metagenome | isolation source: marine sediment core GS10_PC15, 163 cmbsf | place: Arctic Ocean: Southern Knipovich Ridge | collected 2010 | reverse complement strand
TTCTCAACCACCTCCTGGAGGAGGACTAAGAAATGATAGTGAAAACTAGAACAAGCTACTATGAGAGGGACGGCATTCTTGGTGAGAAATACGGAGGACCAAAGCACTACCTATTCAGAAAGGGGGATATAGAAAAGATAGAAGGAAAAGTTGAGTCCCCATGCTGCCCCGATATGGAGTTGGCTATCGGTGATGAGTTCATTGGTTTTGGTGAGTTTGACTCCATTCTCAACAGCGTCAAAGCTATGTGCCTATATCAGTGTAGTCCCTTTCCAGAAGGAGCTTCATGGGATGAAATGCATATTGAGTTTTGCCCGTTTTGCGGAGAGAAAATAATCTTAGAGGAGGCTTCGGAACAATGAACGGGGATGTTATTATTCAGACTCGTGACCATAAGGGTAGATGGCTTGACGGGTTCACTGCCTGCGGTGAGATTGACCCAGGGGAGTGGACTATTGAGTTAGCCAAAGCTAGGTCTGTATCTGCTACAAGGGTTATTCGAGTAATCGAGAAATTCGAGAAGGTGGATTCATAGTGGAGAGAAACAGTGAAAAGTTCAGTGAGATGATTACTAAAGCAGTCTTCTATGACATAACTCAGAGTAGAGCTAATGACCTATCTAGAGTAACTAGAATTTATCCTAACCCTCTACTTGAAAAGGATCAGATTATTTGTTCTCCTGTTATGTGGCATGAGTTAGTTGAGCTTCTTCGGAGGAATGATCGTTGACAGTAAACAATAATCAGGTTGAACTCTCGTTGTTTCAGAAAATACTCCTTAAAGTATACGGCGATGTTTCCGTTGGATCCCGCATGAAAGAAGGCTGGAAAAACCCCATCGAACACTATGCCTTTAACTGTGTCACCCACGGTCTACAAGTCGATTATGCACACGGACATCGACAGGTGCTTCGATGCTCGGTATGCGAGAAAATCCGTATTGAGAAGGAGGAGGGAGGGACTGAGAAATGAGTCCTGAGGATACGTTCAGCATCATGGAGAGACGGGACGAAGCACAGATCATGGCTGAGTTGCAGGGACAGGTTATTGAAGAATACTTCTACACATCTAAGGGCAAAACCGTTATCAGCTACACCGGGGTAAAAGAAATATCCAGGGAATACGGAAATAATGACGCTGACTTCGTTGAGATGAGGGAGACTGATGATGCTTGGATCGTTGTCTGCAAAGCCACGGATACTGAGAGAAACATCAGCAGACCTGGCATAAGTACCCAGAGCAAATTGGAGAAAGTCTACCAGTACGCAGGCACAGGCAACAACCGACAACGGGTCAAGGACGACGAAGGAAACGATGTCTACACGCTTGAACCAGACGAGTTCTGCATCCAAAAGGCCTTTAGTAAGGCTCAGAGGAACGCCCTTAAGACAATACTACCTGTGACCATCATCACGAAGGCAGCTGAAGCGTGGTTGACCCAGAAGGGAACCAGAAAACCTCTCACCACATCCCCCCGGCGTGAGGTGGGGCCTGAGTTCAGCGTGGCCAGTTTTATGAAGCCCGCCAAGATCAAGACCCCAGAGACCGAGCTACGAGATGCGTTGAACGTGGAAACGGAGGAGCATGAGAACCAATGGTATCAGGCAAATGATCTAACGGAGAGTTGGCTGATACAGGCTGGACTAGACTACCAGAAGTTCCTGATAAAGATCGACCCCGTGAAGCTCACAGTCACACCTAGAGAGGCGATACCAGCAGAGATGTTGACACCGCTTAATGATCTTATGAAGGAGGCTGGGTTCAAGAAGACCCGTGGTACGTGGAGACTTAACAAACAAGATGTGACTGGATGATGAGAACGATTCTAAACATAGCCTCTACAGTGATCATGGTTCTTGTCTTCTCCATTATTATAGATTCTCAGCTGGAGCTCAAGCCTGCGATCATTAGCCTGATCCTGAGGAATAGAGTCATCAAGAGGATGACGGCACTTGGGCAAGGAATGGTCAGACTTGGGATAGCAAACGTCGGGATGGCTGAGACCACAAACAACCTTAGAAACGCCATCGGGTACGCCTGTGAGTCAATTGAAGATGGTGGCCTTGTGAAAGTGGACCTGTTCAGCGAAGTCTGGAAAGACAAGGAGGTTCTTGGTTAATGGTGTGCGATTATTATGCCAATGGTGATGAGGATATAGACATCGAGATACGGGACTACAATACGAGTAAGATCATAGCTCGGTTCACCATACCAGCAAGCGATGTCAAGAAGGGCATGCCTCTAAGTGTAGATATTAGCGGAATGACTGGAAGATGAGCGAACTAAAAACCATTCTTGCAGAGATCAAAGGCATAAGCAATACTATACGAAGTAAAAACGTTACGAGAAAAACAACAGAAACACATTATCCCATTCAGCAAGGGTACGCTGAAGCGACGAGGCAGCCTGTTCATGATATTCTTAGGTGGATTAGTGGGGTTGAGTTGATGCTTGAAACCATCCTGGAGGACCAATAGATGACAGTAAAATGTGACAAATGCGGGTCTTCTAACCTTGAAGACGATGGGTCTGATTATAACTCTACGACTTGGTGGGAGATTTGGAAGTGCCTTGATTGTGGAGCAGAGGTAATAGGACATGTCGGATCGGAGGAATAATCGATGAGTGATGGGTTGGGGCAATCTATTACATATCCATGTGATAGATGTGGAAAAATTTTACCATGGGATGACTTGATCTCATATTATGATTTTGAAAACGTTTCATCAGAACAACTATGTGGAGAATGTTATGATAGTTCAAGCACCAAAGACAAGGTGGCTGAAGGTTAATGGTGAGTGAGAAGTCCTGTGTTGCCTGTGGAAGGATGGCGTGTACTAAAAGGTACAAGGATGGCTGTGATGGACGAGACTATACCCCATTAACTGAGAAAGAGAAAGATATTAGAATTAAACATCATGTGATAAAGGAGGCAGAGGCATGACCCTGCGCGCGATAATTAAATGGTTTTTAGATAGAATCATCTTCAATGAGGAATGGTATAGATCGCAATATCAGACAGATGTTGTTGATTGCCATCCGTTTAACTCTGTGCCTCCTATGAGCTATGAGGAATGGAGAAAAACATAATGATTCGAGAATTAATTATTATCTTAATTCCTTTGACTCTGTGTTTTATATGGTGTGTTAACCAGATTGTAACTCTGCGACATGAGATCAAAGAAGTCAGAACTAGAGTTCAGTGGATGTCTACTGTTCTCGGGTATGATCGAAAATTCATAGAGAGGCTACATAAGAAAAATTCAAGTCAAGGAGGTTATGAGTAAATGACTGAAATAACCGTTAACTTTCTTCTATTAACCCTCGGAGTTGTAACCGCCGCTGTACTATGGGCAGCCTGGAATCTAAGGAAGAAACTCCAATGACGCCCCCTAAAAACACAAACATACCAATGCTCACCGAACGTGACTATGCATATCTTATTGCACGCATGAAGGCTATGGAACCAGCGAGGATTACCTACCAGAAAGCCATACACTATACGAGGAATCCCTCCAAGAAGACTATAGATCAGGCGTTGAAGACCTACCAAGAAGCTGTGAAAGCGGTGAAAATCTCTGAGGAAGACATAAAAGCGGAGTTAGCCTACAATGAAGACTAAGATGGCTTATACTAGCTTCTTGGCGTACTTCGGAGGTATCGATGGTAGGTGGAACCAACTAGAAAAACAAGTCTTACATGTGTTCATAGAGAACCAGACCATGACTTTCACCAACGCGGAGATAGCGGTTGAACTAGGGTTAAAGGATAACTCAATCACAGGCCGCACAAACAGGCTCAGAGGAGTAGATAAAACAGAAATCTTCAAGGACAACCCCTACCTGGTTGTCTACGAGAAACGCAAATGCAGAGACTCAGGCTCAACAGCACAGGCCCTCGCATTACACCCAGACACGTTTCGGATGTTTAAATAGCAACTAGAGGGTCGAGGTAGTGCAGATACGTTCTGACTGCCCGGTAAGCCTCAAAAAAGGCAAAAGGAGAAAAAACAAGTGAAAACAAAAACAATGATAACACTACTCGTATTGATAGCGTTGGTGATGTTCGCCACACCAGTAAGCGCAAGATTCTTGGACGATGATTGGTTCATCGACAAAGCGATAGCCAACGTTGAAACCGATTACGTCGAACTAGAGGGTCTTGACATAGCTTGGAACGGTGCGGTGACTTCTAACTATGAGATACAGTTCAGACCATACGTTCCGATTCATAAACATGCATCTATTATAGGGTCATTTGGATTCGCATCCAGTGGATACGTGCAATGGGATGGACGAGTCTATGTGGCTCCGTGGAATACTATCTATGAAATTAACTACTATTTCGTGGAACCAAGAAGCCCGGAACTATCTACAGATGTAGTGAACCCTGCGTACAAATATTTCTGGGATGGTAAAAAGTGGGTGGAGAATACACCAATCATATCTGTGGTTGATGGTCGTACCCGCGTATATTACCCACCCCCAGAATAACCCCTTTTTTTCTACCTATACTTAGATGAAAAACCTACCCTAAGCACGTAATTGTTGGTTAGTAAAAATGGCGATGGGGTGGTGAAAAAACTGTTAATAAGCTTTTACCCATCGTTATAACTTACTGTCATTAACAAGTATTAATAGTTTTTGTGATAATCCCCGTCAGATGGTTTAACCTTTTTATTTGTGATAATTTATAAGTAGTTTTTTAAAAGAGAGAGGGGTAAGTGGATGTGGTGAATAAAACTGCAAGAAACAAAGAATCAATTACTCTCACCATCTGCGAGTAATCCCCAATATAATAAAGAAAAAGAAAATCAATTATTATTATCATTACCTAAGAAAAATGCAGAAAGGGGGAGGACAAGAGAGATTGAATTACTCTCACGATATGAGAAAATTGCTGGCCGCTACAAAAACACGTTCAAACTTTTGAGCTATTTCTACGAGGTGGGCTGTAGCTTCGCATTTGATGTGGAAAAAACGCTAGAGATGGATTTACAGACAGCGTATCGTTTGATCGATAAACTTGTCACAGCTGGATTTATAGAGCCAATAACAAAAACTCGTATCCCTCGAAAGGCGGGAAGGAAAACAACCCTCTATGGAGTTCTTGATGTCACAAAAAAGGAAATTGATAAAGCCATATCAAGAGATATGAAATATTCTTCAAAAAGCTATTCTTTTGTTGACAAGTTATATCAAAGGACTTTACCGGAGATTGAACGTGAGATGATTCAGTATAGTAAAATCGTGTCCCTTGCGAAGCTTCAAGGTAACAGTGGGTTCATGTTTATGGATATAGCGGATCAAGTGGCTCGGATACATCACTCGAAAGGAATTATTGTGTTGAACTACAATGGATAGTGTGGAAGTAGAAACAAACCCTTGTGGGTACGCAGTAGAGTTGAAAGATATGATTAGCATTAGGGGCTGCGCCCTCACTCGTCATAAGGATGAGACAAGTGAATTCATGATGGCGTGTGGCCAGGCTTGTTATGGTGGGGATCATGAAACGTGTTCCTATAAATTGCGAAGAACACTCATCATGAAGGGTGAAGATATGGCGGTGATTCAGTGACAAGCGCGCGTACTGATGGGTCTAAGATGAGTTCACCCTTAAGGGTCAAGCTTCAGGAGATGGATAAAAACTTGGATAAAATTGGAAGTTGGGAGTTTGAGCCCAGAACCGAGACCTTCAAAATAATGAAGGAACTCAGGATTCAAATCAAGGAGATTCTCCGATGACAATCTATGTTCCGTTAAGCCAGATTAGACCCAGTAAAGGCAAGATCATGATGCTACTAAGCGGCATCAACGGAGTTGGCAATATCAAGGTATTCAAGAAAGACATCATAAACAGACTCCTCAGAGCGGTGAAGCGCACGCGCGCGCTTACTCCAAAGCAAACAAAGATAAAGGAGGTGGAAGAATGAAACTATACCAAATAACTAATGGTTGGCATGGATGTAGTTATGTCAGAGTATTATGTATAGCTGAATCTGAAGATGATGCGTTAAAACAAGCAACCCCAAAATTCAAAAACGCTGGCAAAAATCACCCCAAGCGTTATTGGGAGGAATTAAAAGTTGAGGTTTTATGTGATAATGTTTTCAATCCTTGGTGTGGAGAGGTCAGTGACGAGTGATACGTCCTAAGATACATCAATGCGTAGACGCATCCTACAGGCTACGGTGCTACTACGCCGAGAGCTACCCCGGAGTAATCTTCTGTGCAAGAGGTGAGCAAGACATCAAGGAACCAGCCAAACTCAAATGGTGCTCATACTTCAAACCACTGTAATATAGACCCCAGCTCCATAATCCCTATACCAAAAAACAACCACAACCCATTGATCAAACATGGACAAACAGAAAAAACGCAGTCTAATAGAATACTTAAAAACAGCAGAAACAAACCTAAGAGTTGAAAGACAAAGACTAGAAAAAGACCTCAGAACAGAACTATCCATACAACTCATACAGAGACTAGAAGCTAAAACACCCTAACCTAAATGTGGATACATCCCCAAATTTTATATATGTCCTCCCGAACCCCTATATGGTGAAAAAACTGCAAAGCCAAAAGTTAGCGCACAGCTGCTTCGCAATTATACAGAACCCTCAATGCTACCTGAAAAGGAACGCAGCAACCATAACCTATCGCAACGACTGGTGCGAAAATAAAGGTGACTGTGCATCCTGCAGCATCGCTAAACGATACCTCGATGGACAGATGACACTCAAACCAAACCCATGGCCAGATATGAATATCCCCGCTATCCTTCACGTTGACGATGACGAGGGATACGAGGTGCTCATCTAATGGCTTGCCCTTTTATGACGTCATGTAACCGAGTCATAGGTAAGGACCACTTCAAATATTTCTGCAAAAAGCGACACGACCTTTGTGTCGAGTATAGTGGTTACAATCCTAAAGAGCGTCCCGCAGAGTGGGCTTTTAAGGAGGCACCCTAAGATGGCTACCGTAAAATCAGGATACCACTGCAGCTTCTGTGGACCCGTCAACGGAAAGATATATTGGAGCAAGGAGCATCAGGAGCTGGTTGTAGACTGCGTGAAATGCGGAGTCAGGATCCAGACCCACGACACCTCAATGTACACCACCACCCTACTAAAGGAGAATAACTAAATGGACAGTCACATAGAGCAGAAGCGATGCAGTAAATGCAGTAAGAACGAGAAGATCCCCCATAAAGTCAGCGACACGATGGTGATCTGCAGCAGCTGCGGAAAAACTAGCGTAAAATGGAGTAAAGTGATTATCCACGCAGTAACCCATGCTAGGCGCTACAAGACTGAGTACAAAGAGGCCCCGACACTCAGAGCAATCTACTACACCCTAATAGGCATAGAAGTAATTCCCGACAAGAAATCAGCCTACAAGGGCCTGAGTCGGGCGTTATCAGATGCCCGCCTCGATGGCACATTCCCTTGGAACCTTATGGCGCGCGCGAGAGGACATCCACAGGTGGTTCGATGATCGGTAAGTGTAAGGAATGTGGTGCTGAGTTTAAGAAAACCAAGATCGGGCAACAACTATGCCTTAAGTGTCTGCGGAAGGTGAAGATAAATGATTGAACGGTTAAAAATAGAATTAGGGTTCAGAAAACCAGACTATCTAACTCACACTCCAAGCCTTGCCAAAGTTGGTAACATATCAAACGATGGCAAGAGAATCACCCACGTAAAAGAATTAATCCCCACGGCTCTAAACAATGGTGGAAGGAGTAGATGTTGGGGTGTGTTTACATCCAAAGATATTCATGAAATGCCTGTCAGATCAGCATCTATTTTGATCAAATCCATAGAAACATCTATCTCGGGACAAAGGAGGAAACATAATGAGTAAAATAATTCGGGTTCGGAAAATACTAAAAGAGATCACGGAGGGAAAAGGCAGATTCAGCCGGGACAACTTAACCCACGCAGAAAACACTATTGAGGATATGAAGCAACTCGCGCGTGAGGGCTTAGAGGTTTTAGGTAGTGAATCCTCTTTTACCCATGAAAAGAGGTCAACACAATGAAATGCAGTCACGGAATCTGCCCAAATGAGGCCGTAGGTGAAACATACTATCCAGGTATCGATAGATGGGATCCTTATTGTAAGGCCCACTTAGAAACTCGGCGCAAGGGCGGCATGAAAACCAGAAAATACACGGAACGGAGGACATCTTAATATGTCAAGAACAAAGAAAACGGTAAGAGAAGTTCTTGATGAAATTCAAATGATATTAACTTACAGTTATTATGACTCTATAAAATTCATGTTAATTGCAGAGCTTATCAATGATAATTCAGAGGATAAGAAGAAACCCGCAGATAATCAGGAAGTCGGGTCAAAATGATCATTAAATATTATTCACAAGATGAGGTTAAATCCCCTCATTGGGAGGAAAACCCAGACGATAGATTAGTATGTCCTGAATGTGGGTGTGACGTTCTTATGGATGATCAGGGCTTGACTTTCTTATGTTATGAGTGTATGGAAGATGGTATAGTATCCAACTTGAGTTGCAGAAAACCAATCGCATCCATAATTAACGGTGGAGTCGGGGCACAATGACACAAGTTTTTTCTCAAACCTATAGCCGTGTCTATGTGGAGGATGCCGAGGGCAACGAGATCGAGTACGTCTATGTAGATGAAGGGAGACTATGGGACTGTGAATACGCAGACTTCGAGGATGGAAGGTGTCCAGGATGCGTAACCCCAGGAATTTGCGTTGATGCTCAGAATCCGACAAAACGAGCCAGTTTCAGGATTCGCCGTCGATACTATGATATGATTGTATCTGGTGAGAAAAACGAGGAAATCCGTACCCTCAAACCATTCTGGATAAAGCAACTATTCACTGGAGATCCACCTCAAGTTGCTACCTTCATATGTGGAAAAGAAGTTCACCGTAGATGGATTACTGGAATAGACATCCAAGATGCTACTGAGGTTTTAGGTCGGCAACTTAGTGAACAAGGAATGAAAGAGGTCTTAGACCCAGATAACGCGATCATCATTAAACTTGGAACCGTATTTAACAAGGAAGTGCGGTCAAAATGAACAAAATAAAACTTTGGGATGAGTTAATGGATGCGTTCTGTTCCATTGAATCGACACCAGAATTTAGAAAACTACTAAAACAGTTTGCACCAGAAGGTTACTATACAAATATCAAAGGAGCAAATGATCTTACCAGGTTCTTAGATGCTATGGAAAGTGAGTATATGAGGCATTATCCAAAGCAAGGAGATTCCTGGAAAACTGCAAGCATAAGCCACCTCAATAATCTCCTATTAAAATCCATGAATGAAGCCCTAGCTAATGGGGTTCTTGGGAATCCAGATCACCTCCTGGATATAGCAAACTTTTCTGCTTTTCTCTGGATGAGACTCGAAGAGTTGAGGGCATGGAAAACATCAAAGGACCCGGAGTAATAGGACGATGAAATTCTACTTAGCATCTAGTTTCAGCCTTATCGACAAGGTTGAACATGTCTGTAAGATCCTTGAGGAAGAAGGCCATGAAATAGTGGTGAAATGGTGGGAACGCCTGGCACTCAAAAAGAAATTCCAGGTACTTGATCCATACGAGTTCTACGCTGAACCAGAATGTAAGTTCGCCTTTGAAAGAGACTTGGAAGGAATCAAGGAATCAGATGCGCTCATATTCATAGCTGCTGACCGCCAGAGATCCTACAACGGGGCAAACGTAGAAGTGGGGATTGCGTTTGGACTAGGTAAACCAGTTTACAGTATTGGAAGGCTAACAAACTCTGCTATGTATTGGGGAGTTCAAAGAGCTGTTTGCATCGAGGAAATCCTTTACTGGATCGCGTGTGAAACGGAAGGGGTCACAATGAATTGGGGTAAAGCGCGTAAGAAACCAATCGTGGTAGACTACAGGAAAGTTAACGTAGAGTTCATTGATGAAGATGATTCTGGCGTAGGCATAGAGAAAATACACACACGGGAAGGTGTTCTATGGGCTTACGAAGACGAGGACTTCATAATCAAAGGAATTGAAGGTGAACTTTACCCTATTAAGAAGAATATTTTCTTCAAAACCTACGATGTTGTTGAATCCGTAGATTGCGCCGATAAGAGGATAAAAACTGAGATGTGGGAAATGGATGAAGAATGCGCTATGTATGGGAAACAAACTGAGGAAAACAAATGCGACTTCATTCATGCTTGCAGTATAAGCGAAAAATGTACCCAAGTTTCCGCATCTTTAAGGAGAGATGAATAATGGGAGATTGGCAAGATTATAACTTGTACACGGAAGCGGTAGGTGTCCTAAGAAACATCCATGAACTTGTTGAAGAATACCGAACATCTGAGGATCACACTCTTGCGCGCGCGCACATCGCTTTATTCAAAATAGATGAGCTTATGATGGAGTTGCCAGCATTTACCGTAGATTCCCAGCAAGTCAGGATAAAGGAGGAATGAGACGACAACGTGGCAAATAAGTTACTGGTTATGACGCCTCAAGCGAAGGGTCATTACAAGAATAGGGACGCTGACTTCTGCCGTAACCCTAGATGTGGCGTTGAGATCAAAAATGGAGACGATTATGCCAGCACCCGTAAATGGGTTTACTGCATAAAATGTGCAACGGAGCTACCCATAATATGAGAACCTTCGATGAAGTGAACGAAGCCATAGTCAAGGTTTGCCGACACAAACCAACACACCAAGACAAGATTATTAGAGTAGCCGCTGTCACTCACACCCGGTTGATGCGGGCTGTTGATGAGGGTGTGGTTGTTCTGGTTGAGGAGAGGTGTAAGGGGAATGGGATGGGTCCTAGTAATCCGATGAAACTCTATTCACCCAAAGAGTCCCATCACGTGAGGAAAGACCCATGAGTGTCCGTTCTTATGTTCTCGATAACCGGGTGTTTTCACTGTATCAAGGTGATACTAATTGTTATCTCTGTGGGATCGAGGTTGAGCTCGGAGAAATGGTAGTGACTAAGAGAAGTGGAAGCGGTGGCCGCAGAATGTATCATGAAGATTGCGCTGTTCAACTAAATATCATAGAGTCCCAGCAAAAGAGGGTATAACAATGAAAGCAAAATTAACTCTGATCGAGCATACACCACTTCAAAAAGTCAATTGGAGATACACTGATAAATATGGTCACAAAGCTATGTTTGCATCAATTCACGCAAGACACCAATGTTATGAATGTGAAGGACTTGTTTTTGCTTATGATCCAGAAGATCATAATTATTTGAAGTGTCATAAATGCGGGGCTAGGAAAACCGTTCCTAAGAACTATCCAAAGATAACAAGCACACAATGGATTATAGACATGAAACTAAGAGATTGCTTTTCCATTTTCTCTAAAGAACAGAGGACACCAAAATGAGACAATGCCCTAAACATGACACGATAAAAGAAGGCTCACTTCAATGTGAAGAGTGCGACCACTGGAAAACAGTAAGAATAATATATCCAAAACAAGACACGATACCAGTTTCAGTACCTTTTGCGGTTCAACGATGTAATCTATTACCATCCAGAGATTCAGATAGTGGGAGGAAAGAGTAATGCCAAGATGGGGTGATATAATGGTTTCAGAAGATACGCTTTGTGTTTTAGAACAAATGGAGTCCATGAAATCAAAGATGGATGAACATAACGGTAATATGAGAGATTTGATTGACACACTCAGTGAGATTAATCATTCCCTTTGTTACTTGGCTCAAGCCTTTGGAGTATCCAAGGACTCAGATAGTAAGAGGAACGAAGAATGACTGATCTTGATGGTAAGAAGTATCCTGAGTGTAAACCTTCGTTTCTTTGCGTATGGTGTGACTACGATGATTCCTGTGGAGAAAACATGAAAAAACTGGGGATTCCTAGATGTAAAGAATGTGGTTCAATCGCCATTACAAAATCACTTCATATTTATCCTAAACGCATATGTCTCGACTGTGGGCGTGTTCTTACAAGGGATGAGTGGGATTTCCCAGTTGTCTCTAAAGAGAAAACGACCCAAGTTAAACACACTCGGAGGATTAAACACGAATGAAGTGTTATACCCAGTTAATACTAATTTATATTAGAGTATTCCCCTTAACTTCTTGCTATGACAGCAAAAGAAAAAACAATAACCCTGGGGGTGTCTGATTGGGACGAACTCAGTTCCCATATAATCAACGATCCAAACACCTCTCCCTACCTCAAGTCAGTTGCGGAGAAAATACGCAAACTGATCTAATTTTTTCTGTATCTAAACACAAAACGAGGACGTAATGATGAATAAAACAGAACTAAATGAACTAGCAACTGGTCATTGGATTTATACCAAGAACATTATCGTTAAGTCCAGTCACCGCAACTGGAATGAATCTGATTTGGATTTAATGGGGTATCTTTACACTGAGGCGTTTAAACACGGGTACAAGCACTCCGTAGATGAAACCAAACGGAGGACAAAATAATGTCAGATGAAAAATGTTACTGTGATCATGCAAAGAAAAGTCATAGTGGAGCCTTCATTGGAAGGAGACTCTACACAAAATGTAAGACCTGTGATTGTATCCAATATAGCTCAAAATCTGAGGGAAAAGAACAATGGGAGTTATTTCAGAACATAAAACACGAACAATGTGGGCTTCCCTTACCCTCAAGAATAAAAAAACCAAAGAGGATATGAAATTTGATAACACTGTTAAAGACTTCTCAAAACATGGCGGTGTCTGGTGTCAATCTACTGAAAACCAGACCCAGGACTGTGATTATTGGGTCCCTAGATCACTGTTCAGCATGTATCCTAGATGCAGTAAATATGGGTGGCGAATGGATATGAGGGCCGGCGTTTACATGTCTGGTTGTTGCCAGGGTTCCGCTATTAAGCAAACAAAGAGGATGTGAAAATGAATGGAAAAACATTTGCAAGCCTGTTCAGTGGAATCGGAGGAATCGACAAACCCCTTATTGAGCTCGGATACACCAGAGTATTTAGCTGTGACTTCGACAAATACGCAAACCAAATCTATACAGGACACTTCGGGTCAGACAACCATTATGCCGGAGACATCAGGAGCTTGGAAGCCGAAAGTATCCCCGATCACGATCTTCTCTGTGCTGGATTCCCTTGTCCCTCGTTCAGCAACGCGGGGTCTAGGGAAGGATTTGAGGATACCCGTGGAACGCTTTTCTTCGAGATTGCCAGAATTGCGGCAGTTAAGAAACCCAAAACTTTACTCCTTGAAAACGTTGATGGCCTCCTTTCAGCAGGAATACCTCTCGGTACAGGAATCTATCGATCAGCTAAAGGTGACGGAAAGGGAGAACTTACAGAAGATTTACAAAGAATCAAAGACAGCACCGAAAGAGGCTGGAAAGAAATTAAAATCAATGTTGCGGGAGGTTACTGTCTCGCTAAAATCATCGAGTCCTTGGAAGGACTTTGCTATCACCTCGAATGGCAAGTGCTTAACAGCTTCAAACACGGAGTACCGCAAAATCGCGCCCGAATCTTCATTATTGGACATCTTGGAACGCGACCCAAGGCAACGGTATTTCCTGTCGGAAAAAATGATGTCCTATCTCATAAAAAGAAGTATCAAGGAACAGAAAAAGATCAACTTATGGGACTTCTCAAAACCATCAAAGAAAAACCAAATAGCGGGGACATTAACGGCGGGAGCTCATAGCGGAGGATTACACAGCGATATGACTTTGATAATTGATCCATATAACCAGAAAACAAAAGAAAAATGTTTAGCTGGGTCATTGAAAACGAATCAAGGAAGCCCTAGAAGCATGACTACGGCTATAGCAAAGCCATTTATCAAGAATGTTCCTCATGGATATAATGATGGCTTTGAAAAGAGGTTTCCGAATCTAAGGGCCAGCAGATCAGAATATAATGAATTAGTTGTTATTCCTGTTGGTCCTGAAATGCCTTGCGTAAGGACCTCTGGAAGAGGAAGCCTTGACAAACACGCTTGGGATACTCTAATTGTTAGTAATGCCGTTGATACCTCTGGATGGCTCAGAGAGATGGGCAGACATGAAGAAGGAAAACATGGCCTAACTGATTACCGGATTAGACGTCTAACTCCGATCGAATGTGAAAGACTCCAAGGATTCCCCGATGAATGGACCAAAGGCGTAAGTGATACTCAGAGATACAAATGTCTAGGAAACGCGGTCACTGTTAATGTAATACATTTCATAGGCGCGAGGATTTCAACCGTACTTAGCAAAATAAAGAGGACGTTAGAATGAAAGTCTTAAACCTTTACGCTGGTATCGGTGGAAACCGTAAGCTATGGACAGATGTAGAGGTTACAACCGTTGAACTTAACCCGATCATAGCTGAGATATACCAGGATAACTTTCCTTCCGATCGGATGATTGTTACGGACGCACATCAATATCTTCTCGAGAACTACAAGGACTTTGATTTTATTTGGGCCAGCCCTCCATGTCCTTCACATAGTAAAATGAGGAGAACCTTCTCCGTAGGGAAAGGACAAAATGAAGCAATATATCCAGATATGAAACTGTACCAGGAAATTTTATTGTTACAGGGATATTTTAAAGGATTATACTGTGTGGAAAACGTCATAGGTTGGTATGAGCCATTGATAAAACCTCAACTTGTTGGAAGGCACTATTTTTGGGCCAACTTTTTCATTACAGATAAGGAGGTTCCTTCTACTAAAATTGGTGTCGTAGGAGCTACACAGGAATACTGGATAAAACGAACTGGATTTGATATATCAAACTATGAATTAAATGGTCTAAGAAGAGACAAACTATACAAAAACTGTGTAGACTCTAAGCTAGGTAAACATATTCTTGATTGTGCCAGGAAGAATACACAGCAATCATTAACCGCTTTTAGCAAAAGATAATGGACAAAACCTTAAATATAACTTACTTACTTACTTAGTATAGATGATTAAAATGGTTGAAACAAGAACGATAACCGGAATCCTGGGCAGAGATGAAAACTGGGAACATGCGAAATGGACCCTTGAGGGACAGACTACTTGGAATGGAGTAGAAGCAGAGGTAAAAATCTTCTTGGAGGACATTCTAGGACAGTACGATGGAGAAGAGATTGTCCTAACAATCGCGCCTGCAAAAAACAAACCCGTTGATCCAAAGTGAAAACTATTAACGTAACCTTCACCGACGAAGAACATGAAAGGCTTGTTGCACACAAGGCATTCTTAATGATGAACTGGAACGATTACATCATTAACTGTACAGAGTTCGCCAGGAATGAAGAGTTCAACAAGATACACGCCAAAGATCCAAAAGATGTCCATTTAGTAGGTAGTAAAGAGGTAGAAACATAATGAGTTCCGAGGATCATCCTGAAACTGGTGTTCTTATTTACATAGAAAAACACCATTGGGATGAGAAATATCTAGCTTTCCTAGAGGAAGTCAAATCTTTAGCACAAGAACGAGGACTAAAAACAACAAGTGTCCATCCTAATCTCTGGAACGGTGTTTTCTATAGAATCACTGATAAAATTGAAAGAATGGGATTCGGAAGGAAGCACTCAGTTAAACTTGAGTTTTGGGACCAAACAAACGAAGGTCACGTTCATAGTAGAAAATTTAGGACTCTATGTGAAATCAGTGTTAAAGGTAAATATGAAAGAGATATTGAAGAGGATAGGGTAAGAGTGAGAGAAGTTCTGGATCAGGTGGCTTCCTGTTTTGATAGAGACAAGTTTTTGATTCTTCATAACCCAATACAAGAGAAATAAAAATGAGGCTTCCAACGATATGAACGAGAGAATAAAGAAGAAACTAATGGAGTTTGAACCACTTCCTATTAGAGATCCCGCAGGTAAACACGTTAGAAAGCTCAAAGAGGCTCAAGAACTTCTACATGAGATTGCCCAGGATGTCCAGAGTTCGGAGGACTCAGAGGAATGCCATTTCCTAAACATTATGTAGGTCGCTATCCTAAGCTTGCTAAACATCTGAGTGAAAGCGGGTTCATGGTTTACTCTATGGAGATGGCATCGCAGGAGATAGTCCATAAAAATAACTATGTTGTTGATGTAGCTGCGGTTAAATCAAATGAGATATGGGCTTTTGAGTATAAAAGTTTCAATGATCCTGTAAAAAAAGCTAAGTTACAAGTGGAAAACTATGTAAAATGTTTTGATCGAGTAGTAGTCGTGGCTGAAAATTTAAACGATTTAACACGACATAGAGAATTTTTCCGTGAAATTGGGGTTGGGGTATGGTGGGTTAAAGATAATGTCTTTGAGGTTCTTGATGAGTCACGGCTTCAGAACCCTATCCCCTTAAAAAACCCTACCTTTTATCATAACTGTAAGAGCATCAGAGATGTGATGATGAATAAATTTAAGAGATATATGGGGTTACAGAAATATAGGAAAATAAGCCCCCATCAAAAAGATTTAAAAACCATGTTTGTCCGTCAATCGGAGGACCAAGAGGATGAGATAAATGACTAACATGAAATCAGGAACTTGGGTAAGATATGATGGAAAAGATGGTGAAACCTTCACTAATGATCTTGGTGGCTATATTTGGGTTCAATTTGACGGCTATCAAGACTTGGTTCCTATCACGGCTTTGGAAGTGTCTGAATCGCTAAGTCAACAAAAAATAACTGTCCATACTTCAAACAAGAACCAGACAACGGAGGATCAAGAGGATGATGTAAATGACTGATTGGAATACGTTAATGTTCATATCAAACGATAAGTGCCCTGAGTGTTTCGCTGAAGGAAACTTCCAGAACATACATGATAGCGTGGTTTTATATTATTGTCCTAATGGGTGTGGGTACTTCTCAGTGGATGTATCTAAAGACCAAGCAGTAATAAAATATATTAGTTCAAAGCAAAAAATAAGTGTCCAGACTTCAAACAACCCAGAGGACGACAAAACATAGAATAGGTGGTGGTGGTAAACCTTTTATAATAGGTGGTGGTAGTGGTAAGTAGATGAGTAAAATGGTCACAGAAAAAAAGACAGTAGGAAGGCTTTACCAAGGCAAGGAAGAAGGGGACGAATATGAAACCTTCAAACTTTACGGAGAAACCGAGTGGCAAGGTGTAGAATGCCAGGTATTCATTGAAGTGGATACCCTTCTGCACCAGTTTGCAGGAAAAATCGTAGAGATCACAATCAAGGTAATTGAGGGATAAACATGGCTTCAGTAACTTGTCATAAATGCGGATACACCTGGGAATCAAAATCTAAGATGGCAACCGTCACTTGCCCGAGCTGCCAATATAAAACCCATATCCATAAAGTAGGCGAGAAGGAGGACAAACAATGACATATGGAAAATGGTTTTGGGCTAGATATGATGATATTGGAAAAGTCCTTGAAATAAGCGCAGTATATGATGATGTACTAAAGAAAAACACACCATTCGTTGAATACGCTACTCTGCTTGCAAACAGAATATGCCAAGAGTTGGAACTTCCTTGTAAGGCATCTTATGGTAAATGGGGTTCGAGGTTAGTTCCGAAGAAAAACCCGAACATATCTATGGAAGAACTAGAACTTTACGCAGACATAATAATCACTCATCCAAGTTGGGAGGCCCTCAAAGAGTCTACACGCATCTTCACATTTGGTAATGACCATTCTTTAGGTAACAAAACGGAGGAATCCTAATGCCTGAGTACGAGATCTTGTTTACAGGATCCGTGATCGTCACCTTTGACGATGAGGATGAGGCTTGGAGAGATGGCCTAACGTATGTTGAGGGAAGCGATTGCAGGATAACTGGGGTCCTTAAAGTAGCCACAAAGGAGGACGTTTAGTATGTCAAGAACCAAGATAAAAGAGGAAATCTGTCCAGAGTGTGGAAACGAGTTGCTTTGGAATAATCTCAAGAAACATTACATCTGTGCTGAGTGTGGTTTAACTTATGGCAGATGGTGGTGGAAATCAATACTTAATGATAATTCAGAGTATAAAGAGAACTTCCAGACTATAACGAACAAGGAGGACGTAAAATGAATAAATGGTTAAAGCTATATGTTGGATTAATTGTGGGTTCATGTTACCTTATTACACTACTTACCTTCTTATCAGCATATTTTAACGATATGAGCATTTGTGTCACAATAAATGATTACGGTGAAGCTAATTTAGAGCTCTTTTTGTTTGGTACTTCACTGGTGCTCATTTTGAAATGGTGCTACCATTTAGTAGCCACAAAGAGAATAAATCGATTGTCCAGAGATAGTTAATTCTAGTACGCTAAAAACCTTAATAGATTGAACCTTATTAGAATAAATATGCTTGAGGAGGAGCCCCTAAATGGCTGATGATATTCTGGACATTGGCGGAAAACCCAAGAAAGTGATACCAACATCCGGTGTACAGGTGACACCCACTCTATGCGAAGCCTATCGAGGACACCTTGAAACCAAGATAGGGAACATGGAGAAGACCCTTAAAAACACCATCTACATCGTAGGAGCAACAACCGCACTACTACTCTCAATGGTACAACTAGCTCTACACTTCTTCGGTTAACACTGACCCCTTAACCCTGTCCACACCGGGGTTAAGGACATCAACAAAACAACCATTATATAAGTTCACAAGTATCAGAATACTACATGGGTGACTTTGATAGAACCTTCTCCAAGATACAGTCCCTCCGCAGGGTAGTCCTTCCAGATGGCTTGATGAAGGAACTAGGGATGCAGGTAGGTGACCAAGTCATCATAGAGCATTACAATGGCAAGGTTATGATCAGTCCTGTGAAGCGTACTATCAAACCCATCACGGAGAGACTCTAAGGGGATGACTGAAAGTGACTGACAATGACCCTAAAACCAAAGCATGGCCCGCCTGGAGAGTGACTAGACTCCTAAAGATGATGGATTATAAGTCACAAGGACTGACCGATAAGCAAGTAGCAGCTAAATCTGATATGCCTAGCGAAAAAACAGTAAGCAGGGAACTCAATAGCCCACAATCCAAGCAAATAGGAGAAGACATGATAAGACGGGCAACCGGAATGATCTGGCCTCTTCTTGAGCGACAGATAAGGCAGATAGAGACTGACATAGAACTCTTACCACCTCAACGAATCACGTACAGGGGAAAACTGTTATCACTCCTGATTAACCTACTTCCTAGAAAGATAGAACAAAAAATTGAGGGTGAGATGCTAACCTACGACGTTGAGGCCTTACTGGATAGAATGATCGAACAAGAGGAGTTGCTGGAGAAAAATAGATAGTGACTACTCTAGTATCTCCCAGTCTACGCCTTGAGAACATTCCACTCCACGTGCGACGCTGCCAGAAGTTAAGAGAGATGCTTGCCCTTGCCGTAGGCCGCCCACTATACCCATATCAAATCCCTATGAGTGACCGTATGATCGAAGCCCAGCTGGAGATGAAGGGAGACGAAATCATCAGCCTATTCGCACGCCAATCAGGAAAGACAGAGGCCGCCACCCTCACAGTTCTCGCACTCTGCATCTACTTCACAACCGTCCTGAAGCGTCCATACGAAGTAGGAGTGTTTGCACCAGCCAAGAGCCAAGCAGTCGATGTCTTTCGTAGCAGAATCAAGGAACGCTTTAACGAACTTAAGCCGCTATTCCAGATGCTAAACGTGACGAGTTACCTCGGCGGCGGCAGAACGACAAGTCACTTCTATATCGCAAGTCTACTAGACAACATAGAGGCCCATATCCGCTGCATGTCAAGCGACAAGGGAGCTCACATCAAAGGTGCGACTCTTGACCTCATCATTGTAGAGCAGGCGGAGGATGCTGACGAATCCAAGCTCAAGGATGACGTCTTCCCCATGGCTGCAGCCACAGGAGGAATCAGAGTCATGAACGGCACATCAACCACAGCTATTGTGAATGACTACTTCTTCGATAACTGCATCCGAGGTGGCCCAGACGTATTCGTAGTGGACTGCTATGAGGCAGCCAATTATAACGAGGCATACGCATCCTTCATCGAGGTAGAGAAGTTCCGCTACGGACCCCTCAGCCCAGAGTTCGCATCCCAATACGAACTCAAATGGGAGATGGTGTCCAACAAGTTCATTATGAACAGAGACTTCTTCATAGCCCTTGAGGAGGACTACAAGCCCGCCGGAGGCTTACTAGCGGATAACGCTCCCCTACGTCGAACAGCAGCTTGGGATCCGGCACGTGGTAATGATTACAGTTGGGTTACAGTAGTGGAAGGAGAGAACCCGGTTCACATTATAGATTGGTGGTGCAGACAGGGTATGAACCTTGAGAAGCAGGCACTGGAACTTGGTCCATGGCTTATGCAAAGAGGTGTTAAGACCCTCGGCATAGGTGTTATCGGTCTCGGTCAGGGTCCAGCGGACATATTTAGCAACCACTTCCCCAGGGTAAAACTGGAGCGCATCACGGAGAACTCGGCTCAGCAGGACATCATGTGGAAACTCCTAGATAAGGAAATCGGGAATAGTAGAATACGTTACCCTGCGGCGGAGAGTTATGAGAAACAACTGTTCCTCAGTCAGATGCTTCGAGCTGAGCGGAAGTATGTGGGTAAAAAGTTGCATGTGCAGGCTCCTAAGGGTCATATGAGTCATGATGATGCCGCAGATAGTCTCTCGATGTGTCTCTGGACTCATCTTGAAAGACGAGGCGGTATTATAGCTAGGAGTCCAAGGAGACCACGTTAGCGCGTGTGTGTGTTCGTCGATCTTGTAGCCTGGTCCACATCCGATTTGCTTCACTCTCTACTATTTTTATGAAGCAATAATTATTTATATAGGCAATAATAGATGCTTCTTCATGGTATCAACCACATTGAGGAAGGAAACATTTATGGATTCCTTTTGGAATTGGATTCTTAAATTCGAGATCAAAAGGAATTGGAATAACCCCGTCCATTTGTTACTTTATCGCATCGAGTGCAGAACAAGGAGCCCATGAGTCAAATCATGAATGCGCGTTAGAACAGTTTATTATAATGGGGCTCCTTTAACTCTTGATATAAATGGATTTAACAGAAGAAGGAGCCATCCCTGTAGAGGCTGTATCTGAAAGTTCCATCATTGCTGGTCGCCCACTTCGATCTACTGGTGAGGAGCCCCCATCCTCCGGTGGAGATATTCACACGCCAGGTCAGAACTTTACTAGCGGTTCACTATATGGTAGCCAGCGTACCTTCGGCGCGGTAATCCCGGATACAGAGAGGTTGTTCGCAAGTCAACGTGAGCCTATCCTCAAGTGGTTGGTGAGCTACGTTGCCTCTGACATCTATGATCAGGGCTTCAGGGTTGTAGAGGTTGGAAATGAGGATGATGACACGCTGGATGATGCTGTTCAGGCAGAGTTGTTAAAACTTAAAGCTAAGAAAAACCTGACACGTCTTACCGTGTTTGAGAGACGATGGGGTACATCGATTCTCCTGCTTTCATATTCAACCAACGTGGAAAAGTTCGACTGGAAGACTCCATTATATGGTGATGATGGTAAAGTTCCCAATGGTGTTGAACTGCTTCAGATCACCCCTTATCCTTGGAGTAAGGTAAATGTCAGCGGGGAGGTAAAAGACGTTAAAGACCTACGCTTAGGTCAGCCTGAGTTCTACACCATTACACGCGGAATTGGTGTCAGAAAAATCAAGGTACACTGGACTCGTGTAATCCATGATGCCCCTCGCCTAGATGAGCATCCATACCTTAGTCTGAGTGTTATGGATCCCCTATGGGATGACGCCACAGGTTGGAGGAATCTGCGATGGTCTCTTTACCAGATGATGTGGCGTTATGGTATGGGTTATCCCCACTTCTCATTTGAGGGAGCCACACAGGAGGACCTCGATGACTGGGAGGCTGCTGGTGGTCTCAGTGACTTCTTTGTGCGAGGTGTATTCATGTCGAACGAGAAGGCTTCAGTCAAATTCATAGGTCTTGAGGGTAAAACAGTGAACCCGAAGGAGTACGTTGATATGGCTTATGAGAGTATGGCCACAGCCAGCCGCATCTCACAGGACATCTTAAAAGGTGTCTCAGCGGGTGCCGTGACAGGTAGTGAGACAAATCTAAAAGAGTACGCTAAAAAGATTTCAAATGAGCAGAGCGATGTTGAGGATGCTCCCATAGAACTAATTAGACGTCTCATGGAGACGGGTCAGGTAGACTTCGACTATGAGAATAAGGCATTCGCATTACAGTGGAATGGAGCCTTTGAGCTAAATGAGTTGGATGATGCCAGGGTACAGCTTCAGATGAGCCTCGCAAGGAAGAACGAAACAGAGTACCTTACAATAGATGAGGTAAGAGTCCGGGCAGCCGAGGAAGCTCTCAGCGAGGGTGGAGACATAGTCTTAGGAGTAGAACGACTAAAGAAGGGGCAAGGACTTAATATGCCCCTAGAGGAGGACTAGATGATGAGTGCTGAAATGGCATCGGAAATGATATTTGGTCAGGATTGGAGTGGCGTCGACGCCAAGAACTTCACGGAACGAAAGGACCCCGTTCATGGCCTAGTGACGGTATTCCACGACGTCGTGATCGTCAGAGAGATCATTCAACCCTACGAACTGGATGGCAAACTTGTGAGGGCATACAAGTCTGCGGATGAGATTGAGCAGTATTGGAAATGGGTTGATGGACGTTGGGCTATCGCAGGACGCCACCCATCAACTCCCGTCATCGTCTCTCCAGGAGACATCGCAGGGAGGACGGTGAAACCCAGATTCGTTAAGAGCCTGAAGGACACGAAGACAGGACGCCCAACCATTAGAGGTGTCCTCGTGGATCTTGAAGTCTTCAATGACCGTGTCACCCCAGACATACTCAAAGGCATGAAGGACGGCAGTCTAACGGATGTCAGCATCGGTTTCCTCTACGGAAAAGACATGACACCAGGTAGCTGGAATGGCGATGATTATGACCTCCGGCAGGTGAATATGTTCCACGATCATACGGCGTTTGGTATCAAAAAGGGTAGGTGTAGTTACCCTGCCTGTGGCATCGGAGCGGATACATTGCTAGGAGAAAAACGCTTAAAAGAGGAGACCTCAACTAATCAAGTGACGGATATGGAATCAGTAATCAACATTATCAACTCTGAGGTCGATGGATGCGAAGACTCAAGGAGCATCGCACTTTCAGATAAAGGAGACATCAGTCTGTTGGTCTGTGGTGATGAGAATCAGATCAGCGCCTATGTTTTCACCAAAGATGCGGATTGGACTGAGGAGAAGGCTCAGGCTTGGGTTGATGAGAACAAAGAGGGTGCCGCCGATCTTTTAGCCGCTCGCCTCGTTATACTTGAGGAAGCAAAAGACATCAAAGCCCAAGTGGTAAAACACTTCAGCCTTACTGAGGAAAGTTATGATGCCCTCACCGATGAGGCACGTACAACCCTGATCGCCGCGCTCCCAGAGACAGTGCCTGTTACTGCCACGGATATGTCTGAGGATGAGGTCAAGGACAAGATCACTGAAATACAGAAGCAGATCAATGTGTTCTACGAGTCCAAGGAGAGAACCGAACCGGTTGACTACTCCGAAGTGGAGCCTCTATACGCAGAGATGAACGCCTACAAGGAGTCCTTAGCTGAACTGATTAAAGCGAGAGTTGCCAGCCAAGTAGGTGAGGATAAATCTGACAAAGTGGATGAAGTAGCACGTTCTAAGCGGCTACTTGGCGATCCCCGCCTCAAGCGTGAGGCGATTAATGTTCATGTCTAAACCTCAGAGCTTCAAATACCCCCAGGCACTCATAAAGCAGGGACAGAAAACTCTAGGTGAGAAGTTACATAAGATTATAAGTCAGGTCACGAGCGGGGAACTCACTGAGATTCAAGGACGCGAACAAGGACATGCTATCCTAGAGAAATATTACAAGGAACAAATCTCCCTCATTAATGAGGTTGTTAAGGAAGAGGATCTCACTGGGATCACTGGCTTTGAGACGGAACCCTATGAAGCCCTCACTGAAGCTAAGAAAGCGTGGAGTAGAATTATGAGTGACACCGCAGAACTAGGACGGTAGATTTAGAATGTCCTTTGCTGACTTCTGGAAGACCGCTGAAGGGATTACTCAAAGAGTAGATAGCCTTGTTCAGGTGTTCAGCCATCGAATAGTAAATAATGCATTCAAAGTTATAGGGTCTACTAATGGAGCGAAATGGATGAATTGGATCCTTCACCCCGAACGATCAGATTCAGGGCCCTGCGTTATATGTATAGGAAACTCAAAGGGTGGAAGAAACGGAAACTACAGTATAACTTGGTTCCTACCAGAACTTCCCGCGCATCCGTGGTGCGTGTGTGAGTGGGAGATATGGTTCGAGACACCACCCAACATAGGCAAAGATGAGATTGAACGCTCCAGACTCCTTCTCGGCGATCCACGTCTACAGCTTGGCAGGACTTGAAATGGTTTGCCCTTATCTAGTGTCGACTTGTACCTGTGGACGTCCACTATGTAAGGCCGTTACTCCACGGAAGAAACTCAGTGACCATATCATCTGTGATGGTGATGAATACAAGACAGAGTGCCTTATCTATACACGCGCATGTGTTACGTGAGTCGTAACAAGTTATATATATTAGTGGTTACGTAATATGTAACATGGGAAGCCAGAACAAAACAAAGAAAGCATACAAACGGAACTACCACATGACCCCAGAAATCCCCGCCTTACTAAAACGGTACTGTACCTTAGAAGAAAAACATGAAGATTATGGACCGTGGGCAAAAGCAAGAGAGGGACAATATAGAGAACTTGAAAAATACCTAACAGAGAACGAATACGAACTTATTGAGAGAGATAATGAGGATGATAGAACCTTCCATATTAAAGACACCGTTAGAACCTTATCAGGAATATTCACCTATTGGAAAATGGGTGACAAGTGGGAGTTTTGGATACACTTGGAGGCACTCTAATTGCATCAAGCTATTTTCAGTGATAAAGAAAAAGAGATGATAAAGGAATATCTGAATATAGGTGTCATGGGAAAGGGATTCAGGGTCTTGAAGCACAGGGTAAACAAGAACGAGTTAACCATTGTTGAGGACTTTAAATTAATGAATGAGTTTTTGTTCTCATTGAACGCGCGCGCGTAGGTATATCTTAATAAGTAACCTTCCCCCTAACCTGAATTAAGTAGTGGCGTGGGCCCAGACCACTTGGTTGAATCCCTTCAAGTTGTCGACGCTTGACTAAACGGTAAAGTCGTTCCGCGAATGGCGCGGACTACGAAGTGCTAAACCCGAAAGGGGAAGAAAAAAAAATTGACAGACAAAGATCTAACTGGAAACACACCGACTACAAGGAACGTCGATGCGCTACAAGCTAGAGTCTTGATTCTGGAAGCCTTAAACGAGAAGCTCATAGAAGAGCGTGACGCAGCCGTCATACAGCTGAAGCAGGCGAACGACCTCATTGAGGGCGACACTAAAGCTCGCCTCGTTAAAGATGCTTCCGAGGTTTCAGATATGTCGCTGGTAGAAATAGCGGCTAAGGACATCAACGAGTTGGAGACACTTATCTCTATCTCGAATCTGACGAAGAAAACCACCTTTGAATCAGGTGGCGACGTCGCAGGTCCAAAGGCTAAAAAGTTTGACTCTCGAACTCACTTGCACTCTCTCTACGTCAAAGCGGGGGGTAACTAACTATGCCTGTATGGCCAGTTGCCGCTGATAACGCGATTTTCGTAGGCGGATTGCCTGTGATCGAGGACTTTGAGGCATCAGCAGAAATCTACCCAGGTGACCTCGTAGAGTTCACCAACGCAGATGCGCTTGACAAGACAATCAAAGCAGCTACCGTCAACTCCTCCTCAGTCATAGGAGTTGCGGACATCAGCATTGATAACACGGCTCTCAGAGGCGGGAAGCGAACACTTCCATACGCCGCTGAGGATGTTGTTAAGGTGCTGAAGGGTCCCATCAACGTGATGTTGAGACTAGCAGCTGCAGAGGACATTGACAGAGGTGAGATGCTTATGCCAGCCGCGTCTGGTGAAGTGAAGTCGTACAACTGCGCGACGGAGACGTCGTGTACGCTAATAGCTCAGAGCCTTGAGGATAAAGTCAACTATACTGACCAGACTTGGATTCTTGTCGAGTTCAAACTACCATAGGTGTTATGAAAATGAGATCAATAGGTAATGTAGGACGAGACGAGATGCTAACTCAGTGGCAAATCCAATACATCACGGACAAGATAGTTGAAGCTATGGGCGAGCTGACGATTGCAAGAACAATCTTCGCTCCCCGAACCATCCCACCCGGTAAAAAGGTCTTCACATATTACAACGAAGTCGACATGAGCCAAGCAGTTATCACAATGGGTGGTAACACTCAGGCCGGCGACGTTATATTGTTTGATGACAACGATGTACGGGTTCCAGCCATATCAAAGGACTTCTTCATACAGTGGCGTGATAACCTCGCGTCACTTGAGAACGCTCCGAACCTTATGGACCGCTACGCCATGAACGCGGCGAAGCAGGTCACAGAGGAAGAGGATCGTCTCATGATAAGTGGAGAGACTACAGGCTGGGGAGCATACAACATAGAGGGTCTAATGACCAAGACAGGCCGAGGTGGCGTCGCGGGCGGAGCCTGGCCAACAAACTCTTATGTTGCTATCAACCTTGGAAGGGCAGCCCTTGAGGCTGCGGGATTCCACGAGAAGCCCATCTTAATCGGACGTCCGACTCAGATCAACTACCTTGATACCCTTATTGCCAACACATCAACGACTCACAAGCAGTCACTCTTGGACAACGACATCATTGCAGATGTCAAGAAGACCACCAGCCTTTACACCGCTGGAGGCCTCCTGACTTCATGCATGCTAGTTGTTCCGGATCCTGAATACCTGTATTACGTTGAGGGACAGACCCCAACTGTAACACAGTGGCCCGACAAGGATGGCAACATCCACGGCAAGGTAAGGGAAATCATAGCTCCAGTTATCGCTCACGCCGGTGCTTTATGCGAAGTGACCGGCATAACTAGCGGCTAAAAGTAAAGCTTTAGTCCACTCCTTTCCTCCTTTTTTTATTCAACAACTCAAAGATACCTATTAATACTACTACACCAACAACAATAGGATGATATGTCCAAATCCAGAGTGTGAGTATGAATGGGATAATCGTGTAGAGAGTCCCAAACGATGCCCTAAATGTCAGAAATGGCTACCTACAAAATTTGAGATGCGTTTCGTTCCCATGGATGATAACGGAAAGCTGAAGAAGAATGTTCCTTTCGTCGGAGCGACACGAGGCTTCGAGGATGGTCAGATTGTGCTTCTCCCTCTTGAGAAACGTCATGAGACTTGGTGGGATCTAGTGGACGAAGATGATGTCCCAGAGATTGAACTGAAAAAGGATCAGAAGAAGCGGGATACCTTTATGGAGAAGGCTAAAATAGCTGCTGCTGAGCGCCAAAAGGAGCTTGATGTCGACGCAGCGCGTACACGTGGAAGGTGAGATGAGTTGGACGAACAACCAACATATCTGATGCGCTTCGTGGGCTTCAAGGAGGATGGAAGCGGTGAACTTAAGCGGGCTTCCCCAGGTGGCTTCAAGCAGCATGAGCTCCGGGAGCTTCCGTTCGACTATTCGCTTGAACCTTATTGGGAGATTGTTGATAATATCCCTGACCTTGTGGTTCCTGAGGAGGATCCCGAAGACAGCGTCTACGAGGAGGATGGGGGCACATACGTCGATGAGAAGACAGATATGCCCTTTAAATTCAAACTACCTATTGAAGGAGACCCTGAGGAAGTGGATGTGATCCAATACGACGGTATGACCGTCAAGAGCCTTAGACTTTTCATCGAACAACGAGGTGGAAAGGTGGATCGTACATGGAGAAAATCCGATCTAGTGCTGGAAGCCCAGAGACTTGAAGATGCCAGGAGGGCAACATACCATGTGCGCGCGCACCCTCCAGAAGAGGCAGACACGCCTCCAGATGAGACAAAAGAGACGCCCGAATAGGGGTCTCTAATGAAACAACTCAAGGGCAACCTCAGTGTCTTCGTTGGCATCCCTTATCTAGGGATTGGAGGACCAGCAGAGGCTTTTCTCCCCAGGGCACTCAAGGCCATAGCGGCACAGAAGACATCCGTCAAGATGGCTGCTCCTTGGGTCACTCGAACGCCCTCAGGGAAAGGTGAGACCCGTTATCTTGTAGCGGGTAAGATGAATGAAATCAGAGATAGGTTCCTAAAGACCTCATGTACACATGTATGGATTGTGGACTCTGACTGTGATCCTCCCCCAAACGCCCTTGAGGATCTTCTCCGTCTGGATGTGGACATCGCCAGCGGTGTGTCTCCTACTCATAAAGACTGGAACGAGACTACCGCTGCATGGGAGCTTCCTGGAGGAGGTCTCCGGTTCTATCGTCGGATGGATATAGAGGGGAAAATTGTAGGTGAAAAGGAGGCAGTTACCACTGGTGGTTTCTGTATGTTGATAAAGAGGCGTGCCCTTCTCCGATATTCACCGTATCATGCACCCCTAAGAGAGTACACGCAGAGAACTTTGAAAGCCATCTATGGCCCTGAGCTGCAGTTCTTCATTGACGCCCAGAAGATGGGGTTCTCTGTTCGGCTTCATGGAGGAGTGATGTGTGGTCACTTACCTGAGTACCCCCTTAACTATGAGGGAGGCACGGATACGCTTCACAACAAGATCAGGGCAGTAGAGTGGCGAGAGGAGAAGAGGCGACCCAGTAAATGGCTGATAATAGTAGATGTCTATGACTGGGCTTGGGATATAGCATCCAGAGAACTCCTGAATGTGTTACCTAATTCCACCGGAAAAATCGTCAGCCTAAGCGACTTCCCTAAAGTAAACCCAATGAACTATGATGTGATAATAATCTACCCCTGGGGTATGCCACACGTTATGAGACGGCTCTCCCCGAAGAATACGGTTATCTGTATGGCGGGAGGAGAACAGCTCGCTATGATGGATAGCTTCAATAAACTATGTGGTCGGTTCAAGTATTTCGGTGCCTGCAACGAAGTAATCCAGGATGAGCTAAGAAAGCATCTCCCAGATAAGACCATTCTTCACCTCACCCACGGAGTCGACAGTAGCCTCTTCAGACCCTCTGTAACAAGACAGCGTACAGAGTTCACTATCGGTTGGGTGGGGAGTCATGAACGCCCCCTTAAACGGCTGGACTTGGCGAAAGAAATTGCGGAAAAGGGAGGCTTTAATCTTAGCGTTGCGGGGTTCAAAAAGTATCCTCACAGTAAAATGCCGGAATACTATCAGTCAGTCGACGTCCTACTGGTTACAAGCACCCATGAAGCGCATCCTCTAGTCGTCTACGAAGCTATGTCCACGGGTTTGCCTGTTGTGACTACTAATGTGGGTGATGTGGATCGTTATATCATCGATGGTGTGAATGGGTATATCCTTCCCGTTAATGCATCTGTGATGAGGTTCATTGAAAGAATTAACTGGCTGAAAAATGATCCAGTTCTCCGGGCGCGAATAGGAGAAGCGGCTAGGCGGACGGTGATTGAGAAGTTGTCGTGGGGTGAAATAGTTAAACAGTACACCCCACTAATCGAACTAATGGAGGCGAGTTGATGAGAAAAAAAGATAAGGAGTGTTTACCAGTTCTCAAATGTGATGTTAACGGAGATGGGTTACTTCACTTAGACAAAGGAGCCGCCATGAGAATGATGCAGGGAGATCCAATTAGCTATGCAAGGGTTCTGGCGGAGTTCACATATCGTCCAACAGATAACAATGGAAAACTCTACTACGATATTCCATTGAGGCTGGTCCCCCGTCTATGGGTGCTTAAGTTACTTAGGAAACTAGGTTTTTTCTGGAGGTCAAAGTGGTATCACAAACTGTGGGATGTCTTTACACCATATCAAGAGTGTGCCGAGAAAACAGTGAATAATATGATAACGGACTTTAAGATAGGCGTCATAAAGGAGGTGGAAGAATGAAGTGTAAAATAAGCTCAGTACAAAGTTGTCAAGAGGGAATAAGACTATCCTTTAACACGGCACACGTAGGAGACATGGTGATGACATTAGAGGAATATCAAGAAATAGGTTCACCAACACCATACACCGTTGTTCATATCACCATTTCCACAGAGGAGGATTCCCCGTGAAATACCGTATCCTAAACACGTTACTTCCCCTCGGGCACGTTGAGAAGGCATTCAAGGAGACCTTTGACATGCTGGTGAAAGGGGAGAATCTTACCAAGAGCCCTGTAGCTGAGTGGGGCAGAAGAGCTATGGCAGCGGGCAGATGGTGGTACGGCTGTCAGAGCGCCGCAGACACAGAGAATGCCATAAGACAAAGAATGGCTAAGGTCGTGAACCTATACAATAGCATCAAACAAAAGGGCTACGACGGCTCCACTATCTCAATCTTCTTCGATAAAGAAGGTCAGGTATGTGTGTATGATGGATTCCATCGCCTGAACATAATGAAGCACCTCCGTATGCGGGTCCTGGTGAACTGCGTGATAACCACACACGATCCAGACCCCGCTAGGAGAGATGACTTCCCCCTAGCCAATACAATGATCAAACTCAACAAAGGAAGAAACATATACCATCCCTGCGACGATCCACGGCTGAGCGGCTTCAAGGTATGGAGACCTGACAGCCGCAAGAGATTCAGCTACATCCGCCCAAACCTGGTGGGACAAACGGTACTCGACATCGGATGCGCAGAGGGATACTTTAGCCGAATGCTGGCGAAGAAGCACTATGTGGTGACTGCCCTTGATACCGATAAGAGAAGAATAGCCGTCACTAGGTACTTGGCGGTCTTGAATAATCTGAAGTTGAAATACCACGTCGGAAGCTGGCAGGGCTACATGGAGAACCTGGAGGAAGGCGTCGGCTTCGATAACATTCTTATGCTCAGCGTATTCCACCACGACATGCTGAAGATGGGGGCAGACAAGGCGTTCAAAACTCTTCAACTGTTCCGGGGTAGGGTGAAGAGATTGTTTGTGGAGACCCCAACGGACTCTCATCAGATCAAGTGGTTGAGCCCAGAAAAACAGAGGGCCTTCCAAATCACTGAGGATGCCTTCAAGTATAGACTGGAGGAGAACACAGGGATGAAGATCACGGACACTTGGCGTGGGATACGACCCTTATTTCTGCTATGCGAAAGGTAACCGATGATACCTATACCTTTGTATAGGTAGATATATATATGACCTATGCCTTTGTATAGTTGAGAAGAACATGAAAACCGACAAAAACCCGAAAAGAGAAATAATCGCAATGGGTGGAAGTATCCCAATATACAGCGACTACGGTGAGAATGTGATTGTCAGGAAAATCAAGGAAGATGCCAGGGAGGGGGATTTCGAGATCACTATACCTCTGCGTCCGAAAATATTCGGAAAGGGAAAAACAAAAATAAAACTCAAGTATAGCAATACCGTTTCTGAGTACGCCCAAACAGTTGCAAACCTGATCCGAAATAAAAAGGAAAGAGGTACATGGGAATAATTCTCTACTGCCGAAAATGTGGGCATATCTGGTCATACACCGGAAACGCCCAAAAAGAGACCAGTTGCTCCCGCTGTAAAGGTTATGTCCACCTCAAAAATCGACAGGTTGACCTATCCCTCCCATCTCTCGGTGACTATTCGGATGCGGTGTATCTCGGTGTATCAAACAAGAACTCGATACTCCATTACGATGAGTATTATGGTTTGGTTGTCGAGTTTTTCGGTGAACCAGATCCCTATTCCAGATCAGAGGAATACAAAGTACCAAAAAATCAATTATCTCAGTGGCTGAAAGACTATCATTGGAACATAGGATTCAAATATAGCGCGCGCCTGAAGAGCGGTGGATGAATTGGGCAAACATCCCTACCTGCAGAAGCCTGAGCCCTACCTCAAGAAGACGGAGCCCAGAGGGAGCACCCTAGTCTCCCTGATAAAACCCTACCTAAGAGAGGGAGACAAAGTCCTAGACTCAGGGTGCGGGTACTCACCGATGGCGGATACTCTGTTGGCGCTGGGCTATGGAGTCACAGGCTTCGACATCCACCCAGATGCGATTGCGCATTTGAAGAACAAACAACCGAGGGGAGAATGGTGGTGCATACCCTACGAAGAGATTAACTTTACGGGCTACACGGTGCTACTTTTACTTGGGGCGGGCGACGCTTGGAATGGGGAGGACTTTCATGACTACATACTTAGAACCATCACACAAAACAAGATACGCCTCATACTCCTAGAGATGGCATACACCATCAAAACACATCCAAGAGAGAAAGGATATTTCCATGCCTTGGACACGCTGATTGAGAGTGGTTATCATATGATAAAGGCAGGTCTCTACGACTCTGGCATGGTTGGTCGAGCATCATCCAGAATATTCGACATCCTTAGAGATAGAGGAGTTGAATGAGGGATGACTTGGTGTGATTGGAGATATAATGTGGATGTGGGAATAAAATCACTTGATCCCTCAAAAAACGGATACGAGGCTCAGTTATCTGGGGGATATATTATATCTCACGTTAACTTTGATGATAAAAAGATATTTCTAGGAACTCCATATCAGTATTGCATTATAGATGGGGAACAAATACGTGAGAGTTCTTACGAAGACACGGATGCGCTGGTGTCAACAATAATCCATGAAACCATACATCTAATACTATCTAAGAAGATTGACCTCGTTTCTGATTGGGGAGACAGAGAGGATTATTTTGCTACAAGCGGGTTTGACCGAATCTGTAATGACGTTGGGTTATGATGTTGAGGTAGAATAAATGAATAAAATAATAGAAATAATTAAAACTCAAATAAAACCGAACATCGATGGTGTTCTCAAATGCACCATAGAGAAAACACCTCACGTTGTGATGTTGCGTAATACGAATATATATAAAATAACTAAAAAAACAGGCAAGTCATTTCACGCTTTCCTATGTCCGACACATAACGAATTTATCACCCTTCCTAAGATTAGTGTGTATGATGAAAAAATGGAGATAAAAAGATGATTGAGTTTGGTGAGTTTTCCCAGTTTCTATTTAGTTGGTGGGTGTTGGTTTCCTGTGTTTGGGGCGGTATTTGTATATTGGGTGGAGAGTCATTGGGGACTGCGGTGTTTGTTTCATTAATATATCTCGCCCTTGTATTGGTTATGTTAATCCCATCTATGATACTTGGGGTAGAATGAATGAAGACTACGTTACTCGTCCTAGACTCACTAAGAAAGGATCTCATGGAGCCCTACTATCCAGAAAGCTTCACCTTCGAGAATCACTGGGCTATAAACGGCATCTCAGGTCCAAGCCTATTGAACATTGTATTATCCACCACCCAGACGGATTCACCCTCTAACATCATACATCCTCAGAAAGGAGTGCCAGTCAACCACGCCAGGTACTACCCTAAAGGAGCCAAGTCTATCTGTAAGGAGTTCAAGGATAGCTGCTTCATAACTCAGCATCCCATATTCCCACGACTCGATGGATATGAGCGGTTAGCGGATGAATTTCACTACCTTGCCTTTGAGTTTGTGGAGCGACGAGTGAAGTTAAGGTCAAATAGGCTAGTCCAGTTGGTCAAAAGAGGTGTGCAGTTTTTCGATAAAAGCTCTGATGACGCTATGCTGCTGCTGTGGAGCATTGAGACCCACAGCCGAGGCCGTAACATATATTTTCCGGATGCTGAGGACCCTATACCTGCAAGTATCGAATACTCTGCGAAAGCCATACAGCCATTAATTGAGGCCAGTGACCTATTCATAATTGCTTCGGATCACGGGGAGATAAGGAAGCCTGACACCGAGAATATGTGGCACCACCCGATTAGTTCTACTAGGAAGGAACACCCAACCCAGTTCCATGTTCCTCTAATAATCCTCGGTGTACCCCAAGGACAGCATCTAGGGGAAACTAGCACTCTGGACATAGCTCCGACTATTCTCAGTTTGAATGGGAAGGACGTCCCTGACCGTTATGAGGGGAACGTTATTCATGGAATATTGGAATAATCGACACACTGAGCGAACGCCACAGGCAAGTAGTGAATATAATAAGGGACGCCACAAGTACCTCCACTCACTGATAAATAGGAAGGGAGGCATAGCCCTCAAGCTAGACCTATGGAATGAAGGTGGACGTAAAGGTATCTTTGATATAGGGTTCTTCAAAACCTTTGATGTGATCGGGATGGATATAGCCGAGGTGGCCTGCGCTAAGGCCAAGAAAGAGAACCCTTGGATGACCTTGTTTAACGGGATCGTGGAACTCCTGCCCTTTAAGGACAAGTCCATAGATGTGATCCTGGACATAAGCACCTCTGATCACGTCCCATTCGATGCCTACTGCAAGTTGATAAGAGACTATTCAAGGGTACTGAATGAAAAAGGGGAGTTGCTCATGATCTTCAACAACAGACTACCAGGTACACTGAGAATGACGGACGTCGCTGACTATTGGTTCACTGAGGAAGAAGTCAGAGATATAGTATCCGAATACTTCAACATTGAATTAATTAAACCATACGGGACAGGCTCTAATAGATTGAAACATTACCTCTTGAAGGCAAATAAGAGATGATAATAAACTTGATAAGTAATCTTGAAGAAGGTGCAAAGCTCAACGATCTGAACGCCTATAACACGGTTGTAGCCTGGTTTCTCCGAGAAGCCCTTGAGAAGAGAGAAGTCGAGTGCCACGTACTAAATGGAAGAAAGCTACTCACTACTCCACCACCGAAGGCTGATCATACAATCGTATTCTCCGCTAACGCCATGATCCAAGTCCGCTCTAACCCCGACTACATGAAGATGCTGAGGACATCAACACTGGGAACCGTAGACCTCTGGCTAGATGCCTCATGGGCAGGTTGGGATAGATACTTTGACTACATATTCACCGTGGCTAAACCCTATTCCTCCATCCCTCCTCAATACATCCATGTCGGATACGGCGCAGACCCGAGACACCTATACCCCGAACAGAAGGAGAAAGCAGTATTCCTCGATAGCCTAATGTGGGGAAAATATAACGGCAAATACGATAAAGTATACAAACTCTACGAGAAGGTCTTATCCGACATGGGCATCAAGGTCTACACCCCCGTGCCCGTGTATAATAAAAGCAAGAGGCTTCCCTGGTTGGAGATGCAGAAGATACGCCGAAAATGCCATTTCTTTCTCGTCACCCAACTCGGCGGATTCGGGTTAGGGAGGATTGAGGCTGCTACCTGTGGCTCTTTGATCGTTCAACCTAAACCTCTCTACAGGCCATGGCTATCCATCGATGTTGAGATGGAGATATGGAGCACTCGTAAAGACCTGATTAAGATACTCAATGCCCCAGTGGATGTAGAGGCTATAAGGGAGAAAGCTCTTGAGCATACATGGGATAAGGCAGCGGATAGGATGTTGAGGATATTGGAGGATTAGTTATGTATGACGATAACACAATACTAGGTGAAAACGTGTGGATACAAGCGGGAACTGTCCTTGATGCCTTCCCCTTGAAACTTGACATAGAAAACGGTAGACGACACAGAATGGAGTGTAACGGAAAACTCATCATCGAGGACAACGTCGAAATCGGAGCCAACTGCGTTCTCAACTTCGGCTGGAGTGGAGATACTATCGTAAGGGAGGGTGTCTTCATTGGACACTTATCTTCAATCGGGCATGACGCTGAGATAGGAGAACACACTGTCATAAGCATACACGTCGCCATTGGTGGACACGCTAAGATAGGAAAGTGGTGTTATATTGCTCCGCAGACTGTTGTGGCACCTCACGTCAAGATAGGTAACTATACTATGATAGGCATGGGTTCTGTTGTGACCGAGGACATACCAAGTGGAGTGATAGCCTATGGTTCACCCTGTAAAGTTGTGAGAGAAAACAAGTGGAGACCACCTCCTAGTAATATTTTTAAGGTAACGCCCTAACTTAGATGCTATGAGATATTGTAACGTGGATGACAAGCAGCCCCATTGGATATGCCCACATGCCATACGTAATTAAGCCCCTTAGGACGGGAGACGGCTTTGTATTCGAGGGCGTCTCAGGCGAGCCCCTGTCCAAGTATGATCTAGTTTTCCTCAGTGGCGGTAAGTGGTATAAGGCGGCTGCGGATACGTCTGCTACCTTGCCCGCATTCGCGTTGGCTCTCAACGAATTCGCCACGGCTGATTATGCGGGGCTTTTTCTGCTCTACGGTTTAGTCTGCAACCCCGCTTGGACGTGGAGCGACGGTTCTATCTACGCATCGACTACGCCTGGCGGGCTTACGCAGACTGCGCCCTCAGAGACTGGGTGGGTTCAATCTGTCGGGGTCTCATATGGCGTGGACTATATGCTGTTCTCGCCTATGTGGATCAAGGAATTGGGCGAGCGCTCGCAGCTGCCGATCATCATCGACGTAGACGACACGGAGGCACTGCTTGTACGTAAGGATGGCGACGCCGGGGATGTTTTTATTGTTGACACGGTTAACGGGAGAGTTGGCATCGGAGTAGCGCCTGATGATTGGCTGCATATAAAAGGAAATAATGCGTGTCTAAAATTAGAGGATGACAGTGGGAACTACGCGAGAATAAAAGTTGGCGAATCACAAGTAACTATTGAAGTAGATCCTGACAATCTGGTTGCAAGTACCGACTTCGTCATCAAGATGGATGGGGAAGAGGTAGCACGGTTTCTTGTAGGCGGCCAATTTAGAAGCCTCGAATCAATAAATTCTAAACTAGGATTTGCGACAAGGTTGTGGGATATAGTTGGCGCTGTTTGGGACACTACACCCGGAGTGAACACCGAATATTATTCTCCCAATCAGCATGGTGGAATCTACGGAACAGTTTATCGCCAATACTTCGGAACTACGCTTCCATCGAGCTTAACAAGCGGAAGCATTGTTTCTACTTTAATAGATTATGCAGTGCAATTTACGTATGCCAGTAGTGATAGTGATAGAACATTGGCGCATGGTACTGCAGTGGCATATGGTGCTGGTGATAGTCGTATGCGAATCAATTTAAGTGGAATGTCTGGTAATGGAAATCTATCTTTTGAGATAGACACATATGTAGCAGTGCAGGGTTGGGTTGACTATGCAAAGTAGACGGAGAACAGCAAACCGAGATTATTGGGGATCGTTATTTGTAGGAGTTGTTGTCTAAAATGGGTTACAGTCAAGTGGATGACGTAAAAGCGATAGTTGACACTGATATGGGGATTGCTGAGATTCAGGATCTCATCGACGAGGTGGATGCCTTTATCGATGTTGAGCTTCCCGCTGGGACAAACGCGATGATTCTCAGGGCTATAAGCAAGACTTGGGCAGCTTACAGGGTGATGTTGAAGGACCCTGGGTCGGATAGGATTGGTGATCTTAGTGTTGATCGAAGGGAGAACCTGAAAGGTCTTAAAGCGCTATATCTGGAGATGATCAAAGCTGCCTCTGGTAGTGCAATCGTCTTCACGATGACCTCTTCGCCTATTGGATAGGAGAAAACCAAGGGTATCTTTTTATTCATACCTCGTTACTTAGGTTAATATGGGAGATATATTAGTCGATGAAACGCAAAACACCACCGCTGGATGGATGACAATCGCCTCCTCCAAGTTCTTCACGATGTTCACCAAACTTCTTTTCCACGTATTTGAGACCGCAGGTGCCCAGTCGATCCAGTATAGGGTGCAAGCTTCAAACAACGCTGAGTTCGATGGCGTAGAGACACTGGAGGACAGAGAGGGTAATGTTGCGTGGACTGTAGCCGCCTCTGGCACTGACTATCAGACGCTGTGTGACTGCTGGAACTATATCCGAGTCCAAATCATAAACGGAGACGGCGTTGGAAGAGCTAGATGCATTATAACTGGGAGCGCGTAGATGTGTCATTAGGTGAATGTGGGTCACTGGATAAAGCGTCTAAGATGCAGATGTTTGAGTATCAGAACCTTGACTGGGATACTGCCACTGATGTGCCAATTGACCCCATTGTTATTAATGACTGGTATGTTGCGCTTGAGCCTACGCGGAACGTGAAGGTGTGGTACCTGATAATTGAACAGACAAACAACGGGGCTACTAACGAGGATTTAGAAATAGAGTTAACTATTAATGGCGTAGTGTTTATTGCTAATGGGGCAGCTATAGTGAGCGGTGACCCCCGTTATATTGTTGCAGGGAGTACTGGTGTTTTTGATGATGTGGGGGGAGTTAGGCAAGTTTTATCTCTTGATGGTGACCAGAGTGCACCGCTTGAGACTAGGAGCTTGGGAATTAGGGTGAGGCAGACAACGGCTGTTGATTTGGTTTCTGCGATTATTGAGGTTAACATGGTGTATGCGACACTGGAGCAAACATCATGAGTCTGGATAAAGCGTCTAAGATGCAGATGTTTGAGTATCAGAACCTTGACTGGATAAGCACTGACGTTGACCCGATTGTTGTTCTGAATAAATGGTACACCCCACTATTGCCCACTAAGAACGTTAAGGCGCGTTACTTGGTTGTGGAGCAGACGAATAACGGTGCAGCTAATGAGACTATTGAGATTGAGTTAACTATTAATGGCACAATATACCTTTTATCTATTCTTGTAGGAAGTGGGTCAGAGAATTACTACTCTTTGGATATTAATGGTGTTATAGTATCTACTGTAAGCAATCAAATGTTATCTCTTGATGCTGACCAGAGTGCACCGCTTGAGACTAGAAGTCTTGGGATTAGGGTTAGACAGACATCAGTGGTAGATGTAGTGAGTGCGATTATTGAGGTTAATATGGTGTATGGTATATTAGAGGTGAGTTAATGAGTTTACCAAAACAATACGAAATAACAGAACAGGAAATGTGGCAACACTACGTAGCAGACAATCTCAGGGATTATGTAACCCTCGATCACATTGTTTTAGCCAAGCTGAAAAGCGATGGTACGCCTGTGTGGGTACGGGTTAGCAACTGAAACCTATAGGATAGTGAGATGAATGCCGTATGTAATTAAACCACACGTGGATGGGGATGGAGATATAATTGAGGGCATCGCAGGAGAAGCCCTAGAGAAATACAACCTAGTCTACATCAAAGGAGGAAAATGGTATAAGGCAGACAGAGATGCCTCAGTGTCGATGCCCGGATACGGGATGGCTATCAGTGACCTACCTATCAACTACAAAGGCTTAATCCTTCTACGCGGCCTGATAAGTAATCCTCTTTGGTCATGGGTAGACGGTCCAATATATGCCTCAGCGACACCGGGAGGGCTCACACAGACACCCCCCACAACAGGCTGGATTCAAGCAGTCGCCGTCGCACATGGCACGAACTATCTTCTATTGTTACCTATGTGGATAAAGGAAATAGATGCTTATCTGTCCCATACTGAGCATATTCCCGCAGGAACGTTTGGACGCCCTAACACTAACCCTCCTGAGGTTGTGACGGTGGATAACTCCCTTCTGTTGGAGTTTGATGTCAACACAGATATAGTCCACTATGAATGGGAGGTTCCAGAACACTACGTACCGGGCTCTGACCTCGTCATTATGTTCCATTGGACCAATGATACTGGAGTGGATGATAACGGGAAGAACATCAAACTCCAGATCTCTTATCTCGCAGTATCAGACGGAGACGTTATGTCTGGGAGCCATGCGAACAGCCCGAAACATATTGATGATGCCTACACCTCTGATCTTGGGAGCGTGTTCCATTCAACTGGGGGCATCACGATCCCGGCTGCTGACTTCGCAGGCAAGCATGAGATACAGATGAAGTTTATGTTCGTTACAGCGGATGTGACTGCTCTTACAGGAAAGCCGAGGCTAGATGCTATGATGATAACCTATGATGAGTACATTTATCTGTAGGAGATGAAACCTGGTGGCTTGGGCGTGGTATGACACAGATTGGCTGTACTTCGTAAAGGTCACGGTAGACCATACGAAGGTTCCGAACACCGACCAGCTAAACTACCCAGCCTTAATCACTGAGGCGAACATGCCCGCCGCGTTCTGGCGGCACGTCAAGGCAGACGGTACGGACATCGTGGTGACCTCCAGCGACGGCGCTACCAAGCTAAAGAGGGAACTGGTCAGTATCGACACCGCAGGGAAGAAGATGGAGCTCTGGGTCAAGATACCCACGCTCTCAGAGTCCGTTGACACGGTGCTTTACCTCTACTATGGGAACGCCGCTGCCTCGGAGACGAACGACGTCGAGACATGGAACGATAACTTTAAGCTCATAACTCATATGGAGGACGATCCCGATGCCTCGCATGTCATGGACAGCACCCAATATGGTAACGACGGAACGAAGACGGCCGCTGATGAGCCTCTTGAAGTAGGTGGGAAGATAGGGAAGGGCCAGGAATCAGATGGATTTGATGACCAAATTCAGTTTCCATATTCAGCCCTTCTACAGCCCGATGCTGTGCATATTGGGTTTTGGATAAAGTTAACTGAAGACCCTAACTGCGATGGCCTCAACAATTGGCGATGGATACTAAGCGTATCAGGGGTTTTTTTCAACGGCCCTTGTTTTCTAATTCTTGAGCAAAGTAGATCAGTCAACTTTACAGTTCGAGTTGGCGGAGTCACCTATCGTACCATTGGTGGTGTTTTCAGCAGTGAAATACTGACTGTTGATGAATGGACGCATCTCTCATATGGCTACGACCCCGTGACGGGGGACGGATATGCTTACAAGAACTTTGTACTAAGCCGAAGTGGACAGATGGTTCTTGGGGGCGGAGTCTTAGATGATACCATTGGCGCTGGGTGGCGAATCTCAAACGAGCGTTTTTCACCCTGCCCCAATGAATCGGGTTCTATTTCCGCTGTATTTGATGAACTTCACATCTCAGATATAATCCATGATACTGATTGGATTGACACCCGTGGCAACAATCAGGACGACCCTGCCTCCTTCTACAGCGTCGGAGCGGAGTTTTCGTACCTCTTTCCTTTCATAATCACGCCTCTGACTAGTGATGAGGTGAAGGCAGGCCTTACCAGCGATGAGATTGTAGCAGACCTAACTGGCGAGGAGGTGAAAGCTGGGCTCACTACTGATGGGCTGTGGAATTGGCTTTCTGGCTGGGATAAGCGCATCAAGATAATTCTCGACCACGAGGATATTGACGCCGCCCTAACGAACTTCCCACACCTCGTCTACCTCAGCGCCAGCTCAGGGCACAGTAACAAGGATATGTCCTGCGTCTTTGACGAGCTTGGCAGCGACGCCAACCGGAAGAAGATAGCGATCACTAAGGCAGATGGAATAACCCAGTGCTACGTTGAAATTGAAAAATGGGATGATGCGAACGAGAAGGCATGGCTCTGGGTCAAGGTTCCCAGTGTTGCATCAGGAGCCGATACAGAACTCTATCTCTACTATGATAGCACCCACGCCGATAACAATGCCCATGTAGGGATCACTAACTCGGCGGTTGCGGAAAATGTTTGGGACCCAGATTTTCTCATGGTTCAACACCAAGCGGGGGATTCAAGCCCTATCAGAGATTCGACTAGCAATGATATTGACATGACAGAGGGAGGCGATCCCACATATTTACAGGTTGGGCCAATAGATGGTGAAATAGATTATGATGGCAACGATTACCATCTTTCTGCTATTAACGTATTTGATGCTATTGTGGGGACAGATAAAGGGACCATGAGCCTCTGGATTAAAACAACGGATTCAGATGCTGTTAATGCTATGGTTGTCCTTAGTATCGAGGGCGCATACATGATAAACTTTCGTCCGGGGGAAGGTGGTCTACTTAAGACCTATTGGAGTGGGACCCAGGCTGATGCAGCTAGGACTACCACCCAGATTAACACGGGCGCTCAGTTCTATATTGTATCCACTTACGATGGGGCTAACCAGCGTGTCTATGTGAATGGGGTCCTAGAAACAACGGATGCATGTAACCTGTACGACATTACGGGATTAAACCGGGCTACAGGGTTGGGCTCACATTACACTGGAACCTTTAATATTAATGCTAACATAGATGATGTTAGGGTATCAAAAACAGACCGTTCAGCGGCTTGGATCAAAGCCTCCTATGAGAGCGGGAGGGACCACCTCAATAACTTTGGAGTCGAACAACTTCTGCCTTCTCCTCTCTCTGTGATACTTCCCGTTAATCTAACCTCAAGTGAGGTGAAGGTGAGTTTAAGATAATTCTGTACATGCTTTTATCTCTGTTTCACATAGTAAAAGGTGAATTATATGACTGATCCTGATTGGTCGGAAGTGGCTGGCACTAACGGAAAGGCCGTCTATTTCACGGTCTATGAAGACGATGGAGTAACCGCCGAGGACATCTCTGGCTACGACGAATCTAAAATTCAACTCAAGGTCTTCAGGGACGACGGGACGACTCTGAAATTCGAGAAGGAAATGTCCTATGTGACTGATGGCTCGGATGGGCGTGTTATGGCGTATCTTGGACCCGGAGATATAGGTCGAGATGATGAGGGATCATACTTCTTCGTTATTGAGCTGGGACGTGAGGAGACGAACACAGCGACTGGCGTGGGGACGGACACGATCTTCCAGACTAACCTAGATGAAGCTAACCATTACTGGAACGGCTTCACAATAACCTTTACCGCAGGCGCGCTTAATGGTGAATCCCAGATCATAAGCGCCTACGATCTGACAAACGGAGAGATCACGGTAGCCTTGGCGTTTACTGGAGCCCCGGGTGCAGGCGATGCCTTCACCATTTCCCCCGAAATTGTTGTCCCGACTGAACGTAGAACTCTACAGATCACTCAGGGAGCCCCAGTTTAGGAGGCATCAAGGGATGGCTTGGATAGACCCATTGGTTAAGAGGACAGGGGAAGACATAGGCATCTACCGTGAGACTGAGGGCGCTGTGGGAGACTACGGAGACCCAGCTTCAACGTGGACACTAGTTGCAACTGAGAAGATACTGATAACGAGACCGAAAGCATCAGCCAGAGACAGCACCGCTGGACGCATCGATGACTCAGAGTATATAGGATACCTGCTAAGCAGCTCAGTAGCCAGAGGACATGATTACCTACTTCTTGACGAAGTAAAATATGAGGTTATCAACGTTGACACGTTGAAGAAACGAGGCACAAGCTTCGGGAAAATAGCTAAACTCAACAAGATGGATGAGGGAACATGATGCTAAGTTTACAGGAGATGACCTAAACTGCAAGATCCGTTACAAACCCTCTACGACGTCCTCTTAGCAGACTGGGGAGGAGCTATCGTTCCAGCTGTGGGTGATATTCGTTTCTCAACGGGTTGGTATGATAAGGACATCGCTACACCCCAAATCTCAGTCACAGAGGTCTCTACCCTCGATGTGCCTCTCGACCTCGGGTATGGCACTGTACGGGGTCATAAAATTTTCCAAATAGATGTTTGGGTCACTGTTCTACGGACAACCGACTCGGGGGTTACCTTGGCGAAAACTTATAAATGGGCTATGCGACAAGAAATCCGGCGTATCCTCAAAGCCAACCATGTGGGCCTTACGGATATTGAACTCTTATTGCTAAATGATGTTGGAAGGAGTCTTGATGAGCCAGATGCAACACCTCCGATATTAAGATTTTCTCAGATGGTTTTGGTGATACAAGACATCTAGCTTTAATAGGGTTAGATTTATACAGTATAGAGAGGAATAATAAATATGTCATATCATGGTACACAGTGCAAAGTAGCTGTAGACATTGACAACGGCGTAGCCTTCGGTGATTGGGAGACGACTGATGTGGTGCAGAGCGTGACCTTCGACTTTGAAGGCAACCTAATGGACATCTATATGCTTGGGGACAGAGATCCTCAAGAAGTCAAAGAGGGTACAATCGCAATCTCAGGAACCATTGAACGAATCTTTGGGACTACGAACTTCAGCGCATCCTTAACCACCTTCATGGGCATGGCGACTGACGACCCACTCGACGAGTTCTGGGTGGCACTCTTCCCTGAGGGGGATGCATTGCCCAAGATTCTGATAAGTAACGTCAAGTTCGGCGGCTACAGTTTGAGTGCGGATATAGGAGACGTAGTGAAGGAGACAGTAAACTTCCACGGCTTAGCAATCGCAGTATCGTAATGAGGTAATTGAATGTCTTACCACGGAACAACCTGCAAGCTCAAAATAGAGAGAATCCTAGCTGAAACTATGATCCAGAAGGAGCACCTCGGCGTACTCAACGGCGATACGAACCCTCAGACATTCTATACGAAGAACTTCCCCATAGTTGGCCCCGCAGCCGAGGCACCGGGGGTCGCTGGAACCGCCGTTGCAGCTGGAACGGATACCATTTTCGACACCAGCCTTACTGAGGTAAACGGATATTACGACGGTATGACGCTCCGCTTCTTAGCTGGACCCAACGCCGATGAGATGGAGGTCATCGCTTCCTACCTGCAAGCTAGTGGTGAGATTACCATGTCGGCTGCCTTTACAGCAGCCCCAGGGAACGATGCGTTCATCATCGAGCCAACAGTTAACGTCTACTCTGACGAGGGTACACCAGGCTCTTGGGTAGAGTACACCGAGGATGAAACAGACTATTACATAGCCGGTCTCACGGGAGCCATCGTAATATCTGCAGCTGAGAACCAAGGTGGAGACGCAGGAGACGCAGTCAGCATCGACTATTACACTAGCGCCCTCGTTGGGCTTGGCCAGAGCATGACCATTGACTTTGAAGGCAACCTCATGGACGTCTACACCCTTGGGGAGCGGGATCCTCAGGAAATCAAGGAAGGTGTTAAAAAAATCAGTGGAACCATAGATCAATTATACGCAAGCAGGGACTTGATCGGTAAGTTCCTCGGCGAGAGTGACTTCTATGAGCGCCTTACGGATTTCAGTTTCTACCTATACCCGAATGGGGAGACAGGTGGACAGCCTGAGATTAAGCTGTCGAATGTCAAGTTTGGTGGTGGAAGTATCACCGTTGATGTCACCTCTATCTTGGCTGCTAACGTAACATTCAGTGGACTCTTATTAGAGGTCGGCACAGTCTAGGTGATATGATGGCTTTGATAACTTCGGTGCAACGCGAGCAGGACCTCAAGGATAGAGAAAACCTCAGGAATCTCCCAGAGGAGCAAAGGAAGAAGAAAACTGAAGAAATCAAGTCCAATCTATCTGTCGCTGAACGACTTATGCGGCGGGCTAATACTACAACATTCAAGACGATGTTCAAGGATGACCTCGGAGACATTGAGGTTGAAACTCGGCTGATGACAAGTGTTGAACGTAGGAAGGCGTTGACCTTGAACCAGATGATGGTGAAAGGAAGAGAGGATATAGCCAAATACGAGGAAGCTATCAAGGGATTAACGGAAATGGCCGTGGAGATATGTGTAACCCCAGGGGTAGATGAATATCTACAATCTGATCTAGTTAGCGACGATGTCGTTGTTGCAATGGTAATGCGATCCGTGTATGGAACTCTTGAAGTAGTGGGAGAAGCGACCACATCCTTTCTCAAGAAGTGATATGGGTCAATTCTATCTCGAACTCTGCCTAGCGACTGGGATGACAATGCGCGAATTAGGGGAGCTTCAAAGGGAAGACCCTGAACTCTACGTATTCTACTTGGAGGGCTTCGCTGAACGGAACCGACGGATAAGGGGAGATGAAAACTGAGTGTTAGATTAGCCATAGAGTGGAAGGGCTTGGATAAATACATGAAATACTTAGATTCAACTCTGCCCAAGGCATTAGAGGAATCCGCTGCGGAGGCACTCGACAAGACGGCGGATAATGCAAGGGACCGAGCCAAACTGTTATGTCCTGTGGGAACACCGGAGTCCACGGGGATACATGGTTATATTGGCGGCAGCCTTAAAAAGAGCATCCGTAAAGAGACAAAAGCAAGACCTGCAGGAAACATCATCTATCGTGGGATTCGTGCTGGTGGATACGTAAGGAACCCTAATACTGGGCGTCTCGTGGATTATGCGGGTTGGGTTGAAGAGGGGACAAGTCGAATGCGACCACGTCCCTACATGAGACCCGCCTTGCGTTGGGCTTCAAAGAAAACAGAAGGATACTTCTGGAAAGCATTAAGCAGGAGAGTTAAAGTAGATTGAGAGGGGTCAGTTAAGAAATGTCTGAAGGACCGATCATAACTGGGACTCTGCAACTTAAAGATGAGACAGGGAAAACTCTCTCTTCGATCCAGAAGAAAATGGGCTCTGCCTTCGACGCCATCGCTAAAGGTGCCATGATCGCTGGAGCAGCAGCTGTTACGGGTATAGGGTTATCAATCAAATCTGCTGCGGATTTCGAGCAGGCTCTCTCTAGGATTATAGCTGCGTCAGGAAAAACTGGGGAAGCGGCAAATACCCTTGAAGATGCTTTAAGCGATGCGGCTATGACTTTAGGGCCCCAGTTCGGTATAAGCGCCATAGATGCTGTTGTGGCCTTGGAGGCTCTAGTGAAGGCTGGTCTTGAGGGAGAGGACGCTATAACAGCCCTTACGGGATCTCTGCAACTTGCGGCACTTGAGGGATTGAATACGGCTGAAACGTCTAACATGATGGTGCAGGCTATGACAATGTTCGGTGTCGAAGCTAAGGATGCAGGTAAGATTATTGACTCTTTCTCAGCTGCCTCCGACGCGGGCATAGGCACCGCTGGAGACTACGCTAAGGGACTATCTAATGTTGGAGCTACGGCGGCGAGTATGGGGATGAGTTTAGATGAGACTATGGCTGCCCTCGTTCAGTTAGATAATACGTTTGGAAGCGCACAGTCTGGTGGTACATTCCTCAACCGGATGCTCTTGGACATGGTGGCGAAGGCTGATGAGGCGGGCCTCATGCTCTACGAAGTTGAGGGTGCCACAAAGGCTGAATCTGAGGCTCTTTCAATAGCTACAGATGCGATGGAAAGTCTGGGAGATGAACATGAGGCCGCAGCTAAAAAACTGAGAAAAATGGAGTTGGCTATGCGGGGGGCTGAAAAACTGTCGTGGGAGTCGAAGGATGCACTCAAAGCTCAAAAGGCTGAGGTCAAAGCATTGGAGAAGTCCTATAAGGCCTCGGCAAAAATGGTCGGCAAAATGACGACTGAACTATCTACCAGTCATGGTGAGATGCGGAACCTTGATGACATCATTAGACAAGTCCGTACTAAACTCCAGGGATTTGGTGATGATCAGGCAGCGGCGAATAAGTGGCTTGGTCTGTTTGACACGCGCGCTCAGAAGGCGATCCTCGGGCTCTCAGGTTATGATGAGACCCTAACTGAAACCGAGACAAAACTTGGGGGCATGCAGTCGGCTCAGGATAAAGTTAACACTGTCCTTGACACCTTCTCTGGTCGTGTGCAGAAAGCGAAAACACGGATTCAGGCGATGTCCATAAGTCTGGGAGAGCAGTTGATACCCTACGCCGAGAACGTGTTAGGAGCCTTTGAGGATTTTATACCTGTGCTCAGCACCCTTATCACTGACTTCGGAAAATTCACATCCAAAATATTTGATGTAGCACGCGCGCTCTCTAAGGGTGAATGGGAGGCTGCTTATGACATTATCGAAGAAACTTATAGTGACATCTCAAGCAAATTTGTGGAATGGTTCGATGAGATCGACTGGGACGATGTATGGGCTAACGCAAGGGAATTTCTCGGGAAGATATATGACAAATTCATGTCGTGGGCTGGGAACATAGGAACCGCTTTCTTCAACTGGTTCGGAACCGTAAACTGGAACACTGTTTTCAGCAAGCTGAATGCGTGGATGAATGGATTCTATAATTGGCTCTTCGCATCAACGTCGGATATAGGAGCCGCTTTCAAGAACTGGGTGGGAACCGTAAACTGGTCAAGTGTCTTCCAAAGCCTGGGGGCTTTTGCCGTTAACCTTCCCCTCTGGATCGTTGCCCAACTATTGAAAGCCCCAGCTACCCTCGCGGCGCTAATAGGTAAGTATATCACGGAAACAGATTGGGACGAGGTGTTCTCCGCCATTGGTGATGGTGTCGTTGACACCCTCAAGGGCGCTGCGGATGCGCTTCTTAACTGGATGCCTAACTGGCTGAAGAAGCTACTTGGTCTCAAGAAGATACCGACGCCTGATAAACCCAAGGCTGAGGAGCCAACGCCTCCTCCACCAATGCCCACGCCACCGCCTACATATACGCCACTGCCTCCACCGGGTAGTTCTGATCTACCAGATGGTCCTTGGGGCCCGGATCAGCCCAGGTTTGCCTCGGGTTTTGAGGGTATGGTCACTAGCCCGACAACATTCCTCGCAGGAGAGGCTGGGCCTGAGTATGTCAGCATCACCCCTCGGGGGAAGCCTGCAGCAGGCATGGTTAATCAATTCGCCTTTCATGTGAATGGAAACATGGATGAGCGAGCGTGTATTCAAGTCATGGAATACATAAATAAGCGATTGAGGAAATACTAGGTAAGATGAGTCGTCTTATTGATTTGCAAGAGGTTTGATGTAGATGGGGTTTGAAGTTGGGGTAGCTATACCCTTTGGATATTATCATGGCACTTCAGGAGTAACGATCAATGCAAGGATTGAAGATGAATCAGGTGCCGTGTTTGGGGCTGAGCTTACTCTCGTTGAAAACGCTGCCTTCGTAGCTGCGGGTGTACCCGGATACTATGAGAGTGCATTCACACCAGATGCAGTAGGAAGATGGACAGCCCTCATTTACTTTAGCACGATCAGATATGGACAGTCGTTCTACGACATCAAGACCCCGATCTCTGAGTCAGCGGGTCCATTCAGCTATCTTGACGCGGGAGCAGAACAGGATGTCTATGAGGACGCCACAACTACCCGTAGAAAGATAACCATATCCGTCAGCAACCGGAATATGACTCTAGTAGGTACATGGAGGCTGTATAGAAAGGTTGACGGAGCAAACTATGATCTCTGGGTCAGTCAGGCTGCGGCAATAGCGGCAGGGTCGGAGAGAGCATGGGATAAAACATTTATCATGAATCAAGAATTCAAGATCACATATGAGGAATCAGCCGATGAGGGAGCAGCGCGAGCAATACCCTATAATGTGATCACGGAGGCGATGGAGTAGTGGGGACATTCGGTGGCGGAGGAGCCGGGATAACTAAATATTCATGGGATAAAAACATGGCAAGATACGCGACTACGGCAGTTCAAGCCCACGGATTAGGAGCCCAGCCACCCGCAGCGGAGGTTCATGTAAAGCCTAAGAATGGGACTGATATTGCTGGGGACACGATAACTATAACTACCGATGGTGTAAATATTACCATACACGCACTCGTAGGACCATTTAATCCCGGTGGATGGGATTTTGAGTTGAGTTATGATGAGTAAAACAAGAAAAGAGGTTAGTTGGAAAAGCATCATCGTACTGGCGATTCTGCTACTTTCAAGCATGGCCAGCGGTCTAGGGATCATCTCTGATGATGATGGGGATCTTATAAAACAATACGCTACAGAGGCATTTGAGGACCTACTGGAGTATGAGATTAACTCTAGTTTCTATAGGTTGCAGAACATATATGATCAACTTATTGTTCAAGTAGGGCTGCAGATTGTCCAGATAAACGGTACTACCATGATACCGATGGACTATGATGTATCGAGAGCTTTAGTGACGGATTGGGCTGTTGGTAATCAATCGGCTGCAAATCCCTTGGTGTTCTTCGATAAGGTTCTTTATGATTTATCGCCCATACCTGCTGGTGGATTAATTGTTGTCAATAATACTAAGTGGTATAATAGCGATGAACTAGCAGCGACGGTATGGGATTGGGACCAAGCAACTATGTATACCGCGTCTGCATGGATAATGGATGATGGGAGATTCCTTGCAACCAATCTCTACAAAGAGGTGTTGTATATTGGAGCTAATCAGAAGACTTGCATCCAGACTGCTTTAAACTATACTACTATGGATGCTGGTGGAGTAATCAGATATAATGGGCTTACAAATCCTAGGTTACACCGTTTCGCTACTATGTATATAGGACCCGGTAGGTGGAATATTGGAGCTACCCGACTACATGTTCCAGTTCATGTAACTGTTACGGGTGCTATGTATCGGACAGTAATCAAGAACAATCATGCTAAAAGCATATTCAAAGCAATGTGGCCCAACTTCACATACGGAGTAGAAATACGCGATATTATTATACAGGGTTCAGGGATTCCAAACAATGTGCGTGGGATTGATTGGGATCAGACAACCGCTAACATCCCAGGAGCTGAACTTAGCTCAGGAATGATTAACATTGATAGGGTTGGCATCTTCGGATGTTCATGGCCTTTCTATGGAAAGACCACAAGTGGGCTAAATGGTGGAGTAAAGATTAATGACCTCAGAGCCTTTGGAACAATATATTGGGAGAGAATCTTTGATAGCAGACTAGGTGATAGTGGCTTTGGCACGTTAGAATTGAATGGTGCATGTACCTCTAACACATTCCGTAACCTCTACATTGGAGGAGGACGTAACTTTAATCTCTGGATTCATGGAGACGCGGATAGGTTTAGTACATATAAAACAAGTTTCGATAACGTTAGGTTTGATAATCCAACAAAGAACTATGTGATATTGGAAGGCTTCGCGGAGACTTTGCTGTTCGATGGTTGTTGGTTTACAAATGCACATGATAACGTCAATGGCACAAATAGCGGGTTCATTATCGGACCCAATAACCATCATATCACAATTACAGGTTCTCACTTTAGCAACAACCAAGCAGGATTAGCGAAGCCATCAGTCTTCAAGTTCCTTATTCGTGAGGCAGATGGGTCTCATAGTAATGTGTTTGTCGGTAACAGCTACGAGGATAACCAATATTGGGGCATACCGCTTTTCACGAGAATGGTTAATGGCTCTGGGTTGTATAATACCCATAATGTGTCGTTGAGTAACTTTGAGAACCGGAAACAAACCTTCAGGGCATCCATAGACTCAGATGTTGGAGCAGTTACAAAGAATTGGGCGGCTATAGGGCAAAGCACAAGCAGTGCAACTGCCGCCACTAGGTCACTTTACTGGATGGATAAGGGAACTATCACAAACTTCCGCGTTGCGCAGGACGGCGCACCTGGAGCAACTGATAGATGGAGTCATTACATTTACACAGGTGGTGCAGTCAGGAACCTAAACGTCACGATCATTAATGCAGAAACAAATGGACTTGATCATGACTCGTTCTACTTTGATGCTGACCAAAGACAAGGAACCTATCTCGTTATTAGAAGTGAAGGTAGCCCTGGGGCAGATACTGCTATTAGGTTCGGTGCTACGTGGGACTTCTATCCCAGGGCAGAGGATGTGGTTGGATTACCTGGAGAAATGCCAGGGTGGTATCCAGAGGTATGATAAGGAGGTGAATGAATG
>SDBS01000214.1_pt1 | contig 51390 bp, 92 predicted proteins | sample 2277091 | NCBI WGS metagenome assembly SDBS01 (sample SAMN10404972, study PRJNA504765) | marine sediment metagenome | isolation source: marine sediment core GS10_PC15, 163 cmbsf | place: Arctic Ocean: Southern Knipovich Ridge | collected 2010 | reverse complement strand
CCTCACGGCCCACTGGTGTCCGGCGCACGGACTCGACCAAGGTCTCGACCATGTCCATCATCATGCCGATCACGTCCGTCGGCCGGCACGTCTTCTCTATCCCGGTCATGCACTTCAGCACCTTGTCGTAATCCCAGCACACGGCGCCTCGTTTTGAGTGCCGCTCGACGTAGGTCGTCTTGCCGGTGCCGGGCTCTCCGCACACAACTACTCGCCGATGTTTCTTGGATTGCACGCGAGTCTTCTTTCCGTGGCACGGCTTACAGAGCGATTCCAGGTTATCCCAGTCCAGTCGAAGGGGATCGTCTCGTCCGGTGAACGGTACGATGTGATGGACTTCTTTCATCAGTATCGTGTATCCGTTTCGCTCGCACTCCTCACATAGCGGGTTGGCTGCTTTCTTTCGTTTACTCAGTCTCAACCATGGCTCGTCGTATCCTCTTTCCTTCCGCGTTCCTCGCCGCTTGTCTCGATCCCAGTTCGTTCGTTCTCGCTTGCCGCACCGGCTGCATGTCTCGGTTGCCGGATCGTAGAGGCCGGTGCATCCTGGCTTCGTGCAGATGCGCTTGGGTTTATTTGGCATTGGGGGCAGTACCGATTACGTCACTCCGCTTGCAAGTGATTCACTGCATACTCAATCGCGTCGGCCGCTTTGGTCGGTTCGTCTCGCCAAGGCATGTCCTCTTGCATGTCGCGGATCAACTCGGCTGCCTCTGCCAGTTTCCGGATTGCGCTCATGTTTGTGAGTACGATTCTGACCGTCCATTTGTCTATGCTTGCCATGTCTACGCCTCCACGCGAAATTCAACGTACTTGACTTTGGTTTGCACTGGCGAAGCGTCTGTCGTGACCGTGATCTTTAGCTTGTAAGGGCTATTGCCCGTGAGTTGCCCCAACACGTTGAACTGCACGGCATTGCCGACGATGACCGTCCGCTCGCTGATCGTCAGGGCCGCCGTGTTGACGGCCTTGTTGCCGATAGTCAGATCCGTTGTCGTCACCTCCACGACGGTTGGCGAGCCGGTCAGTAGCTCGCCGCTGTCCAGCACGCCGAAGAACGAGACGGCGAAGTTGTTGGTTTCGCCAACGACCGCCACGGGGCGTTCCATTGCTGTGTTGATTCCCATGCGTCAGTCCTCTTCCGGTATGTCAAACTGCATTCTATTGATCGGTAGTGTGCCGTGCATCCTGTTCTCGATCGCGGCGAAGTGCATGCGGTTGACGGGTGCCGTGAACTCCAGGCCAGGTTGATCGGGCACCAGTAGAAACGCGTTCGGCAGCATCAGCACGTCGAAGAACCCGATAGTGGCGGCTGGGTACGCAATCAGCACGGACTTCTGCGCCGCGGTGAGCGTAGCTTTTTGTGCTGCCGTAAGTTCTGATTTAACTAGGGGCATAAGTGCTAAGGCGCCGTTGCGTGTAGTGCGACTACAACGGTAGTGGCGTTGTTGTAGACACTGTAGACCTTGTTGCTGTCATTCGTATCGATCCAGAATATCAATTCGCCCGGCGCCACTTGTGTCGCGCCGGTGCCCGATGCAGGCGGCGCGTCCTGACTGATGACTCGCGGGTAGAACCCCGCCGAGCCATTGAAAGTTACGTCTCCGGTAACTGATGTCGATACATTGTTTGTTCCATCTCCTATCCGCATGGGAAGGTCAATGTGATAGTCACCAGACGTTGCATCCACTCCAATCACAGTGATCGTCGACGTACCATCTTCCGCAGGATCATTGGCGGAATCAAAGTCATGGTTATCGTGATACGTGACAGTGGAGTTAGTCCAGATACGAATGGGGTATGTGCAACTACTCAATTGGTTATTGGCCACCACCACGTCGGTGAGCTTTTCAACCCAGATACCGGTCCGCATTCGTTGAACAACATTGCCTCTACATATCACCGACTTTCCAGACGTTGGACTGCTTTGCCCAATCAGTTTAATGCCGTTCTTTTGCGTTGTGTTGCCTACATAGGACTGCCCGTATACTTTATTGTTAACGACCATCAACTGCCAGTCGGTATCGAAATCATTGACCACGATCGCGTCTGCTGCGTTGGGGCTAGTAGCCTGAACGAAGAAACAGTTATTCCCGTCGATCGTGATACTCGCCGGGAACGTTGCATCACGCTGGATCTCGATGTTGCGCCATTCTCCTTGGAAGGTATTGTTGCGGATATCGATACTTGCCACTGAGTTGCCAAACCCTAACGCCGCGGCGTCAGCGATATGAATCTCAATTGCTGAATCCCCACTTGCGCTTGTATTTCTCTCCAGCCAGTTACCGGCAATCACCGTCTCGATAGGTGCGATAACGTGAATGCCCTGGCCGTTTCGTTCAAACGTATTGCCATGGATCTGCGTATCATGCATCCCCTGAACGTAGAGGCCAATCCCCGTAGCTCCGGTGACGTGGTTGTCCGATATGATAACCGGGTTTGCTATCGAGTTGTCGACCGCCGCCGCCCCCGTTGCATCGAAGTGAATGTTGTCGCTGGTAGCATCGTAGATCGCACACCCGTGAATCAACCACCGCTCGCCTTTCGAGATGCCAAACAGGTTGTGCGTGCCGGCGTCATGCACTCGGCAATCCGTCATGCGGAATGCGAGCGAGCCCGTATGAACGTGGACGCCGTAGGTTTGGCCGGTCGCGTCAATTTCAACATTGTCAAGAATGAAATAGTCCGACCCGTTGACCTCGACGGTCCCCGTGATGATCAAGTCTTTCAGCGTGCATTTGTCGGCCGCGGCGTAGTCGAGGACGATGCCCGCGAAGACGATGTTCGTTGCGTTGCCGCGACCGCTTATGGTGATGTCGTTCACCGCCACGTCGAGTTGTGCAGCGACTTGGTATGTGTCTGGTCCCAGTTCGATATGGTCCCCCGCAGCAAGCGCTGCTATGGCCGCCGTCAACGCGACACCCCTTGCCAGGTCGGTGTCGGCCGTGGCCTTGTAGGGCGTCCGTGTCCCGGCTGCATGCACCACCACGACGTCGGCATGGAGCATATCGCCGACCTTTTGCCAGACGGCCGCTCCGTTCGTATTGTCGCGGCAGAGGTAGAGCGGATCGATGCCCAACGCCGAGTCAGTCCAAAATGCATTCGTCCAGGCTGGTGTCGTGTAGTCGATGTCCTGGTTGATACCCGGCGTGCCCACGAACCCGGTGACGAAGTTGGGGGCCCTGTCGGTTAGTGTGCGGAAGTTGTCGTAATCCATGCGACCGGCATCAGCAGCGGCCGAGGGTCGGGCGTCCAGCTCATTGATGCTCTTGTACTCGATGATGGTCTGCGCCGAAGCCGCCGGCGCTGCGAACAAGATCGCCAGTGCTATCAGTAGTCGTGCGATGGTTTTCATTACGTCACTCCAGTAACAGGATCAACGGACGCCGTCGTGGTCAGCGCGTACGTGAACCGCGTGATCGCTGCGTCATTGCTCGGGTTCAGTAGCGACACCGTATTTGTCGAGATCGTGAAGTTATGAGCGGGCCCCAGGATCGAAGCGGCGAGACTGTGCTTGGCGAAATCGTCTTCCACGTTGGCCACGTCCCTGACTAGCACGGCGTCGGCCATGGCCAGAGCGAACGTCGAGCTTTTCAGTACCAGATCCAGGCCCGTAGCCGAGACCGAGAATCCTGTCTTGGTCGTCACCGAGCCCACGGAGCCGCTTAGGTTGCCCGTGATGTTGCCGGTAATGTCTGTCGTCCATGCGGTGACGAGATCGAGCCCGGTGCTGACAAGTGAGAATCCGGTCTTGTCAGAAACAGTCACGCTGGTCGCCGTTATCCAACTTATGTCGCCCCGATCGCGGATGGCCTCTCCGCTGTCCGTCGTCTCGTTAAACGTCCCGGACCCGGCGCCAGTCGCCCGCAGTTCCGTTCGTGCCGTTGCGTCACCCACCTGCTTGCCGGCGATCAGCCCGAGCCATTCGGCAAGTGAGGTAATGCCGGTGAACAACGTCGACGTGATGCGCCCTAGCAGCGTATCGACATCGGCGGGCAGATTCCCAGCGTCGAGTTCCGCAAGCCTTGCCTCTGTGCATACCGTGGCGAGTGCCGCGCTGTTCGTTCCAACCATGTCCGTGTTGGTCGTCGTTGTGTTGACGACATTTACGGTCCCAACGACATCAGATCCGAACAGGAAGTAATCCGCAGTCGCCAGGGTGCGAGCGTTGATCAGGGTGGGAATGTCGGTGGTAGTATCCGCGGCAATGATATCCTGAATAAGATCCAGCCGTCCACCGTCTGTCCAGTCGACCTGTAGCTCGTTGGTGTCGGCCTCGATGTTGTCGATTGACGTTTGCGTGGCTGCCCGCAAGGCAACCGTTCCACTCGCCGTATCCAATTCGCCCGTGCCCGTGCCGTCTACGATCCGCATCCGGCCATTCGCATCAGTGTCAAAGGCGTAATCGCCACCCGTGATACGTGACCGCGTAAACCTCGCATCTTCGGAAAACGTGATCGCTGCGATCGCAGTGGAATCGCCGGACACCGGGAAATGTCCACGAATGGCGATCGTCGATGTTGCAGAGCAATTTGCGTTGATGATCAGTTGCCCATCGCCACCAAGGCTCAGATTGTAACTTCCCGTGCCGGCGCCCATGTTCCGGAGGTCGATTCCACCGCCGTAGTTCTGCATTGTCACATCGGACGCATTGAGTGCTGACCCGAAATCAAGGATGGGTGTACTAACGCCAGCTACGCCCGACTTGCAATCTTCAAACTTGAAGTCACCAGCCGTTCCGATGGTAAACGTTCCTTCAAGTACACTGTTCTGGCAGTCACACGGATCAAGCGTGACGTTTCCGAAGTGAGTGTGGTCGAAATGGATCTCTATTGCGCCCGTGCCGATACCAGAAACATCAGGACCATCGAACGAAGAGCCGCTGATTGAGAATCCGTCGAGAACCAATGTCCAGCCAACACCCCGCAAAGCGACGCCTTCTATATTCTCAGTGAGCGTTATGGTCTCGCCGACATGCACGAAAAACAGATTCAACGGCGTAGCAGCGTTCATGGTCAACGCATCGGCGAATGGACATGGATTGCCTGCCGTGCCGTTCACTCCGAACTCCGTGCCAGAAGTTCCGCCTGCTGCGATCTCGAATCCGTTCGGGTAGCCGATGAGGACGTTAGTTCCGACAGCCGTCAGCAGGCACTTGTCGACGTCAAGACTGCTAGGCGATGAAGTCAATGTCTCAAAGAACACAAACACATCACCGATCTCAGTTCCGGTACCAGTGTTGCGAGAGACAAATTCGCTGCCCAATTCCACGAACGACGATCCGCCTGAACCCGAGATTATTCCTTTTGTTTCAATCGTCGTTGAGACGAAGTTGTATGCTCTAACTGCAATCTGGTCTGTGTTGCCGTTCACGTTGGCGAAGATCGATACTAGGGTGGCTTGTCGCGATCCGCCTATATTGAATCCATAGGCAATGTTGATGACATCGGTGTCATCGTCCATGCTATGCAAGTCGCCATTGCTAGCAACCGTATCGGCAAAGGTCCCTGACGTAATCGTGCCGACAAAGATTTCGCCCTTGATCGATGCGACGATGGTTTCTGAGCCTCCGAATGCTTCGGCGGTTTGTGCGTGCGTGATGACCACTTCGTTCGTGGTCTGGCTGATGATCTCAAAGGCACCGTTGTACGCGACGCTACCGGCAATGGTGATCTCGCGGCCGGTAACAAATGAATGCCCCGTAACCGGAATTCCAACGAGTCCACCACCCTTCAGGTCTGCCCCAGCATTGTCGATAGTATCCCGAGTCGTGTTGTCATAGGTCGCCTCGACGTGCGTACCGCCAGTGGCCCCGCTGCCGATCGCATTGACTTCTTCCGATGTTGCCAGCGGTGTGAGAGTAAAGGAACCAATGAATCCTGTTGGATTTTGCGAGTCGACTAACAGCGTCGAGAACACGGAGTAGGTTGCGTTGGCAGCGAAACCATTCGCCACCGTTGCCGCGACCGCTACCTCATGGGCCCCAGCCGGAAAGTTGGCGTGTGTCAGGAGCGTTGGCGTACCACTGAGCACCGGAATAGCACCGGCCGCCGCACCGGCCAGTCGCACGTCAAACAGCGGAGTGGCACCATCCGCTCCGCTACCGCTCGTATCATTGGCACCAAACCAGAAATACATCGTGTCTTCAAGTGTGCCGTGTTGATGAATGCTCATATCAACGTCCCATTAAAGAGATCCGCCCCAAGATTGGACGCTTGAAATTGGTTCATTATTGCACCAGTGGGTGCCGCCGGCACGGAGACCGGAAAACGCGAGCGACGACGCAACATCGCTAGGTGGTTGCGGGAAAGGTGTTGGATCTCAGAGGGTGCGAGACATCGGGAATAAATGGCTATAAAAGCAATCTTGCCGGTGTACATAAACAAGTCAAACCCGGCAGCACCAATGTGAGCTAGCCCCGAGAAGGCTCGTTGCGACCCCGCCGTTCCGGAACCAGCAGGCGAACCATCCACCCAAATCGTCGCCGCAGTCCCGGCAATGCTCACCGCGACACAATGCCACGTGCCAACTGACAACGTGTTGTTATCCCCATTTATGAAATTCTGACCGTCATAGAACCGCAAGCCGTCGGAATTGGTGAAATCGAGAGAATAGCCGTCGAAGCCTTCACCCGCACCTCCTACATGGTGGAACACGTAATCGTTTTCAGCAATCACACCAGGGTTGATCAGCGCGACGATTGCGAAGTCGCCCGAGATATTCAGCGCGTCGTTTCCAACTGGTATTATCACGCGGTTGTCCTGATTTGCCACAAACTCCAACGCATAGCCGCCGACTCTCGGATCGCCCGGAACCCAGTCCGTAGCCGGGTCCATGTCTGTGATAGCACCGTGGTTGCGTTGCCCGCTAACATCGAACAACTGCACACCCGTGGGCCCCAACGCCGGAGCCCATAGTCCCCGCAGGTTAGTCCAGAGATTCGGAAAGGCTGACTCGGCTTGCGACCGAGCGAATCCTTGCTTCCAGGATGGGGTCCAGCGTTGGGTCATTGAATCTCTGGTGGAATTGCTGTTAGCGTGAGTTCACCAGTGTCGTTGGTGGCCTGGAGATTGTCGGCCGTGTTGTTGAAAATAACCGGCGAAACATAACGTGTCGGAATTCGGCAAACACCACTAGCCGTGAAGTCGATGTCAACGGTCGCAACGTCCACGACCAAACTGCCGATAAGCGTCAAGTTCTTCAGCTTATCTTCCGCAGACAGAGCCGCGTTTGCTGTACCGACTTGGCCGTCCTCTTCCGTACCATCCGAGGTAGCCAGATACACGTCCACTGTTTCTCCGACAACGGGTGCTGTATCAAACTGCACCGTCAGTCGCCATGTGAATTCATCGGCTGTCGATCCCGCGCCAAAGTCCTTACGGGCACCTACTCGCCCAGCACCGGCAGCGAGGTTGTTCAGTGTCATCGCTAAATCACCAGTCGTATCACTCCAGACAACAGGAGTCTCTCTCGCGATGTAGCCTTTATTTGCCATCAGATAGCCCTCGCTTGCGTTACGGTTCCTTCTCGCACTCGTCCAAGCCCAAGCTCAACGGCCCGGCTTACTTGCTTTGTCTGCAAGGCCGCTAACGCCTGGAGTGTGGCCGTCATGCCGCTGAACATTGCGACCAGGGCCGCCTTGGTATTGGTGCCGTTAACCAGAATGTTAGCCATACCCACGATCACGCCGAACAGTTGCTTGTTACTATCCGACAGGGCGATATAGTGGGCCGGCGTCACCGCCTCGAATATCGCTTGGCCGGTAACCCACTCCACGTTTACCGCGCGGTTCACCTCGTTCAGTTCGGCCGCTGCCGTGGCGTCGTTACCACTGTACGGCCCGGTGTCCGGGTGTCCCGCCGAAAGCTCGGCTTTGAGTGCTACAAGGTCCATACTTCAATCCTCCAAAAGAAAACAGGGCCGGCAGCGAACTACCGACCCCCACAAGGCCGTGTGTTGTGGGCACTCACTCCCAGGTGATCAAACCTAACAGTGCCCTTGCTGTTGCCGGCGTCGTGCCGGCCCGTGTGTTAGTTGTTCATGTGAAACCATCCCGTGAACCAAGCCCACCACGTTTTCCGCGCCTCGACTTTCAAACCGTGCCTAGCCGCTATCCATTCCTGGTGCAGTCCGATGTCGTACACCGGCCTAGGGTGTTCCTCGTATGCCATCAGGGCAGCTCCTTGCTTCTCTTACGCCGAAACAGTCCAGCAAACCACGCCCGCCATGTCTGACGCGGCTCGTTCCACTCCGACGCCCATCCCCGCTCGGTTTGTATCCATCTCACGTTTTTCGGGACGTGATACGCCGGCCTGGGTCGCGGTAGGTGGTCTGTGTCGGTCATCAGGTTCCCTCCGGTGCTTGTGTGGCGAGGTCGCGGACGTGGTCGCGTAAACTGTAAAACGCCTGCTGCGAGTCGTCGTGTCGTTTCGATGCCGCCACGTCGTGTTGCGCGACACTGTCCCCCACTGTCTGGATGGCCGTCGTGTTCAACGTAATCACCCGGCTCGTCTCGCGAAGCACGTCCAGTACATCCTTGGACTGTGCTGCCGCCGACCGCATTTGCCAGGCCAGCATTCCGCAGAGTACGAGACACAAGCCGAACGCACCGTATTGCATGGTGGGTTGCATCAAGGGGTCGAGTGAGTCGGCAGCGAACATGGTGTCAGTCCAGGGTTGGGGGTTAGGTTGTCCTAGAATATCAGTTGCCACAGAAACGGCACGATGTCGGCTGCGGTGATCTTGCCGTCGCCGTTGGCGTCAAGCTCGGCAATCTTCTCCCCCACCGCCACTCTGAACTCCAGGATCTTCTCAGGGTCGATGTCACCGATCAGGGCATCGAAGAAGTTCAGCAGACGCAGCAGCTTGGGCGCCGCGTCTTCCATGGCGTTGAACGCCTCCTGAAGCTCATCGGCGTCAAATAGAGACAGCAGTATCGTTAGGAACCGATCGCCCTTCCCTATCACGCTGCGGCCCGCGGCTAGCGCTAACTGGGCGTTCTTGACTATGCCACTGATTCCGTTCGCGCGTCGCTGCTCACGTCGTTTGTCTCGTCGGTCTCCCATCACGTGACTCCGTTTTTGGGGATTGTCTTCCACATGCGTTCGGCACACTCGGCAGCGGCCTTTGCCGTTTTCTCAAGCGCCTTTGCTAAAATAGCCATCCTTCTCTTGGATCGTCTGTTTATACGCTGCTGTCGGTTTGCTCTCCCCATGGTTTCGCTCCTATGGTTTGGTTGGTTTCGGGCGTCCGCATCGCCGGCATCGCCGGCACTTCCCGGATACTGGTGGGACAAAGCCAGCGGCTCGTTCGACCTCGCGCCGCTCTCGTTCCGCGCGGTGCAGTTCTTCCAGGGCGATGTCCCCGGCCTCGCTGATGCTGACAACGCTCATCTCTCGGCTCCTAGTGTTAGGCGGTTCGTTTCACTGTGATTACATCTCCCTGACTCTCATCTACGCCCAGCGTGTTGCGAGTTAGTTCGCGGATACCAGCATCGGTCATACCGGAAACGTCTTCGTCGCAATTTAATCTAGCGCTACCGTACTCCCATCGCAAACGTGCGCCGGCTACATTCGCTATGGTGTGTTCGCGGAACACTCTATTCATCGCTCGGCCCTCCGTCGTTTCCACCACCGCACCAACCGGGTCACGGGGGGCTTGGGGGTTGCGGTTTCCGGCTTTTCAACTATAGCCGTTTGGTCTTCCACTCTCGTCACGACCGGCGGCGCTCGGTGCCGCGCTCGTCGGTTGGCCTCGGTGATCGCCGCGGTCAAGGGGCCTGATGATAGCACAAGGACTAGGATTAGGCTATTCATGGCGATGCCCCTTTGCCATGCGTTTGGTCATCAGGATCGGCGGGAAGAGGGGCGTCCACACCTCGTCGCCAGTAGCCGACGACTTGAGGCCCTGGAAGTCCCATACGATTTGCTTGTCATCGGGGTCGTCGGAAGGGATCGGCTTGCCGCCGTAGAGCCTGCCTAGCAGCCGTTCAGAAGGATCATTCCTCCAGGTGGGCGGTCCGCCAGTAAGGACAGGATTCATCAATCCGCCGCGGCTGTGAGAAAGTCCGCAATTGTGTCCGAGTTCGTGAATTATGAGATTCGCCCACTGGCGTTTCACGTTACTGGGATGGTAGTTCGCACGATATTTGCACCAGATCGGCGAGCCGCCGCACGTCCTGCCGTGGCCGACGATGGCCAGCCCGATCCAACCCGATCGATTGTTGACGAACGTGAAGTCGATATTTCGGTCATCGTCCTCGGTGCGAATGAACCGCAGTCCAATCTGCTCGTAGGCCGCCACGACGGTATCCCACACCTCGTCGAATACCGGCGCCAGGAACGACGGCATGCCCCTCTCGTTGATCTTCACTTTCGCGGCATGGTAGTCGCCAATGTCCCAGCACTTGGGCCAATTACCGGTCCCCACGGCCGGCCTGGCGTCACCCCCCCCAGAATAATCAGGGCACCCACAACGATCGAGGGACATGACTTCGAGCCCGCATGGTCCCAATTCGCCGTCGGCCATCGCTTGGCGACCGTGGTGGGCCATGGCAAGTCGATCGATATCGTGAACCATGAAGTCCTGCCAGGACCGGATGGCTAACTGGCAAGCCTCAGATTGCAGCGTCAAGCCATTCATGTCTTTTGATGCGAATGACCCTGTGCCAAACGGATGGTACATGTGCCCCGTGTCGATCAGGCGTTCGATGATCTGAGCGTCGTTCATGCCGGGGCCTCCGCCGCTTCGGCTTCGTGTATTGACGAGCCTATTTCTTTCAGGATGCTTAACATCTTCGGTGATATCGAAGGCGTCGACACGACGGGGATCGTGACGGTTGGCACTTCTCCCGTGACGTCAATCGTTGCCGTATGATACGGGCACGGCAACGGATGCCCGCAAATTATCCCAGGTACATCGTGATCCGGACGTTCACACCGCAGGTTTCCACTCATGCGCTCGCCTCCAAGTCTATACCGGTCCCTTGCTTGACAATGGCCTTGCCGAGCCTCAGGCACTCCACCTGCTCTGGACTTCCGGGGGTATGATGTGGGCCTAGGTATTCGTCAACAGGCATCTTGATTGACTTAAACCGACCATCGGCGTTGTTTTTCCAGTGCCTTGCACATACTTTGTGCTTCACACCCGCCCCGCCGCTTTCGATTCCTTCGGACATGTCGTCCGCAGCGCGTTTGGCAAAGCGCAACATGGCTCCGATCGCCGAAATGCACATGCGAAGCTCATCGTCCGTGCATGGCTCACATTCCGAAACGGCAATCATAATCTGGTTGGTCGACCGTATACTCATACCACCGCCTCCGCCGCTTCGGCGGCTTCGTGTAATCTGTGTGAGTTCGTCGCACTCATGGGAATCGGTTCGCAGCACACGGTGCATTCGATAAGCCACTTACCAATAACTTCGCAACACACGGGGCAGTCGCAATCAGGACACCATTGGAGTACGGACTCGCGAGGGCTTTGCTTATTCGTCACGATTCACCTCCGCCGCTTCGGGATGCTGGTACAGTTTGCACTGTTCAGCCAGCACGGCGCCTGCCTCCAGAATCTTCGTCCGCTGGCTGCGGGGGAGTTTCAGTGTGCTGGTGGGGCGCATGCTGTTGTATCTAACCAGCGCTCTTAGCGCGTCCGTTTCATTCATTTGTGATTGATTTACTTGCGTTATCACTTCACCGCCTCCCCGATCGTCTCTGGGACGGCCGATTCGGCGGCTGCTTGCTCACGAATGAACTGGATATTACCATCCACGTCCGCGTCCGATACTTCCGACCATGGGGTATCGGTGGTTCGCCCAATTAGCAACTTGATCGCGTTCCGTGCATTCTGCAAGTCATCGTGCAACCGCTCGATCTCGTCGACTGCCCACTGTAAATCCCGTACGATTTTATTCTCTACATGCTTGGGTGGTATCCTGCCAATGCCACACTTGATTCTCTCCAGTATGTCGCTCATTCCACCGCCCCCCCAATCACCTCCAACGCCTTGCCGTACTCAGCGGCAGCCTTTAACAAGCGGTCGACCAACGCCTGCAACCGCTCGATCTCACGACGGCATTCCCAGTGTTCGTCTAGGTGTTCTTCGTCAAAGCTCATTTCAACGCCTCCCCAATGGTCTGCAACGCCTCGCCGTATTCCTCGGCCGACACGCCCGACTGCTCGATTACCTCGAGCGCCGCGTTACCAGCCGTGGCAAACGGCAGCCAATCGTCAGCGCGATCACCGAACGACGACGCCAGACCGGTGGTCAACATCACGTTCGTTGCTGCAATCGATCCGAGCGACTTCGCAGCCCGCCCCACGGCCGAGAACGTAGCCCCTACCGCCTGTTGTCGGGTCATGGTGCCTTCCGACAGGGGATCGTCTACTGGCTCGTCACGGGCGGCCTGGGGGACGCCAGGGAGCTGAACCCCGTCGAGCCAGGCGCCATCGAGCCATTTGACGGCCTGGGTGGCCAGGTCGTCGGGCGGAGGCGGTGGGGGGGACTCGCCACCCACGTCGATGAGGATGCTGCCGACGACCGGGGGGCCTTCGCTCGTTTGTGTAGAAGCGATTGCAACGAAACGCCGGCCGGTGTCGGCAGCTTGGAAGCAGAGGTAGAACTTGCCGCCAATCTCGATCGGGCCCAGGACCTTCGTGTTGGCCGCTGGGTAACAGATCACCACCGACCGGGCGCCGTCCCCATCTGCCAGGCCCCGGATCTCCAGGGCGACCGGGACGCCGGGCTGGGCTTGTTCGGCCGGCGGGATGATCTCGATGCCGGCCTGGGCCGTGGATGCCAAGAGGCAGAGGGCGATTGGCAGTAAGTAGTTCGCGGTTCTCATGGTCGGCCTCACCAAAAAGTTACGATTTGTTCTGTGTTGTCACTATCGAGACTCACCCATTTCTGTAAAACGCTGGCACCACGTTCCATGGGAGTCGCGTTGCAGAGGTTCAGTACCGCCGACTCGTATTCGTCGTTGGAAGCCTCGACTGCAACCTCTACGTCTGCTCCGGCAACGGCTCGCAACTCTTGCAGGCGTGCAATGACCTCACTGATTTTCATCCTTCCACCTCCTAGACATTGCGGGCAACGTCAACAACTTGGTCGGCAAACGACACGACCCCCGCCGGGTTCAACGTGGCGGGGGTCGTGGTCGCACGGCCGTTTACTGTGCATTGCTGCATAGTTTTCCAAGCCCCCGAAGGGGAACATGCCGCTGGCGGCGAAACTGGAAGTTGCATAGTACCGTCCTTTTCAATTCACCACAAGGGGTAAGGCGGGGGATGGCCGTCATCGACTAAACGGGAAGCAGGAAAACACCCTTCCCGGATTTGCACCGGTCGAAACTCAACGGGAAGCTTATACACCACCCGCATTTCCTCGGGGCGCGGACGAACCGCCAACCCGTGTACCATCCCCCCGCCTCGTTCCTTCGCATGGATCAACACTCCCTCACCTGTAATCCCTTGGCTGGCGGGTAAGCGTCAAACGTACGCCGTCGTATGTGGCATCGGACCACGCAAAACTATCATCCAAGTCATCCCAGTCGTCTTCTGGGTAGTCGAGTTCGCAGTCCCGTAGCGGTGGCTGGAAGAACTCTCGGATTGGATCATCGGCTACCCTTCTTCGACCAGCCATGTATCGACTCTGATTTCTTTCCCGACGTATCTTTCGCAATGAAACCATTTCAGTGAACCCGGCAGTTGTCGATGCTGCATCTCAGGATTTAAGATCCTGCATTCTACCTTTGAACTACGGGCTCCAGGTGGCCGCCGTAGCGAGCGAATGACCTAGCTGGTTGCAGAGGCCAAATCAGCCAGCGCACGGAGTCGATCAGCGGCGTTTGCGGCCGCCTTACGCTTGCGATCGATTTTCCGCGAAGGTTTCGCACCCATTCCGAAAAACCGCAGGAGAATCGGCATGAGTTCCTTGATGAAGTCCAGGATGGCTCGCAAAAAACTCCCATCCCACTCACGATTTCCGTCGAAGATGGCCATCTCGGCCTCGTATGACGCCTTCGCCATTGCAAAGGCCTTGGGTTGCTCGTCAACCAACCACGATGCTACCTCGGTCGTCATCTCTTCGCGATTCTTTCGACGCGTAAGTCTCCGGAACGCCTTACGCCCCTTCTCAGCCTTGATGCCCTTGATGATGCGCCGCAGGTTCTTCCGGGTTGCCCCAACGGCCGCCCGCTCCTCAGCGGTCACCTCTGACGTGCGCCGTATCCCCATCGGTTCGATGATCGTACTCTCTTCACTCACGATTCGGTCTCCTTGGTTTGGCGGCTGTGCCGCGGTTTACTTGATGTTCAGCATCCGGTCGAGTGCTACTGAGGCTGCTTTGTGGACTAGCATGCCGGTAAGCTTGTCCTGCGCTTCCTCGGCCGCCGGCCAGGGGAGCAGATCGCGCGGCTCGATTTCCTCGCGATAGAAATCGTCCACCAACTGGAGTGCCAAGTCCTTCTTCTCCGCAGGCGATGTCTCGTCGAGATATCGAACCAACTCAAACACGCCCACCGTGACGGTTTCCGTGACCCTCACGATCTCAGACAGAGACAGCTTGCCCGAGAGCATGATCTTTGCCATCGCCCAGAGAATCTTGGCATCTTTTTTCAAATTCGCGTATTTCATTTCACCTCGTTCTCCTTTTCGTGACTTGCGACAAAACAACACGTCTGCCCCATTCTACACGATTCCGCGTCGGACGGCAATACCGTTTACTAGCCCCCCGATGGCGGCAAGGATCGCGGCACAAAACAAATCCATTTTTCCGCAGGGTCGTAATCCCCTACGTTGAACCAGTCGTCGTCATCTCTGGACACTGGGCCCGCTTCGCAGCTACCCTGATACCACATCAGTCCAACCAGGCGAGCGAGGTCTGCCGGCTCAACCGGATAGTCGGTAGCAAACGCGACGATAAATTCCTTCCTGACCTCAATGGTGTATCCATCGGTTTCCAGTTGGTATTTCTCCAGAATTGTCAGACCCTCGATAATCGCTGTCGTTCGCATCTCACCTCCTATCCCCGGCCGAGCCGGGTGTTGCGTTGCTGTCGACGCTCGGCGCCAGCACGGATCGTTCGTCCGAAGCGAAGTCAGCCAGGGCCGCCAGCGTGAGCCAGCGTCCGTATGGCCCCCAGTCCGATCCCGCGTCGCCGTACACATAGATGCATCCCTCGGTTTCGAATCGCACCGGTTGATACCCCGGGGTATCCTGACCCTGCCAACTCGCTATGACCAGCCTGGAGTCCATGCTGACGCAATTCAACACCTCCGGTATCTCGCCTGGATAGTCTACCTCGCGAAGAATAGCACCGATCGTCTCGCCGGCGGCGAGTAGCTCGTTCGCACGCACTACTGCTTCCAATTGCCTTTGGTGGTACTGGGCATCGTTCTGGCGTTCATGCAGCTTGTCGTCCGTGGTTTTCCAACATGTCAGTTCTACGATTCCGCTCATCACTCGTTCCTTTCGGTCAGGGTTCATCAAAACGCGACCGGGTTGATATGGCTGTCCGGCCCCATCCTCCACCCCGCGCGCTTGCTGGTGGCGCGTCGTGGTCGCCTCTCACCCAGTGGCCCCGGCCGGAATCGAACCGGCTGCGCGGTCTGCCATGCGCCGATTTCTCACGCATCCGCATCTTGGCTTCGTCAAGCGGATACCATCCGCCACGGGACCCAAACAGAGAGAGCAGGGGACACGACGAGCGCCTCACCCGCCCGCGCGTGCCTTAACCGTAGCCGCTCGCTTTCTGCGCGGGGCGTCATCCACGTCTATCTGCTTGCGTTTTATTGATAGTTGCAACCGCTCGATCTCGTCTTGTTGTTTCAGTAGGACCTCAGCGACTATCCCCGAAATGTCTACGTCTGGGTTCACAAATCCTGCCGACGCATAGCCGCTCCAGCCGTGTAGTGTAGACCCGACGATCTTCCCGATGCGCCTCCACCAGCTCCGTTCCGTTATTGCTTCAGAAAGTTCTGTCATCTTATTCACCTCCCGCCGCTTCTGCGGCTGCTCGTATTTACGTTACCGTGATCCGCGGGCGATCGCCGCTTGGATCGCCAATAGCACCGTCCAGCCGTGCCCCGCGTAATGCAGGGGATGCCTATCCTCTCGCCTGACTTCCTGACACTTGACGTAGATGCATTCGCCCCCGTTTTCCGTAATGGCAACGTTGGTGATGTCCTGCTCTGTAAACCCGTCGTCGTGTAGCTTGTCTAGCAATCGTTGTGCCGTTGGACAGATCGTTATTTTGACTGTCATGTTCCACCTTCCGCCGCGCCTGCGGCTAAGTCATCTTTGAGTGCGTCTACCCATTCTTCAGCGTAGTCACGTACATTCTCCATTGCTTCGAGCGATTGTTCCGTGGACAATCGACTGCTGAGGCAATGATCCGTGATGTACTCAAGTGACGAATCCCACGGATTACTCATCGTCTCGCTCCCTCTGCATGGTGACGTATTGGCCAATCTCCTCGATTGCGTAATCCCACTCTGGCGTGTTGTAGACAGCATCCGCTAGTTGGCACATAAGCTCAAACTCATCTGACACGACACCGCGAAGCATAACGAGTTGTTTCGCCGCGCGGCGGAACACAAGGGCTGCTATCCCCAGCCCTACCCCATCGGAGTAGACGGCATGTTCTTCTAGCATGACGAGCAGTTTGTCTTGCGGCACGTCGAGTTCTTCGGTCGGTTTGTCTTGGTCTTTCATGTTCGATACCTTTCCTTCTCGTCAGACGTCAGTTTGTCAAATTCTTCCCATGCGCCCCAGAAACCAACAGGGATTCTCTCGCGGGGCTCATGGTCCCGTCGTAGTGAGATCGGGCCATGATAACGATGCATCTCGAACAGGAATCCTGCGTAGTCGTATACGGGATGGAATCCGCAGATCACCCCAACCGGCTTCCCGTCAACGCAAATTACTTCGCATGGCATGGTTTCACTCCGTTAAGCCGTGGCCGGCGTTTCGGTTTCAAAACATTACCTCCTGCCGTAGGCGGTTCGCGGCGATCTCGCAATACTTCTCTTCGATCTCGACCATAATGCACTTGCGGCCGAGGTCTTTCGCCGCCCAGCGGAACACTACACCCAGGCCATACGGGGTCAGTCAATAGAGTATCCACCTCTTCCAACCCCGGCAGCACGTCGCGGCAGTCGGCGTGGTACAGCGTGATCCCGTCCTTGCAGCCGCACTTGCCGTCTTGGTACGGCGAGCCGCATCGGTAGCAGTTCGGTAGGCTCACTTCATTCTCCTTGGTTAAGCCGGATCGGACAGGTGCCGAAACGAGCGGTGGGCCGTGACAGGACCCGAACCGCCGGACCCCGACGCGTCGCAGTCATCGTCCTCATCGTGCCCACCGTCGTCAGGGTGCCATAGTTCCTTGCCGTTGGCTATCCGGGAGGCCAGCTCTTCGAGCTTCTCACGCGTGCCTTGCCTGGCGTCTGTGGGCGTGGCGTCTGAGATCTCGAAAGCAGTGTCGCCACCTTCGTAATCCAGGTGCTGGTCAGCCGCTTCAAGTATGTTGGTGACGCTACTATCCGCTCTGCCGGCCACGACGGCGAATCGCTTGGCACGGGCTTTCTTGCATGCCGCGGATTGTGCCTTTTTGTCGTACTCCAGACCAGTACCTTTTTGTTGTCCTGTTTGCTTCATGGTGCGTTCTTTCTTCCCAGTCGTTTGTCTCGTACCGTGCGGTCCCACATGCGACGGGCAAGATGCCCCGTGCTGACTTCTGCTAGCGGCGTACCCGGCTCGATTTCTGTTGTAACGCGGGCGAAGTCGCTGACAACCAGCAGCCCGACTCCCGCGCGCCGAAATCTCTCGCGCGATTGGAAATTCATTTTCGCCACCCGCCCCCACGGCATGGCTGCAAAAGACGTAGGCACAACCTGCCGGTTTTCCCAAGCCTGATTGATTACTCCGGCTATGTCGCTGAGCTTCAGTTCGACGGCAACCGCGTCCATCAGCGGCGGTACCGCGCGGCCCACACGCTCGGCAAACACCACACCAACCATGTCGCAATACCCTCGCATCTGGAATTCGTAGATCACCGTGTATCCCTGATCTGTCAGCCAAGCGTGGACCGCCGACCGCATGTCCCTTTCTTTCATGGCGTTTCCTCTTTCGTGTAAAGCATCCGACACGGGCCTGGCTTATTGTGACGATCCATGGGGATTAGGATATTGAGTATCGCACGACCTGGCGTGTCTTTCTTGCTATCGTAGTCGTAAAGGATATGCACGGCCATGACGTGGCATTCCAGATCGTCCCGCTCGTAATGCACGCAATGCACGCAGTACCGCTCCCGATAAACCCGCCAGCCATCAGCTCCGTTTGCAAATGTCGCCATCATCTCACCTCCGTTGGTTCTGCTGCTGACACCACGCTAGCCATGGCCCACCACGCGCCGCCTGCCTGGGCCTCGAAACAATCGAAGCATCCCTCGACGACCTTGCCGCCGGGAAGCGTTACGGGCCACGGGTCGGTGGTCGTCGATTTACAGACAGGGCATTTCATCGTTCGTCTCCGTTGGTTCGTTGCGTCAAAAGCCATCGCGGCGGGCCGGATTGGATACCGGCCGTTTTCCCTTTCTGGCCTCCCGATGCGTCCACCGGGATGGGGCTCACAAGGGCGAGCCGACTAATCGGTTTCGTAAACACGGCTTAGTCTGCCGTAGCGTGACGCGTCACGCCGCCGCCGCGATGGTTAGTCCTCATTCCGCATCCGTGATAGAACTAGCATTGTGATTCCTTTCGTCAGTTGTCGAGTGCCGAGTCGATTGCCCCAGGGACCATCTCTTTGATCGCCATTTTTACATCTCCAACCGCCTGCTCCGGTGAGTATCCAATGCCGGTCAGCATCGGAGGTGCGCCGCCGAGCTCAACCGGAACTGCATCGTGCATTGTGTCGCGAGCGATGGCCGTGTAGATTTGCAATGCAGGATCACTGGGACGCGCCAGCCCGGGCTTGACCTCGATTGCATACCCGCCATACACGTCCACACGACTGCTGTAGTCTGGCTCATCCCCTCCGTAGAATCCGAACGCCCGCTTGATCACTTTCCAGAGCCACATGGTTAGTCTCCTTGAATAGAGGTCATTTCACAATTCTCAATTCCCAATCGCCACAGTATCGCGCCCGGAACATTTTGGCCTTCAACACAAACATTGGCGTTTCTACGCCCTTGACGTCCTCGACAATCTTCTTGTCATCTTCAAGGTAGGAGAAATCAGCCACATATTCTATCTTCCGGGTCCTCTCACCGTCGACTACCGCCGCGTCCCGTATAGTAAACCTCGGCTGCAAACGCAACTCAGTGATATTGCCTGCCTCCTTCAGTAGCTTCAGCTCGCCGTATCGGCGCGCTTCCGCACCCGAGGCAAACCAGATACCGTCAACCTGCGTTCGCACGGCATTGTACTTGTGCTTGCGATGTGACTTGTTGTCGATGTCCGGTAGCTTCGCTGTCACACCCGTGATCAGGTTGTCGTATCGTCCGCTCATTTCGCACCTCCGTTTCTGTCTCGTTTCTGTCTCGTTTCTGTCTCGGTTCTGTCTCGGTTCTGCAACATCCGGCAAAGTCTCTGTAGTTGCGCCTCCCCTGCCGCCTCCCGTGCCGCCGCCCCTGCCGCCGCCCCTGCCGCCGCCCATGCCGCCGCCCGTGCCGCCGCCAAATCGTCGGCCGTTGCTGAGCCGTGTGCGTAACGCCGAGACACGCGAACTGCAATCCAACTTCGCTCGTCAGGTTCGTTGCCACGCCGGCGCTCTGCTCGCAACTCACGCTCCGCGGCCCAGCAAGCGAACAAGCGCAGCTCTGTATCTGTAAACACACCCACCGTCAACAATACCCAGATACGGTCATCAACAGGAATCCGCTTGCATTTGGCAAATTCCAACGGCGTAACAGATCGCTTCCCGTACTGCCGAAACATCGCATAGACGCGATCGCGCGGCCAGTCACCACATAGCCTACACCCTACCAAGCGACGTGGCGTTATGGTTGTAATTCGTCTCATCTCGCACTCCGTTTCGTTAAAGCACCAGGCCAGCAGAATCCGGTAACTCCGCAAACGTGCCGTTGAGATCGTCCGTCATCCAGTAGTGCAATCGTTCATCAGCGGGAAACACCCACTCAGGAACACCCTCGGGATACATGTGCCGAACGTCACCGGCCGTGAAACCAATTACGCCGGCAGACGGTGAAGACGCACAGTCAAGACCCGCACGGAGGCAGCATCTTATCGGGCCCCCCCACTGATCATCCCAGGTGTCGTGGTACAGATCTGCGATCTCATCGCATCGGCAGTCCGCGTGAACCCCGTAGCTACGGCACGCCAAACACGATGGTGCGTAGCCACGCAACGGCTGCAAGAAGTAATCGACCGCGTCGCCGATGCAGATTGGATTCTCCCACGATCGTCCGTTTCTTCTCAAAGCACGTCGCGGATGCCATTCCGGGTAGGGATCCGAGTTGTCCCAACTGACTATGCAACAGACATCATCCATCTCGAATTCGTCGAAAAACTCTTTGACAACCCCTACGATCCACGTCGCATTAGGGCGGCGTGCATTACGAAAGCACGCCCTCGCCATCCGTAGTGAAAAATCACGCCAGCGATTGAACTGTTCACTCGTCATATCGCACCTCCGTTTTCGTTAGCTGAAGTTCGCGAACTCGGCGTGCGGTTTCGGCTTCAGTAGGGCCTCGGTGAATTCACGCAGCCTGTCTAGCTCTTCCGCTGCACTGGCACGCCTGTCTGGTATCATGTGTATTCGCTCGTTGTACCTCATCACGTGAGACTGCTCGTATGCATCGCCGGCCTGGCACGTACACACTACTGTCATCGTTACGAGCATCGCACTAGGACGTGGCGCCTTCCCAAGGCGACTAAGAAGTCCTCCGCGCCCGACGGACGCGAACATTGATTCTTCGTGCCAGACAGACAACAGCCCATCGTCTCGACAAATAGGACATCGATACGTTTCCTCGCCGTCGTGCCAGCGTCGGATCGGCTCGCTGTGCCCTACCCGGTTGTTCCGCAACTGCCGAGCGTAGCCGATGATCGCCGCTGGGTGGTCGGAACATTGAAACGGTTTCTTTATGTCGCCGCGGAGCATGGCCTGGGTGGCCGCCTCGGCGTCTTCCAGGGAGATATCTTCCATGGCCCGCTGCCACGCCAGTACGGTGCCTTGCTGGTCTTCTCGGGGCACCTTGCCGAGCCAGGTGTTCATTTCCGGGAACACCGCTCGATGCGAACTCCACCACGATTTGAACTCATTCGGTTTCAAAACAGCACCTCCTGGCGTAGGCGGTTCGCGGCGATCTCGCAATACTTCTCTTCGAGTTCGATGCCGATGGCTTTGACGCCCAGATTCTTGGCGGCCACCAGTGTCGTACATGATCCTCCGAACGGATCGAGGATCAGCGTGTCGGACGGCATCGTCACGAGCTTGACAAGGTACTCTATGAGCGCCAGGGGTTTAACCGTCGGATGCGTGTTGCGGAACTCAGGCACCGACTCACCGAACAGCGGTAGCTCCTCGGCTGGTAGGTTTCCTCTGTCGGTGCCAGAGGCCTTCGCCGTGTAGAAGAACCGGGCGGCAGAACCTTCGTCACGGTAGTCGCAGGTTGGCGTATCATCGCCCTGTCCGTAGCTGCTGGCTGTGTGATTCTTCCCTCGCTTGGGGTTGTTTGGGTTTCCGCTGGCGCGAGCGCTGTTACTCACCGGAAACAGCCTCACCACCTCATCGCTGCCGTCGTGGATTATGTTCGCAGGCCAGCGGCCGAGAGGATTACTCTCCGTTGGGTTGGGGCGAACCTCGGCACTCCGTTTGTCGCTGGAATAGTGGTGCGACTTACCACCTGGGCCATTCGGGTAAGAGTATGTGTCTTCCGTCCCCACCCGGCACGCATCAATCGCGAGCCCAGCAACCCCGTGCTCCAAAGCGTTCTGGGCGAACGTCCCGTCAAGTGGTTTCATTGCCAGGCAGATAGGCTCGACGTTAGGAGCCAGTCCTAGATCGCCCTGGGGTGAGGTGTGCCCCTTTAATATAGCATCTTCGACAACAGAAAGCTCTCGGGTGGCGTTGATGCTCTTTGTGACGGCGTTCAAATACCTTGCCGCAGGTAAGGCACTTAGCCTTGAGCCAGGTGCTTGTAACTCTGCCTGGATGATGGTGTGCGGCGTGAGAGCCGACAGACAAGACCTCAAGGTTTTCCAGTCGATTGTCGGCTCTGTCTTCGTTGACGTGGTGGACGTGTTCGCTTGTTTGCAAGGCACGTCCAAGATGCTTCGCCATGACGACACGATGCTCAAGATCGTATTCATCACCGACGCGAATTGCGATATACCCATCGGACCGAACAAAGCGTCCCGTGTACTGGTGCTTTCTTCGGCAGTCCATTGAGCAGTAACGCACGCCGCGTTGTACTCTGCTTGGCTTAACTTGAAATACTCTTTCGCAACAGTCACAGGTAATATCGACCATAGTTTAGCCTCCAGGGTTAATAGGTTCCCGACTATTATACCCCGTACCCCATCAGTAGTCAACGGCTTTTGGGCACATATGATAATTTCATGGGCAGGCTTCAACGCTGTCCCGTATCCGTCCCAAGTCTTGGCGGCTTCGGTGGCGGGGGCGGTAATTGAAGCTATTGATCCCTCTGAATGACCCGAAAATTTCCCACTCTTATTTTTTCCAATACCATAAGTTGGTCTGCTTGAAAGCACCTCCCGCTTCTCCCCTGCCGCTTTGTCGATAGCCTTGCTGATGTTGTGAGACTTGGGGAATCCGCTTCCGTAGATCCACTGGAGACAATCACGGATCTCCCAGCCTGCATCCTCGATAGCACACACCAGACGGTGGTACGTCCGCGTGCCGCCGAACGCCAGCATCACCGCCCCCGGCTTACAGGCGGCGAGTATCAACTGCCAAAACGCCACACCCGGTACGCCTGCATCCCAGTCCTTGCCCATGAACCCGAGCCCGTATGGTGGATCTGTCACGACTGACGTGATGCCATCGAGTCCGGGCAGTACGTCGCGGCAATCGCCATGGTACAGGCTGATCCCGTCGCGGCACTCACACGGCTGGCACCCGCAGCGGTAGCAGTTCGGTAGGTCAGTCATCAATCATTCCTCCGATGTCGATGTTCTCGGCCGGCTGCACGCCGGACCGGCCGCCGTCCTGCCACGTCGCCGGGTCGTCGTCGTACCGGCCCTGGTTCAGCCAGGTGGCGGGATGGGGGCAGTATTCGCCCAGGCCCTTTGGCGACACGGCAAACGACGCCGCGGCCGCCAGGAGCCGCGTGTGGGATTCCGCGGGCGTGCAAGCAGTTTCTTGGCGGATCCTCTTCGTCGCTCGCTGCCAGGCCGTGAACGCAACTCGCTTACCCACCTTCTTGGGGTACGCTTCCCACCACGTCAGAAACGCATCAACGTACGTTGATGCTGATGTTGATGTCCCCCGTGGGGGAATATAGGGGGTTTCTTCTTTACTTTTACCTTTTACCTTTCCCCTTTTTGAAGCGTCTACATTTCGCGCGACAAAAGACGTTTTTTTGCGCGTCTCCGTAAGCGCCTCGGTAGGCGCCTCGGTAGGCGCCTCTCGCCTTCCCTCTCTCCACCGTCGTTGCCGTTGAGCCTTCTGTTTACGGGCTTTTGAGCATTTTGCCAGCCATGAGCCAAAACGAGGTACGATCAACGATTTCTTGCCATCGACATCACCGGTGCGCAACCAGCCGACGTATACGAGTGCATCAAACATCTCAGTAGACGTTGCGCCAACGTCTATTACACCGTCTCTGTAGGCGCCTACAATGGCGCCTGACTTGTCACTTAGTTCTACTACCTGTTGGCTGGTAAACCACGACCAGAAGTGGCATAGACGACCAACAATCTCGAATGGCGAAACGCCTATCAGTCCAGACATGACGAGAACCTTCTGTTGAGTGGTTAAGTCCGTCTCGATCGGTATCCAGTCGCCTGCCATGGCATACCTTTAGATAAAACCCACGCACCCAGACGGGTTAGCTGCTAGACACACCACAAGAGTGTCCGGGCGCGTGGGGGGATCGGTCGTGAGAGTGTATCTAGCATCTCGTCAATCTACGGTTTCGGCGGGGCGTGTCAACCCCGTTCGTGTTTGTCGCAATCGATTGCGCACTTCTTTCCCTCGGGAATCTCCGCGTTCACGGCACATTCAAAATATGGGTCCTCGTAATCGTCCCCTGGGTTACGGCTGTTGTGACTGCACGTCAGGCACGTCTTGTGCTCGGGGTCCTTCAGGCAGAACTTCTCATGTCTGACCATGCTCGCGAGCACCGTCGTTGCGCGTCGTCTGCATCGGTACTGACAGCGATATGCTTTGACTTCAACTGGCATGGTGTTCTCCTGCATCTTGGGGGCGTGTCAAGGGGAGTCTACGGGTACTGCGCACCCCGGCACCGAAATTCATAGTCTGTCAGTATTTCACTCATCGCGTCTCTCCTTTCAGGGGTTAAAACAAACCGGCGGGCGGGAGAAACTATTTAGCGTCCGGCGGTCTGTCGGATGGCTTCGTATCCGCAAGCAGCTTCGACGCTGTCTCGCCGGCGGCAATCAAACGCTCACCAAATACACTACCACGCAAATGGAACCCAACCTGATCCAAGATGCCCACGGCATTGCGCAACGTTTTGCGCTCTGGCTGATTCAGGTCAACGGATGTGACCGCACCGGCGTCGTCTGTGTTGACTTTCACGTCGCACCTCCTTCCAGTTTCTTCGATTTCGTTGTGATGAGTTTGCAGAGGCCCTTGAGTTGCTTGGTGTTCAGCACCTTGTCCGCGTCGAGGTCGTCGCTGATCCCTTGGAGTCGCCGTACCGTGTCCGCCTGTTCGATGGCCTGCTCGTATTCGCCGATACGCCGGTCTTGCATTTCTGCTGCCTCTGGGTCGACCTTCTCTTCCTCGGCCGGAGGGGGAGACTCTTCCTTCGGAGGGGCGTTACGTGCAGCCTTCTCGGCAGCCTTCGCCTCCATGTCGGACGTAAGGGCGAGGGCGGCTGGCACATCGATCGTTAGGTCGTCGAGTTCCTCTCTCGTATTCATGCCCATCAGTACGGACGGGTATCGCGTTCGCACAAGGAACGACACGGCCCGGTAGTGGAACATCAGTTCGGGGAGCGTGTTCCATTTCGATTTTATGATGTTGCCACTCCGGTCTTTACTGTCCTCATTCCATCGCTCGGCTTTAACCATTCGCCAGTCTACCTTGGGGCCGCGGATGCGCTTGTTCAACGCCTGGTCATGCACGACGGCTCGACACCCGTAATCGTCGTCTGCGCCGTCAAACTCATAATCGATCGGGCCGACAATCTTACCGGATCCTTCTAGGAGGGCAGCAACGAACTTACCCTCAAATCCCGGCTTTCCGTGGACGATGTACGTGCCCTGCAATGTAGGCAACAGCGGCGTGCCCAGCCGTAGGGCGAGGTCGGCCATGATGAAACAGTCTTGGGGTTTGTTCTGAAAATGCTTTGGAACAAGTAGGCTCTTGGACATTGCCACGGCCTGGTTCCAAAGCTCTCGCCGGGGATCAACTACGGCCACCTCGGCCGGCGGCAAGGTGTTCTCGGCTCCATGCACTACAGCAGTTTCGTTACTGTCGGTACTCATACATTTCTCCTAATGCTGTGCCCATCGGGGCAGTTCCAACTCTTCGATAATGTTACTATCGGGTAGCTCCCACGTATCGGTGGCGAACGATTCGGCCAACCGATCCAGCATCGCGTTTAGCTCAAGACCGGCCTGCATATCCATCGCAGGCGACGGACGGAACACACGGACGTCATGCGGCGGCGTCTTGCTAACCACGATCCATAGCGATTGGATCTCTGCGCCCTCTGGCATCGTAGTGGCGATACCGTTACGGTAGAGCCTCGATTGCACGTGGTAGCGGTAGTTGGCAACCGAAGACGGGAACTTCGCAAGCTCGGCCGTGGTCTTCAGGTCGGGTGCCAGCACCACCCCTTTGTCGCGTACCAGGAAGTCAGTCTTGCACTTCAGCTTGATCCCGGTGTTCGGGTCGGTCCAGCGAATCGACTGCTCAATCGACTCGGCACGCTCCAAGATGGTCGAGGCCAGCGGGTGGGCTAGTACCGAGGCCGCCATGGCGCGAGCCTCATCGACCTGATGCGGAAGAACGGCGATCCTGTCCGGACAAGCTTCCATCGCCGCTGCGTCCCACGCCTTTCCTCGCCTCGCACTACATCCCTCGGCGACAACGTATTCCTCGTCGAACTTCTCTGGCTCCAAGACAAACACGTGAGTCAGGGAGCCCAACACCATGGCCGGCGTTGCTGGCCGATGTGGCAGCGTCTTGGCGACGTGTAAGCCGTGGTACAGTCGTGGTGATTCCGCGTAGTCACCCAACATCGTCGAGCCGTTGTGTGACGAGTCGGCGTGATAGTCCGCGTTGGTTTCCGGTTGGTCGCTCATCCATCCATCTCCCGTGAAAGGTCATCCCGACGCCGGTGGTCGGCGTATTCGTCTCGCTCGGCCTCAAGTTTCTCGTCATCGTCGTGGTCGACGGCCTCGGGGTCGTGGTAGGTCATCAACGAACGTCCCTGAATGTGTAGGGCGGCTCCCTGGAGAGGCACCATGCCTCCGTATCGGTTTGCGTGGCATGTTATTGCGAGTCCACTCGCAACATCGTATCGCCCGCTCGTAGCACCGAAGGCAGAGCCCCTCTTTCGTCACCCGGCCAATGGCATCGTGGAACTCGGTAGCTGGTTCGCACCGGCACTCATGGCATGTGGTCACGTATCGCCGTCCCCGTCCAGTTGGGCGACAACCCACTTGGCGATTGTGTGGTCCTCGTCAAACATCGTCGTCTCCTTGCTTTGATTCCTTCGCCGCCCGCGCCGCGGCCTCGGTACGCCAACATTCGCTGGCTGGGTAGTAGCCTAAGTCGGGAAAGCACACAAGCCACTCATCATCCCACGTGACATCGAAATGACTAATGCTCGGATTTTCTGGATGGTAGAGGTGGTTGTCATCGTCATCACGCACAGGTATAAAGTGCGTGCCATCGGCAAGAACCGGCAGCCTGTACAACACGGCTTGCTGGTCGGCTACCTTGGCCTTCTCGACGATGACCATGGTTTGCAACAGCCGGATTTGCGATGTCGCCTCCTCTACGTTGCCTGCCAGAAACGTCGTTATGAGATCCCCGGTAACGACTTGCGTCACCATGCGGTCGGGATCCAGTAGCGAGCCGACGGGCTGGCTCTCGCTAAGGAGTTCCAGTACACGATAGGTCCTGCTTGTCGCCCGCTCGGCCCACAGCATGACTCTCCAGGCATCGATAGTACGCGGGCGAGCGCTCTGGGCAAACGCGCGCTCCGTCTTGAGGTCGTCTCGCATCACTTTCAGAACGCCGATCGCTTCGGCTATGGCTACTTCTGTGATCACGGCGTGCTTCCTTCCTTCTCGTGGGCTCCCCGCTGCTCGGTGATCCAGGTGTCGAGCCGCCTGCAGAAGTCACGCAAGGACTCACCACCGCTAATAGGCGGAAAATCATCGGGTATCGCTTCGCTGCCTCCCAAGGCGATCTTCGCGAATGTCCGACGGCGCTCCAGTTCGACTAGGGCGTCCGATGTCAGCGGGCCGTCGGGTTCCTGCTTCAGTGCCCACGTGGCGATGCAGCGGTAGTTCTGGGCGTCTGAGCGCTGCGCTGTGTTCACAATGTGATGCCAGGGCTGGCGGGCGTTAGTGGCCGAGCAACTTGCCATCGCTTTCAACACCCGGATAGCCAGCGACTCATCGGCCACCTTAGGCTCGCACACGCTCTCCGCCTTCGCAAGCCGCTCCTGCAAAACGAGCACACGCTCGGTGATCATCGCAATCGTAAGCTCCTGCTCCGCCGCTTCGAGGTGTGGTGTCAGTCGCTTTTGGTATGTCTCGGCGTCTACGCCAAGCGAGACGAGCAGTTTCGTTAGTTCACGCATTTCACTCTCCTTGGGTTTCAAAAAGCGCCGACGGAAGAACCTGCCTAGGTCCCGAGGGACGGCCGGTTCCCCCGCCGGCAGTTATTTAGCCTCTGCGTTGAGTTGAATCACCATCTCGGGAGGCGTAGCGAGTTTTAGCGGCTTGTCACAGAGCATGTAGTCACCTTGCCACTCGACATAGGTGTCATCCGTCGTAAAGAAGAACACGGCATCCCCGTTGGTGCCATAGCTCCCGTCGAGGTCCGGGGATGCTATGACTACCGAATGGTCACCGCCGGCTGGGTGAGCAAAACTCTTGATCTGATCTGGAGTAGTCAGTAGTGAATTGACCGACGACACCTTGCCCTTCATTGTATAAAACGCCATCACCTTGCCAAAATTCACCAAGTAGATGTAGCTCACCTTGCTCGGATCGTTGAACCGCTCCAGTCGCTTCACAAGATTCATTCGTTCCAGGGACGTGTCAAGCCTGGGCGGCGGAACTGACTTCAGGTGGATCGTCTGCTGGGCCTCGGTGGTGGCTTGCTCTTGGCGTTGCGTGTTGGTGGCGGGTGCGTTCGCGCCGCATCCGACAAGGGCCGACGCAATCAGCGCCGCGCAAATGCCAACGATAGCTATCGCCACTAGAACTTCTACAATAGTAAATGCAGATCGCTTCATCAGAATCTCCTATTCGAGGGAAATGGATTCTGGCAACTCCGCGTCACCAGCTTTGAAAATGGACCGATTCGCCATCCGAGACCGGGCGTTGTATTCCGCGGCCACGTCGGCTCGCTGTTGTTGCAATCCGAGGGCGACGGCCGACAGACGAGAGTGTTCTATCCGGTCTTCCCGATGCCACTCAGCACGCGGCCCGGCGCTTTCGGCGAACGCCGCAACGCTGGCATCGGCACCGCGTATTTTCGAGTCGATAGCTCCGACGTCTTCATGCCTTTGCTTGAACCACTCGTAGTTGTATATCACGTTGTCCGCATCAATGGTCTTGTTGATGATTCGACCTGCTTGGCGAAACGGGTTCATCACGAAACCGAGAACGCCAATCACAACCACGATAGCTAGGATCGGGAATAGCACTTTCCAGAACAGCGACATTGGGCCACGCTCGGCGGCTTGTTCGTAGGATTTCCAAGTCATAGTCGTTTCCTTGTTGTTATGTGAGAAAAAGCGCCGACGGAAGTAACGAGCCACCCAGTCACCTATTCGGCTCTCGCTCTCCCGCCGGCAAGGCCACCTTAACGTGTCAGGTCGTAGAGCTGTTGTAGTGAGGCCTGTAATAGGCTAAATCGAATCTCGACTACGCACAGCACCAGACCGACAAAACCGAACAACCATCTCATGGCACCGTCTCCTGGTAAGGGGAACGGACCACGCTAAGCTCCGGGCGCGGGGGCCCGGCGTAGGGTTACGTTTAGCGAACAGCATCAACACGCTTCCCAGGATCTCTTCGCGGACCACCGGACTGCGGCGGCCGCTGTATCGGCGTACTTTCGACAACCTCCAATTGAGGCTCGTCGAAGTGTATGACGTCAATTGGCTTGCCGTCCTTTAATGCGTCTGATTGAATTCCCAGTCGCACGCATCCGTGGAGCCACTCAGCTCGGTAGACAACGGTGCCCTGAAACTTCGTGATCTTGTCGCGGGCTACATCGCCCAGTGTTATTGGCATTGGTTCTCTCCGTGTGGTACCGATAATCCCGACGTGGGTCCGGCGTAGGGTTACGTGTGACTCTTTCTTCTTCTCGCGTTCAGCCATCGCGTGCTTGGCAATACGTATGTGGTACTCAGCAGCCGGTTCTGATCTGACACAATCTATCGTCGGCACACCGGGTTGTTTTAGCACACCTACGCTTGCGATCTCCTTCAGCGTTTTGACCTCCAGCGAGTCATCGCTTAGCGATGCTGTCGCTGCCTTGATCGCTTTCGCGATGGCGGCGACGGACGCCTGGTCCATGTCTTGTTGCAGTGCATCGCCGTCAACTGCGAGTGCTTCAAGAATAGCAGCAACGTCTGCTTCAAGAATAGCAGCAAGCACGTCTAATGGATGTGTTCCGCTCATCGCTTCTCCTTCTCTGGGTTAAAACCATCGTAGCGGCTCTGGCAGGAGTTGAACCTGCATTTCGCTTTTCACGAACTAGTAATCCGGAGTCGAACCGGAACCTCATGTTACATAAGGCGTATCCGTACCTCCTGGCGTGTACCTGAAGCGTTCGCTTCGTTTCGCCACAGAGCCGTTCATTCAAAACCATCGTAGCGGGCCGAGGTGCGCTGGGTATTGGGGGCAATTCCCTCAACAGCCGGTCCTCGACAGTCTCCCGTTTTCATTTTCTCGACCGCCTATCGGCGCGTCCATAGGAAGCCAGCGATTGCCACGCCGCCGCTACGATGTTGTAGGTTCTTCGTTCGTTTCCCCGCGCGGGCGCCCTTTCGCGATGGCTGCGCGAAGAATCGCTTCCGTTGCATCAGGCAGCCCTTGGTGGGGGGCCCACTCCGCGTCCTCTGATACCTTCAACGCCTCCTCGCATGCTGTCAACAGGTCGGCGTGGGCATTGACGCAGTGTTTCGCGTGCTGGTAGTTGCCCTCAGACATCACGCGACAATCGATTTGTGGAGGTTTGCCGTTAAGTAAGACCTTTACACCTCCAGCCAACCCCACAGCCATGACATAAGTCGTGTCGGTCCATGGCGCGGGCGTATGCTCAATCATATCCGTTCTCCGCTCTCCATGTTTCGCCCCAGCGTTCCGCGTTTGTCGATAGTATAGCAGCCGCCCGAGGAATCGAACCTCGCCAGTCGATTTTGGAGACCAACTCGCCTGCCTTGGAACATTGGCGACTATAAGTGCCGCCCGCCCAGTAACCTAGGGCGAGCGGCGATAAGCGACGGCAAAGTCACTAACACGTCGATTTTCTCGGCCTGACGTCTTCCGTTTAATCCGAGGTTTTAGTTTGAGGTCCGCGTGTGCTGCCGTTACACCACCCCTCGATACAGAACACAGAAGAAGTCGAGGGGGCAGGAATCGAACCTGCATCTCGCATGACGGGGCCTCGGAACTCGATTCAGGTCGCGACGCAATGGTGAATCTGGAGCGATAGTCTAAGTCTGAATAACCCGCCTCTGCCAATTGGGCTACCTCGCCATAAAGCTCGTCAAAGTGGCGAGGGCAGGAGTCGAACCCGCACTGAGGGCCGTAAGTAAGACTGAGTGTGACATTGACCTTGCGCTCCGTAATGGACCGATTTGTCAATCGGTGTTTCCGAACAGATAGTCGAGCAGCACATCGCCGATGTAGCGGCTGACGACTTCCGTTGTGTTCGCTCGTTCCCTGGCTAGCTTGACAGCCTCCTGAAGCGTGCATACGCGATAAAGCATTGCTGCCTTGACGCCCTCGGAGATAGCACCGCTGAGGTTGACGGTCTTCCAATAGCCGGCCACCACGTCCTCATTGTACATCTGAACTTGAGCAGGATGCTCCTTTGTAGCCTCCGTAAGCACGTGGTTTTTGGGAACCTTCTTGTTGCTCACCGTTTCGGTGGGTATTGTAGCCCAGCAGTTTGCTTCTTCGCTGCGCTCCCACTTGTGTGCCGGGTCGAGTGTCGGCAGGTTCGTGATGAACGTGTGAATGTCGACGAGTTCCTTTTCGAGGAATAATAGGTGACATACCGGCACATCTGCTATCAGGACCTCGCCTTCCAGTGTGATGTCTGCACTTGCCGTTTGATTTCCGGCGTCGACCGACAGCACCGCGTCCCACATCGGCGCCTTGCAGCAATGGGCTGCCCTCAATGTCTCATTGACATGGAGTTGAACACGCTTCGACTCTGGCGGTAGTTGTACGCCATCCTCGTCGCGGGGCCTGTAGGTACGAGTTATGCCCTTCAGTAATTCGGGCGTCTTCAGCCTGTGGTAGAGAGTCGTCAACTTACTGGCCGCTTGCGACTTTTTACCGCCGACAACAGCCAGCAGTTCGTGTAAGCGTGACATCACGCAGTTCCTTTCAGTTTGACATTACGGGTATCAGTTTGCTTCGCCGGCGTCTTTCCAGATCTCCCGGCGTGTCGCTTGTGTCGACCGTTTGGGGCCGCCGCGTGGGCCGGCCGCCGTAGGTCAGTAGTTGTAGATTCTACAACAATCAGGAATCCGCGTCAACCCCTTGCGAGGGCGTTTCTGGAATTTTCTTGAAACTTCCGCCAGACTGGGCGGCTATGGCCACGCCCACCCGCTTTAACTGGCGCAGGATGATCCTGCTCGGGCCTGGCGGATTGGTTCGATTGCGTACGCGCTCCCAGGATCGCACGGCATGAACGGACACGGCCATCGTGGCCGCAAGGTCTGGCTGCGTGTACCCGAGGGAGTGGCGGATACCCACGATTTCGGCTTTGGTGATCTCGTCGGTGTTCTTACTCATGTTGTAGATTCTACCATAGAGCTGGCCGCGACGCAAGGGGTATGGTAGAATACTAAATCTGCACATGTTAGCACAACGCTAGTATGAGATTGGTTCTTGACGGTGTGGCTGCCGGCTGTCTATTGTGGAAGTGGGGCTTGTGTCACTTGAACTTGGGAGGTGAGGCATGACACTGCTTTATCTGTTTGGTGTGGTTCTCGTCATCATCTGGTCGATACTCATGGTGCTGCTGCCCGTCTACGTCTACTGTGTGCATCGCCACACGCTGCGAAGTGCCAAAGCCAACGAGCAGATCGTCGCGTCATTGGCGATCGTCTCGAATCACCTGCGAATGCTCCGCGCTGAGATGGCCGACTCGGTCGAGCCCGTTCGGCAGGATCCCACTCCCGTGGCTCGGCCCGCACTAGCGCGGCCGCCTAAGCCGGCTGCCGCGTTGGCAGGGTCACGAACGGAGGCCGTGCCGTGGAAGCAATTCCCACCCGAGGCACCGCCACCTGGGCCCGGCGATCTACTGCGGTGACCGCAGTTGCCGGTATTCCTCCACATCGAGCATGGGCGGCATGGTGATCCCCTCACCCAGGAAGCCACGCAACACGTCGCGGGACATCAAGCCCAGGGCCTCCTTGCCCCGGGCGCGATGGCTGCGGATGTCAAGATCGACCTGCGCGATGGCGCCAATGCCGTGTTTCCTGTAGATGTCGACGAGCGTGGCGATCTCCACGCCGAAGTCGGTGGGGAAGTAGAGCGTCTCCAGTAGCGACCGCCGGCCAGCGTACTCCCCGCTCAGTGGATCGGCCAAACCAGCCAACTCCGGGTAGAAGTGACGCAGCAAGGGCCGTGCCAGACATTCGGTCACGGCTCCCAGGTCTCCCTGGCGGTAGCATGCCTTGCTGAACAGCAGCTCGGGATCGGCCAGCAAGGGCCCCAAGAGCCCGTACGCGAAGCGCGGGTGGATGTTCCGGATATCCGTGTCGACGTAGAGGATGATGTCGCCACGGAGCAGGTACAGGGCCTTCCACAGGTTGACGCCCTTGCCGTAGTGGTCGCCGTGTTCCTGGAGATGCTCACTCGCCACGTAGACCTTGGCCCCGGCCTCGGCCGCAAGCTCACGGGTGCGGTCGCTGCTGCCGGAATCGATCACCGCGATTTCGTCCAGCAGCGGGTCGGGGCCGGTCGCCAGTTCGCCCAGCACCGATACCACGCGGCCGATGGTCTCCTCTTCGTCCAACGCAGGCAAGCAGAGGGATATGGAAACCCCCTGCCTGTGCTTCTGTTGCACCAGGGCTGCGATGTCCGCGAACGTCCAGTGATGGCACGTGCGGTCGGCTATGTCGAGGCTTGCGTCCATTTCCTGCTCTCCGGCCCCACGATCGTCACGCCCTGGAGACTGGTTTGTACGACGTCGATTCCGGCTGTTTCGGTGACTGTGCCCGCCGGGTCGAAGTAAGAAGCTCCCTCGAACAGTTGGATGGCAGTCATGGTTCGGGGTCGGTTGTCTCGACGGAAGTCCATAACACCACTATTGGAAACGATGAGTGATGCGCACGTGCCCGTCGACTTATAGTAGCATGTACCGCCGTCGATTCTCAGTAGGATCGAGACTGCTCCGGAGCCACGGATCGTAACCACGCCGCCCCGCTGGTTGATGGTGGCAACATCGTTTAGTTCGAGGGTTCCTCCGTCAGCGTCCACGGTAGTAACCGTGACGTTCCCTTCCCCTAATACCACATTGGAGTCCGTGGCCCGGTTGTTGGAGTAGTTGACGTCCAGCGTCGATAGTACGGCAGACTCTCCAGCGAAAAAGGCGATCCCTACAGAACCTTTATTGACGACCATGGTGTTCGTGGCACCTGTGCCGTCGCCCTTGACGAGGAATGACGGGATGCCGGCCTCGGCTGGTGAACCGGTGCCCCATACCCGGATATTTGCGGTGTCGCTGCCGTTGTCGATCTTGATGCGGCCCGACCCGCTCCCTTCGCCAAGCCCGATGTCCGTCTCCGGTGAGCCGATCTTCCAGTAGAGTTCGCGGTATTCCTTGTACCCCGACGCGTTGTATTCCGGAAGCCCGATGGTCCCGGTGTAAGACTTGAAGATCTCCAGGCCGGTCAGGTCGATGGCCGATTGGTCGAGGCCATAGTACATCGGCTTGCTACTGTTTTCCAACACAACGCTATCGGTGTCGTCGACCGGGAGAGCGCCGGTCGACCAGTTGGCAACGTTGTCGGCGAAGGCAGACCCCGTGGCCGGCGTGGTGTTGCTCATCGTGAGCGTGGGGGGTGGTGCCCCGCTCACGTCGTTAATGGAACTGGTGATGGTGCCCGGCACCCCGGCCACGTCCGCCGTGAGCGTGACGTGCGTGGTGCCCGTATCCACTGCCGTGTACTCCGCGTGCTCCGGCACGGTCGAGGCGTTCCATGCTGCCACCAATCCTGTCACCACGTGCGCCACGGTCGAGGTCGTGGCCGTGAACGTCACGTCTTTTCCGTTGATCGTCAGGGTAAAGATATCGGTGGCCGCGATGGTGCCACCGGGTGTCGCGGTCCATACGTCGGATATGTTGGGCGCGTCGCCACGCCATTTGACTTTGGCCATCTATTCCGTTCCTTTGTAGGGGAATATCTCGTTCAGTTTCTTCTGTCTGTCTTTGCAGCCGCCGCACGGCTTGATACCCACGGCCCGGGTCGCCTTGGCGATTGTGTCGCCTAGCCCACGCGATCGGCAGTTGCGGCGCGGTGTGCGTTCGCCTGTCCACACGAATCCGCAAAGGCTGCATGTCCAAGTGTTCTCGTCGGTCTTCTCGAAGTGACAGTCCATTACACGGCCTGTACGCGGACAGTGGATTGGGTTGGATCGCATGGGTGGGGTGGGCAATTGTCGTTGCCGCCGATGTCGAAAGTAAAGCCGACCCCCCTGTATCCGCGCACTCGCCTGTGGAAGTTCAGCGTCTCATCAATTGTCTGGCAATCGACAGTACCTAACCCTGCCTGAAATGTTTTGGAATAAACCCATAGTTCAGTGGGGTAATCATCGCAGTCGGGAGGAAAAATAAAGGATCTAGCCTCTCGTTGAATTGTCAGCATGGCGTAAAGTATGACGTTATTGTTTGCAAAACTTTCTCGTTCCATCCATACTCGGAGATATCGTGTAAACCACCAATATCGAGAGGGGTCTGGTGATCCGAATTCACCTGGACCGCCGCAATAGAACTGCACAAAGTTTTCGTGGTCCCGTGCCAATGCGTCACCGCCGGGAAATGTGTATATCCAGGCGCAAGTTGAGGTTCCGCCTGTTATCAAGTCGGTAAGAAAGGTTTCGTTCTGCAACGTACCGCAACAAGGCACTCCACCGACACCATTGAAATCGACAGAAAATGTGTTCGGTGCCACGCTATCGAGGCACAAGTTGCACTGCTGATACGAGCACGGGCACGGGGCGTCTTCGCCGCCGGCAGCGTAGACCCGACACGTGCTACCGCTGGTGTCGCAGTTGCCAGAGTTCGTGACGTGAGGGATGTCCTCGGCCTCCAGGTCGCAGCACGTGGGCTTGTCCTCGCCGTAGTTCTTCTCCCACTTGTGATCGTCGAGTTCGACCGTCAACTTGTAGTTGTCGCCGACCTTGGCAATCGTCAGCTTCAGACTGCCGTAGCTACAGAACTCCAGGTTGCGGCATTCCCATATCGTCTCGTCGTTGACCTGCTGCCGTACAAAGAACTCTTGTTCGCTGCCAGGTAGTGCGACGTAGTTAAACTTCTCGCAGTCGCTGCCGCCACACCCGTTGTCGGCAAACCCGGTAAAAAGGATCGTGAAACAGCACGGCGCGTACCCGTTCGTGCAGTTCTCGTTGTCGCAACCACACGGGGTGGAACAGCATGGGTGCCATTTACTCACGGTCAGCAATCCATCTGGAGGATTTCGAAAGCATCTAGGCGGTCGTTCATCCGCACGCAATAGCCACGCGAACCGTCGGCCTCCTGGCCGACAGTCGTGTTGCGACCGTCGCCGAAGAACGTATTGATGCCGTCGGCCACCTGAAACTCTTTCGACTCTGTCAAGTCCGCCGTGTAGCCGTCGGCCGTGGTATACTTCAGTGGGTGCGCCGTGGCTTTGCCGCCCTTGCTCAGGTCGTCCTTCAACTCAAACCGCCGGATGCGAGAACTGCCTCCTCCGCCCTTCTTACCCTTCGGCGTGATCTTGTTGCGCTTCAACCGCTCGACGAACGGCAGGATGTTTGCCAGCCTGCGAACGAACTCGCCTGTCAGTGCGTGTGGTATGACGGCCATGCTTTACCTACAGGTTCAATATCAGGCGGTGATTCTTTCTCTCGTAGACGTCGAAGGCAAGGTACATGGGATCTTCGCCGTCCGGCAACTTTCCGCCCAGGCCATTTAGCAACCCCTCTTCGCTCGGGTTCTCGTCCGAGAAGTATGTCTTCTTGTCCTCGTCGCTGGTGTCGTCGCCCTGGTAATAGTACGCCCCCTTGTCGAGTACTTTTCGTATCCACGTCTGGCGGTCGATATGGAACTCATAGTTAACGTCCCAGAAATGGTCGCCGCCCTGCCAGCCGTCGCTGCCACTGATACTGTAAAGCAGCAGCGTGAGGGGAGGGAACGTAGACCCGCCGATTTGCATGGTGAATTTGTTGATGGTTTTTTGATAGACGACCGCTTTCTCGATCGGAAAGACGAGCTCGACTCGCTGAATGGTGAGTATCAACCGGCTGTCGTCGACCGCTGCCGACTGCTCATCAAGCGGCTGGTTCGCAGAGTTCAGGAACGGGTTGCCTTCGTCATGGACGGCGGTGTTGAAATCCTTACTCAACACTTTTTCGTATGGTGTCGATCCGATACTGAACCGGGGTGGCCATGCCGTCTGCTCTGACGTCGAGTCTCGTTCCGGGTCGTCGCTCTCGGTATCGTAGTTACATGTGACCAGCCACACGTTGCCGTCAAGCTCGTCGTAGTCTTGCTTGATACACACGGCACCCGGGTCGCTGGGGTAGCCGGCGAACTTTCGCGGCACACGCCCATCGGCAGAGATGGTGGCGGGGCTGATGCCAACACCGTCAGTGATGACAACCCACACCTCCTTGTACGTGCGTCGCCCTTCCAGTTCCCCGGTCGCACCGATGCTGGCGTATTTGCGTTTGACGCTTTTGATAGCCATGCTAAGTCCTCGGTGCGTTGACTACGACAAGTTTTTCGTCATCCTCTTTGATGACGGCCGCTAGGATAGCGTCAAGCAGTAGTGACTGTACTTTCGCCTCGGAAAGTTCCGGGCTGTCGCCCCCACCGGGCTTGAAGATGGACCGGAACGCCTCGGACGAGCCTTTCAGCGCGGTGCCTGCAAATCCATCTCTGACGCCGCCACCCAAGCCCGCATGTGCTGCACGGGCACCACGGGCAAACGTCTCTGGACCAATTGCACCGACCGCCAATAGACTCTCTAGGTCAGCTATCCGCTCGGTGAATTGTTCCATCGGAGTCAGGAACTCACGACGTACGGCTTCGCCCGCGGACTTCAGCTGATCCTTGAGTGCCTCGGCGGCTTTCTTCTGCGCCTCGGCAGTCTTCTTTATGGCCTCCGTCCGCTCTTGCTGTGCTTTTACCAAAGCCTTCGCGGCGTCAAGTTCCTCTTGTGCGAATCGTATCTCCGCCACCCTGTCGGCACTTGCACCCAAGTCCTCAAACTTAGCAGCAAGTAAGTCAGCCGCCGTCCAGTTATTTACAAGTGCTTCGGTTTCACGTTCGATCGCCACGACGTCCTGCTCTATCGAGTCGGACAATTTGGCTTGCGCAGCTATTGCATCTTCCCCAACTGCGCCAAAGTCTTGTTGCCGCTTGTCGAGTGTAGATTGCCTGGCAGCGATGTCCGATAGTTCCTGAGATGTTCGACGCGAAAGAATCGCCGCGGCCTCATCTGATGGAACTTGTGCCGCTTCTACCAGCAACCCAATGAAGTCGCTTATTTCGCCAGCACCCTGAACGAGTGTGATTAGCCCTGACAAAGCGGATGCCGTATTGTCAGCCCAGTTCTCGATATTAGGCGCAAGGTCTATCGCTGCTTGTGTGGCAAGTCCCCGAAAGGACTTTGCCACTCGGTCGATAGCGTCGTTGGCTTGTTCGACTTTCGCAGCGTCAAACGCGCTGAACGTGATGCCAAGGCGGTCTGCCTCGTCAGCCATGGCCTTGAGTCCGTCCTCGCCAAGTGCTAGTGTGTTCAGTAGCCCCATGTTTGCCTTACTGAACAGGTTGGCGGCTATGGCGTTACGGCGCGCGGGCTCCTCGATTCCCTTCAGTGCCTTGGCGATCGCAATGAACTGTTTGTCTGGGGTCAGGCGGATGAGATCTTTCGCCGACAGGCCCAGTTCTTTAAGCGCTGCCGTTGCCGCACCGCTTCCCCGCGCCGCCTCGCCGAGACGTTTGGCCATAGTGGCAAGGCCGGCGCTCATGCTTTTAGAGCCAGCGCCCGTTACGTCCGCAGCGTGCTGAAGTTGAACAAGCGCCTCAGTCTGAATTCCGAGTTGTTGCGAGAGCTTGGCAGTCGCATCGACGGCTGACAATTGCCGCTTGATCATTGTCGCGATTCCAGCCACGGAATCAACGCCAATTAGTCCTGCCGCGCCCTTCGCTATAGACTTGAACTTGGACGCGAAGGAGGTAACTGACTTGGATGCCTTGGTCATCCCGGCTTGAAACTTGGACGTGTTCGCCACCAGATTTACGAACAGAGTACCGACTGATTGTGCCATCTATCGTTTCCCCTTCCTTCCCCAATGCTTGGCTATGTTCTTCCACTGCGACCGCATGTCATCGCGCCCCATAGCTTTCTTCGGTCCGCTCACGTAAGGCATGTACGCGATCGGCGGTTTCGGTTGTCCCTTGGTACGGTGGCAGGCGTCGAGCACCGAGCATACGAAGCCGCTGCGCAGGTCGCCGCGTTCCTCGCCCCATGGGTCTATATGGTAGTAAGTCATCCATCGCTGAAACACGGGCTCGGGTATCTCGCCCAGCAGGGCGTCGACATCCCAGCCCCGACGACCACCGAAGGTGCGTGCCAGCAGGTGGGCAAACCTCAGTCGGTGGTCGTCTCTAAGTTTTTTGCCGGGTCCTTGTCGTCGTCGTCGTCGTCCTCGTCCATTAGTCCGTTGTGTTGCTGCGCGGCCTTGACGATTCGGGCTAGTACACAGTGAGGTTTTTTGCCCAGTGCCTCGATGTCCACAAGATCCAATCCCTCTTCCAGTTCCTTGGCCGTATACGGGCCGAACAACCGATTGCCGTCCTCATCGCACAGCACGCACGCGCCGTACCGCGCATAGAAGTTTGGTTGCGGTTTGCCATCAGGTGCTAGTGCCGAGATGTCGGACGCCTCGTTTGCCATGATCATCCGGACGTAGACCGTCATGTCCCATTCCGGGACCTCGACCGCACGGACAGGCAAGTCGGCGGCGGACAGGATGTTCTCTTTGCTGGGTTGCTGCATTTGGGTTGTCGCGTAACGCCTAGGTTGGCGCCTCCTTGAATGTCAGGGAACTGGTGATTTCTGAGTCCATGGAACCGGACGTGCTGACCTGTGTGATCACAGCGTTGGTGAGAGCCTCGGTCTCCACGCCGTCGTTCCACGTGACGGCGATGGCTCCGGTGGCACCTCGCTCCAGCAAGGTGCTTCCGACGAGTTCGGCCGTCACCTCCACGTCGTCGCGCCCGACAACCGAAAGGACGGCAAGGTCGTCTTGTGCCCCCACGTCGAGCACCGAGCCACCGACGCTGTAGGTCAACGACCGTAGCTCAGCGACCGTCGCGCTGTTAAAGACGAACATGGCCGTAACGGCCTCGTTCTTGTTGAATCCTTTATTGACGGCATAGGTCATGGATAGGCTCCTTTACGATGATTGCTTGAACGTGATCGACGAAGTGATTTCACCGTCCATGGAACCGGACGTACTGACCTGTGTGATCACGCAGCCCGCGATGTCCTCGGTGTCCCCGCCGTCATTCCACGTGACGTTCAGGTGGCCGATGTCACCACGCTCCAGGGTCGTGCTGCCGACGAGTTCGGTTGTGATCTCGAAGTCATCGCGACCGAGGACCGAGAGCATGGCAAGGTCGTCTTGCGCCCCGACATCGATTACGGAACCGCCGACACTGACAGTCAGTGAACGCAATTCCCCTATGGTTGACGTGGTGGTGGGAAACGTCAGGATCGCCGACGCACTATTGAATCCTTTATTTACAGCATACGCCATGAGCGTGCCTCCTTAGCTGGCTTGGTAGTCGAGTTGGTAGTCTTGCGACACACGGAAAGTAGTAGCGTCTTGCCCCGGGTCCGACGGTTCTGCCAGGTCAACGCTGCTGAGAAGGTGACTCATGGCGATGGCCGGTAGAATCGCATCGTTGGTAGCCCAGCCGTTGAGTGCTGCCTGAACGGCCGCGGCTAACGCCTTGACGCCGATATAGGTCTCGGCCCACAAGTCCACCTGAACGCGGATCACGCCGCTGGTAGTGGTCCCGGCCGAATCGTTGACGGGTTCGTCGGTGATAGTCTGGTAGGTGACGTAAGGCAGCGCAGCGCCCTGGGGTGAACGGATGGGAAAGATCCGCGTGACGACGATGTCCGTGACGGCCGTGGTGGCAACCAGCTTGGCGTACAGGCGGGTTTCTGGCATTACAGGGCCCGCTTTCGTTGCTTGGCCGCCAGCTTGGCAGCCTCTCGATTGATGCCGACACGCAGGCCCTCGGATATTTTTGCGCGTACCGTCCCTTTACTAGACGCAAATGCTCGGCGCATAAACGGACGTGCGGCAACCTGGACCTTTCCGACGGTAAAGCCGCGTTCAATTAAGTGAGCGTATCGCGTTGGGTTACGGACAACGGATTGCAGCACGCCACCCGATAGCTCCTTGACGGAGCCTCGCGACTTGCCTGCTTTGAGGCTTGTCTTCTTGCCCCGCTTTCTCTTAATGACAGACACTCGGCGTGCGTGACGCCGTCGAGGTCCGATCACGACACCCACATCGCCACGTTTTGTTGTGTAAATGCGATGGCCGATACTCTTTCTGAGCGTGCCAGACGTGCTGATGTTCAGTTGGGTGATCTGCTCCTTGGCAGCCTTGGTAACGAGTCGGGCAGCCTTGGCGAACGTGGAACGCAACACGCGACGCAGTGGCCTGCCCGGCAGTTCACGCAGCGCCTTGAGTAGTTCGGCGTCGCCCGTCATTTCAACACTGAAAGCGCGCTGTGCCATTACAGTTCCTCCTTGCAGTGCCAGACCAGTTGCGTGGTCGGCACGTCGGGTATTATGGCCACTGGGTATAGGTAGCGGTCGCCAAACTTCAGCCGCATGGCGGTCGTCATGCCAGCACGGTAGCGGGTCAGCACTTGCAACGTGGCGTCTGGGTGAACCTGTGCGGCTCGCAGCCCCTCAACGCCGCTCGCGACCTCGACACGCGCCGGAACCTTCGTGACCAGTGCGGACCACGTGTCAAGGGTCTCGCCGTAAGCGTTGGCCGCCGCTGCGGTGGGTTGCTCTATATCGACGCGATGGCGCAGTTGCCCTGCTATCATGGGATCTCCTGCAACCGGTATGTCTTGCCGTCTGGTAGAACGGTCGTCAGGATGTCCGCGTGATCACACACGACATCAGCATCATGCACGATCATCGATACCGTCATGCGTGGGACGTCGTCGATCGTCGCACTGAACGCCACGCTAGTTATCTCCGTCAATTCGATTTCGTCTTCACCGATAAGCACACGACAGTCACCTGTGGAATTGAACTTACCGTCTCCGCATATAACGCGCGCTTTCATGCTACTACCTCCAGGTTGTCACCAACGAGGGGATACGTGGGCTTGCCGTAACACACGAACTCGACGTCGGGGCATTTAGTGATGATGTTCTGTGTCAGCGGTCCGATCAGCAGCCGCGTGATTTTGGCCATCATGTTGCAGGGCGAGAGGTGTTTCGTGTCATGGAAATGGTCTCGGTAGACAGGCCCGCGTCCCGTGCGGTAGCCCTCCAATCCAACCAAGGCCACGCGACGGGCACCATTGTTGACGGCGAATTGCAGGCACCACGTACCGCTGACACCTCCGCCCGTGTATTGCCCTGGCGTGAACGTCGTGTGCGGCTTGGGGCCACGTTGCTTGGTAGCGTCGAGTATCACGTCAGCGGAATCGACCCCGCCCGATGCGATCAGTCGTAATCGACTGCGGTCCGTCACCAGGCGGCTGCCATCAGATTGAAAACGCCGGGCATCGTCACCGTGATTCCTGGCCGACAACGTATCGCACAGCCAGTAGTAGTTGGGAGGATTGTCGCCAAACAACCAGGCGCCACCGTTGCAAGCGATGGTCGTGGGGGTTGGCCAGCGCGCCACCGCGTGCGCAATGTGATCGGGCGCCGACGGTGACGCGCCGACGACAACCCAGTTCGATGATCGTGCGACGTCGTTCGGCATCATGGCACCTGCACTTGATAGGGAAACAAGAGCGAATAAAACGATTCCGGTATCGCTGACAGCGCAGAGCCAAACAGGATCGCGCCTTCGCGGTTCTCGTAGAACGAGGCGGCGTGTAGTCGCACGGCGTGCTTGATGTCCTGGGGTACGTCGGAGGGGTCTCCGTAGCCAACGACCATGCGCACCGTGACCACGTCTGCGTGCGCTTGCGTATTAGGCCACGACTGGTCGTCTTGCAACCGCACCTCGTCTATCCCGTCGGTCTGCCCCGTCTCGTAAACGCTCGTGGCGAGGGTCTGCGAATCGCCTGCAATGTCGATGTACGTGACGCTGGTGATCGACACCAACGGCGGGTATCGCAGTACAAGCGGATCGCAAAACCCGTCAAACGATTGATCCCACGTCTGGGTAATGAAGCGCCTCCAGGTGCAAGCCTCGGCCACTGATACCGCCGAGTCGATCAGTTGCTCCAGGTACGCATCCTCACCCGTATCGTCGATCCGGCTATGCGTGCGCAGATCGGCCGCCGTGATCAGTCGATCGGCAGGAGCGGTGACGAGGGTTATCTTGGACATGTGACTACCGATCCTGTCTGATTTGGACGTAGTCAATCTCGACTCCGATAGCAGCCTCGGTCTGCGTGCCATCGGTTCGCTGGATGCAGATGATTGGCTGCACGTTTTCTGTGGCTGACACACCCATGTTATGCGAGGCTGCAAAGACCCCATTCACGGAAAACACTACCGCACCCATGTCCGAGAAGTCGATCTTCAGAAGCGTCCACGTGTCATCTATGATAGTCTCGCTCGAAGGTGCGTCATCGGTGTCAGTCGTTCCGTCGTCCGACTCCGTGTAGATAACGAGGTCGGTACTTTTGAGCATGAACCACGCGGAGTGATCCATGTCGTCTAGCCCGGCGTTGTCCTCTGCGTTGGCATGGTTTTGGCAAACTCCGAATATGATCTTCTCGACAGACGTCAGGTCGGCCACACCATCGACGCGTATACGAAATTCGATAATCGCATTGTTGCCGATGGCGATCAGCAATTGATCGCCCCAAGTAAGCTGCGCGGCGTCTGCCGCGTCGTTGGTCACGGTGGCCAGTTGATAGACGCCCCCCGGCTCGTCGGGCATCTCGGCACCGGTGCTGGATGTCTGGAGATCCTCTACCCATGGGGCAGGGTTACTGCCGCCCGTGGACATAAAGAAGTCCTCGAAGTAGTCGATGTACCCTTGTCGGTTGATGCCCGACTGCATGGCCAACGGTTCCGTGAGCGTCAGCGTCCCGATCGTCTGCGACGTCACTGTCCCGAGAGTGTCAATCGCACCCGTGGCGTCTAATACCAACGCCTTACCGGCGGCTGCGGTGCCTGGCGTCACGTCAGACAGCCACAGACCTACTTCGGTAGTATGGACAAATAGGCGGTCAGCATGTACGTCGTATCCCATGGCAGTGCCTCCTTGGGCTATCGATCTTGTGTGATCTGGATGTAATCGATCTCGACCTGCATGACGGCCTCGGTCTGCGAATTGTCGTCACGCTGGAAGCACACGATGGGCTGCAATACCTGGCCGGATGACGACGCCATGTTCAGCGTGCCGCCCGTTTGTTCGGTTTCGTTGACGTACATCTTGATGTCCGCCAACGTGCTCATGTCGATCCTGAAGAGAACGTAGGTGTCGTCGGCAATGGTTTGCCCAGACACCTGGTCATTGACGTCCGCAGCCCCGTCATCAGATTCAACGTAGACGTCGGTGGCAGTAGCTCCCTTGAGCATAAACCAGCATGAATGATCTATATTGTCTTTCGTGTCTTCAGCGGCGGTGTGGTCTGCCACCACGCCGATCAGCAGTCGTTCGACCGAGGTAAAGCCGGCGATGTTGTCGACGCGGATGCGAAATTCGATGATCGGATTGTTGTCCGTATCGATCAGGCGCTGGTTGCCCCACGTGATCTGCTGAGCCTCGGCAGCATTGCCGGCTGTCTGTGCCAACTGCAACGCCCCCAACGGTTCGTCGGCCATGAAGTCGACGGTGCCCGCCGTGAGGATATCTTCCACCCATGGGAGTGGCTCAGTGGCGCCCGCGTCAAAGTCGAATTCGTAGTATTGTTCCATCGCAGTGCGGCGGTCCATTCGGATCTTGCCGTTGATCGTAGTCGCCTGCCCGGCTCTGCCGATTGTGGTGGACGCGGCGTTCGTACCGCCAACCGTGACGGCACCGGCCGTGCCGCCGTTAGCGGCCCCTGCGTCGATCGTTACGGCACCGCCGATCGCATCGCTTCCGCCTGCTTGGCCAGCGGTGATAGTCACGGCTCCGCCGTCACCGTCATCTGCCGTACCACCTGCGCCGGCACCGCTCGCGAGAGTTAGGGTTCCACCGGCCCCGCCGTCGCCGGTGTTGCCGGTTCCGCCAATACCCGCCGTCAGTTCCACGGCACCACCGATACCACCGTCCGCACTGCCGTTGGTGGCCGCCGTCGCACCGCCCGCCCCCGCATTGAGATCGAGCTTGCCACCGACGCCACCGTCACTGTCTGCACCACCTGCACCGGAACACGCGCCACCTATGCCTGCGGTAAAGTCTATTTCCGCACCGGCGCCGCCTCCCTTGGTTCCGGATTGCGCACCGCCTGCGCCAGAAGCCAGCCCGACCAGTCCACCGGCCCCACCTATTACCGTGGTGGCACCCAATGAACCGTCACCCGTACGGAGTTCAAGCAGACCGCCAGCTTTTGCAGCAGTGGCAGTACCACCCGCGTCTTCGGTTTGTAAATACAAATCCTGTCCCGCGGTATCGGTGGCCGCTGCCAACGTCAAGGCGCTGTCGTCGAGAGCGAATATGTTGACGCCGCCAATCTGGAAGTGGACAGCCTGGTCGGATTCGATCAATAGATTCGAGCCGTCGTGCATGATGCTGGCGTCCTGGTCGCTCCCGAGCCAAAGCGCCTTACTGTCCAGCATGTAGATCGCGCCCCATTCTAGCGCGGCGCTTCCGAGGTCGTTGCCGCCCGCCGTTGCAGGCAACAAATCGATCGTGTCAGAAAGCGTGAGATTTGAGCCTAGCGTAAATGTGGACCCGGCCATGATTTCCAGGGTCTTGTAAACTTTCACGTTGTCTAACTGCGCGTCGTACCCGGCCGGCGCTTGCTGTGGCGGGGTCAGGGACCATGCCAGCAACGCACAGATGCCAATCGTTAGACCTGCGGCCAGTACCAATCTGCCGGATCGACCGGACATCTTCCGCTTCAATGCTTGAACCATTTGAACTCTCCTTGAAAAACGTGATATTTCGCGTGTGTTACATAGGGACGGCAACGACCGAGAACGTGAATGACGCGTCGTCGGTGTCCGCGTCCACGACCACCCAGCGGCATCGCCACGCGGAACCGATTAGGTCTCGCTGCGCGGATGCCGACAATGCAGCGCCCGTCTCAAACATGGTCACGGCACCGTGGGCGTGGATTTTGTCGACGTATTGCTTTGCGCCGCCGTCGCCGACGACCTCGGTGAAGTGGCAGACGTCGACCCAGTTGGTCCCGTCAGTCTTGGTTTGAACAAAGACGTTCAGCGTGTCGCCGACGGCCGTGGCGGCTACCGTGACGTCCAGCGTAAGGATGACACCGTTGACACCGCCAGGCAGAACTCCCGTTACCGTGCCGGTACCGGTGTCGGTCTCGGCACCCGAGGCTTGCAGTGCGACGGCATCCTCGTAGGTTTGCGGGCCGGGTTGCGAGGTTGTGCTGGCATCTAATGTCAGCAGGCCCCCGACGAATGCCACCAGGCAAGCGAAAGCGAAGGGGAGTGCAAATCCTAGTCGTCGGGCGTTATTCATACCAGTGTCTCCTGTCTTCGTGCCGTTCGTTTGCGACGGCGCGGTGAGGAATCAGCAACTTCCACCACCTGCTCCGGCACCATCCGCTCGGCACGGCCGCTGTGAATCCACATCTCGGCCACGCCGTCGGTTTGTTCAAGTACCACCCCAGCCTTCAGGGCGTTGAACGGTTTCAGCATACGGATGCGCATGGTAGGATCTCCCGTGTGTTTGCTAGGTATGGTCGATGCATCCGTGCCGCTGCGAGTCCCTGCGGCGAAGACACGGATGCACCCACCATGATCCAGGGGCAGTCATACGCGAAGGATTTCTTCGCATCCTGCCTGGGCGGCGGTGATCGGAGCCGTTCTGCCCCGACTGAGTACGCACCACGCGACAGCGAAGGTGCCGGTAGAGCCATTGCCGGCCGTCATGGTCAGGTCCAGGAACCGTTTGCGATATCGCAGGTCGATGTCGCAACGCCACAGCTTGTTGTCGTCGTCCGAAGTCGGCAAGGCGGAAGTGCTGCCGGCGATGTTGTTAGAGGTGGCGAAGATCAGTCCCGTGACGTTGGCGTGGCTAGTAGCAGTAACGTCCGCTTCCGTCACGGCCAAGGCAGCCATGGCGATGTCGGTGAAACCCACACAGATGAATATCTGAGCGTAATCCCAGCCCTTTGTGTCTACTTCAATGGTGGTGAAAGACGCGTCGTCGACAATAGCCACGGGGAACGTCATCACAACGGTTTTTTGGTCTTGATGGCGGATCATATTTGATCCCTCCTTATATGTGTGTGGATGTAAACAGGAGCACGCGCCACACTGGCGCGGCCCTGGAGGTGGTGCGGTTAGCTACCGGCTGCCTTGAGCATGATCATCGAGCCGGCGCTGCTGGTGTCGCCTACGTTGGCCACGTTGATGTCGTGACGCTGCGTGCCGCGAATGGCCAGTTGGTCGAACTCGAAGTATCGTTGGTCCGAAGCGGCGATCGTGATGCCGCGTCGATCGCCTAGCAGCGCAGCTTGGCGGAGGTTGCCGAGATAGGCGAGTCCGTTCAGCCCGGCGACCGTAGTCAGCGTGGAGTTCATCTTCTGACTGATGACGACCGGATGGCCGAGGAACTCCTTGGGTGCCATACCTGCGATCATGGCCCCGGTGTTTCCGCCGGCGGCGTCGATGAGACGCAGCATCGAGGCAGCCCAGCCGGCCTTGCTGATAAACCACTTGGCGTTGTTCTCGGCATACTGCGGTAGCTTGCCGATCATCGACTCGAAGTCGCTCAGATCCATCGTGGCGAACGTGATATTGCCGGATGCCGACGTAACGGTCGTTGCCGTGGCTGCGGCACAAGCCGTGATCAGGCCCACGATGCCGCCGTAGGTCGACGTACCGTCACCCAGGAAGCCTTCGTTATCTTCCTTCACGGCGAATGCATAGCCCATTTCGCCGGCCAATGTGTCGGGAAGGCTGATGAACGTATCCTCGCCCAATTCGCTGGAGTATTTAGTCAGGACGCCGATCTTGCGGACCGTCAGACGGACTTGGTCCCAGCCCATCTCGGATTCCGTAATCTCGGTATTCTCGTCAACGTAGTAGGCTGTCAGGCCCGAGACCCGTCGCGGTATGGTCTTGGTATCGCTCATCATCGGCTCAACCGTCGCCTCGCGACGAAAGACGCCGAACGTTTCGCGAAGATCGATGATAGCCGTCTCGAATTCCTCGGGGACCAGGAACCCGCCGGCCGTGTTGCTGTCCTCTTGCTGGGCCAATAGGTTGATGCCGTTGGTGCGGCAGAACTCCCTGGCGTTGGCCGTGACGGGCGAATCCGGGTGGCCGAAGATGGAGGCCAGGAACTTACCGGACTTGTATGCATTCAGGCGAGCGTCAGGGCCCTTGAATGAATTCAGCTTTCCGCGATAGCTGGGCAGCACGATGTTCGGGGTGCTGGTCTCCAGAGTGCCGGGAGCCTCGGGCTGTACGGGCACTGTGACCCGGCCGCGACTGGTCGTGGCGAGTTCCTGTCGGCGTGCCACCTGGCGTTGCCGCAGGGCCTCGTCGGCCTTGTGCTGGGCGATCTCGACCTTCAGGGCGTCGCACTCGGTTTCGAGCGTCTGGATCGCCGCGCGGTCTTCGTCGGTAAGAGGGCGAGTCTCGTCGTCGGATGCCTTCAGTACGGTGTCGATCTCAGTCGACGCGGCGGCCAGCCGATCACACTTGTCTTCATAGTTCATGGATACTTCTCCTGGTAAGGCCGATGCCGAACCGGGAGAGGCATAAAAGAACGCCGTTGTGGGTGTCGGTCATCGGCAACTCGGGTAAACGAATTACCGGATGACCGACACCCACAACGGCGCGTATCGAAATCATCGTTCCGCCGGTGTCCTGCACACGAAAGCGTGGGGGGTTACCGACAGCGATTGCGTGAATTGTCACGAAAGTGGCGGCCCATTGTGGCCAGCACTACTTCAACCCTACAGCTACAGGATCAGGGTGTCAAGGGGTATTCTCGGAAAGTGTGCCCTATAGGCAGGGTAGGTCAATGTTTAGGTGGCGGTGGGCGCCTGCGGTCGAAGTCGTTTATCGCGTTGAGGCTAGATTGCCGGCCATCCGGCTCGGTCACATGCTGGGTAGCGGCAGCCAGCGCATTGCGAACATCGACCCATTCATCCCAGTCTTCCATGCCCTCGGTGGACTTGAATAGCACGCGCGCCGTGGCACGGACCCGTTCGTCCAGATCAGCCGGCATCCCGGCCCGCACGCATTTGCACGGGCTGACGGTCTTGCGCTCCCGGGCTTGCGGTGACTTGCGACCTTTGCTCATCTTCGTCTCCGTGGTTAGGTTTCATTTCGCCTTATCGGCCTCCTGATCTGCCGTCGGATCATCGCCTTCTCCGCGTCCCGAGCGGGGTCGTACTCTTCCTTCACCTCCCCGTATCGGCGGGTGAGATACCGGCCCATCCAGGCATGCAGCCGGGCCTCCACGACGTCGCGGGTCTGATCGGCGAAAACCTTGTCCAGCATGGCCGCTCCCTGTCGCACGGCCGCGTCTGGCAGCCCGTCGGTCGTGAGCGTGGACAGCAGCCCGTCCACCGCATCGCCCGTGTCGACGACGTCAGAGGCGTGCAGCCTTACCGGTCGCCACAGCGGCGGCAGTTCGTTCCCGTCGTCGTCCTTCTTTGGTCGGCCCTTCTTGTCGATGCGATACTCCAGATCGACCGTAAGAACCAGCGAACTACTCATGGCGTCCGGGTCCGACTCGGCGAGATCCATGACGTAGGTGCCCAGATCGCCCGATGGCGTGTTGTGACTGCTGGGGTCGATATGCAGGTCGCTGCGTACCACAGTGATCTCGTCGCTGAGCCCCTGCCCCTGCGATTCCCGTACACTGATCTTGTCGAGACGGGGGTTCTTCACGCGGCCCAGGAACTTTCCGAGCCCGTCGTTCGATAAGTCGGGGTGAGTAAACCGAGACTTCAGCCCGTTGGGTGAGGCTCGCATCAGGCGAACGATGGACTTCAATGCGGCCACATCGAACTCGCCGCGATCCTCGCTCTTGAACGGCCCTTCTTGGGCCACGATGTAGCCGGTAATCACTTCCGTGGCGCGATCGACGCCCACGGTATCGCTGGTGACGGTGGCACGCAGCCACTCAGGTTCACGCGGCATGGTTTTCGGCATGGGTATGCTCCTTGTCTTCGACAGTAAACAGTTCTCGTTTGTCGCCCCATCGGGCGGTACAGTTCGTGATAGATTCGACCAGTTCGCCGGCCTTGCATTCGCAGGCGACCATCAGCGACGTCATGGATTGACTGACGTGCGACTGGGACGAGCCTGTAACGCCCCCGCTCACCCTCCAAGTGCTCGCCAACACCGCGAGAAAAGATCACTGCTGCCTGGCGACGCCCGCCTTCGCCGAGGATAGAATGCTCGCAGAGTTCGGCCGTTCGCCGTCATCGACGATTCTGCGGGTGTTGCTACTCGGTGGATCGAAACGCCCCGATCTTACGCAGCCTGGAACCACACACAGCATCCACGGCATTTCAGTCCGGCGTCCGGACGGCCGGTGTAACGACGAGTCGTGCTTGCGTTTGCAGCGAGCTCACATGCTCCAGACAGACTACTGGGAGAAGCGATCCATGAAGACGAGGCTTGCATCATTACTGCCGCTGGCGGGGCTGGGGTTGGTACTACTTGCAGGGGAACTTGCCACCGCCGGTGACAAGCCCGTCAAGGAGTCCTATGAATCGAAGGACGATGGGCTCCCGGGCTTGATCAGTGCCGTTAGTAGGCTACCAATGCCGAACCTATCCGGTCTCATCAAGCCGGAGAAGATGGGGCTCCTCACGGACAATCAGTGCAGGATCCAGGATAACGAGGCCCATCTGCTCTCGGACAACGAAACTGACGTCACTTTGCTGTCTGGCAACAAGGTCAGTATCCTGTCCGGCGTGCGTCTGCTTTCGGGGATTACGATCAATGTGCATGTCACCATTCACGACCCGGACGCCAAAGCATCGAAACCGAAGAATGGCCACCGTCGTCGCGACTCGAAGAAGTCGAAGAGACACAAGGCTGCACGGAAAACGAAGAGGTCGTGAGCCAAGCAAGGCTCCCGCGTGACAGTTGGCGCTTTCTTGCACGTATACAAGAACCGAATCAACCCACGAGTGAATGACGCCGGCCAGCTACACGCCGGATCGCTCAAGAATCTGTAGCATGTTCCCGTCCGGATCGA
>SDBS01000213.1_pt1 | contig 51518 bp, 96 predicted proteins | sample 2277091 | NCBI WGS metagenome assembly SDBS01 (sample SAMN10404972, study PRJNA504765) | marine sediment metagenome | isolation source: marine sediment core GS10_PC15, 163 cmbsf | place: Arctic Ocean: Southern Knipovich Ridge | collected 2010 | reverse complement strand
GCGGCGTCTTCGCTGTAGGTCCATCAGTCATCGCAAAACCTCCGCAGCCAGCCTCTCAGGCAGGGACACCAGCGTCTCGTAATCGACCACCCCACAGTACAACAGGGCACCGACGCCCGCGAGGCCGAGCAAGACTAGAATCAATCCCCGCTTGAGCCACTTGATAAACCAGCCCCCGAGTCCATGCCGCCAGCCCGGGTCGTAGAAAGCATCCTTCCCTACGATGAGCCACTTTAGCCAACGGCGGAAGTCACCCGGTGGAAATTCGGAGCCTTCAGAGAGGTTCACCGACGGCTCTCGCAAGCTTGGCCTTTTTGAATAGTCGATGGTTCCGCCCTCGATCGGGACGTTAATGATCGTCCTGGCGCCCGCCTCCAAGTCCGCCAGCTCCTTTTCGGTCAGCAGGTAGACTTTGCTCCGGACTTTGAGGTTACTGAGCCAGCCCACGTCCACCTCGCTAGCGGATATGAGCCCTAAAGAGACCGACGGAGTGGCATCAGCATAGGCGGGGAAGTATGAGTCCTTCCGGAGCACCTCGAACGCATTCTTCCTGGCCGGTGGCGGGGGTGGCAGTGGGCGCGTCGGCTGCGCAGTATCTTGCGGAATAAATTGAGGTACTGCTGGAGACGGCGGCTGTGGAACGATACCCATGAACAGCTCCTTATCGGACTTCGTGAGCACTTCCTCGTACAGCGAACGCATGGCCGGGTGTTCCTCGATCGGGCCTTTCCACGGTACGGTGCTCATGCTAGCCCCCAGGCCCAGTAGAGTTCTGAGATCCCAACCAGTCCAATCGCGACTTCAACGCCGCTACCTCGGCCTCTAAGGCCGCGATTCGATCAGAGTCGACCAGTGGCGGCGAAACCGTTGAGCTGCAAGGGTTTTCATGCTGCCTGCCACAAACTGGACAGGGTGAGATACCTGTGATTGGGGTTGTTGCCATGTCACTTCTCCTTCAACACCAGGGGGCGGAATCGAACCACCCTAAGGGCAGCAGGCAGACGACCGGCATCCCCTACTGCCCGAGCGCCAGCCCCGGCATCCATGCTATTGGCCCCCAACTGCTCGCTCTTTGCGTACACGATGAATGATCTTGAGTGTCTCGGCCGTACCACCAACCGAACCAGAACCCCCACAAGCGTCCACGGCTTCCCAATCTTGGGGAGTAAATGGACTCTCCCCGCGGCAGGCCGGATCGTCAATGCCGACATCGACGATCTGGTGGCGAGCCTCAGTCATGTACGCCTCACGAATGAAATCGCTCATCGACTCCCGACGCTGCAAATGCACAGCATCCACCAAGGCCCGGAACTCGGGCGAAACGCGGATGCTGATCTGGGGGCTAGCCATGGTCAAACCGTCCAAACATGCCAAACGAGGCCACGCGAGTCCTGGACCGTGCCGAGAAAGCGTTTGAGCGGACCCGTCCCATCAAACCAAGTGTTGAGCTGGTCCCCGAGCGGATGCCCTGTGCCCGCCACCCTGAATGGAACTGCCACCAGCTCGTCGAGAGCCTCTGTGTCTACCGCCACCCAAACCACCAGCTCGTCGTTCCCCTGAACCCCGACAGACAAAGGCCGCGAACGCGCAGGCAGCGAGATAACCGGAAAATCTTCGTACGGGATCTTGTACTCCCAAACAGCCAACTTCATGTCGAACACCTCAAAGCCATGCCCCAGCAGAAACCCCTACTGTATCGACACGCCTATACGTGTCAAGCACAATCCGGTAGCGCCACACAATAGCGCAAGCGCCCAGAAGGCCGAGCGCTACGTCCCATAAGACATATTACGTTGCATCCCGCGTGCTGCTGACGGGCAATGTCAACACAAATAAACACCCCGATCCGAATGAACGAACCGGGGCGCCGGTAGGGGAGAAAAGAAGACGGTAGCGATTCTAATACAGACCGACCCACGGCCATGCTGGACCGCAGGCCGGTCCTGGAGGGGGAAAGAGTCTCGTTACCCGCCGAACGCCAGTGCCCAGAAGTCGTTCCAAAGCACGTTGATCGCTGCGACGATCGCTTGGATGAATGTTTGAATCATGGTCAGTCCTTTCAGTTAGTCGCCCGCTGTAGTGGATGCTGGTGCACCTTCTTCAGCAGGTCAGTACCGTTCTTGCGTATCTGAATCAGTTCGTCTCTGATTTGGCTAAAAGCCGCATCGAACCCGTCCTGCCTTGTTTTAATGACCGCCGCTTGCACGGTCAACGCCGCCAACTCCACTTTGACACCCGTAATGTCGGCCGGGCTAGCCCTCGACACACCAAATGCCGCCCCGGACGCCCCTATGCAAAGGCTGATGACGCTGACGACTATCATTACTGTCCCAAGGACGCTCTTCGGTGGTTTGGGTTCGTCGGCCATGGCTCCGCAACCTACACGTTCCACCATTCTCGCACAAGTGCCCGGTGTTCGTCCGGCCTCAATTCTGCGACGAATATATGCACGCACCCTTCAACGCCCCAGCTCTTCGATCTGGTGCCGCAGCAGACCTGGTGATCATCTTCGTAGAACAAGCCCTCGATCGCGTCTCCGACCTGCTTGAGCTGGTTGTCTATATCCGGCTTGCCCTCAAAATGGGGCAGCCCATCCAGCGCGGTTCGGGCCGCACCCTTCCACTTCTTAGGCAGCCGCACAGGGAAGTTCCGCACACAATGCACGTCCAATCGGATCGGCCCCTTCCAAGGTTCTGGAGGAGCATACTGCCTTGATAGATCGCGAATAGCATTGGCGTTGACGAGTTTCTTCGTTGGGATATAATGTCGACCGCCGCGATCCCTAGTGAACCCGTCCCCGTCATGCTTTGACATCACCTGGATCGGCAACGTGAATCTACGGAAGTCAATCGGCATACGCATCCCTCTCCCCTGGGGCATCCAATCCCGCACCCGCGCGTATCCGAAGGCAATCGTCACTGCCTACCTTGAAGTCCCGGCAGATCATCGGACGGAACTTGTGGTGCTTGCACCGTCCCGTTGCCCGATCCAGCCAAACGCACGCACAGCCATCATCACCCTTGCACGGCCCTTCCAGGATCGCCCGCAACGGCTTCTCCAGCTTGGGTGGCAGTTTCATCTTGTAAAGGACAGCCCCAGACAGCGGCAGTAGATTCTGCCCCATGCAGCACGCAGCACAGTTGTCGCAATTCTCAACCTTTGGCATGGCTAGCCCCCCGCCCTCAGCACTTCCCACTTGCTGGGCTTGACGCTTGCTCGAAACACGAGAACGCTGGGCGTCGACGTCCCGACATTGCCAGATTTGACCGCCACCCACGGGCAACCGCCGGATTCATACAGGGAGGGCATCCCCGACACCAGCATTAGCAAAGGCCCATCTGGCTCAGCCGCTAACACAAATGGATCTCCCGACTCCAAATCTCCGATCGTCAACGGCTCGCTATGCGCCGTCTCTATACGTTCAACCCTCATCCTTCACTCCTTTTAATTGCGTTATCAATCGGCTCGAGTACCTCTTCGCGGTTCACTGGCACATCGGGCGGCGCAGTGATGCCCAGCAGGACTTTTTTGCCGGCCCTCAACACCTCGATGACGATGTCTTTACCGATCACAATCCGTTCGCCCTTGCGTCGCACAAGTTTCAACATCACAACCTCCGTGTCGTGTTTCCGCCTCTACCTATCCAAGCAAGGGCCATGCCCACCGCGATACAGAACGTCATCCTAAGCCACTCCCCGCAACCAGCTGCCCAGCCCGCATTTATTCCCCAGAGCATAATCCCGACAACCGTCCACCTGTTCATCACATTCCTTCCGGGTATTCCTGCACCCTCAGTTCCTCTGGCCACTGGCTCATGTCGCGACCTGCGCCAGTTACCGGGTACGGCTTGCCGTCGTAGCCGATGGGATTAGCGCCGACCTGCTTGACAAACACCGGCGTGCTCAGCCTGCAATGCGCGGGTACGTGAGCATCTTGACAGGTCAGGACCGCCGACTTCAACCATGCCAGCCTACAAGGTCGTGCCCCCGCACCAGATTCCCCGCCGATGATGAGCCAATCGATAGACGATCGCAATTCGGAGAAGTCTACCGGCCCAAGGGCTGGCTCGTAGGACACCAACGTGTTCTCAAACTCTCGCAGGTGCGGTATCCGCATGTCGGCTGTCGCCTGGTTTTCTACGCTTACTCCGAACCGCACGTTGCTCGGCCACCAAGATGAGGCAGCGTAGTTGCACATTCTGCGAGATCGCTTCGTAAGTACCAGGAACGTGTGCTGTGACGCCTCCCGCATTGTAGCGAACACCTGATCTATCTCAGGCGCAATCACGTCCTCATGGAACAGATCCCCCATCGAGCACACGAATACCCGCGCAGGCTTCCGCCATTTCAAAGGCTGCTCTAACCGATCCGGGTGGAACGTGACCTTGAACGGGTCCGCTGGATCATAGCCGGAAGCCGGTATGTGGCTCAGCCGCTTGGCCATCCGCTCCGCGTAACATCGCGAACACCCGGCGCTGATCTTCGTGCATCCCGTGATCGGATTCCACACCTTCTCAGCCCATGCGATTTTAGTCTCGCTCATGTCTCGCTCCTGTGGTTCACCCAACGGTGCTCACTCATGTCTCGCTCCGTCCCTGCTCGATCATTCGATTCAGGATGTCGATATATTTCGTGCCGTCGCCATCATCAACGCCGAGTTCGCAGAGCGTCTCATAGCCAACGCCCGTCCATACCTCGACGAACCAAGTGAAAAATGGACCCTTCTTGTGCCGCACCGAATAAACCCTCACCAGCTCACTCGGCAGCATCCCTTTCGGCCTGTCGCTCATGTCTCTCTCCGTACCATATTCCTGGACGCAGTAGATGGTCAACGCCTTATCCGTTCATACGGTTCGAGGCCCGCTTCCTTGCACAGTCGCCCGGCAACCACACGTAGCCGCGTCTTGGCTTCCGATGGTGCATCCGCCCATGTGCAGGGGATGCCTGTGTATGTGTAAACGCCTGAAGGCAGCGCTTCCCACATTTGCTTGGCCCATGCGTCGACTCGCTTATCGAATTCCATCCTCTTCATCCTCGGGGGCTACCGTCGCCTCGGACCACATATGCCCACACCGCCTGCACGTTCGGGCAAGATGAGCCCCGGACGGGCCAAGGCATCGCTTGCATCTTAGTGGGCGGAAACCCGCCGGGTGGTAGGTCGTAGAAACATCTTGGTATATGCACATTGGGCATTTCGCCGATTCGTCATACGGGGGCAATTTGTCTGTCATGCTCGTCTCCTTGCAGTCTACTCGGGGGCGGGGGTTAGGGCTTCCAGTCTATCCCGAGGTTGTCGAGTACCGCCCTAGCCTGGAACGTCTCGCCGGCTTCGACGCCCGCACCATACGCGTCATCGTAATTGCAACCGCTTTGATCGCCTGGGTTGAAGTCGTCACCCTCGCACCAAGTCGTGCGGTGAGCGTGTCTTGTCAGTTGTTCTATTAGTTCCCCACTAAGCTCATCCATCATTTGCCTTCCAGTAAAATTTACAGCACATGCAGTGCAACATAATCTCTACTACTCGGGGGCGGGGGCTAGGCGTAGCTAACGACCGCGACATCCCTACTGTTCACGCGATCGATGCTCCCGTCCTGGTAATGCACTGCGAACCAGATTGAGCCGTCGCGTTCGTAATACGCTGTGATCACGTCGCAGTCCTTGGCGTTTACTGCAATCCCCTCCTTGGGGGCCACATACAAAACGACCTGGTCGCAAGACTCGCCCACAAACGCAGACTCGATACTCCGAATTGGCCGCGAGTCGTTCATCACTGATCCTGCTTCCATCGTTCAATCCTTTTAATCTCCACCTACTCGGGGGCGGGGGCTAGGGCTTAGCCGCAAATTGCCACTGCCCACCGGTTAGCACCACCCACTTGACGTCATCATCCAGGAGCAAGATATCACTGTACGTCTTCTCACTCCCGTCGACACATAACTATAGTTCGACAAACCAGCTCCCTTGCGCTAGCAGTTGGATTCCCCAAATGCCTTGGCCGAGCTTGCCGTATTTGATTTCCGCCCCCGTGCCATCCGACGCCACGATTAAAACACCCTTACGGTCTTCTTTGTCGGTGCCGTAGCACCCATATTCCTCGTTGATGTATCCTTCGACCTCGATCAGGTCATCGGAACATCCGTAGATTTTCAACATCGTTTACATCCTTTTCTAAGACCCACCTACTCGGGGGCGGGGGCTAGGGCTTGTATATTAGGACAATCTTGGCTATCCCGAACGCCTCAGCCGCCTTCTTTGCAGCTTCCTCGGCCGCCTCTCGCGAGGCATAGCTGCACCGTCTGTCATACGGGTCCGTCTCGAACAGACGCGAAGTAAACCCGGGAATGTTGGTAATTCGCAAATACATACTAAAACGTCCCCGTAACCAGGCTAGGTCGTACTTGTCCCTCTGGTACACACACGCCCTTATCGTAGGTTGTCGCGGTGTCCGCTTTGTTGTGGATTGGCGATGCTTGGCGCGTTTTGCCATGTCGTTCCGCTCCTTCACCATTTCAAAAGTCGTATCGAATGCAACGTAATCTCCACCTACTCGGGGGCGGGGGCTAGTCCTAATTCCGCAAGATCCTTCTCGCCCACGACTTTACAGCGATGTACTCTGAACTTGCCGTCCGTACCTATCGGGATGGCAGCGATATCCTCCGCTGTGAACTCACAAACGAAAATGCGATACCCCTCTATCCATTCACGCAAACACCATGGCAGTGTTGCCAGGCTAATACCTCGGCCACACTCTGCCTGCTCGTCGGTGTTGGCATTGCCCTCTTCAATCGCGGCGCCCACAGTATACGTAATGCCGCCATATGTTGGCCCTTGGCATTCCGCGTTGACTAGTTTGTAGTAACGGATTGCCCCTGGCTGATCGCGCAACGCAAGCAGCGCATCTACTCGATAACGATTGATACCCTTGGCACCGCGGAGGTCGGCACCGCGGAGGTTGGCATCGCGGAGGTCGGCACCGCGGAGGTCGGCACCGCGGAGGTTGGCACCGCAGAGGTTGGCACCGCAGAGGTTGGCACCGCAGAGGTTGGCACCGCTGAGGTCGGCACCGCAGAGGGTGGCACCGCAGAGGTTGGCATCGGCTTTCACCGCGACTTCCACCGCCAACTTCACAGACGTCACATCGGCTGAGAATAAAATCTTCGCGTCAAATCTGCCTTTAATCTCAAACATCACTTCTCCATTCCAGTCATCGAATGCAACATAATCTCTAGTATCGGACGTTGCTACTCAGGCAACGGACCATACCACCAACCAGGCGACCAATCTTGGCGTAGTTCAATAGTGCTCGGCCCCAGATTGCGGACGCACCGGTAAAGCTCTTTACCAAACGCACGCATATGTATCCCAACGGTGACACCCTGGACGTCAACATTCTGTCGATACACGTACGTGCCAGGCTGTGTCGGTTTAATTTGTGTCCACTCAATCATTCTCCGATCCGCTAGTCACCAGTGTGATCGATAATCGGTGGAAACGCACGGTGCATGTGCTGCCACCACCGGTCACTCGACCATCCGCCTCGCGTTGCCAGTAAACGCAACAAATCTTCCGAGTTGATATGTCCATCACAGTTGGTGTCAAAACAACGCCGACATCCTTTGTGCACTTCGACCAGCAAGTCTGCCCATTTTTCTACTATCCGACTCGGGTTCAGTTCAGCATCTTTTATTTCATAAGCCCCATAGATTGGCCCTGCGTACTTGAAGGTGTATTTGTAATCGTATGGCCGAGCCCCGTACTCTAGTGTGCCAAACTGATTCTGAAACTCTGCAAATGCTCTCAAATCAAACACGTCCGGTAGCGTCTCTTGGCCGGGGATAACCGGAAACGCATCAATGAATAGCGTCTCTGGAAAGCGTTCACCGGTCGGCTGATTTTCTGAGACATCTACCACGACCTCAGTTTTCACGGTAATGTGCCTATGCTGTGACAATAGGCCATCCACATGCGGATGTGCCATCGCCGCGGCACTGCACGCAGTTGCGAGTAGCAACCGTCCAAATAGAGACATAAACAGTAACGTCGCACACGTAATGACTATGGACATGCCAAACACGTATACAAACCGTAGGACCTGCTCAGCCCGCCTTTCTGCTAGTAGACGCCATTTAGGGCGCATCGGTCAGCTCCTTTTTCAGCTCGGTGATCTTGTCGAGAATGACGTCTTTCATCTCACCCGTGGCTAGAGACTTCCTGTACCGCTGCGTGTGTGCTCGCAACTCCGCCAGCACTTCGAGGGCGGTCTTGGGGATGGCTTCGAGGGGTTCGGATTGGTACACGTCTACACGCCCATTAGGGTTGCAAGTCCTAATCGTGATATTACCGGGCTCGTCGACGCGTAGCCCAGTCACCGTCAGCACCTCTACTGTATCGATGACCCGCACCCTCTGTTTGGGCTTGAACGGGAATGTCACCGTGTACCCGCCGGGCGTCGCTTCCGCGGCTGCGTGCTGTTCTATCGCATACTCAATGGACCGCCTAATCGCCGCTGCGTCGTGTTCTGCACCTACAAGGGATGCCGCCGGATCAAGACGATACCACTGGCCATCGTCTATGACATCAACGACCTTACCCTCGCGTTTCACCATTTCATCTATGTTCAGCATCTCATTTCCTTTCGCTACCACCATCGGGCGGGGCGGGGGTTTCCTTCAGCTCCGTTTCTAGCTTGGCGATTTCGTCCAGAACAAATGTTGAATGAATGCACACGAACATCTGCCCTTTGATCCTCTTCTTTAGTTCCGCCAGCACTTCGAGAGCGGTCTTGGGGATGGCTTCGAGAGCGTCAGGGGGGTGCGCGTAATCGACGGCGTTAGCCTCACAAACGATGAGGAATGAGGACACATCATCGGAGACGTAATCGACCATAAGCCGCGTAACAGTCTTAACTTGCCCCGTCTCTTTAACCCGCATCTTCTGCCTGAGCTTGAACGGGAAGGTAACTGTGCACCCGCCGGGCGTTGCTTCCGCGGCTTCGTGCTCTTGAATTGCGGAAGCAATAGCCCGCCTAATAGCGTCTCCGTCGAGTTCCGCGCGTATAGCATCGACTGCGGGGTCGAGCCTATACAGGTCGCCGTCAATTTCTACAGAAACGCAATCGCCTCTGACTCGTACCATTTTACTCGTGTCCATCGTTCTACTCCTTTCCACCCTCGGGCGGGGCGGGGGTTAGGCGTACTTGGCATGCGCAGCATCCCTGCTATTCACTCGGTCAATAACCACGCCACTACGATACACGGCGAACCAGATCGAGTCATCCATTTCGCAATACGCGGTGATCTCGTCACAATCGTACGACTGCGGTGGAGCCCCCTCCCTACGAACTTCATAGAATACGACCTGGTCGCAATCCTCATTCGCGTACGCAGACTCGATGAGCTGAATCGGTCGTGGGTCCTTTATCAGCGATCCTGTTTCCATCGTCTCGTCTCCCTTTTCGTTAAGTCCTATAATAGTGTGCAACGTAACAGGTTTCATGGGACCTAGCCCATGGCCGCAGCTATCTGCTCCAGAGAATCGGTTACTTCACCCATGTCCACCGCGATGCAATCCACCATCTTGTACATCAATTCAGGCTCACCCTCAGAGAGCAGGATGACGGTGTGCTTCCCTTGTCCAGCCGCATAGCCGAGTTCTAAGTGAGCACTGCGGCCACAAGGCATCACAAGGACAACGGCGTCGGCGGTATCCAGAGCCCGCATATCATGCGAGAAACCACGGTGTGCAGTAGGATGATCGAGTTGCAGCCGATACTCGGCAGGCGTCCACTTCTTCCATTCCGGGTCAATCTCCGACCAGTGGAATCCATTGTCTCCCGGCACCGGAGCACGAAAGTCGTACACCGTGTGCCCCTCCTCCCGTAAAGCCTTCACGATTTCGGGCTGCCTCTCATTCCGCCACGACGTAGCTACATACACATTCATTCGTCAACTCCCTTTGTCTTCTCACTCATCACCGTCTCCGCACGTATCGTCTGCAGGTGCGCTATATCCCGCCCCCGTAGCGATCTTCTATATAATTGACGATCCGATTACGCGCCTCAGGGCCGAGCGTGTAGTACCCGGCCTCACCGATTTCAACAAGAGCACAATGACCGTTAACTTTCACCATTCCATCTATGTCCATTCTCATTTCCTTTCGCTACCACCCTCGGGCGGGGCGGGGGTTAGGGAGCTAAGCCTGCCGTTCAAATCGTGGATTTGATCCATCATCCCTCGCATACGATAAATCCAGCCAGTGAGAAGGTGCTCAAAACGGTCGTGCGGTGACACAGCTGGTATGCGCCCCACTTGCGTCCGCCAATCTGCGTCTGTCAACATCTCATTCAACTCGCGACAAAAATGCTGCTGTGAGGCAGCCCAACCCATCTCGAATATACCAACTGGATTGTCTCTGTTACATTTCGGCTTTCGCAACGCACTGTTGTAAGCCTGTTCGCATGGAGACAATTCCTTTGCTGCCACGACTGACTCTGAACTCGTTGTGTCGATGCTCATACTCTTCTCCTTTTTTCGTTAAGTCCTATAATAGTGTGCAACGTACGACCATTCTCGGGGCTAGTCGTCGCGTCTCTTCAGCCCCTCTTTCAGCTCAGCGAGCGAGCGGTTGAGGAATCCAGTTGACAAACTCCCGTGATCCCTATCAGCAGAATCAACACACTTCTGCATCTCTTCTAATATCACGAGAGGTGCTCGCGGGATGTCCTCAAAGTCGTTGGGGGAATACCATAGGGCCTCACCCATGTCGGCACGCCGTATCCGTATCCCGCCCATTGCGTCGACACACATTCCGCCAACAACCACTACGGCCTTTGTGTTCTTAACCTGCACTTCTTGGTTAATCGTAAACGGGAATTCTACTGTTTGCTTTGGCATCGTTCTCTTCTCCTTATTCCGCACCCTCAGGGGCGGCGGGGGTTAGGCTAGGAACATCATCATTATCCACGTCAAGATGGCCGCAGGGATGGACAGATACCCAAACGGAGGAATCACGCCCATCAACGCGCCGTGCCACCGCAGCAGCCCAGCAGGCTTCTCTGCGTACACGAGCCACGTGTTGACCACATAAGGCCAACAGAGTGCCCCCAGTACTGGTCCCGCTAGCAAGATAAGTGGAATAGCGAGCAGCACCAGCAGTTCGATAACCGTAACAGCTCGCCGCCTTGGCGTTGTTTCCAACATCATTTCAGTCTCCTTTTTTCGTTAAGTCCTATAATAGTATGCAACGTAACAGGTTTTATCGGGCCTAAGCCATTCCAAGCATCATTTGCCCTTCGACGTCCGGCACCTCTGGCTCGGGGTGCGGGTTGGCAATCCGTCGCCGGGCCATCTCTGCATATTCCTCGTTCAGCTCGATACCGATGAAGTTGCGTCCGTGCTTCCGGGCAACCACGCCGGTGGTGCCGCTGCCTGCGAACGGGTCGAGAACAAGGCAGGGTTCAGGGGCGAGGGGCAAATCTAACCGGTATTCTGGTGTATTGTGTTCGTCTGGCTCTATACACTCGCAGCCCGGCTCCCACCCCGTTGTCCTTGTCTCTGTCGTGTGCCGCTGCGGATCTCTGTTGCCCACGACATCGCCTGAATGCTGCTCGTATGGGCTACCGTCCGGATCCACGTACACCTTGGAATTCTTCCCCGGCCGCGTCGGAACCCTGCTCTTCTCCGTAACCCGCTTCCACGGTGCCCCGCACTCTGGGCAACAGCCCTTGTCGCTCGTGCCCGCCATGATGCAAGGGGCTACCAGCTTCTCGGGGTACGTTGCGAAGTGGGCCTCGGAAAAACTCTGCGTCGAGATGGTCCAAACATCGGGCTTCTGCCGTATCTGCTCGCTCCGCCATTGACGAAATTGCTCAATTTCGCCCTCTGTTATTGCCCAGACGGACCGCTTGTTGCGGCCGTGTAGACTTGTCTGTCCATCGCTATATGGCTCATGCCCAGTGTAGTCATAACTGTTGTCGAAGGCCGTGTTCTCCGTGTAGCACCCCCCCCTAAATGTTTTTTGGCGGCGCGTCGGGGTTCCTTGCTTCTCCCGTATCGCCTCAGCATCGTAGTAGTAGTTCGCCCGCTTAGGCAGCAGGAACACATACTCGTGGGCCTTCGTCGGCCTGTCCGTGCAGCTCTCCGGCATGGGGTTGGGCTTGTGCCAAATGATGTCGGAACGTAGCCACCAGCCGTCCGCCTGCAACGCCAGGGCAAGCCGCCAGGGCATACCGATGAGGTCCTTGGGCTTGAGCCCACAGCCGCCCTTCGCCCGCATTCGCTCCGCGGTAAATGTCCTATCCGCTCGATCGCCCGGTTGCCCCTGCGTACCGCTCGGCGACGTGCCGGCATAGCCGTCCCCCATGTTCAGCCAGAGCGTGCCGTCATCCCGCAGCACTCGCCGCACTTCCCGGAACACGTCCACCATGGTAGAGAGGAACTCGTCAGGCGTAGATTCGCTACCGAGCTGGCCGTCTACGCCATAGTCACGCAAGCCCCAATAAGGCGGCGACGTCACGCAGCAGTGCACCGAGCATTCGGGCAAGGTACGCAGCACCTCTCGGCAGTCGCCTACGATGATTCTCTGTGCTTCTTCACTCATCACCGTCTCCGCAGGCTTTAGGTCTGATCTTCTTAAACGTGCCACCTCGCACTATCCGTTTGTTGTCGGCGTCAACCCGAGCTTTCTCCCATCCATGGCGATAACATTCAGACACCCGGCATCGCTTGCACGCCCTGCCTTGCGTCCAAATAGCTTCGAGGCATTCCCGCTTGTGCCCAGGTGGTTCAGCGAAACCGCCTATGCACAGCCGCAACACACTCATCACCGTCTCCGCACGCCATGCACGCGTACCGGAACTTTCTCGGCCGCGCCTCCCGTCGCCACTGAGCCTCAAGCCGCGTTCCTGTTGCCACGCGCCCGCACTTACCGCAAGTCACCATCACGAGTCCTCCGCAAAAACAACCCCGCCCGGTCGAGCGACGCGGCAAACAGGCCCACACAGCCTGTAACTAATACTCCGGGCGGGGCCGGGTGCCTCACATCCCGTCGAGGAGCTGACTGAGTTGCTCGATGTTGTCCTCTAGGATAATATTGTCTATCGACTGTAGCCCGACGTTCTTCAACGCAGCCGCCTTTTGATCGACGGGCAATGCGTTGTACTGCGCGCGAATCTTACGCCGCAGCTCCTGTTGTCTGGTCACTTCCAATGGTGGCGGGGTCTCTTCTTTCGCCTCCGGTTTCGCTGCGGGATCGGGCGGCGGCTCTTGCGGCTCCACACTTTCCTCGGTGCCAGCGCCTCTTCCTGGCTCGGGCTTGACGCTGTCGGCATCCACAAGCTGGTCTCGCAGTTGCGCCGCCCTGCTCAATGCTGGACCAGTATCAATTACCTCAGCGTTCACCACCATGTCGCAGTCTTCCAGCTCTTCTGCGCAACCGAATCCCTGTAGGACATCGGAGAACGCATTCCGCAGAGCCCACGATCGCGGGCGCATTGTCAGCATGCGTTGGGGGTAGCTCTTCCATGTGTTACGATCGTAAAGCCCCGCCCGCTTCGCGTCTGCTATCGAAAACTGTTGCGTCACTGGCTCGCAGCCCTTGCGCTGCACCGTGCAATATGCGGTGCAGTGGTCCGCCAATCGTCCCGCGGCGTCCGGCTCTCTATTCTCGACCCACTCTTTGAAGCCCGCATGGTCGAATACTTCGGAGCCTTGACATATCCCAAGCATCACATCTCCCCATAGCGACGGAGTTCCGTTTATCACTGCGATACCGCGAATTGCTGCGGAATCTGGGCACTGTAGCTCTTGCCCCATCATCAGCTTGGCCGCGATGGACTGCGGGGTGTCATTCTTCAGACATATGCCCGACTTGAAATAGAACTCCGCCGCTCGGAATGCGTGCAGCACTGTCGGGTAGTGCATCCGGCCGTCGCGTATCACAACCCGCGCCATCCATTCGCCTGTAACGCTTAGCTCTGTAGATTCCTCAGTCCGTTCCTCTGTGGTCATGTCTTCGGCTCCGTCTTGGGAAGGCGTAGCGTCCTGCTCTCGCTCGCCTTCGAGTATTCATTAAACAGGCCAGCGGCCCGAAGCTTGTCGGGATCAGCCTTCCGGGCAGATTGCTCTAAGTAGGTAGCGAACCTGCCATCTTCATCCTCACCCCATTCGCAGCCACCCAAGCCAGCAACTAGCGCAGCATGGCATTCGTCCCGGTATTGTTTTGACGCCTTAGCGTCCGCGGTTGCCAGCTCATATTCGCCGATTAGCCCGACCGGGATAGCCGCCCGGACGCCACTGACGCGCTTCCGCCGCTTCAATGTCTCGATATGCGGAACGCTCATAGACGGCGCCACCTTCGGAATGACATTCTCCTCCCAGAACTGCTTCGCTGTCTCGCGGATATAGCAACACAGAGCCTCGTCCGCCTCTACCTCAAACATGCAGAATCCACGCCCGCAAAGGAATGTCGGCACGTGGCACTTTGGTGTATTCCCCTCTGTGCAGATCATGTGGACGTGTGCCTGGATGATCACATGCGCCGGGACTTGGTCCGTGCCCTCATCGCCCCAAGCCTCGGATAACGGGCCAAATAGGCCGTACACCTTGCCCTCGACAGGCGCCTCTGTGGATATCACTACCGCATCGGTATTAGCGGTCAAATATGATATGATGTCCCGACCCTGCTGATTGCGCCGCAATGGGCCAAGCTTCTCGGTAGCCCAATCAAGTAGGCCATCCTCGAAGTAGTTCCCCGCCGCCAACCACTGCTTCGCTGGGAGCGGCTTCAAGTCCTCCGTTTTCTCCAGGAATACGTCGCCCGCGTTACGACCGAATGGGTCAACACCGAGGACAGCAGCCATATCACTGCTGCCTAACGTCATCCGCCTCCGCTCTCGCTGCTCCTCAGTTATTGGCATGTCTACCCTTTCGTTTCATCTGTGCCCGCGCCTGTCGTTCTTCCCGCTCAGCCCGGCGCCGCTCCTTTGCCGCGGCCCTTATGTGTTCTGCGAGCCACGTTGAGACATTCTGCTTAGGTGGCCCCTTAGCTAGCCACACGAGATCGACGTGCGCGTCTGGTGGCAGTTTGACGTTCACGCGCTTGTCTTTAGGTATGTCTGCCTGCATCGTTTCCTCCATTGGGCGCGTGGTCATCGCACGCCTTGTCAGTTTTCGTTATCGTCGTCGCCGGTTTCTCGCAGTAATCGCAAAGGGGTGGTAGGGGCTCCAGCTTCACCTGGCACATATGGCATATGCTGCTGTCGTAGGGGCAGTAGAGCGTCCCAAATAGCTTCACGCAACCGGTTTTCGCGAGCCACAGCACGTCCTCCTCCGATACCCATGCTACTCCAAGTCCGTCCGGCGTCTTCAATTCCCAGTCCGGAGGCGAACCGTGTGGTGCGATATACCCATTGTTGTCACGAATTGCCTCCAACACCCTGGCACGCGGCAGGAACTTGTCTGGTCGGATCTCTGACGCCTTTCCCGCATCACACACTTGCCACATCCTCTGCCTTTCGCGTCCATTCGATATCATTGAACCGCTGGCGCGTTTTCCACTTGATAATTCCGTCGCCTATCAACTCGCCGAACACGTCCGCGCTAGTTTCGCCAGCCGCGTCGCCGAGACGATTGACAATGATGACCCGCTCGCCCCGCACTTGCAGGTTGCACCCGTCCTTCAGGCAGCGTTTGACGGCTTCCAGATCTAGTGGTGGTAGGCTTTGCATCGTCGCTACTCCTTTTCTGCCGACGCCATGGCCAGCCTAGCTCTTGCGTATGACAGAGACATTACAGCCAACGCCGTCAACTGCGGCTCGGTGATTGTCAGTAAATCGCCACCTTCGCGTATCCACGCAAGCAGATCGCCACATGCGGCCTTCAGACTGGCGTGGGCTCCAACGCTATACGCGCTCCTGATCCGCTCCAGCTTGTCGTGTGAAGTGCTCATTATCGTTCAACCCTCGTAAGTGCCCCTACCTCTGTACCGGTTACGGCTTCCATTTGCCAACGTCCGGCATCCATCGTGCCTCTTTAATAGACCGGTCCCAGTGTTCGCACGCCGAGCCCGCAACGCCTTCCTCGCAGCCTGTGCGCACCTGTTCGACCGTCATGCCCATGTGTGCTGCCAGCCGCTCTGCCGAGACGTTATTGTCACGCATTGCGTGCTGGATTGTTTCCGCGCTTAGCTTTCGCATGGCTCGCCCGATTCGGCTTGCTTGCGGAGGTCGGCATCGAGGAACTCAAGCTCTCTGAGCGTCTCCAGTGTTTTCTCCCCCACCTTGTGCACGCGGTAGCTGGTCGACGTCTGCGTTCCGTATCCGTCCACAACAGATGCGTAATTAACTGCGCACATCTGCCCCTGAATCGAGAGCACTCGGGCATGCATCGTCCTGGCTGTGGCGTAAAGAACGGCAACCAAGTGCCGCAGTGCCGCTTGCTCATCGACCGTGGCTTCCCGGAATGTGAAGGAGACCTCGGGAGCCGCGACGGGGTCCGGAGGTGTGCGCCGCGCTTCGGTCTCGCGACGGGCAACGGACGGCCGAGCCTGCGAAGACTCCACCGCGTCCTCCGTTGCGAAGTTGACGCCAGATAAGTCCAAAGATGTACCGACCGGCTCTTTTACCAGGCGCTCAATGGCTTCGGTCTCGAGACGGGCAACGGGGGCCTTGCACGCTTCCAACTCCGCGCGGGCTTCTATCGCCTTCTCCCGTTCCAGGCGGTAGGCGTACTCCCACTCCGCGGTCATCATGTCGGCCCGCCCCGTTTCAAGGTCAGCCAAGTCTATGCCCGCAGCTACCGCAGCCCCGACTACGTCCATGTGCGTGTCCGCATCGCACGAGAATACCTCTTTCCCTGCCAAGTCCAGGATGGCCTTCCTCATCATCGTTCCCATTTTCGTTCTCCCTTTCCGTTAGCTTCGCCTGTTAGTACCCAACTGCTCTAGCCTGCGCTTTGGTCTTCCGCTATAGGATTGACAAGAGTAAGGTCCATTTCCTCCCCGACTGCTGCCGAGAGAACAATGTTGCGAATCGAGTCGTGGACCGACCACTCGCCGAGTGTTTCGTCGACCAGCTTTAGCGACTTCAACTCCACTCCGGTGTTTCCCCACGGCTTATGCTCAGGGTTTCGACACAGCTCGACAAGCTCATAGACAGCTATGCCCTTGCCTTGCTCCATGAGACTGTTCAAGCTCATCATCACTACGGGCACCAGTTGGCGTACCTCTCGCGTCCCGTTTTTGAGCAAGACTGTTTTGTCTTCCAGCTCTTGCTGCCTCCGTTCCGCCAGAACCTCTTCGGTTGTCTTTCCCTTTTCTCGCTCCGTACGTTCCGCAAGAGCCTCTTTAGTCATCGTTCCCATTGTCTCCCTTTCCGTCAGCCCTCGTTCCGTCAGTACCCATGTGGGGACACCTGTACTCTCAAAGGATACCACACGAATTGGGCGGATGCAAATCCTCGGGCAAGTTTTTTTTGACGGGCGATTGTGGAGCATGTTCCTAGCAAGCCCTTACCGTAAAAGCTCATGGTGGCCACATTTAAGAAAGCATTGCACCCGGTTGCCGAAATCATCAAAACTCGGCGGGCACCAGCACATCTCACCGCATTTAGGGCAATAGTGCTCTGTAACCCCTTTGACCACTTCGCATGCACTTACGAGTCTTTCGCTTGCCTGAACAACCGCCATCCAGTATTGGTAACAAGCCTTGTAGTTGTCGAGTGTCGGCACCGGGTCGAATTCCGGCAATGGCCCCAAGTCTACGAACAAGAGACGCGACCGGTTGTATTCCTTGGCCTGCTCTGGTGTCATCATTTCGCACATCCTCAGCGCAAAGACTCGGCCGCTCACGGTGGTCAGACCGCGGTTTGAGCGAGCAACCGAGTTTTAATTTTGTACATGGCCTGACCGCCTGCAAGCATAGCCGGACCGGCGGGGCGAGTCAACTGAAGAAATGATTCTCGGAGGACGGGGAACTATCAGCCCCTATTACTAGGATACTAATCTAAGAATTCATTAGTATAAGTATGTCCTGCGCCTTGCGTGCATCAATCACGTAAGCCCTTGCAGTGACGAGGGTTAGGCTCTGGCGCGCCGTGAGTTTCCTGTGATTTGTTTAGTAAAATACTCGTCGCGGAATCACAGGTTGCGTCTCCCATCCGCACACTGTGAATAACCACGCAAGATATCAAGGATGTATTCGCATGGGGTGTTGCGCCTCCCCGTTGCCATCTGCCCCGATTCCGGCATGATGGGCGCATGACTCGCAATCGTCATTCCAACCCGGACGGACGGTGGTACGCCCCTGACGCCAGCATAGAGGGGCGTAGAGCAGCGCACAAGGCACGTTCTCTCGCAAATGCCATATCGGACGGGGGGCTCGTTGAAACGTCTGAGAGCGTCCTATTCGCAGACCTGCACGCATGTGCCCTGCGAACGACCAAAGGGCGGCACAGACAGGAGTGGGATGCCAGGTGGTTGATTGTCCGGAACTACATCATCGAGCAGAACCTGGGGCTCGCGTACACTGCGGCCAGGCCGTATTACTACAAGCCGCCCGGACAAGAGGAGGCCACGGCCGCTGCGATGGAGAACCTAGTCCGCTGTGTCGAGATATTCAATCCCTGGCGGGACTTCCGATTTAGCACGTACGCCATGAACGGCATGGCCCGCACCCTCTGGCAGCTAGCGTACCCCCGCCGGCCGCGCGTGGAAGATCGCTGTAGTTCGTTTGAGGATAAATGGACGGCGCCGGAACCAATCGTCGACGATGGGCTCGATCTCCGTCTCGACGCCTTGCGACACGCGATGGACAGTAATTCCGCTGGCTTGACCGATCTCCAGTTGTACGTCATCCACCACCGACACCCATCGGACGGGGTTGCACAGTCAACACTCAAACAGATCGGCGACGCAATCGGGCTCTCTAAAGAGCGTGTCCGCCAAGTGCAGAATGAGGCTTTCGGCAAGCTCCGTAGTGTCCTATCAGGCGCCCGCGTTGCCTAGTCCTCGTCGTTGTCCACGAGGTCGTTGTAGAAGTCCTCTAGGCCGCCGACGATGTCCTGTAGCTCGGTAGGCTCAGGGCAGTCGCAAGCCTGCTGTTTGAGGTCCGTGCACGAGACTCCGAGGCACATGCCGCCCACTAAGATGCTCGCGATGCCCCTTCTGATTCGTTTCCATGCCATGATTATCTCCAAAGTGTCCATTCTGAACCAAAGCCGCCATTGTAGCGGGTTCCGTCACGCTGGCAACTTCCATCGCCTCCGGGCTTCCAAGCACTTCTCGCTGCGAACGCCCATAGCCTGGCACTCGGCAGGCTTGGCGTCTTCGTCGAATATGACTTCCAGCGAGCACCGGCCGTCTTCCCCGCGGTTGATACATTCTCGCACCTGGTGACATTCTCCGCCGAGCCGTTCCATCTTCGCCCGTATCTCGAGCCTGGCTCGAAACTCATCACCGTCGAAGCGCTTGGTCATTTCGCTCAGGCGAAGTTCATCCTCCGTCCACGGCGGCCGTCCCCAGCCGACGTCCTTGCAGCAGGCACCCTCACAACCTCCGCATCCCGCGGGGTACATTTCCATCGTTGGCCAGTCTTTCGCCATCATAACACCACCTTCTTCGGATCGCCTTTGGCGGTGTACAATTTCCCCAGCGACACCTGGCCGAGCAGCGGGTACTCGAACATCATGAAACAGAACGCTTCACGTACGACAACAGATTGAGATGATCCAACTGCATGAAATCCTATGACCATTCGCTCATTATTTTTAGGCAGGAATGCACTGCCAGCAAAATTAACAATCTTGAATGCCCTTGGAGGGGTTGCCGGTATCGTAATCGTGGCAGTCTCGTGACAACTAAAGCCACTTCCCGAGTCATCGGTAGCCCCAGTAATTAGCCGAATATCGCAGAACCTTGCTCCCTGTGCTAGGAAGACATAGCTACCGGCGATTTGCACAGATCGCAACAGCACCCGCGGATCTGGACCTGGAAATTCTACAGCTATAGCACCCTCGTTACCGAAGTTATACTCGCCCAATGTAGTCGCGGTGCCATCGCCCAAATTGTCCCACGTGCCGGTATCCAAATTGACCGCCACGCCTGGAGCACCACCAAGGTGGTCGCAATCGGGTGCTGCACTTGCCTTGGTTGGGCTAACGCCGAAGATGCTGAAGTCGCCGTACAGGTTACCCACAAACTCACTAGTTACAAGGGTGGTGGCTGCACCTTCGCCCAGGAAAAACGAGCTGAAAAATGTCTCCGTCATGATAGCCGGCGTGTTCCCACCCTCGCCGCCTAGTTCAATGGCTACTTCGCCTGTGCCCGCATAGAAGTCATAGAAATTTGCTGGGTCAATGTCGTTCACGTTGATGAAGCTGACCACGTTACCAGTCACCTTATCGACCACTTGGAGGATGAGTGTGCCCGCAGTGCTCGATAGCCTGGCTACGACATCTATACGATAGATCCGGTTCACGTCGGGGAACGCATCGGCCTTGGTATGTCGCGTCACCCCGGCCATGTCGCAAATTTGTAAATCCGCCGCAGAGCCATTTGGTACAATCACTAGGGAGCAATGCTGATCTCGACCGCTGGTGACGAATCGCACGGGTGTAATGTTATTGGTTGCAGGCCAACCGACACGCGAAAACTCGACATAGGTGCTGAACGTGAAGGCATCGCCGTCAGTAAACGGATGGGCGTTGCCTAGCCAATGCGAGTCTGTCTTGCTCTGCAGTAGCTGCAACACTTTGCTCTCTGTCTGAAACGCGAACGGTGCTGGGCTGGTTTGAATCGAGGCTGCTGTACCGGCAGACGCACCCTCGACGGCGACGAAGTCCGTGCCGCCTGGCACCTCGAGGCACACAATGTCAAGGGGTGTCACAGCCATTAGTCTATCGTATACTCCACATCTATCCACAGCTTCGTAGGCGAGCCCGAAACCGCGCTCACTACTACAAACACTTTTTTCTTGGCCTCAATAGTTGCATCATCAAAGCCGCTTCCGTCGCCGGGCTCCGTGTATCCGTTAGAATCCGCAATGGCATCGTCTGTTAGAATTTGCGTGCCAGGCGAAGTGGACAGAGAACCACGCGAACGCCAATACAAGTTGAACGTAACCGTCCCCGTATCTGTTTCCGCGTAGACCTCGGTTATAGTGATGGCAGTCCCCCCGTCCAAATCAATGGGGTAGTCGTCGGTGTCTGCCGAAAGTTCAACATACTGAAGTTTTTGGACGGGCTTATCTTTCCGAACAAATATGTTATTGAGCACGGAGGAATCGACGCCTATCGTAATATGCGAGTCCGTCGTACCCTCTTGGTACAATACAACCGTGGTCGGGGAGCCCGTACCGAGATTCGCGTAGACCTTCAAGACTAACCTATCTGTAGTTTCGAGATCAACATTAGCACTCAGAGTCAAGTGTAGGTCTTGATCGGCCTTGTCCGTAATCTCACCTGAAACCTCGGAAGTATCCAGTAGCGTTTCGGCGCCAGCGAGAATGCGTTTATACAGCTCCCAGTATATCGTCACAGATCTAGTGCCCGCGGTCCTCTCCGCGTGGAAGTGGTAGTCGTACGGACCTGCATCCAGAGAAAGAATCCCAGGCTCTCCCGGCAGTGTTGCGAATGACGCGATGAGTTGTCCGTCGCCGCCACCCGCCGGGCCTAGCGTATGAGAACTCTCGATCTCCCCCATGCTCATGTCGATCATGTCGAAGTAGCCGCCGATGTCACTCGCCGTATCCGTTTGGAAGTAGTTGAAGTGGAACCCGGCACTCGTATCGACATACTCTTTGGTCGCGAGATCAGCATTGTCCACTGGCTCCACCCCAGCCACCGTGCCGGTGAACGCCCGAGTGCCGTCTACAAGCGAATGGGTTGCAGCGTCGGCAGCCCTCGCATCGAGAGCCTCTTCGACATCGGCAGGCGGGTCGCCAGTCGGCCACTTAGAGCCGTCCGCTGGCGTATACCCGGTATCACGGGCCTCTGTTACTTCGACGCCCTTCCGGGTTATCTTCCGGTCTTTAGGCATTGTTGGGGTCCATTATCAGCAGGCCGGCCGTGGCGCCCCACAGCATCGTGCCGGAATCAGGGTTCGTCCATGTGAGGACAAGCCGGTCGCCCATTCCTAGCATCCAACCGTGCAAGTCGTTCCCTTCCAAGTACCAGTTGACGTCGTTACCAGTTCCCACTGCCTTGACTGTGTGCAGCGACATGTCGAACCGCGGGCCGTCACCGCTGTCGATATTGATGTCCATGTCAGCCGTGCCGCTGCCGTCGACAAAATGGACGCGGATGAAGAGTGGGATGAACATCTCATCTTTTTTCGGCCATCGCGCGGATTCGTTGGTGTCGAGCGTACCGGGCGGCGAACCGAGCGTTTGGCCCACGGTCAGGCTGCCCATGTCGCCAGAGCCTTCGTTGGTGAATATCTGCGTTCGCCCCAATAGCTCGATGTGCGTCATGGTGTTATATCCGTAAGAGGGAGGATTGAACCGCCGTGGGTTATTGTCACATGCGGCCCGTCAAGGTAAACCCCGCCGGTAACCACGAGCAAAAAGTTGATCGTTTTGGCGCGGCCGTCCTTGCTCATATCCAACGTGCCGCCTTGAATGACTGCCGATGCCAGGGGCGCTGCGGAGTTATAGACACACGTTCCACCACCCAGGAATATCGCGGTGACGGAGCCCGCAGCTTTGCCGTGAAGGTAGTTGCCGCCAGCGATGTATATTGGCCCCGTTGACCCGCTACCCTCATTCTTGGCGTTGCCGGCGTTGACAAATAGTGCTCCGATGGATGCGGTGTTTTGCAACGTCAGAACCGCGTCACTGTTGGGGTTGTCCCGGTACGTTACCGCTACGTTGATCGGGACGAATGCAGCCAAGCCCGTCACCCTCCCCTTTATGACGTGCAAGTTGTCAATCGCTCCAGATAGCTCGATGACGTCCGACTGGTTGTCGGTGTCGACGTACATATAATCGACGTCCTCATTAGTGCCCACGCCGTCTGCGGTCTCGAAGAAGAACTTGCCCGGGCCTTGGATTATCGCTTTGCCGGTGGGGTCAAGTGGGTTGATTGGGCTTGTGTCGTTTACCGTAGCAAACCGACACGGGCTGCCGGACGTGCCAACGTCACCAGTGTAGTCCGGCATCCGGACAAACGAATTGAGAATCAGATCCACACCAGTAGCCGCCACGAAGCCGCCTGTGATCGACCCCTGGGCCGTCGCGTTCAAAACGACATCATCGTCGTCGACGGGCGCAGCGCCTCTCGACCAGTTGGCGTCGGTATCCCACTGGTTGTCTTCCGTTACGTTCGTCCAGAGATTTTCCGTTCCAGCCATAGCAATCCCCTAGTCGATTGTCGCGACACTAACGAGTTGAGACGGCGCGTTCGTCACAATCAGCCCATCGGTCGGCATAATCCTGCCGCCCGGGAACACGCGCCCAGTAGTAAGCGTCTTCACCCTAAAGTCCTTGGTGAAGTCCAAGACAGAACCAGCTCCAACAATGGCAGTGACCAGAGTCGCCGACGTGTTGTAAATCGCGTTCGCCCCGTTGCAAAGAACCATCGTCGTCACCGCACCAGCATCTTGCCACTGAGTGAACTGACCACCCGGACCCATCATGTCCAAGTTCGTTATTGCGACGTGCGAATTGACAGTGCCGTTCCCGCTGATGTACACGTTCGTCACCGCGTTGCTACCCTCGATAGTCACGTTGGCATTGGTGCCGACGAACAGATCCGCCACGCTACTGAGCGTAGACTTGAGGGTGATATTGCTACCCCGCAATGCTCGAATGCGAGTGATGCCGTTCGCCGCCCCGTTGTCGCCAATGAACACGGCCCCACTGGAGCTCTCCAGGAATAGGTCGTCAATTACGTCGCCGCTGCCGTTGTTGAGATACAGCGTGCCCGAGCCCTTCCAGATGAACTCGTCTGCCGAGAATTCCATAGGCGTACCGGAACTCCCGAGCGTACCCGTGTACCCTTCGCCGACCGACACCTTGACAAAGTTGGATGCCGTCAGCGCATCCTGGTTCACAGTCACACTCCCAGACGCAGCGCCCGTGAAGAAGATGCTATCGGTTGCCACGGGCACGCCGTTGTCCCAGTTGCCCACAGCGGTGAAGTCGCCGTCCGAGTTGCCGTCTGTCCACCGTGTATTCTTAGCCATGTCGTTACTCCCAGTCTAAGACGCCGCCGCTTCCGGATCCTGCGCCGCTTCGTCAATCGTTTCCTCTATCGAGAACATCCAACCGAAAAACCGCCCAAACCAGCCCTTGGCTCGCCCGAACAGCTTCTTAGGGCACTTGAACCCCGCTAGCCGAGTCTTATGCGTGATCCGACTCACGATCGTATTGCCGCAATTACAGCCCTTGCAGTACGATCGCGCCTTGTCCTCATAAGACCAGTCGCAGGGCTTGCACTTCCCCCGCCTAATCTCGCGCATCTTGCTGCTGCAAAAGCCGCGGGCATGGGCCGATACAAACTGTCCCGCATCGATTCGCAGGTGGATCGCACGGACCATCACGTATTCGACATTGGTAGCCACCCACAAAAAGAACCGCACATCCCTCGCGTGCTTCTCCTTCGATTTCATCAACATGCGATGCCGGCGCATTATGCGTTGGTTGCGAGTCGGCTCCGGTCTCGGTGCCGGCACCGCCTTTTGTCTTACTACGCCAGAGGGTTCGACAGGGGCGGGCGATTGAGAAACAGGCTTGCGGCCTATGCCGTTCGTCTTGGCCCGCTCTCGCTGGCGTAACACCTCTGATTGGGCGTTGAGCGTGCTAAGCAATTGTCGCGACATCTGTCTCATGCGCACACCTTGCCAGACGCGAAGTTCAATACAAAGCCACCCACATACGGGCCACGGTCTCCACCCGGCGACGTCTCGTGCAAGCTCGGCCACGCACGCACGATGAACCCGTCAAGGGCGTGTAGTAGCCGGCAGCAGGCCGATCCATCGCCAGCGGAATCGTACGGAACACGTGGCGAGGCTACTTCTGCGCTACCCGAGAATCCCCACCATTCCGCCCGATTCGGCATACTGAACTGCCGGGCGCTGAAGGGTCGAGGGTTTAGTGGGTCGTCTTCGATAGCAAATACAATCTCATCGGGCTGGTTGCCGAACGTCGGCTCTTTGCCTCCGGGTACTGTCCCATCTTCACCTGGCGCTACTGCAATGACAGGCGGGAATCTGCATCTGCCAGACTCGGGGTGGTCATCGTCATCCACATTGACGATACGCAAAACAGTCTCTTTCCCAAAGTCTGGATCGTCCGGCTCGCGCCAATCCTCGACAATCTTCGGTTGCTCTTCGCCATCAATGAATGCTCTATACGAGATATCCACTTGTACTCGTATCCGAACGTGCGCGAATATCTTGTCTTTAAGATGCCGGTTCAGGACCTGTGGCGGCGCCGTGTTCACCATCTGTGCTACGACGCTAGCGTGAACGGTCGCCCTCGTGATATACGCCTCAATCCGCACCGGCACACCCGTTTGCCGCAAGTGTGCATCGAACTTGAAGCCGGGGATGACCGGCAATCCATTGCAACCCTCAGAGGTGTTGGGAAAATACTCCCGGCTCCACATATGGGCGCTACCCTGGTGCCTGTCGAGTTGGTCAAAGATCTTGGCGCTGGGGTTCTGCTCGATGTCGCCCGGCAAGTCAGCCAGCGACTCAAGCGCCCGTACTTTCAGGATCGTTGCGACTTGGTCCCCGTAGAATCCGACCGTGCCGTGTGACGTTTTGAGTCCAATACGCCGCAGGTTGATACCGATCCAGTCGAACTCCCGGATAGTATCCGGCTCGATGTCCTGGGCTCCTGCGAGGGCTCCATACTCGCAGCACGCGCCACCGACGTCGGCAGCCAGCGTGCAAGGCAGTAGCATATTGCCGCCGCACGGCTTATCCCTCAAAACGATTACCTGGTAGAGCGACCCCGGGCCGGAGTTTAACCTGACCACCTCCGAGCCAAGCGCGTCCGGGTCGAGGGAAGTGTTCGCTTCTCGGCACCAGATGTCATCGTCGCTGAGGTCTAGTATGTTGTCATAGAAGAACTGGTCTTGGAATGCGCCGGGAACCGGCTGCCCAGACGTAGCGCCACCGCCGCAATTAGGCGGCACCGTGTTGGGTTCAACTTCGCAATCACAGGCGTTCGCTCCGAGCTCCCTTCCGTCCCCGAACGCCTCCCCTTCAAATGTGTTTTGGTGGCACACCCCACGCTGGTATGTCATCCTGCCATGGAACCGACGTACGCTAGCAGGGTCCAGGCCAGCGATATTACTCGCGTGCCCTTGCGACTGAAGGGCTCCAACCATGCCGTTGGCCATGCGATTAGGAAACGATGCTCCAACGTCGGGATTGAACGGCTCTTGGGGCTTCAGCCACCGCTTGCCGCCTGGATGCAGGAATTCGGCTATCATCGTGGTTTGCCTGCACGGCTGGCACCCCAGCTCGCAACCACGTTCATTAGCCACACAATCGCCCAGCGGCCCCCCTGCCGCAGCGAACATGCCAATCCAGCGGTCTTCTTCGGCTGTACCGAAATGACCATAGGTGCTACACGAGACGCAAGTGGGGTCGCTATCGTTATGGGTGCAGTTGCAATTGGTGCTGCCTTGGCACTTAGGCATTAGAGGAACCCCCCGCAAATGTGCTGCTCAGACCAGTATTCCACCTCGGTCCATATGGGTGCCTCATACCCGCCGATGAAACCGCAGAATCCCGCCGGCACTTGGCCTTGCAGGCCCCACTTGGTTTGGTCCTCTTGGGTTATGTCGCCGTCGTCCATCTGAATTATGAACGGATCAGCAAAGTGATTCGCCTCCCGTGTCCCCGCACGCTGCGAGCAATACGCCCCGCGAGCGAACCCATCGGCCCCAACCACGAAGCCGCTGCCCGTCGAGACATTGGGGTCTGCCCCAGCGTTATGGAATTTGCAGACTTCTTCACCTGCACTGACACCCGCGAGCGAAGACATCGCCCGAACCTTATGGGTTGTCGTAAGCAGCGGGAACGCCACAGAATTGCCATGGGGATTGGCTTCGGTAACCGGGATTTCCGGGAACCGTGGGGCAAACACTGCGTTCTGGCACGTATCTTCACCCCACAGCTTTAGTTCCAGGGGGGTAGTCGTAATCGTGCTGAATTCGAGATTGAGATTCACGCGGAGCGCGAAGTTCCTCACTGGAAGGCATGCGGTTTCCCAGTCTATTGTACCAAACGAAGAAGACCTAAAGTCGAAGATTACATCATGCTCGGGCTCGAATATGCCCGCCTCTCCAAAATCCCTTGGGTCGGGGAATAACCGAAGGATGTCCCTCCGCGTCTTCTCGAAGTCGTCGCCGGATATCGCCACTAGATATTGGTGCGGATTCCCTGCGCGGGCGGGGTCAATGGGGTTGGCCCCAATCTCTGGGTCAAAGGGGTCGAGGAAGAATGTCGACGGTTGCCCGCCGCACTTGACTTGTCTCGTAGTCGTGAACAGATTGTTCGCGAGTTCGTTCCGCCCTGGCTCCATACTAATCGCCAGGAATGAATCCGCCCCGCTCATGTCGGCGTCTATTTCCGTGGTAATCCAAACATCACGGTGCAATAACCCTGTGTCCCCTTGCCATGGAACATTCTTGAAAAGGAAAAACGGGGACGCACGTAAGGTCTGGGGATCTTCCGGTGGGTCCCAATCTTTCCAGGGGCTTGTTCTTTTGGACAACGATGAAACAATGAACGTCCCCTCGCGGGGAGCGAAATCCTCTTCTGGTCCTCGGTAGCTTGGCATCGTTACGTTATGACCTCCACGGGCGTGCAATCGCTAAGGTCAATGCCGCCGCGACTCTTGCGTAACGGCCACCGAACGCTCTGCTCTAGCCACGTCTCGCCTGCGGCGTTGAATGTTCGCAGTAACGGGGTGTCACCGGTTATCTCGCCGACCCACAGGAATGGCTCGTAATACCTAGCCGGTATCCCGGGATACGTGGCAATCACCTGTGCTGGCCGGGGCGCAACCCACTTACCTGCGTTCAGCCGCACTTGCTGCACCTTTACCCAGAACAAGTTCAAGTCGACACCGTCTGGACCTGTGGGTAGCGCCCGCATGACCGCAAAGCCGAATTCCCCGCCCGTGTTGCCCATCGCAACCAGCGGCATCCTCCTGTCCCGCGGGTGTAACTCGAAGTACGTGGTGTCCCCGTCCGGCAGGGTCTCGCCGATGACTTTGTCGTCCTCATCCGTGATGACATCCGGGTGCTCGAAGCCAGCGAAGTCCGTAGCAATCAACCCGTAGCCCGGCACTGCGGTGATTCTGTGGTCCGTGGCCCAGCGGTATTTCACGTCGGCAGGCTTCTCAGCATCGTTCTCGTCATAGGCAACTTGGCGGACGGTGAGCGTCACATCGTCCTCTTGCGGCTCTTCCACGATGGCCACGAACCGGATGCGAGTCAGCTCCCTGAGAGTCGGCTTGTTGGAAAGACTGGTCGTATTACCATGCCGCGAGTGCCTAGTGTTCAGCCCAGAACCAAAGCGACTGTTCCTAGCCTGTAGTGCCGCGTCGGACAGATTCCGCATCTGCCGCGCAGACATCTTTCGTAGCGGCTGCCCTTGCTCGAAATCGGGTAGGTCTTGCGGCACGTTAGAGGCTCTCCATCCAACCGTTCAACTTAGTCCAGAACTGCCGTCTGAATTCTTCGATTACAGGCTTGCTTTGCAGTGATGCGTCATCCGGCCACCTTGGACCATACGTCACCGGCGTTTCGTTCTCGTCTGCTGTGTCTTCATCCCTGTACGTGTGGACCACCGCGTGTTGCCAACCCTCGGGCCTGTAGCCGAAGGTGAGGCTCACGCGATGTATGATTGCTTCCCCGAATACCGTCCCTATCTCTTCCTCCACTTCGTGATCGGTCAGCATCAACGTGCCTCTGGGAAATGTGTTCTTGCCGAAGCCTTGCAGCGCGACCCGGTCCTCGTTGACCAAATCTCCCTTGTTGATTATTTCCGTGAGTCGGCGGGGCGTGGCGTCTGGGAATATCCTCGTATACACGATCGTTCCAGTGGAAACAAAGCGATCCATGCCCACGGGCTTGCGGGTCCAATCCTCGCGGTCACCCTTCATTACAAGCCGCTTAGTTTTGCCAGCGTTGAATAATCGCTCATCTGCCTGTGCTGGGCCGATATCGGGGAACCTCTTATACGCCCACGGCCCCACCACTAACGCACCCACCCCGTCTGCGACCTCTTTCTTGGTCTGCGGCATCGTCATCACGAACTCGCTGTCCGAGAATCCGAACATCCGCATATGCCAACGACCACCAAGGCCAGGGTTCAGTGCAGATGGCGCAGAGTAGTTGACGACAACCTCAAAGATGTTCGTGCCCCATGTTTGCGTCAGCGTGTAGCTTCGAGCAATCGCGCCTTCAAGACCAACGAGACCAGTACCAGGCGCCGCCAATTGCCGTAGCTCGGCATCTTTGCGGGCATCCACAGTGACACCATTGTCGTCAGTTGGGTTCACGACCTGGAACGTGCGGATGAATGATATGCCCTCATCGCCTATGGTCCCAAGCCTGTTGTTTTTTAGAAGCTCGGATGCACTCATGGCCCCATGCCCCCTAAGTTCGCCTGCTGTAATAGCTGATTCTGTGCGTCTAAGTTGCGATTGATCTCTTTCAGTTCTTTTAGTTCCCGGTCCTGCACCGTCGCCGCCCTAGATAGTGCCATCGCACCAGCAGCACCACCTACTGTCGACAGAGAGGTCAGCCCCAAGTCTGGGCGACCGGGCAGATCTGTCTTTGTTGCCTTGCCGAAGTCGTCGAGTACGCTTTTGATGGCGCGTCGCGCAGTGTCTTCTCCGCCCAGCTCTTCGAAGAAGTCGCTGCCTAGCAAGTCCTTTATCTGTATCAGTGTTGCCAGTGCATTCTCAAATGGGTTGCGGGTGCTTGCGAAAAATCCCTCGGCGGCTTTCTCCAATCCCTCCCACTCCGCAATATTAGCTTTGAGCTCCCGCGACTCATCCTCCAGCCTAATCCCCGCCTTTATTTTTTCTTCAGGAGAAGACAGGAATATGCGGTTGTGCTCGCGGAACCCCCCCAATATTTCTTCAGCTACACGAAGCTTATTTTTAACGATGTTTTGTTCGCGGCGATGTTCTTCGAGGAGGTCGACACCGGTATGACGGCCACGCAGCAGCTCTCTCGCTCGCCTACTTCTTGCAGCACTATCGAGTTCTGGAAATTGATATGCCACTTCAGCCCTGGCCACCCTCTTCATACTGTGCTCAATTCCCTCAATCTCATCCTTCAGGTTGCGCACTTCTTGGGCGGCTGCTTTAGTGAGCTTCATAAATCGTTCGGGGACGCGCTTCATCTTTCCCCATTCCCCCAAAGCGTCGTTTACGGCTAAGTGTGCGTTCGTCGCTTTATCCAGCGCCTCCCAAACTCCATTTATCTCACGTGTCAACTGTTCTGCGGTTCCGAGGTACTCAGGGGGTTTTCCAATCCCCCCCACCTCCCCCCACGCAATTTCGTCACCGAATAATTTTCGCAGTTTCTCATACTCCCGCTGCGCTTTTTTAGATATTCCGATGAACGCCCCTCCGAATCCCGGCCCGCCCTTCGCCCGAATCGCAGTTAGCTTGTTGTACTCTTTCTGCAGTTTGTCCATCTCCAGAAATGTATCATGGAGGGCCTTAAGTCGCGCGGGGGGCGCAAACAACTTCTCGTCGATAATCAAGCCGCCAAACCTGATGTTGACCTTGTCCGATATGTAGTCAATAAAGCTCCGCGTCTTACTCGAACTATCTTGCATGGTTGCCCCTATCTGGGCAACCATTCTTTGGAATGGGGTAAGCTGTTTACCCGCAACATCTTCCGCTGTCTTCCCCGCCGCTTTCAGTTCTGCCGTGAACTCGCGGATGGCCTCCGAAGAACCAATGAGGGCCTCCAGGAATTCGCTAGACTTGCTAGGCAGTCCCAGATCGAGAGTGAATCGCTTTTGCCCGCGGCTAGTCAACCTCCCAAACGCTCGCTCAAGGTCTGCAATGATGTCGGCGATGCTTCGGACATTGTGTTTGAGATCGAACACGGCAATGCCCGCTCGGTCGAACGCGCCAGCATTCGTTATTGCTGCACGGGTTAAATCCCGCATGACGATTGCGAACGCCCGGCCACCCAGCTCGGCCTTTATCCCCTGCTCGGCGAACGCTGCAAGAACCGCAACACCTTCCTCCAGCTCAATGTTCAACACCTTCATCTTTGCCGCCGCCTTGCGACTCAATGATATGGCAAATTGTCGAACACTCGCATCCGCAAGCGTGTTGGCCTTGACGAGAATATCGGAGACACGAGTCAGGTTGGCAAGGTTTTGTGCGGCATCCTTGCTTTTCATTCCTAGCGCGGATTGGGCGTCAGTCAATAGGGATGTTGCTTCGGCGAGATTGAACATCCCCGCCTGGGCAAACTCTGCAACGGCCGACAAGGCTGTGATGGACTGTTTCGCGTTCAACCCCGCAGAAGCTAAAAAGAAGTATGCCTCGGCAACTTCGGCTGCGGAAAACTTGGTGGTTCTTGCCACTTCAATGGCAGCATCAACCATGTCCCTTCGCATCGCCTTGGAGACGTCCCCCATGATGGCTAACGAGGATTGCATTGCTTGTGAAAACTTCTCTGCGCCCACGATGACCTTGGCGAATACGCCAACCGCACCGAACGCGATAGCCGTTCCAGCGATGAGCTTCAGCCGATCCGCCATAAGGGCAAGATTCGACCGAGCCCTGTGGACTTTCTTGCCCACTTTATCTTGGGCGATCCCAAGGGCCGCCAGACGGGCATTCACTTTGCGAACATTTACGGCAAAGCCCGCCATCGCCTTATTCGCGGCCTGCATTCCTCTGACGAAATCGATGGTCTTAGCAGTGACACTAACCCCAACAGTTGAAGCTGCTTTACCCATTAGGCTTCCCCTGCGGGCTTGGCGGCGTAACTTGTCGCATCTTCTTCATCACTGACTGCATCTCATTCACAGACTGAAACCGTTGTTTCTGCTTCCCGAACTGAGGCATAAACTGCTTGGGCTCGTAAGCCTTTTGGCCCTTCGCTCGCTTCATGTTCGCGATCTGCGCAATCACATTGCCGAATCGCCAGTCGTCTCTCTCCATGTTGAACGGGCCACGCACCTCGCAGTAGGCCATCCATTCGCGGAACATCGGATACGAAATACTTCCCAGCATCGCATCCACGTCGACCCACCCCAGAGCCAGAGCTAGATCGAATGCAAATAGACGCTCTGGCTCGTCCTTTAGTTTCCCGCCGAGTCCTCAAAGAGCCCGTTGACCCGCATCGCCTCGGTAGAAATCCTTTGGATTACGCTCAGGTCCTCCGTCTTGAGGAATTCCAGATCGGACTCGGCGAACATCAATTTGCCTTTTTCGTTGCATGCGCAGAGGATGCACCAACCAATGATTCCGGCGAGTTCCTTCTCTTCATCCGTCCCCGTTTTGGGCACAATCTCGCGAATGCGCGGCCCCTCTTCGGCAAGGAGTTTGCGCACGAATACGTTTGCATCCTTGCCCCATTCCGGCGTCTTCACCTCGAAAACTTTACGCTTGCCCTTGCGCCGTCTCTTGATTTGCTCGACTGAGCAAAATGCCATAAGTCACCTGTTCCTTTATGTCTAAGCTGCTGCTGTCTTGGTCACGCCACCCGTGACGCGAATCGTTAGCGTTGCGGTCATCACCTCTTCGAGTGGCGCAGTGATGTCCATGTTCTTGCAGAACCCCTGGAATGCGTAATCGGCCGGAGTGGAATCGCCGCTCACGAGTGGGAACGTCAGAGTAATCAGCTCGGAGTCCCCAACTACGACGGGTAGCATGGGCGGCAGTTGCGCTGGATCGAACTGCACCTCGACCGACAGCTCGCCGCCGTCCGCAAAGTCGACGGGCAAGAATTCTGCGCTGCCGAAATCTGGCGCCCCCGTGCTAGTGGTTATACCCATGTGATTGGCGTCTACGGTTTCGCGAGAAATCCCCGACCAGTCGACCGAAAGCAGATTCGCGGTATACGAGCTGTCAGCAAACGCGATGGTCGTCCCTGTTCCTATATTGACTGTTTTCCCTGCCACCTTAGTCTCCTTAGCTGATGGTTACGCCGCTGTTCATCTGCATCGTGCACGTGAACGGCATCTTCTCTTCGAGTGGAGCGCCAAAGCTGAAGTCCGTGATGATTGCGGACCCAGTCCAAATGTCGCCCGTTCGCCACGTGACGACGGCCGTGGCCTTAGCTTGCTCAGTCGGCGGAGTGATGTCGGGGTTGAAATGGCCCTCGACCTCTAACGTGCCTGGGTTGACGATATCGGTGGGAAGATATGTATGGCCCCCGAACGTGGCCGGGCTGGGCGTGGTGTCCATATGCGTCGACTTGACTTCACCACGGCTGATACCGTTCCAGTTCGCGCTCGTCAGCTCGTAGATGTCAGCCCCCGGCGTACCGCTGAACGATGGCGACAAAGCCAACTTGAATTTCGTCCCAATAGCAACTTGTGCCATGTTGATCTCCTTCAAAAAGGCAACAGAAAAGGGCGCGTAGATGCCGAAGCACCCACACGCCCTCATAGCGTCCTGGGAACATGAGGTATTTCGAGCGTTGCAACCCGCCCAGAACACCTGTTGCCATGTTATTCGTAACCTACGTCGCAACTCCTAAGCAAAAGTAGGCACGCTCTGCGCATGCCATGCCGTGAAATCCAATCGATCCCGATAGACCGCTACCCTACTCTGATCGGTCGGCGGGGAATCTTCATTGCTCGGCCCCTCGACTAAGTGCACCGAACTGACATCGAGGCTGTCGTTGCCCATTGGCGAAGCCGGCCTGCCGTCCAATGCCTCGCGGACTAAGTTGGACAACGCCTCAGCTTTCATCCGCGACCGGGTCCAGCAATCTAACTGCAACCTGGCGAACACGAGCCCAGCAGCGGCCGTCATGTGATGCTCTGGGATGTTCGATATGTTGATGATGGTGATGTACGGATAAGTCTCGCCCTTCGGCCACTCGATGCGCACCCGATCCCCCACGATGGCCGCAACAGGACCATTGCCCTGAAGTGTATCCCGGAATGCTTTGGTGATACTCACTTCGGCTTCGCCCCCAACTTCCGAGCCTCGATCTCAGTCTCTCGGAGGATCTGCTTGGCAATCAGCCGCGTCTCGATCGCTTTGAGCCCATCAGTGGTGTTGCGGATGTACGGCCGGGGCGGGATATGCCTCACCAGCGTGCCGTCGTGAGTCTTCATGTCCCATCCGTATTCGATGGAGAACGGGTAGTAACCACTGCCGCCAGGCGAGCCGAACGGTGGGATATGTAGGAACTCTCGCGTCGGCATATCGAACACGTAGCGGATGATGTTTCTGTTCCCGCCCGTCTCTGAGTGAACCTTGGCCGTCCTCAGCCCTACCTTCAGTAGCCCCGTTTCTCCTTGTGGTGCAGCGTTCGCAATAGGCCCCCTGAGCCTCTTGACCGACGCCTTGAGTGCCCGGGCGGCAATCTTGTTCTGCATCCTGTTCGGCAGCTTGCGGAACATCTGCGTGGTTTTTGCCAGCCCGAACAGCTTGATTTGTACCGCACCCCTAGCCACGATGACGCCCCCTGAAGAAAATCTGAGAATTCTTCCCTACTCGCTTGCATCGGCAGGCTGCGTGGTGTATGGTTATACCGCAGGACCGAGACCCGACTGGACTTGACCGGACGAGACTGGACTGGACAGGACCCGACGGGACATGACCTGACAGGACCAGACTTGCCCCGACAAGACCCGACCCGACTCGACCGGACATGACAAGACAAGACATGATTTTTTCTAGGGGTGAAGGACGATGACGAGCACTGTATGTTCGTGGACGACACAAGCTACTTGGGCCGATAACGCGGTGAAACTGGCCCGAGCGTGCGTTGGGATGCTTAATAGGGCGGATTGTTGCGGTGGTTATCGGTCCAAGCCCACAACCAGAAAGTCTACGGATCGCGACTGGCTGTCGATGGCCCGTGCGTTGGTGGAGCATTTTCGAGGCGAACGCACGATTGGCCTGCACACGACAAGTGTGGCCAATGTATGCAGGTGGCTCGCCTTCGACATCGACAGTCACGACGGCAACGATGATGGCGGCGAGAACCACAATAAGGCACTGACGGTAGCCACTCGCCTGCGAGCCAAGGGGCTCGTGCCCTACATCTTTGATTCCGATGGATGCGGCGGACTGCATGTTTGGTCTATGCTCCATCGTCCCACTCCCTCTCCTGAAGTGCGCTGCTTGGCACAGGGAATAGCGGCTGGTTTGGCGATTGAATCATTCCCGAAGCAACCTCAAATCCGCGCGGGTGGATACGGCAATTGGTTGCGATTTGAGGGTCACCATCACAGCAAAAATCACTGGTCGCGCGTCCTGCTGCCAAACGGCAAATGGGGGACGCCTGAGGCAACGGTCGCTGCGATCTTGAGGATGACAAGGGGGCTAACGCAATGTCTCTCGTAAACCTCTCGACGGCGGCGCGCTTGCTCGGCATTACCCGGCAAGCAGTGCAGGACGCGATTGACCGCGGCGCATTAGAAGCCGTCATCGTCAAGGTGCCCACCCGCTTCCTCAAGCGTGGCGATGTAGTCAAGTATGGTTGTCGCACCAAACGTCGCATTAGTCCACAACCCCCGGAATAGTCTTGTCCTCAATGACCTTGACGTCAGCCGCCATCTTGGTTGTCATCTCTATGGGTTCGTGCATCTTGTCGTACTCTTCGTCCGCCTCCCCCTTCGCCGTGATGCCAGCCTTGGCCCCCATGACGCACCCCTTGCCGGCAGGCTTCTTCGGCCCGTCGAGGATGGGGCATTCCGCACGCCATAGGACACGGGCCGTGTCCGTCTTGTAGTCGCGCACTTCCAAATCGTCATACGGGTACGATTGGCACACATCGCAGATCGTGCCGTCTGGGAGTCTGGCTACGAGCTTCTTATCCCGCCCGTCGACCTTGATGCACAGTTCAACCTCTTTCGGCTTCGCCTTGCTACCCTTTGCCATCAAACACGCTCCTCGCACTTGAGCATTAGTTGCTCGCGTCGTTCGTCCATGTCGACCACGGACATAATGTTGAAAATCCTAGTCCCTCTCGCGTCCACCCATTTTACCCGGTCCTTCGCCTCGGGGACGACATCACTACCGTACCTCATCACGATATTGTGGGTCGTCGACATCTGCACTTGGCGGGCCTCAGTCAGTTCCCGCCCATCCATAGGTTGAATACTCGCCCAAACCGTCGCATCGTCGTTCGGCCATGTATCCACATGCTCGCCGTCAGCGTCCTTTGCTCGAACCACCTTCTGCACAATCACTCGATGTCTCAGCTTCCCGGGTTCGATTCGTCAGCCTCCTGGATTTTGCAGCCCATGCCCATAACCCACACGCCAAGCCGGATGAACTGCGAACCTAGCCAAATACGCGAACGCAAACGACCAAGACCAACCACGGTCACTGTCATAGTGCAGTCCCGCACGACGTCTGCGATGCCCGTTGTCACAACTGCATTACAAGTCGCCATTAGTTTGCATCTATCACACGAATCGTATCCAGCATTGCATTGGCGGTCGGGTTCGGCATAACCTGGCCAACCCCTCGCCCCGACGTCGTGAACTCTGTGCCAGCCGAACGATGCTCATACAAATCTGAGCAGTACATCAGAATAGGGCTCTTGGCCGCATTGGGGACCGCAGCAGCAGCGCCATAGCCCGCAGTGAACGTCACGGTCACAGCATTGATCGCCCGCTGCGTCACCGGCCACACTTTCGCAAAGGCTCGGACGATACGCCCCTTCACCCGGGCAACGTCCACCGTGTACACGTCGGTGTCCAACGTCTGACTATCGCCGCTGCCATCCAAGTACGTGATCGACGTGACAGTAATCAGGCTCGGCTTCGGCATGTAGAACACGGCCGGGAAGGCATCCATCGTCATCACGTATGTGGCGGTTACGAATTGCCTGGCGGTGTAGACCTCGCAGTAGTGCGTTGCGGCCGTGATTATGCCGTCTATTAGGTCATTATCATCATCGTGGTCGACGCGCACATGCAGCTTGGCTTCACTCTGCGTTACCGGATTGGCTGCGGGCGCAGCGCTCTGCACCAACCCGTACAGCTTCGTCGGATCATTACGATTGTGCCCGGGGAATGGACCGAGGTTGTAGTGCGACATAATACCTCCATCACATCGGACATACGGCGAGACTGAACGTAAAGCTCTGCGCGGCGCCACCAGCGTCAGTCGCCGACCAAACAGCACGGTATGTGTCGCCCAGCAGATCCCGCACCGTAGCAGATGCCAGAGCGGACGCAGTGGAGAACGAACCTTCCGCAGCAGCAGCAACAGCCTTCAACACATATCGCTTAGCACCCCCGTCCCCTAAGACCTGCGGGAAGTGCATGATGTCCAGCCAGTTGGTGCCATCAACCTTAGTCTGCACTTTTGCGTTTAGAATATCGCCAGCAGCGGTAGCCGCGACCGTCACGTCAAGCGTAGCAACCAGCCCTTGCATGCTACTGGGAAGCCTGACTTCATCACCACTCCCCGCAGCCGTTACCGTCGCCGAAGCCGCTAGGTCAACGGCATTGAAGCTATCGTTCGTCTGTATCCCCATAGCAGCCCTTTCTCAATGTGGCCCCATGGGGCGAGCCGGACTAGCCCGCCCGCCCCACAATGACCTTCGCGGAGACCCGAATCTCTTACACGATTTCAGGCTCAATAATACCGGATAGATCCTCACCGAGAAAATGGTAGTAATTCTCGGATGCTGCCATGGCTGTAGCCGTGATCCCTTGCGAAGCATGAGCCGCAGCACACATATTCCGAGCACAAATCCCCGTGGCCGTAGCGTCGAAATCTATGCAGCCATTGGCGGCGTTATCCGCATTGCGAATATCATTGTCGACGATGGTTACAAACGTGACCACGCCCGCACCGCCAATACACATGGTATCCCAATCGCCCATAAGTGTATTGCGACGAACAATGCAACCATCCTGTATGGCAGTCCAGTTGATGAAGTGCGTGTTTGCGGCGTCCGGCTGTATCGCAACGCAATCTTCAACTGTCATGCGATCCGATACGTTGTCGGTAGAATCCGTGAAGCAAGCATGGAAGTTCTTCGTCGCCGCAGTGCCCGTAAACCGGCAACCACGACAAGTGAAGTCGTCCGCACTCACCTGGAAACATATCAGGACATCATCGTCGTTCGCGATGAGGTTGAAGTTCTCAACTACGACACTCGCCCCAGTAACCAGTATCGTCGCGGCGCCGTCGGTCAGCGTGATCGTGGGCTGATCGGCACCATCGCCGATACCGATGATGGTAACACCAGCAATATCCAGCGCCAGCGCACCGACAGTGGCGACAGTTTCCGCATGACCCGGCATTACGATAACAATGTCACCGTTATTCGGCGTGCAAACATCGGTACTGATCGCAGCACTTATCGTCAAGAACGGCGCGTCTGGGGTCTTACCGTACGCAGAGGTGATGCCGCCGGCGGTCGTTTTGCCGCTGTCCACCCAAAACACATTGCCAGTCGTTAAGGCATTGTCGGCAACTGAGAATAGCCCGCCCGTTCTGGGGTTGGTAGCTAATGGCGTATTTGTTACCATGGTAACCCTTTCCTATGTAGCGATCGGTTCAAGTTTGCCGCACTTGTCCGCCGTCTTAATGGTGTAATAGTTCTCAGCAATCGTCATAGCCGTTGCCGTGATCCCATTGGCGTCCGCGGCTCCAGCGCCACACAGATTCCGCGCACAAATACCTGTAACAGTCGACTCGAAGTTGATACAGGCATCGTTGTCGGTGGCGACGTTGTTGATGAGATTGTCAGTGCATACGCAATTCGTAACCGCACCTCCACTGCCGAGGGCGAATGTGCCCCAATCGCCGTGGAGGATGTTCCTGCGAAGAATGTGCCCATCGCCGGTGCCCGCCAGGCTGATAAAGTGCGTGTTTTCAGCGTCCGGCTGCAACACGTAACAATCCTCGACGGTGATACGGTCGGACGCGCCAGCCGCGGCGTCTTGGATGCAAATCTTAAAATTCAACCCCGTTGCACTCTCCGTAAACCGGCACTTCCGTACCGTGAAGTCGTCAGCATTCACATCGAGGCAAATCGCTATATCCGCAAGACCCGCAACAAAGTTGACGTTCTCGACCGTGATGTTGGCGGCGTCGATGTCCACATCCGGTGTGGTGCCATTAAGCGTTATGGTCGGCTGGGCTGCGCCATGGCCAATACCGATGACTGTTACGCCAGCGATGTCCATATCTAACGCGCCAGCCGTGGCTACCACTTCCGCATGACCCGGCATCAAGTAGATGATGTCGCCTTGGTCCGCGACCACTTGCCCGCTTGCGAACGCATAGTTTAGGGTAAGGAATGGCTCATCCGGGTCCCTACCATGCCCTACGGTATCGCCACCGGTCGTCGTCTTGCCAGAGTCGACCCAAAAGATATTGCCAGTCGTCACGGAGTTGTCGACAACGGCAAACTTGCCTCCGGGCTGTTGGCGTACATAACTCATTATACCCATGTCAAACTCCTCTTAGCTGAAGCACCAGCCACAGCAAATCTCCTACAGGTTGCCGTCGTGCTGGAATGCCAACCGTGTCGCTTGGCCTACGTCCCTGAACGCATGGTTGAGATTGTACGTCATGTACATGATTGTAATCTCAAGCGTTCCTGTCTTAGCCGTAACGGCCCCGATATACCGGTCGTCGTCCGCCATCTGATCTGCTCGGATGTCCAACACGTAGAAGTTGCCGTTCAGCGCGGTGGTGGCCGTGCCGGTCCCAATATCATTGGTGTCCAATGTTTGGGTAGTTCCACCGTCCGTGGTCACCGCTTCGGCAATATCGGTATCTGTCCCAGAACCGTCTTGCGCCGAATTGGACACAATCTTAAAACCGGTGAGGTGATCTGTGCCATCGGGTTGAGACACCGTAGGGAATACAACCACCAAGCAGCCATCCACCCCTTGCATGTCCACCATTTTGGGGGTGGTGCCATCGTGCGTCCCATCAGCATCATAGATATGTTGGATGTTGATGTGATCGAAAAGCTTCCCTCTGTTAATCAACATTGCTCAAAACTCCTTTTTGTTCGAGTACATCCGCAGTCGCGGATGTCTTATAACCTTGTTCGACGGCAAGTGCGTTTAGAGCCTCTCTCAAATGGGAGTCCATGTGTTCCCCGAGTTCTTTCGCACCCGTCCTTTGCCCGCGAGATATTACACAGCCCGCAACGGGCGGTATGTCGGGGCGAACCCTTTTGATCGCTTCAACAATCTGCGGGTTCACGATTGTGACGTCGTAGTCGACCTGCTTACCACCATTCACATTAGATGGAACCTCGCGCAGCGCCTCTTCAATCTCGGAGTCGTCACGATAGACGCCGATGAAGTCGAGGATCTCCCCGATTCCCTTTGCATCCAAATCTTCAACACGATACCGGTGATAAGGGCAACCATGCTGAATGACGGCTTTCTCGATCTTCCGATTCCAACCTAAAACGAACGCTGCGGCACGATCTATCGCTCCATCAAAGGCGAATGCCTCCGGGCAATAAGCTTCTATGGCGTCAACCATTTTCTGCTTGCCACGGTCGCGTTTCGCCTCTTTGGGTATGAGGTCATTGCGATGCGCCAATGAATCTACAACCGACCAAGGGTTGCGGGTCGTGTGCAGGACCGGCACCGCCTCGGGTAGCATGCCAAGGAACGCCCAAGCCAGCCAGGATGACTCGCCGCTTCCGCCGTCAGCCCCCTTGTACCAAGTGAGCACATCATCCAAACAGCCTCGCGGCTTAAAGATGCGCTCGTGCGTACAAGGGATTGCCAGCTCGCGGAATAGCAACGAAGCATATCCCGTGGCTGCCCTGGGCGTCCCTGTGACAAGGAATCTCATACCAGACCTCTAGCTGCGGGTTGCCAGCTTAACGAACGGACTAAGCGTTTCGCCCTTCCTGGGCTGGAACGGCGTTCGCCAACGGCTGACACCTCCGGTGTACGTAACGACTCGGTACGCAATCTGATCGAAGTCGAACTTCAGATGGATCGAGCGGTCTGTCCTGGTCTTGCCGACTGCGGTGCCAACCATGTAGTCCTTGAGATTGCAGAGCGTGATGTCGCCTACTGTCCCAAGAACCTCGGCGTGCTCGGTGAACACGATCGGGAAGCCATAGAGCGTCGAAAGCGGTCGACCGGCAGCAGCGTTCGCGGGTTGGAATACGGCATCGCCAGCAGTACCCACGTTGATGGTCAGGAATGGCAGCGCCTTCTTGAGTGTCCGGTTCGCAATCCAGATGACGCTCGCGCCCGCACCCATGTGCCATAGCCGCGAATCCATGTTGACTATGTTCTCGTAAACGAGACTCGCCGCCTTCTGACCAGTTTCTGCGCTGATCGTAAGGGTCGCGGGCGTATTCAGCACACCCACAGGTATGCCAGAACCGCCAACGCCTCCGATGAAAGCCGAGTCTTCCTTCCATGCGATAGCCTGGCCGAGCAAGTCGGGGAGCCACGCATCGACGGCCATTGCTGACCAATCGCGGAACTCCCCCGAAACGAATGCAAGCGCCTTGAGGGCATGCAACTGCAATTCGACAACGGCCGTCGACGGCTTGCTCGACGTGAGCTGAGCCTCCTCGGCCGGCCAATATGCTTGGACGCCACCAAAGACTGTATCGTTCGCGTGCGTTGTGTCGTCAATCGCGGGGAAGGTGATGGACTGCCTGTCCATTGGGATCTGCTTCGCCCGCGGTCGAATGACGGCTTCCTCGAGCGCGATGTTATCAATGAGCTTGCCGAACGCAGTCGGGATTAGATAGGCTCCATCGGGGCCAATAAAGGTGTTCATCCCATCGCCGGCGGCCGACTGAATGGCCTGGCCGTAAGTGGCCAGGCGACGGGGTAGGTTGCCGCGGTCCATTGCGGCGTCTTTGACGTCAAGGAAGTAGTGCCCCATCCCGGCCTCTTCGCGGTAGCCGCCCCTCGGGTCATCCGCGAGTAGTTCCTTGCCTACCCGGATGTCGTTGGAAACGTCAGCAGACGTCCCCGTGGGCGGGGTCAGCGACGGGATGGGTGCCGGTTCGGTCTTTCGCGGCTGCGGCTTACTGAGCACCTCGTTGTGCTGGCTGAGTCGCAGGGCTTGCTTTTCTTGGTCTTCAGCCTTGGCGATTTCAGCATCGAGGCCGTCCGCCTTGTCCAGTAGCTCGTTGATTTTTGACGTTTCGTCATCCGTTTGCTCGCGCTTCTCTTCCTTCGCAAGCGCTTGGATTTCGGTTGCGTCACCTAAATAAACACTCTTTTTCTGCCTGAGTTCATTAGGGTCCATATGCTAAACTCCCGTTTTTACCGGGAATTCAGCACTTTTGGTGTAGGTACAAGAAAAGGCGCGACCCCCGGCAATGTTGTTGGAAACATCGCTGAGCGATTCGCACCTGCAAAGGCTTGGTGATCGTCAACTCCGTACATCGTGAATTGCTGGCGAGCGAAGGCCCCACGACAAAACACGACGACTCTTCAATTGTTCGGTTGAATCCTACACACCACAGACGAGCTGTCAAGGCTTTCTTAGTTGTCGAAGAAAATTGTCATTATGCCGATTTTCGACTTGACACGAACGCCATTATGGCGACAGTGCAAGCGTGACCATTCAAAACCGATATTCAGATACCCCCTTAGCCGTCGTCTCGGTCCGCTGGTCACACGGTTGCCCAGTCACGGCTAGGGGTCCACGACGGGACCAGACGCGACATGACTAGACAGGACGTGACGAGACGAGACTCGACAAGACAAGACATGATTTTTTTGGGGAAGGACTAAATGTGGCATGACAGGACAGGACGGGACCGGACGGGACAAGACTGGACGAGACAAGACGTGATTTTCTTCCGGGGGAAGGACTGAATGTGGCTCGACAGGCCCCGACAGGACGCGACATGGCATGACCAGACTGGACAGGACCGGACAGGACTGGACGAGACAAGACATGATTTTTTCAAGCAAGAGTAAATGTGGCACGGCTGGACGTTACTCGGCGTAACGATACCGGACCAAGCTAACGAGACATCTTTTCGCGGAGCAAGAAGGATGAAGACTAAAATTTGCACAGCAACCTTAGTTGGAACAGCACCCTATCAGTGCGGCAAGCACATCACCGTTCCGAAAGAGAAGGGGGAAACACCAGATAAGTACGAAGAGCGAACCTGGCGGGAACGGATGCACGTAGACGAGAACGATGAGGTATTCATCCCCGCCATGGCGATCAAGCTCTGTATCAAGGAGGCGGCATCATACCTGAGTGAGAAAATCCCCGGCAAGGGGCAGTCGAAATACACCAAACATTTTAAGGCGGGGCTAATGGTGCTCCAGAACATGGGGCTGGGGATCAAGAGAGACGACGTACCTGAGAACCGCCTGTTCGTGCCAGCGGATGGCAAGACTGGTGGCGGTACGCGCGTGACCAAGATTTTCCCGACGATTCCACTGGGTTGGACTTGCGATTGCGAGATTATCGTGATTGACCCGTTGTTGTATGACCATGTCGACAAGGTGGAGGAATACTTGGAGCACGCGGGCAACTTCATTGGCATGGGTGGTTTTCGTCCGGCGAGTGGCGGGTATTTTGGCCGCTTCAATGTTGAGAACTGGAAGGTGACAAAGGGGTAGGTTTGATTAGTGCGAGACAGGACGGGACACGGCGGGACTAGACGAGACTTGACCAGACTGGACCGGACCTGACGTGACCAGACGCGACGGGACTTGACGAGACGAGACGAGACATGATTTTCTCTTTCGAAAGGATGCAAAATGAACGAAGTGCAACCAATGAGCATGGCCCCAGGGGCAATGAGGCTGCCGACAGTCAAACTCGTCGAACTCTTCCGCGAAGGAAAGCCGGGCGACACCCACACAGATGAAGCCCTAGCCAAACATTGCGGGCATAACACCGCAGTAGGGCAACCCGGTTACGGCTATCTGCAAACTGCAATCAAATACTGCCTGCGAGAATACGGCATCGTATGGCGACGCCAGCGAGGCGAGAACAAAATCGAATGCCTGAACGACATCCAAAAGGTAGACTTCCTGTCACAAGAACGTAAAGGCATTCGCAGACGAACTAAGCGAGGTATGCATGTAGCAGGAGCCGTCGTCACCTCCAACTTGAACGACGAGGACCGCACGAAGCATTGGGTCCAAACAGCTTTGTTCGGATCTATGCTGGCTATCACGGCTCCAGAGACGACAAAGAAGCTGGCCCAGAAGCCCGAAACTAAAGCAATGGACGTCGCAGGATACTTGACTGCGATGACTGGAGAATGAACCAGACCAGACGCGACGGGACCGGACATGCCACGACGGGATGTGACTCGACAAGACAAGACATGATTTTCTTCTGAAGGAATTGCAAATGGAAGCCACAGAACGCGTTTTGTTTACGAATAAAGCAGGCCGGGTGGAGTGTCATGCTTGTGGTCGCCACAGCGACAGAGTTTTCATCGTAAAGTGCCGTGGTGAATGGGACCCATGGGTTTCATACTTGTGTCAATCGTGCATTGATAGGGGTATGCCACGTGGTGCCACGCACAGGGACGTCGGCGAGCTGCTGCAAGCCGCAACATACAACGGCCCCGTCAAGGTGGACTGCTAATGAACGATAACCCCAAAAGCAAGGGCGGCGGCAAATTGCACGGCTGCTACATCCTCGTCGACGGGAAGCCGGTCCTTGAACCCGACCCCCGCAAATTCGACGATTGGTATCAGGATATAGCCAATCGCCGGGTGGGCAAAACCAAGGTTGGCAATCGGACGGTTTCAACAGTGTTCTTGGCGATAGACCACAACTTCGGCACGTCACTCGAACCCGAACCTGTGCTGTGGGAGACAATGGTATTCCCCGACGACAGTAGCGAAGACGAGGCATGCTACAGGTATACCTCCGTCGAGAGCGCAAGGGCTGGACACGAAGCTATCGTAAAGGAATTGCAAGATGGACCCACAAGTGACTGACGTGATGCAGATTGTCGAAGCGTTGAACGGGATTCAGTGTGCGATAAGTTTCATATTCTATCTGGCGTGCGCATGCCTGATTGTCTACAGCGGGACCAACCTGCTAGGAGGGACGCCCGGCAAATGACCTATGTAGCGGCAATCATACTGATCGGGTCCGGGTACTATTGGCATCGAGTATATGTGGGCTTGGCGCACGCTGCCCGAGCCAACCCCGACCCCGAAGTCGCAGGAGCATGGGGAACAGTGGTGAAGGTGCTCGTTTGGGGCGCAGTGCTCGGGCAGGCCATCATTCATATTTGCCGGGTCGTAGCGAAGGAGGTGCAGTGATGAAGATAGCTAGACTGATTGTGACATTGGAATGCAGCCAAAGCTGTGAGATGTGCTGTAACAAGGGCACAGTCTTCCAGCAGGCAAAAACCATCGCGAGCATAGACGAGCTGACAGGCTTCGACATGGTCCTTATCACGGGCGGGGAGCCACTCTTAGACGCGCCTAGAACGCTGCAAATCATTCAGGATGTCCGCGAGAAGTTGCCGGACGCCATTGTCTACCTGTATACTGCGTGGTTTTCGCCGCTTATTGGGAAGATCGAAGAGGCCGTGGCCGGGATACAGTATACGGTCCACGGGGACGGCGGGACCTACAACTTCCACCGCACACAAAGCCGACTCGTTGCCGAACACAGATCCCATCGTCTTTGTATCGACCGGGATGTTAGCGGCGTCTTCATTCAACCCGGCACGTGGTTGCAAGTAAAACTCTTGTCGTGGATACCGGATTGCCCTCTGCCTCCAAATGAAACACTATTCATCCTGAAGGATGGCTCAAAGGAGGTGCAGTGATGGATGATGACGCGGTACGTGGAATAGACGTTACAACGACAACCCCAAAATTCGCACTCAAGCACACGTTCACGCCTCAGCGGGGCACTTTTTGCGGCCCGACAGAAGTAGAGGGTCAACTGCTCATCACTAACGACTGGTATCGCGTCAACGCGGCTGGGCTGCTAGGGCTCAATCGGCTTCTTGCGGTTCGGCTGAACGTGTTCGTGGTGGAGGCAGAACCTAATGCCGTGACGCTAGAGCAGCCCGACCTGTTGTGGACGCTACGGTTTAAGGCAACCGGGCCAATCGGGCTACTGCTATCCCCGGAGGTGCAGTGATGACAAAGGAGCAAGCGGTCAGAGTAATAGTGGCGTTATGTGCGGCGCTAATGATCGAGTCGGTGGGCCTGATACTGATGTCCGCCCTCGTTTTGTGGGGCTGAAGGAGTTGCGATGACGATAAAAGAGCAGGAGCGGCTGCGCGACGTTAAACGGAAGCAGCAGCGCGACGAGGTTGCAGGGAACGCCTATCTTGCGGGCGATGACACCAAGCGGGACATATTCGATGAGGGCCTCGATGCCATATTTGACGGTATCGCTGAGGACATGCGGAAGCGGTGCGTCGAGGTGTGCAGGGAGTTGGAAGCCGAAGATAAGACCACCGCGGGCGCCCTGAAGGGTGACGAAATGAGGCGGAAATTCTTCTTCGGGGCAGCCACCTCCGACATATGTGCGTCGCGTATTTCGGTATTGAAACCTTAGCGGGTCGGAGCGTGATGATGACAAAAGAGCAAGCGGTCAAAGTCATAGCGGCGTTGCCTTGGATGCCAATGATTGTGTCGGCGACACTGATACTGCTGGCTGCCCTCGTCCTGTACGGCTGAAGGAGTTGCGATGACGGAAGAACAAGCGGTCGAGATCGTTGGGTTGCTATTTTCGATCAAGGTGACCCTATGGTTGCTGTTCGGGTTTGTGTACTTCCATATCGGCTGGCATCTGAACGACAACAAATAGTCCTATAAGATAGTCGCACAAAACGAAAGGAACGGGATGAACAAAACGACTGACACGCAGACAGGACCCGTGAAGGGAGACGGGGTCGTTGTGACGACGTCGCATCGCGGTGTATTCTTTGGCTACTGTTCCTCTGTGTGGGATGAAGGGCGTACAATCGTCCTCGAACATTGCAGGAGTATACCGTATTGGGATTCCAGCAGGCACGGGTTCTTGGGCCTGGCGACCATGGGGCCAGGGGCGAAATGCCGTGTCAGCCCCAAGGCGCCTTCCACGCAACTGTTGAATGTCACAAGCATCACTATCTGCACACCCGAGGCTATCGCGGCATGGGAGGCAGAGCCATGGTCCGAGTGACGCAGGCACATCACGATGCAGCCAAGCAGGCGGGGGCGTGCGCGTCGGCGTTCACTGACTACCCCATAGGGACAGAACTTGCCGATATAGCCCGCCTCGATCTCTATTGGGTCGAAACGCACCTGCCGGAGATTGCCGATGAATGCTGCCTAGCGGCAATTGGCGCGTACGGGTTGGCAACACGGGTTGTTGGCCGCATCTCGCTCACCCTCTTCGCGGTGTCCGGCTATGGGTTCGGGGCCGGGCCGGGGTGGAAGTCTGGAGAAGGGGCCGGAGCCGGGCATGGTGAACCGGACGGATCTGGTTACGGGGCTGGGCATGGTTGCAGGTACGGATGCGGATTCGGGGACGGGTACGGGGCCAGGGACGGGACCGGGTACGGGCACGGATTCGGGAGCGGATTCGGGAGTGGTAGTCCCATAAGATAGGTTACGTTGCAGAGGTTGTGCTGGAAATTTCATAGAGGAACAGAGCATGTTAGTGAGTTTCCTGAGAACGGCGGGGCTAGGGGGCAACTTCTTAGTCAACCCCAACCATGTGGAATCCGTCGAAGTATTGCTAGACATCGGAGGGGAGCGACTGGCAACGGTCATAACACTGGCGTCTGGTCGCGGGCTTCAGACGCCCATGCCACTCGACATTGTGTTAGAACAGTTGGCGGCCCTAACCCCCGCCGCGCCGGAGTAGATGTTACGTTGGGAGTTCGCAAAATGAGTCGCTCATATAAGCAGAAGATCAGTCGGTTCGGCAACGTCATGTACGAGAGGTTGGATGCCAACAGGCGCAAGACTGGTTGGGAGCATTGTACGTTGGAATATCTCTTGCAGCGGCTACACGAAGAGCTGTTTGAGTTGACGCAACAAGTGTACCTACGCGATGCCCGTGACAATCGTGCTTCCGACATTCAACACGAGGCGGCAGATGTGGCTAATTTTGCCATGATGATAGCCGAAAACGCTGAGGACTAGACCCCTAACCCCCGCCGCGGATGGCGAGTAGCGGAAGGATAGAGGATGAGAGTGAAGCACGTTGTCAGTACGGTAGTAGCAATCGCGTGGTGCGTGTTCGTCTACCACGCTTGGGTGGTGTGTTGGGGCATCACCATGGGTGCGAGAGGTGAGGGAGCGCGGCTCTTCGGCGCTTCGGGGTGTGCGGTGATGATAGTGGTTAGCGTGTTTGCGGTTTCGATACTGGTAGAGGTAAACCGCAATGACTAAGGCCCCAACAATACACGTTACGTTTCATTCGATTATCGGAACAAGGAAGGACTGCATGGATAACCTGTCGTCTGAGCAATTACTGGAAGCACTGGCTGTAAAACACTCGAAGGATGTATTCGTTCCCGAGTGCAAGACTGGGCCTACGCATTACTCGCACGTCCAGCGGTTAGACGCGTGGGTCATGCGCAAGAGCTGGGCGCACCCGTGCGCCATAGGTTACGAGATCAAAGTGAGTCGCTCCGATTTCTTGGCGGACAACAAGTGGCCGTACTACTTAGACTACTGCAACGAGTTCTCGTTCGTTGTCGCGCCAGGCGTGTGCGAGCCTAGCGAAATGATGGAAGGGGTCGGGCTGTTGGTCGCGAGCAAGAATGGATCGCGATTGTATACGAAGCGCAAGGCTGCGTTCCGGGACATTGAGATCCCCGGCGACATCTTTCGTTACATTTTGATGGCGCGGGCGGGTATTGACGAATTCGCGACCGAGACTACCGCCGAGTATTGGCGTCGATGGCTCACAGAGAAGGAAGAGGATCAACACCTTGGACACAGGGTGTCGAAGCGCATTCAGGAGCTTGTTTCAACTAGGATAACGACGGTTGAAACCAAGAACCGCCAGTTAAAGAACACGAACGACGCACTGCAAGCAACCCAAGCCATCTTTGACGAATTGGGCATAATCGAGACTTGGCGATACGGGCTCAAAGAGAAAATACAGGGCGCGATAGCCAAGGCGGGTGGCGGGCAGCTAGTGGAAGAGATCAATCGGGCCGTGTCTAGTCTGGAGAAGTTAAAAGAATCCCTAGCCCCCGCCCCCGAGTAGGTTACGTCTTACAAGTTCGACTAGGAATTTAACGAAAGGAATCAAAATGGGTACGGACACACTAGACAATCGCGAAAGGGAGCGAGCGGAGGCTTTGATCGAAGAAGGCTCTGCGAAGATTCACCAAGGGGTGCAGATACTTTCCGCGAAAGAGGCGAATATCGGAGCCAAGGTGGAGATCGTTATCAACTACTACAACACTGGCATGAACTCGGGGCAGTGTAGGTGCTCTCGCCCCTAACCCTCGCCCCTGAGCAGAAAGAGGACTGACGATGAGAATCAGAAACCAAGAGGCATGGGACCGACAAGTGAAAGGGGCAAGTAGTCTGTGCAGTGCGGGTTGTGTCCGGTATGCCGAAGCATGGGCTAACGCTATGGAGGCAAAGCTCCGCGAAGGAACTGTGATCGCAGACATCGCCAAAGACACCAGCCATGAGGCTGACACTGAAGGGGTCACAGGAGTCATGTATGGCCGCACTGTAGCCATGCTGGCCGAGTGTTGGGAGTATGGTGAAGAGTTGCGGCTGTGGCACAACAGGACCACGCAAATTGGAACTGAGGGCGACAAGGCGAACGAGTCGGGCGGCGTGCTGAATCCGGCAGTGATATCAATCTCGCCCCTAACCCCCGCCCCTGAGGGTGCGGAATAAGGAGAACGAGACGATGGACACGAGCAAGATGGTAGTAGTAAGGGATAAGCGTGTTGTTGTCGAAGTCAGGTCGGACGAGTGGTACGAGCTCGATCCCGCGAGGAGCCAACAATGCGCAGAATATGATGCAAACAAAGTCGGGCTGGCCATTGCGTTTGCGGTAGAACAGCACGCAGCCGAGGAAGCAACGTCCGACGGGCTCACAGTAACATTCCCGTTCAAGCTCGGACAGAGGGTGCTAGCTGTCGCCTCACAAGTGGTTGCGACTGTCACTAAAATGACCATTGAGGAAGGTGGAGCCATTTGGGTCACGTGCGTCGGCGATAGCAAAACCCCATGGGTGCCGTACCTCGCTAGCGAATTTGAAGCCATCCCGAAGACGGCTCTCGAAGTGCTGGAGGAGTTGAACACGTGTGCTGCGGACACGCCTGTTGGGCTCCCCATCACATATAGAAATCGTATTCTGAGCAAGATCGCCGAGCTGCAAAGGGAGCTGAAGGAACCCCCCGCCGCGGATGAGCAGAGAAAGGAAACATAAAATGAAGTGTGACATCGAGGTTGGCGGCTCGTGGTGGTGGGAGATACACCTGAAGGGTTGCACTATAGATAGCGACAAGATGGATCACACCACCAAGGCTGTCGCGGTACGTGCCGCCCGGTCGTGGGCGAAGCGGCTGCGGTTAGTGGTGGAGTGTGTTTACGAGTATGGCGAAAGCCCCGATTGACGTGTACGGGATTGGAGTGACAGGCAATGACTGACAAGCTATGCGACCACCAGCTAAGCAGCGATAGATGCACCTTTGACGATGAAGGCAATCTGGTATGCCCGTGGTGCGAGGAAGTGCAGGCCCTCAAGGAAGAGATTAAAGCTCTTAAAGACTGCATCGGCAAGACGACCTGCACGTTCAAAGCAGGCAGGCATGAATTGCCCGGCATACATACGCTGGGCTATGTCCACGCGGAAAAGGGTGCAGCGGTCCACGTTGGCTCCGACATCACCGTTCTTGGCCCACGCGGGAAACTACAAACCTAGAACAGGAATGCGAAGGAGTACACATGACCACCAGAATATCTGAAATTCCATGCCACCACTCGGGAGCTTGGCTTTGCCGCAACGGCGTAGGTGTCTGCCCTACTTGCGTCGGTGCTGTTTTCGACGAATTGAAACAACAGGTAAAAGAGCTTGAAGAGCGAAAAGCAGCCTATCTAAGGCTCCAGCCGGGACATCATACATTCGACGCGATCGGCGACGGGATAGGCATCTTGTCCGTCGACAATATAGCGAAAACGACAATCACTTTCAAAGGAGGGAAGACGACGATTCGCGGTTGGACGCACGAATTACACAAACACAGCCCCGAAGAGATCGCCGAAGTGGCCGGGGTAGACCTAGAGACCGCAAAGCAAGCCAGGCGGCACGCGAACGACTTGAGATACCCCCCGACAACACGGGCCAAGAAGGAGTGAGGAATATGGGATGTACTTTGGTATGTTACTATACAGTTATCGTGGTGCAGGCCGTCTTTTGGGGCCTGCTTGTCTTAGAACTGCGGCG
>SDBS01000212.1_pt1 | contig 51606 bp, 41 predicted proteins | sample 2277091 | NCBI WGS metagenome assembly SDBS01 (sample SAMN10404972, study PRJNA504765) | marine sediment metagenome | isolation source: marine sediment core GS10_PC15, 163 cmbsf | place: Arctic Ocean: Southern Knipovich Ridge | collected 2010 | reverse complement strand
TGCTTACCTATCCGTTTTCAGATACCAATCCTCTACCCATCATTTATAAAAAGAAGGATATTTATCCTTATTCCCGCATTGACGGATTCAGCCATTCAGGTGAACCAAGGGAATGGGAAGTAGTAAAACTCGAAAATGAATACATCGAGGTTTATATCATTCCGGCCATTGGCGGGAAGGTATGGGGTGCCATTGATAAAGCAAGCGGGAAGGAATTTATTTACAAGAATGATGCAGTAAAATTCAGGGATATAGCTTTGAGAGGTCCCTGGACCATGGGAGGGATAGAATGGAATTCAGGTGTGATCGGTCATCATGCCGGAGCAGCTACGCCAGTAAATTACAGGGTATTTAAAGATGATGATGGCTCAGCACATTGTGTGGTTGGCGGAATGGATCTTCCATCCCATATGCAATGGCGGGTTGACATATCCCTTCCGGCTAAAACCTCTTATTTTGAGGCCACTACCTTCTGGTATAATGCAACTCCTTTTTACCAGCCTTATTACCACTGGAGCAATACAGCTAATAAAAGCGCTGAAGATCTGCATTTTTATTTTCCGGGGGACTACTGGCTGGGGCATAATGGGGTGTCACATCCATGGCCCGTAGATGAACTGGGCATTGACCGCTCATGGTATAAAAACAATGCGGACAGGGACAATAGTTCATACCATATCTTTGGGAGTCTTGACAATTATTATGTTTCCTATTACCATGATGAAGATTTCGGCATGGGACACTGGTCCGGGATCTTTGGAACACCCGGCAAAAAGATCTGGTTATTCTCACACGCAAGGTCTGGGGCCATCTGGGAAAATTTACTTACAGACACACATGGGCAATTTGTAGAGGTACAGGCCGGCAGAATGTACAACCAGAATAGTCTCAGCAGTGGCCATACACCTTTCAAGCAAACTGATTTTACTCCCTATAATACAGACTCCTGGACAGAACGCTGGTTCCCGGTCAGGGGTACCGGCGGAGTCACCCGTGCTGCTGAATTCGGAACAATTCATATAGAGTTCTCACAGGAAGGAATGAATATATTGTTCTCTCCTGTAAGGGAGATCAATGAAAAAATGACGGTGGTGGTGAATGGCGATGAAATCTCAAATGACCTGATTGTCATGAAGCCATCTGAAACATTTATTGAGGAATTTGGCGGCATCACTGAGAATGACAAGATTGAAGTATATCTGGGAATTGAAAAACTATTCTCAACTGAAGACCAGTTTATGCTTGAAAGGCCCGACAAGGCGGAAACAGATGCATTGGATGATCTGTTCATACTGGCTCGTGAACTTGAGAAGCGCAGATCATACCAGAGGGCCCTTGAGACATACCTGGAGTTGCTTGAAAATGAGCCCTTCCATCTCAAAGCTCTGGAGCGGGTGTCCGAACTTTATTACCGCCGCGGTGAATTTGACAAGGCCCTTGTTTATACCCGAAAAGTACTCGAGGTAGATACTTATTCGCCGGGGACTAATTTCATCTACGGGAACCTGCAAAAATTTAAAGGCAATCTTACTGATGCCAAAGACGGATTCAGATGGGCCATGCGTTCCCTGGAATATCACTCTGCTTCATTGCAACTACTTTCCGAGATCAGTCTGATGGAAGGGAACCTTGAATTGGCTCACAGCCTGGCAGAAAAATCTTTGGTTTATAACAGCCTGAATCTGAATGCTTACAAGTCCCAGGCTATCGCACAGCGGAAACTGAACAACCTTATGCATGCAGAAGAAATATTGAACGATATACTTGACATTGATCCCCTGGATCATTTTGCCCTGTTTGAAAGATATCTTCTCAGGCCTGCTAACGTCTTACTGGCCACCTTTAATAATTCATTCAAAAGTGAAATGGCCAGGGAGGAATACCTTGAACTCGGACTGTTTTATGCCAACATGGGGTTGAAAGATGAGGCAATTAAAGTCCTGGAGCAGGTCCCCTCCTATCCGGTAATCAATTACTGGCTTGCCTGGTTGAATAAAGAAGACAAAGAGAAAAGTAAAAGTTACCTTGATCTGGCCCTTGAGGCCAGTCCGGAATTTGTCTTTCCCTACAGGACAGAAACCCTGATGGTACTTGAATGGGCCTCAAAGCAAATCCCATCGTGGATTACAGATTATTATGCTGCACTTATCCTGTGGCATACAGGACGTAATGAAGAGGCCCTGGGCCTCCTGGAAAAATGGGGAGAAGAGCCGGAATTTACCCCCTTTTACTATTCGCGAGCCTGTTTGGAAGGTATTAATTCTGACGCGGGACTGGCAGATATGCAAAGGGCACTGGCTGTTGGCCCCGGCCAATGGAGGATTTACAGGGAACTGGCAAATATTTATAATCAGCGTGGTGACTATTCATCTGCCCTGGAGATATCAGAAAAAGGCCATGATAAATTTCCCGGGAACTATATCCTGGATATTACCTACAGTAAATCTCTGACAAATACAGGCCATTATAAAAAATCACTGGATGTGCTTGGTAAAACTGATATCCTTCCTTATGAAGGTGAAAGAAGCGCACAAAATATTTTTGAATATAATTATCTTATGCTGGCTTTTAAGAGTTATCAGGAAGGAGACTATGACTCAGCACTGGACTACCTTGGCAAATCCGAGGCTTATCCCGAAAACCTGGGTTCAGGAATGCCTCATAATCCGGATTACCGCAATCAGAACATACTGAGAGCCAGGATTTATAATGAAACCGGTGAACCTGAAAAAGCAGGTAAAGCCAATAGTGAGATCCAGGAATATACCAGGAAATTCGGGGAAATGAGAGGTGGCAGCATATTTGAGCAAAGGTTCAGAGACTCTTTCACCAGACCGTTTTAATGCACAGGTACCAGGCAGGAAATAATTTCCCCGATATAGAATTTATGGAAATCTTTCTTGGGGTAATTTTTCCCTGTCAGGTTCTGTACCATAAAACTTTCTTCCGTCAGCCAGTCAGAATAGAGCTTCCGGCATTCCAGCACCAGTTTGCATTGTTCATAATAAATATTTCCGGTTTCGGTGGTCAGAGTGACCAAGCCCGTTTCTGCAACCTTATCGACATCTTTCCCGGATCGGGTTCCGCAGAACTGCAGGATATCCCTGTACTGGTCCTCCAGGAAGCACAGTGTGTAAAAATCTGAGGCCTCCATGAATTCAAAGGTGTACCTGTGTGGCCTTACAAAGCAGAATGCCACGGGCAGATGCCAGAGAATGCCAAGGGCCCCCCAGCTGGCCGTCATTGTATTAAAATTACCCTGATCACCTGCTGTAATAAGCATCCAGTCATCACCAATCTGCTTAAACACATTGTCATTTAAATCCTTTACCGGGATATTTGCGAATTTCTTTTCCATAATTATATGGGAGTTAAAGTGCAATATAAGCATTTCAGGTTTTTTTTTTACCTTCGTTTTACCAACCAGGAAACATAGGCATCCCAATCTTCCAATAATATCCTGCATGCACAACACATGTATTGCTTACTTTGAACGCCTGATTAAACAAGCACTAATCATTACAGAATGGCAAAAAAAACCATAGACAGGTTTTCCCTGAGATTCAGACTCCAGAAAACTTATGCGGCTTTTATCCTCTGGATCTTCTATCGCCGGAGAGAGGTAAAATTCAGGGAGAGAATACCAAAGGACCGGCCTGTTTTGCTTGCTCTCAACCACCAGAATGCATTGATGGATGCCATGGCGACCCATATGGCCTCCCGCCGTGATCCGGTCTTCCTTGCCCGCGCTGACATATTTAAGAATAAATTTATCGCCGGCATGTTGCGCATTTTCAAGATATTACCGGTCTACAGGATACGTGATGGCGCCAGTGAACTGGGCAAAAACGAAGAGGTCTTCCAGGAAACAATGGCTGTGCTGCTGAGAAAAAAATGCCCTGTGGCTATCATGCCCGAAGGAAACCATGGAAATAAGCGCAGGCTCCGGCCACTTGTCAAGGGAATTTTCCGCATTGCCTTCCAGGCACAGGAACAATTTGGAGATCAGCCACATGTAGTCATTGTTCCAATGGGGATTGATTATTCCAATTACAGCAATTTCAGGAGTAAATTATTTGTGCAGTTCGGGGAACCCATAGAAGTCAGTGAATACTTTGCAGCATATCTTGAAAACCAGCCAAAAGCTATCAATATGTTACGGGAGAGGCTGGCAGGGGAGATGAGAAAGTACATGATCGACATCCGGTCCGATGACCATTATGAAATGTACATGTTGCTCCGTTCGGTATACAATGATGAGATGCGCAAACAGACAGGAGCTGAGAAAAACACGCTCTACAACAGGCTGGTAGCTGACCAGCATATGATCGGGAAGTTATATGAGGTTGAACAGGAAGAAGGGGATAAGATCCGGAAACTGGATGAATTATGTACAGCATACAGAGAGGGGGTTGAAGGGTTGAAGATGCGCGACTGGCTATTTAAGCATTCCAGGTATTCCTGGATCGCCCTGATCCTGTCTGATCTGGGCATGCTGGCCTTGCTGCCGGTTTTTATATACGGTGCGATCACCAACTGTTTCCCTTACTGGTTAACAGCGAAAATATCAAAGAAGATTAAGGATCCCCAGTTCCACAGTACCTTTAAATATGGCATCGGAATGATCCTGTTCCCATTGTATTATCTTATTCTCTTCATACCCGTTTGGATCCTCACAGACCCCGGTTGGATCAAATGGGCCTTTTTAGCAAGCCTGCCCCTGACAGGGTTATTTGCACATACCTATTTCATCTGGTTTAAAAAACTGAGGTCCTTATGGAAATACCAGATACTGACCAGCCGTAAAAATGAGCAGCTGGAATCGCTCAAAAATCTGCGTAAAAATATCATCATAACGGTTGATGAACTCATTCGGAAATGAGCTTCAAAACTTATTAATATGAATTCTGATTAACCTGCTTAACAGCAATTTAACAGTAAAAATGGATTAGAAATAGTATCTTCGCAGAAAATTGGAAATGCACAACATGAAGAGAGGCGATCTGAAAGAAAAAATAATCAGTGGCATCCAGCAGATCGGGATTGGTGTGGACAATCTGCGAGAGGCCTGGAAGTGGTATCGTGAGCATTTTGGGATGGACATCAGGGTTTTTGAAGATAACACAGTGGCAGACCTGATGCTGCCCTATACCGGCGGACAACCACAGGCAAGGCATGCCGCCCTGGCTTTGAATCTTCAGGGTGGAGGCGGATTTGAGATCTGGCAGTATACGAAAAGGACCCCGGTACCACCCAAGCACCGTATTTACCTGGGGGACCTGGGCATCAACGCTGCGAAAATCAAATCATCAAACATCAAAGACAGCTACCAGTTCTTTCAAAACAAAGGCATCAATATTAACGGGATATCAAAAGATCCGGCCGGAGGTGAGCATTTCTTCGTAAAAGACCCATATGATAATCTTTTCCAGGTGGTCGAGGATGATTCGATCTTTCGAAATGAAAAGAAATTAACCGGTGCCACATTTGGTGCCTGGATCGGTGTTTCCAACATAGCCCGCGCACGCAAGCTTTACAGCGGAATCCTTGGTTATGATGATGTAATATATGACATGGAAGAGAAATTTGATGACCTGGCCGATCTTCCAGGGGGTGGACATACATTCAGAAGGGTATTGCTCAAACACAGCAAAAACGTAAGAGGCACATTCAGCCGTCTTTTTGGTCCCAGCCAGATCGAACTGGTCGAGGTTAAGGACCGCCGGCCAAACAGGATTTATGAGGGCAGGCAATGGGGAGACCTGGGATTCATACACCTCTGTTATGATATTATCGGTATGGATGTATTACGCGCAGAATGTGAGGAAAAGGGATTTCCTTTTACCGTTGATTCCTCCCATAAACATAATGAAACTTTTGACATGGGAGAAGCAGCAGGACATTTCTCATATGTCGAAGACCCAGACGGAACCCTTATCGAATTTGTCGAAAGCCATAAATTGCCTATCATTAAAAAGCTTGGATGGTATATCAATCTCCGCAAAAGGAACCCTGAAAAACCCCTTGCCAACTGGATCCTTAAAGCTATGAAATACAACAGGATCAAGGATAAGAAGAAGAATTAAACCACCCTGGCATTTTGTTTCCTTGTCAACAGACGGTAGAGTACCGGCACGACCAGCAGTGACATAAAGGTGGAAACGAACAACCCGCCAATTATGGTCCATCCCATCGGTGCCCACAGCGTTCCGCCACGAAGCGTCAAAGGGAGGAGTCCCCCGATGGTGGTCAGCGTGGTAAGGACAATGGGAGTAAACCTTGTCTCTCCAGCCTCTTTGATGGCAGCAATTTTATCCATACCCTGATCAATCAGCTTATTAGTATAATCCACCAGGATTATGGAATTATTAACAACAATACCGATCAGGCTTATCAATCCGATGAAGGCAGTGAAGGAGAAAGAGTATCCTGTGATATACAGGGCCAGCACGGATCCTATCATGGCCAGTGGAAATGCAGAGAAGATGATGAATGGTTGGGAAAATGACCTGAACTGTAATACCAGAACGGCAAAAATAGCAATCAATGCAATGAGGCTTGCCCGTGCCATTCCCCCAAAGCTTTCCTCCCGGCTCTCCAACTCACCGGTAAATTTATACTCATAATCTGCCGGAAGTGGATAGTCACGGAACCGTGAATCAAGGGAGGCAGCGATCTCATCCAGGTCATAGCCTTTCCGGATATCCGCTGTCAGGCTTCCGTTGCGGTCCATGTCAAAATGTGTGATGATCCCGGGAGCTTCCTTGAGTTCAAGCCGGACCAGCTGCATTAGAGGTATCTGTCGTCCTGAAAGAGAACTGACATAGATCCTGTCAAAATCTTCAAGCCTGATCCGGTCATCGAAAGGAAGCCTCAGTACAATATCATACTCATTCCCGTCCACATCCCTGAAACTGGATACCGGCATTCCCGTAATGGCAGTCCGGATAGTCCGGTCAATCTCATAAACCGGCACTCCCAGCATACTTGCCTTGTCACGATTGATATTGAAATAGAAGTCTGTACTTGACCTGCTGAGTTGATTATCGATATTTACCAGTCCGGATTCCTCCCTAAGAAAAGCTTCAAAATCATCAGACAGTTTTTTAAGAACATCCAGATTCGGACCGGTAATTTTTATGACAAGAGGGGCTTCGATGGGAGTTCCCTGTTCAAATTCCTTAACATTGATCCTGGCCCCGGGGAAATCACTGAACAGCTCCCGGAGATCCTGGATCATTCCATCAAATTGCTCAACTTCATATTTCTCCATCTCAACATATATTTCTGCGAAATTCCGCTTAAAGCGTTTAGGAAAGATATTGTAGTAGATCCTTGGATTTCCATGCCCGACATTGGTTGCATAATGTTTAACCCCACTCATGGTGTCAAGCAAAGATTCCACCCTCCTGGCAACTACATCGGATTTATCAATATTGACTCCTTCCGGTGTATGTATCCTGATCATGAATATCGGTTTCTCTGCCTTCGGGAAGAAACTGACCCCTACAAATTGAAACAGGAACAATGCTCCCACCAGCAATGCGAGTGAAAGGATAATGGTTAGTCCACGTCTGCGTAAAGCAATATCCAGTGTTTTCCTGTAAGGTCCTTGTATTAAATATTTCAGAAAGGATTTTAAATTGATTTCCCGCCTCTTTCTGGCTTTAGCTGCATGTTTTCTGAGAAAAATACTGGCCAGGTACGGGGTCAGTAACAAGGCAATCATCAGGGAAGCAAACAGGGTATAGATAACGGTAACGGGCATGCTCTGAATGAAGCGGCCGGCTTTATCCGGCATGGAGATAATAGGGATGAATGCCAACATGGTGGTAACGGTAGCACTGATAATGGGCCATCCCAGCTGAATACTTCCCCTGACTGCAGCATCCTTATTGGTTTTCCCCATGCCTATAAATCGTTCAATATTTTCAACAATGACGATGGAATTATCCACCAGGAGTCCCAGTGAAATGATCAAGCCGGCGATGGTCATCTGCTGCAGTCCGAATCCTGTCAGATCCACAAAACCGAGTCCGATCAATATGGAAAGTGGTATGGCAATAATGACAAGAAGAGAGGCCCTGAATCCAAGTGAAAGAAAGATCACAAGCCCGACCAGCAGAATGCCGAAAAAAAGATTAGTCATAAAACCATTGATTCTTTCATCAACACTGTCTGCCTGGTCAAATACGGTGATGAGTTGCATTTCACTATCCAGTTCGGAGGCATGACGTTCCAGGATCTGGTGAATTTTACCCGTTATCTTAAATATATTATAGCCTTCTTTCTGCTTAATTGTAAGAAAAACGGCTCTCTCCCCATTAAACCTTGCGTAATAAATGTTATCAGCGTAATCGAAATTAACTTCGGCAATGTTTTTAAGATAGATATTCCTTCCATTGTAAGAACTTACAACGGTATTGCTTATCTCCTCCATCTGCTGGTAAGATCCGCTGGTTTTAATACTGAAATCCCTGTCACCTATCTTTATACTTCCTCCAGGAATGTTTGCATTATTACTCATAATGGATTTTGTCACCCTGTCTATGGGAATGTTCATCTGTGACATCTTTTCCAGGTCCAGCGATATTCTTAACTCCTGTTCCGGTATGGCCAGCAGTTCAACTATTTTCACGCCAGGAACCTTTTCAATTCTCTTCTTGAGCTTTTCGGCTTCATCTTCCATTATCGCAAATTCTGCCGTTGCAGAAACTATGCCCAGGTGCATCATAACCACATCTGTACTGTTCCACTCCATGATCTCCAGGTCATAGATCTCATCCGGCAGGTCATCCCTTATGCTATTTACCTGCTGTACGACCTCATCGAATTTTTCATCCGGATCCGATTCAAATGTAAATTCAACGGATGTAACCAAAATACCGTCCCGCATGGTTGTTTCCATACGTTTGATATCATCGAGCTCATTAATTGCTTCCTCAAGCGGTGTCGCAACCAGCTGTTCCAGATCGATTGGGTTGCTGCCAGGATAGATGATGATGACGGTGGCTCCGGGTACCTGCAGCGGAGGATCTTCGGATCTGGGCATGGTAAAAAAGGAGCTTATGCCCACAATCATTAAAAGCAGGAAGGCAGTTAGTGTAAACTGATAGTTATCAATGGCAAGCCGGGGTATTTTCATGACTCCTCTGTTTAAAGATCCGATACGTTAACCTGTATTCTGCTGCCCGGTTTAATGTACTCAGCGCCTTCGACGACTATTTCCTCTCCGGGAGACAAACCCTCACCCACTACAATACCCTGATCTGTTACAGCCCGGATCAGTATTTTCCTTCGCTCAGGCTGCTGGTCTTTCATTACCAGAACATAAGCGGTCATGCCGGTCCCATAAATAAGTGATTCCACAGGTATGACCACATGTTCTTCCAGCGCTTCAGGATATATATCAACCTTTGCGATAAAACCCGAAAACAGTTTTTCCGGCCTTCTGGTCATCCTGACTTCAACTTCATAGGTGCCGGTATACGGATCTGCAGAGGTACCGATTTCCGAGATCACACCTTTAAATATTTCGCCAGGATATGCATCGAACCTGACATGGGCAGAATCACGCATGCCTACCCTCACAATATCACGGTCGGTCAGATTTGCCCTTACGACCCAATCACTTCCGGTTGAGGCGAATAAAAAAACCGGATGCCCCGGGGCTATGATCTCATTCGATTCGGCAATTCTTTTCAATATTTTTCCATAAGCTGGTGCACGTATGGTCGAATACTGGAGGTTAAAGTTGGCAATACTTGCATTGGAGCGGGCTACTTCAAGGGCTGTCCCTGCGTTCTCAAATTGTTCAAGGGTCGCAACGCTGTCCCGGTACAGGTTCCCCGCCCGCCCGTAATCCCTTTCGGCCTTTTCCAATGCCAGCTCTGCCTGTCTGACACGCGAATTTATTTCCTGCAGGTTCAACTGGGCCAGCAATTGGTCCTTTCTGACCGATTGACCCTCGTCGACCATTATTTTTTGGATGATGCCGCCAGTTTTGAAGCTCAATTTAGATTCTGATTTTGATCCCAGCTTCCCTGCGGTTCTCACTGCGATAACAATGATTGTATCAGTGATCTTGATTGTCTTGATGGCCACTACAGGTTCTGCTGCTTCCTGCGGTCCACTATCTCCACACGCGGCCAGAATCACTAATCCGGCCATGAAGTACAAGGGGAAAAATGCTTTTGTTGTGTTCATATCGGTTTGTTGTTGTAATCTATTCATTATCAACAGAGTACAGGCAGGCCACCCTTTCCAGCTCTGCATATTTAATATGGAAATCATATTTACTGATAATCAGGAACATTTCAGCCTGTGTCATGGTACTCCTTGCATCGATAAATTCGATCAGGGTTGCCTGTCCCTCACCATATTTCCTGTTTATCACCCTGAAGGCATTCCTGGTACTTAACAATTCCTCCGTAGATGCCTGCACAGATTCTACCGAGGCGATCAGGTCATAGTGTGCTCCAATGGTCTCCAGCCTTATCTGTTTTTCGGCTTCCTCCAATTGAGTATCCCTCAGGTGTTGTTCAATGCGGGCTTCACCTATCCTTGCCTTATTCTGGAAACCGTGGAACAGGTCCCATCTGAAGATCAGTGAAGCAAACAGGTAATCCTGCCTCATGTTGAACTCGTAATTCCTGCCCTGGAACCCGTAATCAACTACGGCATACAGGTTCGGTAACTTATTCATCTGGTTCATACTCAAATTATTTTCAGCGACCCTGCTATAACTTCTCAACATCTCCAGTTCCTCACGGTTGACAACGGCATGTTCAGCCAGGTCATCCAGCACCATTGTCTGTGCAATGGAATCATACTGGATATCAGCCAGGATCATGGTTTCGAACGGCCTGTTCAACAGGAAATTAAAATAAGCAATGGCAACTTCGTGGTTCTTTCGTGCCTCAGCCTCCTGGCGTTCAAGTTTAGAGAGTTCTGCCCTGGACCGGTAAACATTGTCTATGGTTACTACATTGTTTTCAAAGAGGCTTTCATTAACCCGGATATTTTCCACCAGGAGTTCCCTGGTATCATCTACCAGCTGGAGCAGTTTCACCGTTTTCAGGTAATTAAAATAAGCCGTCTTGATCTCCGCTACAAGCTGCCTTTTATAGGCCACGGCATCCGCCATGACAGCCCTGCTCAATTCTTTATTTATCTTCTGGTTATATATGATTTTAGTGTCAAGGATGGGTTGGGCCAGCCGGATATTTGTCTCATGCTCTGTAGGACGGTAAAAGGCAAAATTCATGTTTTCAATATCCGGGAATAGATCCTGGTCCAGCAGTAAATTGAGGCTCTGGTAAACCGGGTTCAGCATGGTTCCTACAGGAAATTCGATGACCCGTCCCCCTTCGGCAGCAGTGTACCTGGCATTCAGGCTTATGTCGGGAAAAAACAGTGCCCTGGACTGTTTGAGGACCTCCATACTCTTCAGGTAATTAACCTCTTTCTGTTTGAGGGCCAGGTTATTATCAAGTCCCTCATCAATATAATTATCAAGGGTCTCTTCCTGTCCGGCAGAACCAAGGGTCAGTCCGGACAATATCACTATTATGAAATTCCTGCTTATATTCATGAGTATTTACTTTTTTGGAATGCTTCCGTTGGAAACCAGTTCGAGGTGGGTCTGTAAGATCTCATCGGCCTTCAGGTTGAAGATCTCGTAAAGATCTGCCTTGTTATTCAAAACGATCAGCACACCCAGCATTTGCGACCAGAGGGTAGCCGAAAATACCTCCGCAGAAAGGTCATCTCTCAATGAACCATCCTGGATTCCCCTGATGACCTGGTGAGTAACCAGGGCAAGCGGAGAGTCCTCTTTCAGATAGTTCTGGAGTTGATCCTGGTCAATGTTCAATGCCTCCATCCGGCTGCTCTCATAATACATGAACAGGTTGAAATAATTCCGTTTTTCCCTGGAAAAGCGGATAAAGGAATCTGCCAGTTCCAGCAAACGCTGGTACCCGTTACTATCGGCGGACAGATTGTCTTTCATCATTTTCATCAGGATATCAGATCCCCTCATAAATATGGCGAACTGCAGATCTTCTTTGCTCTTGAAATACAGGTAGAGGGTTCCTTTGCTCAGCTCCGCCATTTCGGCTATTTCATCCATGGTGGCGGACTCAAATCCCCTGGAAAAGAATGCCTTCTCAGCAGCATCTATAATATCGTTGCGCCGTTGCAGTTTTTCCCTCTCTTTTCTTTCAGCTATTCCCATATATATGACTTTCGGTAATTATATAATTATTATTTTATTATATGACTGTTAGTCATTTATTAGACAAAAGTATAACATTCTCCATGAAGAATCCAAATTTTCAGGGAAATCTTTACATAAAAAAATCCGGGTATCTTCCTTGTAGTGGTTTCTACAGGAGATACCCGGATCGGGTAAATATTTTATGATGAAATTATTTTGCTGCTTTGTTAAATCTTTCGTTCACATAGTCCCAATTTACCACATTCCAGAAAGCGGCAATATAATCGGTTCTTCGATTCTGGTATTTCAGGTAATAGGCATGCTCCCATACATCGATGGCCAGCAGTGGGTATCCCTGCTGATCTGCAACATCCATCAACGGATTGTCCTGGTTCGGTGTCGATGTGACGACCAGCCCGCCATTGGTCTTTACCAGCCAGGCCCATCCCGAGCCAAAACGTGTCGCGGCCGCCTTGGAGAACAATTCCTGGAATTTATCAAAACCACCAAAGCTTTTTTCAATGGCCTTTCCGACATCCCCTCCTGCTGTGCCCCCTCCGTTGGGTGATAAGCTTTTCCAGAAAACTTTATGGTTATAAAAGCCACCCCCGTTGTTGCGGATGCCCGCTGGCTGCTGGCTGACCTTTTTGAACAGATCCTTGACAGAGGCATCTTCCAATCCGGCGGATTCCAGGGCTGCATTGAATTTCCGGGTATAACCTGCATGATGTTTACTGTGATGGATCTCCATGGTCATGGCATCAATATGTGGTTCCAGAGCATCATAGGCATAATCCAGTTTTGGCAGGATATATTTTTCCCCGGCCGTTGTGCCTTTTGCCATCACTGATACAAGGCTTCCCGGCAGGGACGTGGCCACTGTTCCACCAAGAGCCAGGATTGCACTGTTTTTCAGGAAAGTACGTTTGTCCATTTTCAGGTTTTTTAATGTTACGTGGGCAAATATAGTACATTATCTCCTTATTTAAAATCATTTTAAATAAGAAGCCTCAACAGAGGGCATTTTTAACATATTATTAAAGAATTGTGGCATGATCAGAAACAAAATTTACCTCAACTCCGTAATTATGACCAGGATTGAAAAGGGGGACTCGTCCCCCTGCTTGAAACATTGATCAAATAATTTAACCCCTTCGCCAACTGTTATGCAACCATTCCAGTAAGGCGCAGGTCTTACCAATAGTTGAAAATGCTGGATGAGAAAGAAATAATTGAAGGATGTTGCCGGCATGACAGAAAAGCCCAGAAAGCTTTATATGAGAAGTATGCTTCTATTCTTCTTGGGATTTGTATACGATATTCCGGGAGAAGGGATGAAGCAGAAGACATCTTGCAGGATGGGTTGATCAAGGTATATTTTAATATTAAGGATTTCACAGGAAAGGGATCATTTATTAACTGGATGAAAAAGATCATGGTAAATACAGCCATAACACATTATCACAGGAACCTCAAACACCATTATCACCAGGATATTGAGGATATCCGTGAAATATATATAGAAGGATCCCTGTTTGACACGGCCGATTTTACCCGCGAGGAGTTATTCGGCATAATCAAGGAATTGCCAGAAGGATACCGGATGGTCTTTAACATGTATGCCGTGGAAGGATATAAACACAAAGAAATAGCAGAACTGCTGAAAATCGATGTTAACACATCCAAGTCACAATATTCAAGGGCAAAGAGCATGATCCGGAAAAAGCTCAATTCCCTGAAAAAAATCGCAGAGAAAGTAGATGTACAGGAACGATAGAAATATTGAGGAACTTTTCCGTACGCTGTTTGAACATTTCACGGTAAATCCCACACCCGGACTATGGAAAAAGATCCAGGCTAAAATTACGTGGAAGCAATTCCTGTCTTCCGGGCTGAACTCTTTCAATATATACTACCTGGCTCTGATCATTGCACTGGCAGGTGCAGGAACATATTTTATGCTTTCCCGTACGGTCCCCCGGGATATCACTGAAAATAGTGAGATCATACCGTCCAGCCAGGCTATCCAGCCTGAGCCGGCATATGATATGGTGATTTCCCGGAAAGACCACATCGCAGCAGTCGTGGAGGCACCAGGATCCGTCGGATCCACACCTGTGAAAAAGGCTGGTACTGAACCAGCCTCCCGGACTGCCACCCGCCAGAAGAAGTCCAATGATAAAACAATACCCGAAAAAAATACAGCAGATCAGGAACAAGGATCAGAAACTACAGAAACCTCACAGGCACAGGCTGCATCATCCGAAAACGGATCCGGTGCTGAACCTGAGACCATCCGGGTCAGGATTGATTTTAAGGCCAATCCTCTGAGTGGTTGTTCCCCCCTGGCGGTGAACTTTCAGAATTTTTCTGAAAATGCCTCCGGTATAAGCTGGAATTTTGGTGATGGAGGCAATTCTGATGAATTAAATCCCTCCTATGTATTTGATGAACCGGGAGAGTTCCTGGTTACCCTTAAGGTCCGGGGGGAAGACGGACTGGAATACAGCCGGCAGCAGACTGTCCAGGTCTTCGAGACACCAAAGGCCCTGTTCGAGTTTGACGAGGATTTGAAGCCTGCCAGAAACCAGCCCATTAATTTCTACAATTACTCCCGGGGGGGCGATTATTATGAATGGGATTTCGGGGATAAGCAGCGATCTGACTTGCAGGAACCCATCCATTTCTATCATGAGGCAGGCAATTATCATGTCAAGTTGAAAGTCTGGACCGACCATCAATGCTATGACTCACTGGTGGTCTTCAATGCCTTCACCACCCAGGAGCAGGATATAAAAGTCCCCAATGCCTTCACACCCAACCTCAATGGTCCCACAGGAGGCTATTATGATATGAATGACTACAATAATACCGTATTTCATCCTGTCACCAATGGTGAGTTACTCGAATTCCAGCTGAAGGTCTTCAGCCGCAAGGGAGTGCTTCTCTTCGAAAGCAATGATATCAGTATAGGCTGGGACGGATATTACAGTGAGCAATTGATGAAACAGGATGTATATATCTGGAAGATCAGGGGAAAGTTCAATAATGGCAAAACCTTCGTGGAAAGTGGCGATGTTACCCTGATAAAACAAAACCCCTGATCCATATTCTCTCTTTGCTGTTTACACTTCAGTTTGCATGGATTCATGGAAATATAAAGTTATAATGAAACCTATGCACTATTGTTTCGTTTAATTGAATATTATTTTAAAGCAGACTCTCAACCGATAATCGTGAAGAAACTCCCGATCATAGCTATATTATTCCTATTTTGTTTCTTAGTGTATGGCCAGGATCCTCAATTTACACAATTCTATTCCCAGCCACTATATCTTGCGCCATCTTTTGCAGGAGCTACCCAGGACCACCGGATTGCCACCACATACCGTAACCAGTGGCCATCAATGCCAGGAACCTTTGTGACTTATGCATTTTCATACGATCATTTTTTTGCCAACTTTAACAGCGGCATCGGTGTATTGATCCTCAGGGATGTAGCAGGTTCGGGAAACCTGAGTACCACGAATATTGGCGTACAGTACTCTTATGACATCAAGCTCACTGATTTCTGGCACCTGAGACCGGGGATACATATCATGTATACCCAGCGGGGGATAGATTTCAATAAACTTCTGTGGGGAGATCAGATCTCTCCAGGCGGGATCACACCTACCATCGAGGTCCCTTCCCTCGATAAAAAAGGAGATATTGACGCCTCAGTTTCCCTGCTGGCCTATTCTGACAGGGCATGGTTCGGCTTCTCTGTGGACCATCTCTTCCGCCCCAACTACTCCCTTTACGGGGATGTATCCCGGTTATCCATGAAGTATTCAATATTCGGCGGGTACCAGTTGAGACGCAAGGGGAGATTGCTCAAGCCCGTAGATGAGACCCTCTCCGTTGCCGGCCTGTTGAGACACCAGGCCCTGATCACCCAGCTTGATATCGGGGTCTACTGGTACAAAAACCCACTGGTTTTTGGCCTGTGGTATAGAGGTATTCCCTTCTTAAACAGGGAAATTCGGGGAGATGCCATTTGCTTCCTGGTCGGCTACAAAATTGAACAATTCAGCGTAGGTTACAGCTATGACTTTACCATCAATAAATTATTGACCTCCACCGGTGGTGCCCATGAGATCGCCCTGATCTATGAATTCACAAACAAGCGCAAGAAGAGGAAGCGTCATATGATTCCTTGTCCCGAGTTTTAGAAAGAATTTACCTATATTTGCAGGGATTTTTGCGAACACCATTAATCCTTACAAATGAAAAATCTTTCATTGATCCTTAATGCTGTGCTGATCGTCGCGGTCGGAGTTTTATTTTACCTGCATTTCAGCACCAAGGAAAGTGCCAAACCGGGTCCCGCCAGAACTGAAGGTATTAATCTTGTCCAACCCGATGTACCCATTGTTTATGTCAATATAGATACCCTGCTGAATAATTACGAGTATTTTACGGACATGCAGGAAAATTTCGCTGACAAGCAGTCAGAACTTGAGGCTGAATTGAATAATCGTTCCAGGCAGTATGAAGCCAGTGCCATGGATTATCAGAACAAGGTCCAGAAAGGCCTGGTGACCCGCAGGGAAGCTGCAGAGCTTGAACAACAACTGATGGCAGAACAGCAGAGCCTGCTGCAATTGCGTGACCAGCTCACCCTGCAACTGCAGGAAGAGGAACAGGTCAGCAACCGGAAACTGATCAATGCCATCATGGAATACCTGAAGGTGTACAACGCAGATCAGAATTACCAGTTTATTTTCAGCAACAGCTTCGGGGATAATGTACTGTTTGCCAATGAACAGCTCGATATCACCTACATTATCCTTCCCGGACTGAATGAACAATACAGGGCAGAAAAGGCAAAATAATGTCCTTTGCCGATGCTTATCTTGAAAAGGTCAGCCTCGATCCAACCCCAGACATACAAGCTCCGAGCAAGGATCTGTCCATTGTTGTGGCCATTCCTGCATGCAATGAACCTGATATACTTAAGACCCTATCATCTCTTTTCCATTGCGGGCGTCCGCTTGGTGCAGTGGAAATTATCATTATCATCAACGCTGCCGAATCGGCCAGGGCTGATGTCCTCTCGCAAAACCACCTGACCGAAAAAGAGGTACTTGCCTATGCCCGTAGCCACCATGAAGGAGGATTCCGGGTTCTTGTTTCACATGTACCCGGACTCCCGGACCGGGATGCAGGCGCGGGACTGGCAAGAAAGATGGCAATGGATCATGCCCTTGGCAGGTTCAACCATTTGAACAGGCCCGGGGGTATAATACTCTCCCTCGATGCAGACACGATTTGCGAGGAGAATTACCTTATTGAAGTAGAAAGGCAATTCAGGGACTTCACCGATACAAAAGCCTGTAACATCCGTTACGAACATCCTCTTGAGGGATCTAGCTTCACGGAATCAGTCTACAATGGTATAATTCAGTATGAACTCCACCTGAGATATTATATCCAGGCACTGCGCTTTGCAGGACATCCTCATGCTTACCATACCGTTGGATCTGCATTTGGTGTCAGGGCAGACATATATGCAGCCCAGGGAGGGATGAATAAAAGAAAAGCAGGGGAGGATTTTTATTTTCTCCAGAAGATCATCCCGCTTGGTGGATTTTATGAGATCAATTCCACAAGGGTAATGCCTTCACCCAGGCCATCAGACCGTGTTGGATTTGGGACCGGTCCGGTGATCAGCAAATTTCAGCGGGGGGAAACCACAAGGCTTCATACTTACCATCCGGATGTCTTTTTTGACCTGAAGGAATTCCTGTCCACTGTCAGATCACTCTATAATGCAGGCCAGCAATCACTTCAGCAGGTACTGGAAGGCTATCCTCCTGCCCTGCGGGAAAACCTTAGCCATGAATTCATTTCAAGGATATTAGAGATCCGGGGGAACTCTGCCCGGGAATCCACATTCATAAACCGGTTTTACCGCTGGTTCAATATGTTCCGCACCCTGAAATACATTAATTATGCCCACCAGCATCATTATTCGCGGATGCCTGTACTTAACGCAGCAAGGGAATTTTTATCAGGGACATGTCCTGGATTTCAGCCTGCTGGTAACGCAAAGGAATTGCTGCTGTACTTAAGAGAGATCCAGAAAGGGAAGTAAAGGGGCTTTACTCTTCCTCCACAATTACAAAAACATCCTCATTCTCCTTCTTCATGAAGTATTGTTCACGGGCGAATTTCTCAAGGTTATCCCGGTCCGTTTTCAATTCGTTCAGCCGCCTGGAATCTTCTTCAATTCTTTCCAGGTAATATTGCTTTTCTTCTTCCATCCCGTGTAGTGTACGGAGGTACTTGACCCTGTCAATCAGGCTGTTGTTGTCGAAAATCAGGAGCCAGACCAGAAAAATCAGGACAGCCATCAGGTATTTATTCCTGAGGCCCCTCATGATGATGGAATCCCGCCTTAATAATGGCCACTTCATGCGGCTAAATTAGGCAATAAATCATGAAACAATAAGGCTTTTTTTCAACATGCCTATTCCTGCATGAAAGGATATCTGTAGTCAACCGGCGGCAGGAAGCTTTCCTTGATCGTCCTGGGGGATACCCAGCGAAGCAGGTTCAGATAAGATCCCGCCTTGTCATTGGTCCCCGATGCCCTCGCCCCGCCAAAAGGTTGTTGTCCGACTACAGCACCGGTAGGCTTGTCATTGATATAGAAATTTCCGGCTGCATTTACAAGTCTTTTCATGGTAGATTGAATCACCTGCCTGTCAGCGGCAAAAATGGCACCCGTCAAACCGTATGGTGAAGTTTCATCCAGCAGGTCAAGGGTTTTCTCATAGTTTACATCCTTATACACATAAATGGTAAGTACCGGGCCAAACAGCTCCTCTACCATGGTGATATATTTGGGATCTTTGGCCTGGATAACGGTTGGCTCGATATAGTATCCCTCGGATTTATCACATTTGCCCCCGATGATCACATCCGCATCCTTATCTTCCTTTGCCCTTTCGATGAAACCTTCGAGCAAATCGAAAGATGCTTCATCAATGACCGCACACATGAAATTAGTGAAATCCTCAGGAGCCCCCATTTTGATAGAACCAAGATCGGCTTCGAGTCCCGCTTTAACATCTCCCCACAAGCTTTCGGGGATATATGCACGGGAAGCTGCAGAACATTTTTGTCCCTGGTACTCAAAGGCACCCCTCGTTAATGCAGTAACCACCTGCTCTGCATTGGCAGATGGATGGACCATGACAAAATCCTTACCTCCCGTCTCCCCAACAAGCCTCGGGTATGTTTTGTATTTGTCGATATTATTTCCAACAGTTTTCCACATACCATTAAATACCCCTGTGGAGCCGGTGAAATGGATCCCGGCAAAATCCTGATGGTTCAATACAATATCCCCGATCACCGGTCCGGATGCAAACACCAGGTTGATCACGCCATCGGGCACTCCCGCCTCGCGGAATACCTCCATCAATACCGAGGCGGAATAAACCTGTGTTTTCGATGCTTTCCATACTACGACATTACCCATCATGGCCGGTGCCGTAGGCAGATTACCGGCAATGGACGTGAAATTAAAGGGTGTAAGGGCAAAAACAAACCCTTCCAGGGGACGTTGTTCTATCCTGTTCCAGACATGTTCAGACGATTCGGGCTGCTTGTTATAGATCTCTTCCATGTACTGGACATTGAAACGCAGGAAGTCAATTGTCTCACAGGCCGCATCTATTTCTGCCTGGTGAACCGTTTTGGACTGGCCTATCATGGTCGCTGCATTTATCTTTGCACGGTAGGGTCCGGCCAGTAAACTGGCAGCCTTGAGGAATATGGAAGCACGCTCCTTCCAGCACATGTTGGCCCATGACTCCCGGGCAGAGAGCGCTGCTCCAATGGCCATATTCACATGTTCGGCAGATCCCTGGTGGTATTCACCAATTTTATGACTGATCTTATGAGGGGGATAAATAGGCAGGATTTTGTCCGATGTTACTTCCTTTCCCCCGATGAACATAGGTATCTCTTTGACATTGAAATAGATCTCATACAATGCCTTTTCCAGGTCCACACGTTCGTGTGAATCCGGCAGGTACTCTTTTACCGGTTCATTCACTGCCCTGGGTACAAATACAGTATTTTCTGACATGATATTAAAGAGTTATTTAAGCTGATAAATACCTTAGCTAAAATAAAGAATAATTAGAAAATCAGATATGATAAAAAGCAGGTTTGGATTATTTCTGATAACAGTTATCCGTTAAAAAATCCTTAAATTTTTAATATCTATTTTTATTTAGTCTAAATAATCATATATTTGTGTCAAGAAAATAAAACATACTAAAATGGCATTCAAATTACCTGATTTAAGTTACGATTATAACGGCCTGGAACCCTATATCGACGCCCGTACCATGGAGATTCACCACAGCAAGCACCATGGCGGTTACACCAGCAAATTAAACACAGCGATTGAAGGCAGTGCACTGGCAGACCAGAGCATTGAGGAGATCCTGTCAGGGGCTGGCTCGCACGGAGCAGCAGTCAGAAATAACGGTGGTGGTTATTACAACCACAATCTGTTCTGGGCAGTGATGAGCCCGAATGGTGAAGGAAGGCCTGAAGGCGAAGTGCTGAAAGCTATTAACGAGGCCTTTGGAAGTTTCGATGAATTCAAGAGCCAGTTTTCAAATGCAGCTGCTACCCGTTTTGGCTCCGGCTGGGCATGGCTTGTGAAGACTGACGGGGGACTTGTGGTTACTTCATCGCCTAACCAGGACAATCCGCTGATGGATGTTGCTGAGGTGAAGGGTTTGCCTATCCTGGGACTGGATGTATGGGAGCATGCTTATTATTTAAAATACCAGAACAGGAGGCCCGAATACATTGAGGCATTCTGGAATGTGATCAACTGGTCTGAGGTTAACAATAGATTTGGTTCATAATATTTCATTAGTTATTGGTTGGTTTAAAGGGGAGTCCGGGGACGGGGTCCCTTTTTTAATTTAACCAGCCGCTTTCTCAACCTCCCTCATGACCCGCAACAGATTCCCGCTCCAGAACTTTTGAAGATCTGACCTGGAATAGCCCCTTATTAGTAATTCATAGGTGATGTTGGGCAGTTCGGTTACATCAAAACAGTCTTCCAGCGCAGCCCCCCCATCATAATCAGATCCAAACCCGACATGATTTATCCCGACCAGGTCCACAACATGGTCAAAATGATCACAGAATTGGGAAACAGTGGCCAGATCTGGAGGATACTTACTGTTGATATCGTAATATTCCTGTTCCAGTGCCAGTTTTGCACTTTCATCCAATTCGCTCCAATTATCATATTTTGCCCAGAGTACCTTCCTCGCAGAATCCCTTTCCGGGTAGGCCGGCATTTCAGCAACATAATCGCTCACCAGGCAGAGCTGGATAACACCGCCGTTGTATGCAAGTTTCAGCAGCATTTCATCTGACAGGTTGCGTGGATTGTCGCAAACCGCCCGAGCATTTGAATGGGAAGCGATAACAGGTGCCTTACTGACCTCTACAACATCATCAAATGCCTCATCGGACATATGGGACACATCGATCATGATCCCCAGGCGGTTCATTTCCCGGACAACTTCCCTGCCGAAATCACTGATCCCTCCATGTTCTGGTCCATCCCTGTCTGTGGATGAATCGCAGATATCATTGTTCCGGGTATGGCAGAGTGTAATATACCTGGCACCAAGATCATAAAACCTGCTGACCATCGACAGGTCCTTTCCGACAGGATAGCCATTCTCAATGCCAATATATACTGCTTTTTTTCCCTTTTGACTGATAGCCTCCAGGTCATCGGCGGATAAGGCGATGGCAGCCAGATCTGCACTGCGATCCAAAACTGCATGAATGGAATCAAAAAGCATCAGGGCTTCCTTTTTTACTTTTTCATTCTCTTCAGGGGTCCTTGGTCCCTGTCCCACGAAAACAGCAAAAAACACCCCATCAAGTCCACCTTCCCGCATCCGGGGAAAGTCAAGCTTCCCCCCTCTTCTGCGGGGATCAGACCTTTTGCTGAGATCAGTACTTCGCCTGGAAAACCTTAAAGGTGTATCAGTATGGGAATCAATCGTTAACAGAGATTGGTGGATCCCGGCTGCTTCATCCCTGGAAATCTCCTTCCTGGAATTACTTTTACAAGCGGAGATCGTGAATATTACGAAAAGAATGGTGACCTGTAAAACAACTTTCTGGGACATGTTATCTGGTATTTAAAATTCGTTAACGGTATCTTTCTCCATACGTTTTATAGGGGATGCTGGCAGGGGACTTGATCATAAATAATTCAGCACCCAGGGCGGATGCCAGATCTAGTTTCTCCTCCCCGCTTATAATGAAGAAATCTCCAATACTCACAGATTGTCCACCGATACCGGGCGATCCTTTCAGAACAAATACTGAATAAATCATATCCAACTCAAGCAAGAGTGTGAATTGCTCCAGCTTACCGGTCAATTTAAAAATGGCCAGATCTTCTGTTACCATATCCATGGGTAACTTGTTTTCCGTATAAATCTTAAGATCATATTCTCCCTCATCAAGCACAGGGAATCCGGCGGCCGGATAGTCATCATAGCTGGCAGGGACCGACAGGGTCTGGCCGAGGTCAGGGTCCACCCAGATCTGGAATATGCTGGAACCGGCATGGAGGCGTTCGGCATGCGTAATACCGTTCCCTGAGCGAATGATCTGTGCATCCCCGGCGTGGAGGGTTTTCCAGCCATTTAGCTTACTGTCGTAATGTTCAATCTTACCTGTCAGCACAAAACTCATGATCTCAAACCCCTGGTGGGGGTGTTCGCCAATGGTGCTCCCTTCATCACTCCAGGCATGGGCCCAATAAAAAAGGTTTGAATACGGACGCAAGCTACCACCGTCCTGAGGAAAGCCAATGGGTTTTTTCTCGAGTATCGCACCTCCGTTGAACTGACCTTCTGCCTGTTCTTCTCTTGTATATATCTCTATGGCCATTTTATTTGCAATAATTTATAAGATTACTAGATCTTATTTTCCTGTAAATATACAAATAATAGAAAATGTCCAAAGACCGGCTGCTAAAGAGTGCTTAAGGGAGATACAGGGCCAGGCATCGCATCATCTCCGGATCGGACTTCTGCCTGTCCAATGCCCGTCACGGCGAAACGTTCGAGGAGGCCCTCGTCGTTGATCTCCTTTGATAAGCCTGCAATGGTGTTGGGAGGCACATCAAACAAATCCAGGATCATCAGTCCGTCCAGTGCATTATTGAATTTGGGATCGATATTGAAACCAACGATCTTCCCGTTCTGTTTCAGGTACTTTTTAAGGAGTACCGGCATATTGTTTTGTGCCGTCTCAATGTCTTTTATGATCCGGTCAAACTTGTTCAGGTCACTGGTGCTTTCGATCAGTATATCTGTATCAAGGTGATGAAGGGATACGATGAATCTTTTACGGGGACGAATATACCGGGCAATCTTGTCATTGTAATAATACTCGCTTATAAATTTAATTATCAGCTCTTTGGAAAAATCTGAAAAACGGTTACTGATGCTAACCGGTCCAACCAGGTACCTGTACTCCGGGTTTTTTATAAGAAAGTAAAGTATCCCCTTCCAGAGCAGGAACAGCGGTATGGGTCGTCGCTGGTATTCCGGGATAATAAAGGACCGGCCTAGTTCCAGGGCCTGGGTAAGTATGGGATACATTCGCCGGTGCATCCTGAAAAGGCTCTGGATATAAAAACCCCTGATCCCGTAGATATCCATGATCTCTTTTCCCTTTCCTACCCGGTAGGCACCTACGATCTTCCGCTTCTCATCATCCCAGATAAACAGCTGGTGGTAATACAGATCATATTCGTCGATATCCATCGACCTGTTGGTCCCTTCCCCAACTTCACGGAAGGTGATTTCACGAAGCCTGCCGATCTCGTTCATGATATTCGGGATCTCGACTGAAGGGACACAGATCACATTGTAGTTCTGTACTTTAAATAATGAAAAGCGGCCAATAACCCTTGAAATCTCTGCTTCGATCTTCTGTACCGGAACCGGGTCAGCAATGGGTTCTTCCCGCTTGAGCCTTCCACGGCTGACCGAAAAGAATTTATTAACCTCCAGTGAGGTTCCAAGAGCATAAGTTTTGGTCCTCAGGTACCGTCCATACCTGGCGATATCACTGAATTCATACTGCTCCCTGGGTAAGATGGGCGAACCAATTCTGATATTGATGACCCTTTTCCGCTGCTTGAAAAACTCCGAAGGCAATTTAAGGGTTTGCAGCTTGGGATTTATCCTTCCCAGAAGTTGAAAAAACCTGCTGTTCTTTCCCTGGAAATAGATAGGCACAACTGGCACATTTGCCTTCTTGATCATTTTTAACACCGGGTATTGCCACTGTGGATCGGTTACGGCATGAATATCCTGGTTGAAACAGGAGACCTCCCCGGCTGGAAAAACACCAATAGGCTTCCCCTCTTCCAGGTGAATAAATACATCCTCTAACTGACCCTCCACGGCTGATGATCCTGCCTGTTGGGTAAACGGATTGAATGCAAAGATGTTTTTGCTGACAGGTTCCATCCGCTGTAGAAGAAAGTTGGGTAAAACCTTGTAATCGGGTCGTATCGAGGCGATCATCCTGATCAGGAGAAGACCGTCAATCCCGCCAAAGGGATGGTTGGATACTGTGATGAATGCACCTTCCATGGGGATTTTGGCAAGTTCATCATTACTGATCTCATAACGGATCCCCAATTCCTCATTCATGGAATTTATAAAGTCCATGCCCGACTTCATGCTGTTCTCAGCGTAAATCTTGTTAATTCTCCGGAACCGGAGCAGTAACATCAGGAATTTGGCCGCACTCTCACCCGCTATCCCTTTCACCCTTGCAGCCCGCAGGAGTTCATCTGTATCAATTAACTTCATGCCTTTGTTAAGACAATGTTATATCTGCGTTAAATATAAGTCAAAAATGAATAGTCCCGTTAAAAATTTCACTTAAAAATCCATACGCTTGCCAGGACAACAATACCGAAGAGTACCACCACCGAACCGGTTATTTTATTCAGCCACCATATGCTTCTCAACCTGATCCTCTTGCGAAAACGGTTGGCTATGGACGCAAGGATGAACCACCAGAGGATTGTCCCGCCTGCGATCCCTGCAGTCAGTGTCAGTATTTCAAAAATTGACAGGGTATCATTGGCCACTTTTATGGCCGCCATGATGGCAATGAACAAAAAGATCGCCATGGGATTAGACAGGGTCAGCAGGAAAACCGAGGCAAAATCCTGTGAAAGGGGGGTTTTGTTCAGGCGCTGAAGTCTTAGTTGCTTTACCGGATTTGTATAGAATATCCGCAGCCCGATATACAATACGAACAAACCTCCAAGTATCTGAAAATAAATCTGTCTTTCTTCGATAAAATTGATGATAATGGTCAGTCCGAATCCGGCGATGACGGCAAAAATAATATCCGCCGCAGCTGCTCCGAGTCCGGATACAAACCCCGACATATATCCCCTGTTCAATGTCCGCTGGATACACAGAACCCCTATCGGTCCCAGTGGAGCAGAGACCAGCAATCCGATCAGGAAGCCTTTTATAAAAATCTCAGGGATCATGATTTCGAGGAACAAGTAATAACGTAATCAGCGTAAAATTATGAATTATCCTATAATAATGAGATTTTCTTCATGCTAAGATTTTCACCTTGGTTATATTTGCAAACTATTTTATTACAGGATGAGACTACAGAAGATACAGCTTGAAAATAAGTCCTGGCAGTGGGCTATTTTGTTATTTCTCTCTTTGATCTGGGGAACTTCCTTCATCCTGATGAAAAAGGGGCTGGAATCATACAGCTATACGCAGGTTGCTGCATTCAGGATCTTTTTCAGTTTTGTATTTTTGCTTCCCGTTACCATCAAAAACATCAAGGTGATCCGGAGGGATAATATTCAATCCCTCATCATTGTAAGTATCATAGGCTTTGCCATCCCGGCTTCTGTTTACAAAAGCCCAAACCAGGATCGACAGCTCTCTGGCCGGCATGCTGAACTCCCTGACGCCGCTGTTTACGCTTGTAGTGGGACTCCTGGCATACAGGACCAGGGGAAGGTGGATGAATATAGTCGGGCTTATCCTGGGATTGACGGGTGCTATCGGACTCATGTGGAACGGGGACCTGAATATACTAAAAGGCATTAATGTATTTGCCATCTTTATTATTGTCGCTACCATTTGTTACGGGATAAACATAAACGAGATCAAGTTTAAACTTGTCAATCTTTCCAGCCTCGAAATAACAAGCCTGGCATTTCTGTTTACCGGACCGATCGCAGGTATTTACCTGCTTTTTACAGATTTTACACCTGCCTCTCAGACACCTGACTACTTGTTGAATCTCGCTTATATTGCTATCCTTGCCCTGTTCAGTTCCGTTATAGCCGTGTTGATCTTTAATCACCTGATCAAATATACCACCACCCTGTTTGCAGCCTCGGTCACCTATATCATTCCGCTTTTTGCCATTATGTGGGGCATCCTGGACGGGGAGAGCATACGGCTTATGCAGTTCTTCTGGATTGCTGTTATCCTCTTCGGAGTATACCTTGTAAATAAATAATATCTTTACCGACCAAATGACAAAATCACGCCTCCTATCCCTTTCCATCCTCAGTGGTCTGCTGCTGACACCGGCCTGGTATGGATTCGGAACGGGACTGATCCTGTTACTTGCCTTTATCCCGCTGTTATTCGTCGAAGATTTCCTGTATGAGAACAAATCAGAACACAGGCCTCATAAGTCATTCCTGTATGCATTTATTACTTTCTTTATTTGGAATATATGTGCTACATGGTGGCTCTGGAATGCAACCATAGCGGGAATGTTTCTTGCGGTGATGATTAATTCCACACTGATGTCCCTTATCTTCTGGCTGGCCCACATCACCCGGAGAAATACCAGCAGCGGTACCGGCCATTTTGCTATCATCGCATTCTGGCTTGTGTATGAACATTTCTATATGAACGGGGAGATCAACTGGCCCTGGCTTAACCTGGGGAATGGTTTCGCCAATGATATACTTTTCATTCAGTGGTATGAATATACAGGTACTTTCGGTGGTACTTTCTGGGTACTGCTTGTAAATGTACTGGGATTTATCCTGCTTAAGCATCTCATTCAGCACCGGACACTTAGAAACAAACCCATCCAGACCTCAATCCTGGCTGGCATCATCCTGATACCTATTGTCTTCTCTTTGATCCGGTTCAGCACCTACAAGGAAAAACATGATCCGAAGGAGATCGTGGTATTGCAACCAAACATAGATCCATATGGAGCCAAGTTCGGTGGTATGGAAATGGAACGGCAGATGGAAATCCTGCTGCACCAGGCAGACTCGCTGGGCACCCCGGAAACAGATTACTTCGTCGCCCCGGAAACATTTATCAATGACAACATCTGGGAAGAGAACCTGTATACAAACCACAGTATACAATCGATTTACGATTTTGTCCGGGTAAAATACCCGGCATCACATTTTATTGTGGGACTCACCTACTATAAACTGTATCCTGCAGGGCAGGAGAGGAGCAAAACTGCCCGCCAATTCTCAGGAACAGACGACTGGTATGACATGTACAATGCAGCTGCCCAGATAGACACTTCACTGGTGGAGCAGGTATATATCAAATCCAAGCTTGTAGTCGGCGTGGAAACAATGCCCTACCCCCAGTACCTGGGTTTCCTGCGAAAACTGACTGTCCGGCTGGGTGGGACTTTCCGCAGCAATGGTTTTCAGGAATTCAGGGAAAACTTTTATTCCCTTGATGATTCAACCGGCATTGCCCCGGTAATATGCTATGAATCCATTTTCGGGGAGTATGTCACAGATTACATCAAGGAAGATGCAGGCTTCATATTTGTCATTACCAATGACGGATGGTGGGGAAATACCCCTGGCCACAGACAGCATCAGAGTTATTCCCGGCTCAGGGCCATTGAAACCCGCCGAAGTGTTGCCCGTTCTGCCAATACAGGCATTTCTTCCCTGATCGATCAAAAAGGCCAGGTCCTCCAGCGTACCAACTACTGGGAACCTGATGCCCTCAGGGGTGAGTTGAATGTCAATGACAAACTCACATTCTATACCCGGCATGGTGATTATATCGCTCGGATCGCCTATTTCTTCTCCCTGTTAATCGTCCTCTACACTATCACCAGCATCCTGATTTCCAGGAAGAAATAGCCCCATTTTGCTTTTCCGTCTCAATTAATGTAATTTCCAAAGCCATGTTCAATATTTGTGTCTGCATGTTAAACAGTATAGAAGAAGCAGAAGAATTTATTACAGGAATCATTTACAGATGCATTTATGAAACTCAACTCATTCAGATATGAATCATCATTTGGAGCCTGGCTGAAAAGGATAGTGATCAATAAGTGCATCAATGCGATCAATAAGAAAAAAGTTGAACTGGTGTTTCCAAAATTCCCGGTCCACATTTCCATACCAGTCCTGATAGGTGCAGGCGGGATTGCCTATGCTACAAATTACAATCCATATGATTGGGATGAATCACATTACTTTATTGAAGACGCCACAGGCTATTTTGTGCTGGAACCCGGGATCGAACTGGAATTAAATATCGTCAGGTTCTTCCGCCTGGCCATTGGGGGTTATTACCGATATACTTCAAATATCAGGCTGTATGATACCCCTGAAAATGTCCTGCACGGATTCTCCGGAGGTATTACAATGAAGTTCGGGAAATTTTAATGCAGCCAGCCGGAATGGGTAGGGGTCAATCTCATGAGTGATCCTGCCTATCTGGCAACACGGCCGGAAGCATCTCCTTCCATCAGCTTCAGTACCTCATCAACGGTTACCTGGTTGAAATCACCATAGACGGTATGCTTCAAACAGGAAGCGGCCACGGCAAAATCCAGCGCCCGCTGATCATCGCCGGGCCAGGTAAGCAATCCATATATCAAACCGCCCATGAATGAATCTCCCCCGCCAACACGGTCAACAATATGGGTGATCTGATAGGTATTGGCTGTATATAATTTCTCACCATCCCATAGTACACCGGACCAGGTATTATGATTTGCATTGATGGAACCGCGCAGTGTGGTAATCACCTTCTTACACCTGGGAAATCCTGACATGATCTGCTTTGATACGGACTCATATGCAGCACCATTCACATGTCCGCCGGTCACATCTACTCCCTCGGGACTGATACCGAGTACCTTTTCAGCATCTTCCTCATTTCCCAGGATAATATCAGTGCAAGCAACCAGGTCCGGCATTACCTCTCCCGCTGTTTTCCCATATTTCCAGAGATTCTTGCGGTAATTCAGGTCACAGGAAACAGTTATTCCCTTTTGATTGGCCGTCTGAATAGCTTCCAGGCATACATCGGCAGCACCCTGGGAAATCGCAGGGGTTATGCCTGTCCAATGAAACCAGCTGGCTCCTTCAAGCACTTCTTCCCAGTCAATCATCCCTTTCTCAATGGCAGCGATGGCGGAATTGACTCTGTCGTAAATCACCTTGCTCCCCCGGCTCACGGCACCTGCCTCCAGGAAATAAATGCCCATCCTTTCTCCTCCGAAAACAATCTTGTCTGTCCCTACACCATACTGGCGCAGGTCCATCAGGCAGGACCTGGCAATGTCATTATCCGGGAGGCGGCTAACATAATCCACGGGTATTCCGTAGTTTGCCAGTGAAACCGCTACATTGGCTTCTCCACCGCCAAAAGTTGCCGTAAACTCTTTTGCCTGGTTAAAACGAAGGTTTCCGGGAGGGGCCAGGCGCAGCATGATCTCCCCGAAGGTTATTACTTTTTTGGTCATTATTAATCTATTATCTTTTTATGGTTTATATTTCAGGCAAGCACCCGTTTGTAATTCTCGACAATTAAACCGGCATATGGTTTTGCAATTTTAACCAGGCGGCCCATGTCATCTTCTGAGAGCTTTTTCAGTTGCTGAAGTACACTTACATTTTGCTCCAACTCTTCCAGGGTAAGGCATCCGCTGACCAGAGATGAAACAGGGAGTGTATAAACATACTGATGTAGCTCTGCATAGCTTATACCGGTTTCCCCAACCATATCGGGAATGTCCTCTGTGGCAATTTCCTTTGGTGTTGTATCGATACGTTTTCCCATCATGCTGCCTCCGGCCATGGTCTTCATAGCAATCACTCCGTATTCCCTTTCCAGCAATTCCGGCATTACCTTATTCTGAAATGATTCAAAACTGGGATCACATACATTCAAAGGCATCTGGCAGGTATCCAGTTCCAGTCCCCGTTTATTTAGCTGTTCCAGCATGTAGAGGTTTACATGGGGACTGGCATGTCCGGTGTATCCTATGTACCGGGCTTTGCCATTCGCTTTGGCTTCCAGGAATACATCCAGCACACCGTCATTCAGGCGCTGGTCAACATCTTCTTTAGTAAATACGGTATGCATCTGCCACAGATCAAGCTGATCAGTTTTCAGGGCTGCCAGGGATGCCTCAAGGTCCTGCTGAGCTTTTTCCCCGGTCCGGGAAAAACTCTTGGTCATCAGGAAAACATCCTCACGGTATTTGGGGGTCAGGAACCGGCCTATATACTCCTCTGATCCTCCCTTTTGATATCCACGGGCTGTATCAAAAAAACGGACACCGAGTTCCAGTGCCCGTTCTACCATTTGCTCTGCCAATGCAGGATCACCCTCTCCCATATGCCAGCCTCCCAGGCAAAAAGTTGTTGTTTTCTCACCGTTGCGAACGATGCGGCGCATCGGAAGAACCTTGCCGAGCCTGTCACTGGCAGGCTTGGCCAAGGCCCAGCTATGGAATAATCCATAGGCAGTCAGGGCTGCTGTTTTTTTAAGAAAGTTACGACGTGTGTCCATGGTCACAGGAATTTATCAATTTGCAAGATACATGCTATTTGTTAATGGGACCGAAATATTTGTCTAACCAGTTTAATGTTTCTTTAATCATTTCATTTTTGGGAACGAAATGATCTGTTTCATAAATTTTAAGAACTTTGTGCTCTTCAGGAGTTCCCAAAAGATCAAACATGGGTTTTACAGTAACTTCCAATGGGAAGGTAAAATCATATTTGCCATTAAGCATTAGAACAGGGATTTTTACCCGTGAGATATAATTTACCGCGGCAGCTTCAGGATATGCCTTCGATCCTCCAAAGCCTCCAGTAATAAGAATGCTTACCTTAAGACGTTCTTCGACAGCTGGAATGATTGCACCTAAAATACCCCCCCAGCTATGACCGTAAAATCCAAGTTTAGCCGTATCGATATCCGGACGGGTTTCTAAATAATCAATGGATCTGCTAAAATCTTTGACCAATTTGATTAAATATTCAGTATAGGTATGACTTTTAAGGCTCAGATCCCTATACTGTCCATCATTCCTTTCATATATCCCTTTATAAACAGGATACATTACGGCCCGGCCGCTTTTTAAAACAAAGTCCAGGAACCACATAGAATTGAAACTTTTAAGGAGGTCTGTTTCCCGTTTGGCGTAAGTGCCGGGAAAGAAGATAACTGTTTGGTAAGGAGGAGTTGAATTCTTAGGTAAGAAGAGATAAGCAATCATCCGTTCATTTTCATAGGCTGCATTAAAACTTATTTTTTCTACTATCCAATCTTCAGTGTTTTCATTCCTTTCCTGTATTTCAGCATTCAGTTCTGCTTTATCGTAAAGAAATTGGTTTTTAAATATTTGAAATTCGGTTTCTGTAACCGGTTCTTCATTATAAAAATTTCGCTGAACATTAAAGTTAATCGGCTGGAAAGCTTGTTCCGGTATTTGATCCTTATCCAGGTAAAGAATACAACGAAATCCATTTTTTAAGGAACGATCAAAGGTGTGAAGCTGACTCAAGTTGGTTGACATATAAGTGGCATCATTCCATGCACCACCCCGAATAATCCGGCCATCCTGAGTTTTATTCCAGCACCATTCCCTGACATTCCCACTAAAATCATATACACCAAAGTAGTTTATTGCCTGAGAACTTCCTATGGGTTCAGGACCATTTCCCTTAAAGTTACTTAAAGGGATAAGATTTGATCCAGCCCAAAATGAGTATGGTTTTACATAATATCCAGCAGCACTTCTCCAATGATTAGCTGTTGGCAGGTTTTTTCCTGCATATTCAGCATACGCTGCTGCTTCATACCAGCTGATCCCGTTTACAGGATAATCATCCTTTCCATCAGGATAATCCCCGACTTGCCATGCATCTGGAGCAGACCTCCCGGTGGCATCTTTAAAATAATTTATGGCTTCATCCCAGGACAGGGTTTTCTCGTCTTTAATGAATTCATGTTTCCAATAATCGGAGTTTTGATACCCACCTTTATCAACAAATTCCTTGAATTGTTTGTTGCTTACTTCATATTTATCTATAAAGAATCCATGTTTATCAGATAAAAAATTACCAGATGTTTCATCCCCATATCCCTCCACATACACCATATCGGGTGGGATTTCTCCGGTTTTGTGAAGTGTTCTGTATAATGTATCGAGGTTGGTGGGTGCTGCTGCCAAAATAGTTTCATATCCCGGCTTTTCTATTTTCCAACGATAAAATGTATAGTTTGGCATGCTTGTACTGTCAATAGGAGTGGTACCAAGAAATCTCCATTCACCTTCTATATCCGTATACTCTTTTACATAAATATCTGCGCCCGGAGGATCTGTTAGTATGGTATATTTCGTTGATACCATGGATAACAATTTCTTAAATTTCGGATCCTTCGAAATATATTTTTCTGCTTTTTGAACAAGCTGAAATGCTGGTGTAATGTTCAGATCATTGATTAATTGTTCAATTTCCGGCATGGCCTGTTCATTAGCCCACCTGATCTTGGCCTGTCGGTTAAAATGTCTTATTCCAGCTACGATTAGCAGAAGTATTAATACTAATCCGGGTACGGTTATCCCAGGTCTTCTTAACAACCTGGCAAATTTGCCAGATGGTTTCTTACTTTCAGGGATTTTAGATCTGCCTGTCTCACTATCCGGCAGTGTACCGGCCGTTTCTTTTTCCCTGCTGATATACCAGGCTAGAAACATAGCAATGGGCAGTCCAGAGAGCAGGACAATCAGGATAATGATCCTAACCTGTTCATTCACGCTGAAATGCTCTATCAAATATTCAAGCAGCTCAATCATGACCCACGCTCCACTCACATAGATTACAATAGTCTGGATGACGGGATTTGAAATGATCTTCTGTATAAACGTTTTTGATTGCATTGTCTACTTGAATATTATGTGAGTTCTACATTATAATAAAACTCATTCAATGGGATACCGTAGAAGTGAACCACATCACGGCCTTACCGGGGTGCCATCAGCCTTCCGAACCTGGGTCCAGTTATAATTGAACTCGGGCAGGGGGTACTTCGCAGCCTGCTGTTCATCGATATCTATTCCCAGTCCGGGTGCCTCATTCACAAACATATATCCGTTTTTGGTAACAGGTGCACCCGGGAATACCTCCCTTACTTCATCACTGAAATGCACCATCTCCTGTACGCCGAAATTCCATACGGCCAGGTCAATATGGGCATTGGCTGCATGGCCTACCGGAGAAGTGTCACCCGGACCGTGCCATGCGGTCCTGACATTGAACCATTCACCCAGGCGGGCCACCTTCATGGCCGGGGTGATGCCACCGATCTGTGAGATATGGATACGGATAAAATCGTACCAGCGATTGGCCATGGGATCTACCCACTCATGCGGATTGTTTAGCAATTCCCCCATGGCGATGGGTACGCTGGTATGCTCGCGAAGCATGGGAAACCACCTCATATTTTCCGGGGAAAAGGGGTCCTCAATGAAAAAGGGCCGGTACTCCTCCACCTTCTTAATCATATCGATGGCCTCCATTGGTTCCAGCCTTTCATGCATATCATGCAGCAGTTCTACCTCGTCCCCGAACTTTTTCCTGGCCATCTGGAAAATTTTGATGGTGCCCCGCTTATAGGCCTGGGGATCAAGGGTATTATCATCCGGATGCCCGAAGCCGTGCTGTTTGTAGGCCGGGGTTTGGGAAAGATGCGTTGAGCCATAACCTCCGAGCTGTATGCGAATGTTCCTGAATCCCTGCTCAAGGTATTTTTCCACACTCTCCATGACATCCTCAGGCCTCCGGCCCGAGGCGTGTGTGTAGGTATCCACAGCAAACCGGGTTTTCCCGCCCAGCAGCTGGTAGACCGGCATGCCGGCCAGTTTCCCTTTGATATCCCATAAGGCCTGGTCCAAACCGCTGAGCGCATTGTTGAGCACCGGACCGTTCCTCCAGTAGGAACTCACATAAGCGGTCTGCCAGATATCCTCGATATTGCTGGCATCCTTATCCCGGCAAAAATCATCCAGGTAGTCATTTATGGCAGATACAACGCTATGGGCCCGCTGCCTGAAGGTAGCGCAACCCACCCCGTAAAGTCCGGGTACATCCGTTTCCACCTTCACGATCACTAGTTCAATCCCACGGGGAGCCGTGGTGATGGCCCTCACTTTTTTGATTTTTACTTTCTGCAGGTTTAATTCTTTGTCCGGCGGATTCCAGCCTATCGGTGAATTGGCCGTTTCCTGTCCGCCCGTCAGTCCGGATTTATCCACTGCAGATGTACAGGCAGCCAGCGGCAGCAAAGCCATCGTTTTGAGAAGGTCTCTTCTGTTGCTCATAGTATTAGGGGGTTGGTGCTTAATTCTCCTGGTACATGTCTATAAAATGCTGATCCAGTTCCTCTGAATCCTTGTATTTGACGCGCAATTCATCCAGTTTTGTTTTCAGATCCTTCACGATTTCCGCATAATCCGGGGCATCATAAACATTCAGCATTTCCAGCGGATCCTTGAGGCGGTCATACAGTTCCCACTCATCCACATCATAATAAAAATGGGCCAGTTTGTATTCCCGGGTTACGATGCCATAATGGCGTTTTACCATATGTACCGCAGGATACTCATAATAATGATAGTAAACCGCATCGCGGTCCCAGTCCTCCTCTTCACCCCTGAAAAGCGGGAGCAGGCTTTCTCCCTGCATATCCGACGGAGCTGATACACCTGCTGCATCCAGGATGGTCTGTGCGAAATCCAGGTTCTGGACCATCTGGTCACTGGCTGATCCCGGATCGATGACACCGGGCCACTTTGCCAGCAATGGAGTTTTGAAAGATTCCTCATAGATAAACCTTTTGTCAAACCATCCGTGTTCGCCAAGGTAGAATCCCTGGTCGGAGGTATAGACCACCAGGGTATTTTCTGCCAGTCCGTTCTCATCAAGGTAATCCAGCAGTCGCCCTACACCGTCATCCACTGCTGCAATGCTGCCCAGGTAATCCTGCATATACCGCTGGTACCGCCATTGCATCTTTTCCTTCTCTGTCATGGTAGGATAACGTTTCTTAAAGTCTTCATTCATGGGACCGTAAACCGCATCCCAGGCAGTCCTCTGTTCCGGGGTCATCCGGCCAACTGTATTGGCAAATGCCCGTTTATCCCAATTCGAGGTTTCCGGTATGCCCAGCTCATCCATTACTTCCGGGTAGATCTTTGAATCACCGGCCCAGTTCATATGGGTCAGCAGGTTCATCTCCGCCTCCCTGGCAGCCGAACCACGGCCCTCATAATCATCAAACAGCGTCTCAGGTTCCGGAAAAGTTTTTTTCATATATTCTTTGTAATGTCTTTCCGGCGGCAGCCATTCCCTGTGAGGTGCCTTGTGCCAGAAAGCCAGGAAAAAGGGTTTTCCCGGATCCCGATCTTCTTTCAGCCAGTCAAGCGTAAAATCAGTGATAATATCCGTTGTGTAACCTTCCACACGGATCTTCCCTTCATCTTTTGTAATGAAATCGGGATTGTAATAGCTTCCCTGTCCGGGCAGTATCTTGAACTGGTCAAATCCTTTGGGATTGTTGCCGAAATGCAGCTTGCCGAACATGGCTGTCTGGTAACCTCCCTGCTGCAGTAATTGCGGAAAGGTAACCTGGGTAGTGTCAAAGGGAACGCGGTTGTCTATCTTCCCGTTGAGATGGCTGTGTTTCCCGGTAAATATCACAGCCCTGGAAGGGGCACAGATGGAATTGGTAACACAGGCATTGCTGAAGAGCATCCCCTCGCTGGCAATCCGGTCAATATTGGGGGTCTCAATCAAGTGATCCATATAAGCAGAGATGGCCTGGTAGGCATGATCATCCGACATAATAAGGATGATGTTGGGCCTCGCGGCATCCGTTTGCTTTGTTCCGGATTGCTTACAGGATGTAGCCATCGAGAGGATAGCTACAGCCATCAGGATAAGTGGTAATAAGCCAGGATTTTTTTTCATGTTTTTCGTGTTTTAGGTTCTTTTACATTTATACCAGATCCTTATAAAATGTATAATATCCTCCTTCAAGGATTTTTTGGGCTGTCAGACATAATTCTGTCATATGATAATCTCCCCACATGCTGGACTCTCCGTTGGGCACCTTACTGCCTTCCGGTACATGATCCCATCCATTGGGCCTATGGTAAACCGAATGCAATAAAATACCCTGATGATTCTTATTCATTGAAAGGTAAGGTTCAGACAATAACGTGTTCAGGGTCGTTAAGCCTGCCTGATAATACTTCCAGGCAGTTTCAGGTGCTGTTTTTTCCAGCAGGTTGCCCAGCCGTATCAGTCCCTGTGCACCAACGGCTGCCGCAGAGCTGTCAACGGGTTCAAAATCATTATACGGATCGGCAGGTGACTCCTGGTAATTCCCCAGCCTGTGTAAATCGGGTGCTCCCGTATCCCAGTATGGAATGCCATCCGTAGACGAATTTTCAATATAAAAATCACCCGTTGCCTGTGCCGCTCTCAGGAGCGTTTTCTTAACATTCTCCAGATCCGGGTAGGCGGGATTTATTTCCTCCAGAAATTCCAGGAACTCCGGAAATCCCAGCATGGCCCAGCTGAGACCGCGTGTCCAGGTAGTGAAACCCGAGAAACCCTGCTGCGAGTTCGGGCAGCGGTAATTTCCGTCATTCATATTAAAAACTGATTCATGTGCTACCCGTCCCCATACATCATAAGCATCACGTCCTTCCCCGTAATAAACAGCATATTTTGCCGTGGTCAGGGCATGCACTATGGCCCTGTCCAAAAGGTTTATCTCCTGGTCATTTTCATCGAGCATTCTGTGTCCGAGCTGATATGCCGCCAGTAAGATCCGGCATGTGCGGATGGTATCTATGAAAAGGGAGTGGGGACCGTTGAATGAGTAAATATATCCTCCGTCATTGATGTTGGACCAGCGTTTGGCCTGGACCGCTCCGGACATTTTCAGGGCCAGTTTATAAAACTCCTTTTCCCCGTCAGAAGCCTTGAACGAGCCCATGTTTGCAATCCTGAGCAGGTTCCCGTAGGTACTAAGGTTATTAAATCCATGATCGTGCACTCCAAAATGACTGATATGATGAGACATGTTAGCGAGGGTTTTCGTTTTACCAATCTCCAGCATTGTCTTGTCTCCGCCCGCATCAAATACAAGGATGGGAATGCCGTACTGGAATCCCTGTGTCCATTCCGTCCAGCCCCTTGTGCTGTATTTACCTTTGATTGTAAAAACCGGTGATCCCTGGGAAGGATCATATTCCCTGTCAAGAAGGATCACTTTTTCGGCAGCCAGTTGCCAGAACTGCCCCAGCCTGTCTTTCATTGATGAAATTTCGAGGTCAAAATCTATATTCATTTTGCCTTTCTTTATAGATTAATCCTATATGTAAATATATTGGATTATTTTGATGGCTGTAGTATTATGGTGTATTGAATTTCTCCACGCCAAGATCCAGCCATTCCCGGAAGGCCGGGATGTTAAGGTTATGTCCCCTGGGTTGGGCCAGTGGATTGCCATCCGTATCAATCAGCACATAAAAGGGCTGTGTATTGGTGCTGTAGCGGGATATCTGCAGATCCAGGTTCTTCTTTCCCAGGGTCTTTTTCACCTTGCCGTCAAAAGCCGATGTGATCCATTCCGACTCCGGCAGCTTGGTCCGGTCATCGGTGTAAAGGGCAATGATGATATAATCATTTTGCAGGCGCTTCAAAACCTCGGGGTCAGACCATACTTTCCCTTCCATCTCCTTGCAATTACTGCAGGCATGTCCTTTGAAATCCAGCAATACCGGCATGTTCTTCTCCCGGGCACATGCCATTCCCTCTTCGTAATCGAAATACCCCTTCAAACCATACGGCAGGTGGAGAAAATCTGCATGGCTCGGGATCCCGCACAATTCATCCTCTCCTCCGGTCATCGGGGATGTACCCGTTGCTCCACCCGGACCGGCAGACATGGTCAGGTCAAATTGCTGGCTCGATTTTGGCGGGATCAGAGCAGATATACTGGACAGGTTGGCCCCGAATAATCCTGGCAGCAAATACAAAACGAAAGTAAAGGACGCGATGGCGAAAACCAGTCGCGGAACGCTCACATGGGGCATGTCCGAGTCATGGGCAAACTTGAGCTTTCCCAGGAAATACAAACCAAGCATGGTAAATATGACCATCCAGATCGCCAGGTAAACCTCCCTGCTCATCAATTCAAGGTGATAAGTCTGGTCAATGGTACTCAGGAATTTCATGCCAAATGCCAGCACGATGAATCCAAGGACCACCTTCACTGAATTCAGCCACCCTCCTGATTTAGGCAGGCCTTTCAGCCATGACGGAAAAATGGCGAAGAGGGTAAATGGAAGGGCAAATGCCAGGGAGAATCCGAACATTCCGAGTATGGGTTTCATGGCGAGCCCGCCCGATGCCTCAACCAGTAGAGCCCCGACAATCGGGCCGGTGCAGGAAAAGGAAACCAGGACCAGGGTGAGTGCCATGAAAAAAGCACCCAGGTATCCGCCCTTGTCCACCTGCTTATCTGAGGTGTTGATCCATTTACTGGGCAGTACCAGTTCAAACATGCCAAGGAAGCTTGCTGCAAATATCATGAACAGGACGAAGAATATCAGGTTGGGGATCCAATGTGTGCTCAGGCTGTTTGTCAGCTCTGCCCCGGCACTGGAAATGGACACAACCACACCGATGGCGGTATAAATGGCGATAATGGAAACACCGAAGATCAAACCCTTCAGGATGGCCTTTCCCCGGTTTTCACTCCCCTGCATAAAGAAACTAACAGTCATCGGGATCATCGGGAACACGCAGGGGGTAAGTATGCCAGCCAATCCGGCTACAAAAGCGATAAGGAAGAATATCCAGAGGGATGCATTCTCTGATTCAACCGGTTCAGCACTCACGGTCAGGGAAACCTGATCTTCTGTCGCAACAACGCCCAGATCAAGCTGGCTTTCTGATTCCCGGATCCCGCCTCCTTCCCGGGGTTCCCCTGCCACATCTTCGCTTCCGGCCACATCGGCAGGGATTAAGAACTGGAATTCTTCTTCGGTTGGCGGCAGGCAGCGCTCATCATCACAACACATGTATTCAATGATGCCGTTAATGGTAAATCCCTCCTGAGAAAGGACTTTGATCTTCTGTTTAAAAACGGCTTCATGGCTGAACATGGTCAGGTCCATGTCAAAACTCGGGTCAAATTTCACCTCGGGCTCTGTGATCTCTTCCACCTCACCAATCCTTTCATAATACAAGGATTCTCCAAATTGGAAAGAAGTGGGCACGGGACCTCCCTCAGGCAATTTCTGTGAATAGAGATGCCATTTGTTTTCAATACCGGCAGTGAATATAAGATCGTATTCATATTCACCGGTTTTTTCTTTGGAAAAACTCCATGATACAGGGTCCAGAATCTGTGTAAAAGCTGATGTTGCAGCAGCCAGGAAGAAAAGGACTGCCAGGTATCTGAAAAGTCTAGATTTCATAATGATGGAAAATTGTTGATATACAAAGATAATCAATGAAAATATTAACGATCCAGGTCGGCTGTTAATAATAGGTTAAAGGCTGGGCAGAGTACCCATTTATTACATCGGGATCTCCTCGCCCTGTTCGGTGAACAGGCTGTATTGAAGCAACTGGAATGAAGTCAGACCTTTAACATTTATTTTGCAATTCAGATCTTTTGACCATTGTTTCCGCAAGGAATTCCATCCTTTGTTCAGAAAGGCCTCAACAAAGGGATGAACATGCAGGTCAAGCTTTTTCAACTTGTATTCCTCAAGCCGGTCCTTGATCTGGTTTTTCAGTTCATCCAGAAATACCATACTTGGACCAATTTTCCCGGTTCCCCTGCAGGTGGGACACTTTTCAGTGACATCGATGTTCATTTCCGGCCTGACTCGCTGACGGGTGATCTGTAGCAAGCCAAACTTACTAAGTGTCAGTATATTATGCTTGGTAGAATCTTTTGACATGGCCTCCTTTATACGATTGTAGAGCATCTGTCTGTGCTCATGGGAATTCATATCGATAAAATCGATAACAATGATCCCTCCCATATCTCTCAGGCGGAGCTGCCTGGCAATCTCATCAGCAGCAGCCAGGTTAGTCTCCAGGGCATTGGTGGCCTGGTCACTCACAGTCCTTGAACGGTTTCCCGAATTTACATCGATCACATGCAGGGCTTCTGTATGTTCGATGATCAGGTATGCTCCGTTTTTAAAGGAAACCGTGGTTCCGAAAAGTGCCTTGATCTTTTTGTCTATCCCAAAGTGTTCGAATATGGTAGATCTGCCATGAAATAGTTTGACTATTTTGGCCTTTTCCGGTGCAATGGTACTGATGTATTCCTTGATCTCATGGTACAAAGTATCCTCATTGACTACAATGCTGTTGAATGAAACATTCAGCACATCACGTAACAGTGCAGTTGTTCTGTTCAGTTCACTGACTATAAGCCTGGGTGGTTTTGCATCATAAAGTTTAGGGAAAGCCGATTCGAATTTCTTGACCAGTCCCCTGAGCTCGGAATCAAAAGTGGCCACCTTCTTATCCTGGGCAACAGTCCGGACAATAAGGCCATAATTTCTCGGTTTGATGCTCAGGAGCAAGCGCTTGAGCCGGTTCCGCTCTTCCTGGGATTCGATTTTCGAAGAAATGGATACTTTTTCTGAAAATGGTATAAGCACCACATTCCGCCCCGGGATAGATATTTCGGAGCTGAGCCTCGGGCCTTTGGTGGAGATGGGTTCTTTGACTATCTGTACAAGTACTTTTTGCCCGGCCTCCAGTACCTCTGAGATCTTGCCGTCTTTGTTGATATCCGGAATTCGTTTAAACTTTTGAAACCCGGGTTGTCTCCCCCTCTTATCAAAAACCAGTTTCAGATACCTGGTGAGGGAACTGAATTGGGGTCCGAGATCCTGGTAGTGCAAAAACGCATCTTTTGCATGCCCGATATCTACAAAAGCTGCATTCAATCCGGGCATAACTTTTTTTACCTTCCCCAGATATATATCCCCGACTGAAAATTCAACGTTGCTTTTTTGCTTGTTTAACTCGACTAACTCTCTGTTTTCCAGTAAAGCAATTGAAATCTCCGGGCTTGCTGCATCAATAATCAGTTCTCTAACGACTTCCTTACTCAAGTGTAAATTGCATTTATAATCTTCAATGGTTGCTAATGAATATATAGCATAAACCTAAAGACCTGTGACAGATCTTTAGGTTTACTATAATTATAAATCCATTAAAGATTTTGTGGTAAGAATCAAAAGATTATTTCCTCTTCTTATGCCTGTTCTTTCTCAAACGTTTCTTGCGTTTGTGAGTCGCCATCTTATGTCTTTTTCTCTTTTTCCCGCTCGGCATAATGGTCCTATCGCTTGACGTTGTTCTTAACCTTGTTTACAAATGACTTAGCAGGCTTAAAAGAAGGAATGAAATGTTCGGGAATAATGATGGTTGTGTTCTTTGATATATTCCTTGCAGTTTTCTTTGCTCTTCTCTTTACTATGAAGCTACCAAAACCCCTGAGGTAAACGTTTTTGTCTTTTACCAGTGAGTCTTTTACAGTTTCCATGAAGGCTTCAACAGTTTTCTGCACGGTTACCTTTTCAATACCCGTATTCTTTGAAACTTCGTTTACGATATCAGCTTTAGTCATTTTTAAAATCTTTAATTATCAATTAATTACAATAATATTTCAATTTTGAATTGCAAATATATATTATTTCATTCTATTTACGAAATCAATTCGATTAATTTTCTTTATTTGTCTATTATTTAGACTGTTTGAGGATTTCAGGTGTGAAAATCAGTGATATTTTAGTCCCGTGGTACCATGATCTAAAGGTAAGAAATACCTTTAGATACTCATTGATTAATTTCGTAACTTTATGCCCCTAAAATATCAAGTTTGAGATATGTCAGTAAATAAGGTTATACTCGTTGGGAATGTTGGTAAAGATCCTGAAACGCGTTATCTGGAAGGAGGCACAGCTGTATGTTCATTCTCCCTCGCAACCAGTGAAACTTACCGGAACCGGGATGGGGAGAAAATCACAAATACCGAATGGCACAATGTTGTACTATGGAGAGGCCTGGCAGAAATTGCAGAAAAATATGTCAGAAAAGGCTCCCAGCTATATATTGAAGGCAGGATCCGTACAAGGTCATGGGATGACCGGGATGGGAATAAACGTTACACCACAGAAGTCGTGGGTGATAATATGCAAATGCTCGGCAAAAAGTCAGATGGAACCGGAATCCAGGAAGATCAGGGCTTTGCAACAACATCACAAACCCCCAGCCAGCCAAAAGAAACCGGTGCTGGCAGTGATTTCAATGATGTTCGTCCCGGACCTGATGAATCGGACGACCTACCCTTCTAAGTCTATCTAAATCAACTGTTGCGTTTTGGATCCTTTGATCAATGTAGCTTTCTATCCGGCAGAACCTGGTAGTATACTGGCGATTTTCATTGTCCTGATACTGCTGGTTGGATCGGCCCTGATTTCCGGTTCAGAAGTAGCCTATTTTTCTCTTTCACCTACTGATAAACAAAATCTTGAGGACAGGGGCACCAGAAATTCAAGAACAGTACTTGAGCTGATCAGAAAACCGGTAAAATTGCTCGGGACCATCCTGATCACCAATAATTTTATCAATGTAAGTATTGTGATCATATCCTCCTTTGTCATGAACAGGCTGATCGATTTTGGCACATCCAAAACCCTGCAGTTCCTGGCACAGGTAGTGGTTGTCACTTTCATCCTCCTGTTATTCGGAGAGATCCTGCCAAAATTATACGCCAATCTGTATGCCTCCAGGTTCGCACAGTTCATGGCTTATCCGCTGAAGTTTTTTGAAAAGCTTTTTTACCCCATCTCTTCCATGCTGATTTATTCGACATCAATGGTGAACAGGAGGCTGGCCAGAAAGAAACAGAACATTTCGATGGATGATCTTTCAGAAGCGCTGGAACTCACTTCAGAGGATATTTCGGAAGAGAAGAATATTCTCGAGGGGATCATCAAATTCGGGAATATTGATGTAAAAGAGATCATGAAGGCAAGGATAACTGTTGTTTCAGCAGACATTAAAACCAACCTGCATGAACTGATCAGTATCGCCATTGATTCAGGCTATTCCAGAATCCCGATCTATGATAAGACCTTTGACAATGTAAAAGGCATACTCTATATCAAGGACCTGCTTCCCCATATCCAGAAAAGTAAAAATTTCAAGTGGCAGTCCCTCATCAGACCTCTTTATTATGTCCCTGAGAATAAAAAGATTGATGACCTGTTAAATGAGTTTCAGACAAAGAAGATACACATGGCCATCGTGGTGGATGAATATGGTGGGACCAGCGGGATCATCACACTGGAAGACATCATAGAAGAGATTGTCGGGGAAATCACCGATGAATCAGATGAAGATGAGGTATTCTTTGAACAAATCTCCGGGAACGAATACCTGTTTGATGGAAAGATACTGCTCAATGACCTCTACAAGATCCTGGAGACCGAGGATGATATTTTTGAATCTGTAAAGGGGGATGCTGATACCCTGGCCGGACTTATACTGGAATTAAAGGGAGATTTCCCCGACAGGGGCGAAAAAACATCTTTCAGGAATTTCGAGTTCATTATAGAAGCAGTGGATAAAAGGAGGATCAAACAAATCAGGCTTATCATCAGGCCTGGGAATGAGGACACTGCATGAGGACCAGGCAATATCATATGATCCCCCTGCTGCTTATGCTTCTTGTTCTTGCATGTCAGCGATCCTATACACCAAAGCCCAGGGGCTTCATACGGGTTGATTTTCCGGCCAGGGAATATGTACTTTTTGATTCAGTCTGCCCATATACCTTCGAGTATCCATCCTATGGAAAGATCGTACCCGATACTGATTATATTACCGAACCATGCTGGATCAACATTGATTTCCCGGATTTTGATGGAACAATTCATATCAGCTACAAGGAGGTGAACCAGAACCTGAATGATTTTATCGAAGACAGCCGCACGTTAACTTACAAGCATATCATCAAGGCAGATGCCATCAAAGAAACGGTATATACCAACCCGGAACTTGAGGTTCACGGGATATTATATGATATCAAGGGAAACGCTGCCTCCAGCATACAGTTTTATCTTACTGATAGCAATGCACATTTTCTGCGGGGCTCACTCTATTTTAATGTCCAGCCGGACAAGGATTCACTTGCCCCGGTAATTTCATTTTTCAGGGAAGATATTATCCATCTGATGGAATCATTTGCCTGGAAATAATTATTTTGGCTGTATGGGAGTTATCCTGAAAAAAGATTTATCCGAAAGATGCAGGCTGGGGGTCTGGGAGATCACTGAAGATTATGATGACCTGCGTTCAAGGCTGACCCTGGAATCTGAGGAAGTTCAGAAACTCGAAGGATTCAAAAATCTTAACCGCAGGCTGGAGTGGATGAGTGTAAGGGCACTGTGCAATGATCTGACCGGCATGAATTCCCGCATCATTTACAATGAAGCCAGAAAACCCTCCCTGCTTGACAATTCCTATAACATAAGCATTTCCCATTCAAATAAGCTTACTTCCATACTGATCGGACGGTACATGCGTGTTGGGATCGATATGGAATATATGTCCCACAGGATATCCAGGATTGCCAACCGGTTCATCCATGAGGAGGAAGTGATCACCCCGGAGCCGGATCTGGTTAAATACCATCTTTACATTCACTGGTGTGCCAAAGAAGCCCTGTACAAGATCTGTGACAAACAATACATTAATTTTAAAAAGAATCTGAGGATTGATCCGTTTATTCCGGCTGACAAGGGTGAGATCACCGGAACGGTTGACAACATAAAGGGTACTGATACGTACCAGCTAAGTTATATGCAGATGGATGATTATATCACAGTATGGTGCTATAAATAACTAAAAATGATTTACGCGGATATACTAACCAAGCTCAAGACAAGGAAACTATTTGCCATCCTGGTGGATCCGGACAAGCATGATGAGGAATCATTGCAACAGTTGGCCGGCCTGACAAATGACTCTGTAATTGATTTCATCCTGGTGGGCGGCAGCCTTGTTTCAGGTTCCGTTGATGAAACGGTACATGCATTAAAAGGGAAAACAAACCTGCCCATCCTCCTGTTTCCCGGGAACGTCCTGCAGATCAGTCCCCATGCAGACGCTATTCTGTTCTTAAGCCTTATATCCGGCCGGAATCCGGAATTCCTCATTGGCAACCATGTCATCGCAGCCCCCGTGCTGAAAAAATTAAATCTCGAGATCATCCCTACCGCTTATATACTTATTGAAAACGGGCGTACAACGGCTGTTGAATATATCAGTAATACCAAACCCATACCGGCAGACAAAATTGATCTGACAGTAGCAACCGCCATGGCCGGAGAGATGCTGGGACATAAAATGCTTTACCTGGAAGCTGGCAGCGGTGCCCTCAATCCAGTTAATTCAGACATGATCAGAGAGGTGAAGAAAAATACCGGTATACCATTGATCGTAGGCGGAGGCATTCATACAACAGAACAGGTCAGGCAGATTTATGATGCCGGAGCTGACATCATTGTGGTCGGATCTGTTGCGGAGGACAATACTGAGGAATTCACCTCCCTGCTGGAATTTGTAAAAGATCTCAGAAAGCAGTGATACACAGGGGGTCACTGCACAAGTTCCAGGATGATATCCCCTGTGGAAACGTTTGGACGTGAAATTTCCAGGAAATAGGATATCGTGGGTGCAATATCAATCATTTTTACCGGGCGGATCAAAGAAGATCTCTTGATCTTCCAGCCGTAAAAGATCAATGGCACATGATTGTCACCCAGGTATGATGAGTGATAGGAATTCCCATCATCTTTCTCCAGCCATCCGGGGGCCAGGTTAATAATCACATCCCCGGACCTTTTCTGGTGATATCCGTTTTGCATCTTATGAAAGATCCCTTCAGAGAAATTGGATGTCTGGAGGGTATATGAGGTAACTGCATTGGATACGCCGGTAAACTGTATCAGGAACTGTGCCGTACGATCCTGGATCTCCTGGTAGGTAATTCCTGAGGTTTCAATCAATTCGTGGTTCAAATAGATCTGCTGCCCGTAATAATACTTCACCCAGTCCCCTCGCCCATAGATGGCATTCAGGTAACTGCCCAGCAATGCCAGGGAACTCTGCGGGTTAAAATCACCGGAAGGTATCTTATGATAGGTCAGGTAGGCAGGCTGATGAGCCAGGCCATGATCGGAAGTCAGGATAAACAGGGTGTTTTGTTCACCCACCTGGTCGTCGATAAAGTTTATGAAATGTGCGAGTTCCTGATCCAGCCGCAGCATGGCATCCTGCATTTCAACTGAATTTGAGCCAAAGTATTTTCCGATGTATTCATTGGCTGAAAACCCGATGGAGAGATAATCGGTATAGTCATCCTGTCCCAGTTCTTCGTTGATTACTACTGCCGTTGCAAAATCCCGCGTGAAAACATTCCCATATGGTGTATATTTCAGGACCCTGAAATTCCGTTGATTCCGTTTTGGTTTACTGATCTTTTCAAGGTCATAGGGAAAAACCGTCCTTCCCTCAATCCCGGTTTCAAATTCACTGGTATCGGAGGTGCTTTCTGTATATTCAGACAATGGCAACAGGGTCTCCCAGGTCCTGTCAAGATATGATTCAGCCAGGTTTTTTTCATTGAACTGCCGGACCCATCCAGGCAATGAATCCATGTAATAGCTGCTGCTTATCCAATGACCGGACAGGTTATCATACCAGAATGCATAATTGGCCGAATGTCCTGCCGATAAAATGGCAGCATTATTGTCCAGTGCAAGCCCTATTACTTTTGACTTGAAATTCGTAGCGAGACGGATCTCATCCCCAATGGTCGATGCCAGCATCTGTTTCGGAGAGAACTGTCCTGATTCAAAATTGCCTCCGACTGTTCTGGTTTTATCATCAGCCACACAGTATACCACTTCTTCCTGGAGATTATTATACCAGTTATTGGAAATGATACCATGATGCGACGGCGGTGCCCCTGTAGCAATGGTGGCATGTCCCACCGCTGTTTCATTGATCAGGTAATCATAGGCCGCATTTTTGCAGAAAGTCCCTGATATTACCAGCCTCTTTATCCCTTCATCACCGAATTTATCCCAGTAGCGGTGGATATAATCGTACCGCATCTGATCAACCACCATGCAGACTATCAGTTTTGGTTTTTCTGAAGGGATGCGGTTGTGGTTTTGGGGAAAGACCGTGGATGGGATGAGAACCAGGGAATTAACAATGGCAACAAAAAAGAGATTTTTCATATCACAATACTGCGAAAAATAAGATCAACAATCTGCTAAATAACGGGCAAAGGTACGTTTTTATTTCTATTGGATTTTATAGATCTTCCTTGTAATTGTTGATGCCGGGGAAATGAACCGGAGGATATAAACACCCTGATCAAGACCATTGGCATCGAGCCGGTAACTGTATTTGCCTGCCATCTCATGGATACGCCGTTCATCGAAAACCAATCTTCCTTTCAGATCATACAACCTGATACGGTACCTGCCAGGTATCCTGGCTGTATATGAAATTAATGAACGGTGTTTGAACGGATTGGGGTAAATATCAAGCCTGTCCAGGTCGGGTATGCTTGTCCCCGTTTGAACAAGTTGAATGTTAACCCGGGTAGCCCTGTCATTTTCAACTGTCACATCCCTTACTAATATCGTATCATAGCCGGGAGCCGACACTTCCAGGTTCCAGGTACCCGGGCTTACCAGCCTGGCAAAATAACCCGTAGCCTTATTACTGACAGAGTATGATCTCTCCTTCTCATGATCCTGCACCCGGACAACCGCCTCTACCGGTTCGCCATTTGCTTTATCCCTTACCGTTCCCTGTATACCGAACAGGCTGTTTTCCATGTACTGCAGCATAGAAGGATAGTTATAATGCCAGAAATAAGGCAGTTCCTCCGGTCGGGGGAATTTTTGATTACTGACCTCCAGGGTCACTTCCCTGCCATGAAGAAAGTAGGTGACGTAATCCATCCTGCCTCCTTTGATAGCGTACCATTCCCAGCCAACGACTACCCCATCGTCAAAGCTCGACATGTACAGGACAGGGTAGGCTCTCTGCTGGGCGGTATCGGCATATTTATGGCCTGCCCAGTTGAACCAGGCATCATCCACATGATTATGACTAAAAGCGTCCCATGGATAATCCACCACCTCTATCCCACCATGGAAATTGGCTGAGATCACAGGGTGTATACTGTCCATGAACTGCATCTGGGCCAGGTTTTCCGGCTGGTATTCCATACCATCAGGATGTTCAATGCCATCAATGCCGGGGAAATTCCTGTTAAGATCCGCATAATTCAGGTTGAAGCGTCTTGGCATGCTGATTTTGTCATCGCCGTTCCAGTAGGTACCATCAGGATTGGCCAGGGGGTTGATCCATATCTCCACATTGTCGACCAGGCGGGTTACCAGGGAGTCTTTGCCATAATTAGCCAGCAAATGATCTGCCAATCTTAGCAGGAGTATATAGCCTGTTGTCTCATCTCCATGCATGGTGGATGAATAATAGAAGACTGGTTCGGGTTCCTTCACATCCGGCCGGCGGGTAATTTTAATGGCCAGGATGTCTCTTCCGTCGACACTCTTTCCAAGGGTTTGCAGCCTGCATATGTCAGGATAATCAGCATGAAAACCAAGCATCATATTGACATAGTCACCATGGCCGGGGTAGCTGTCCCAGTCCCCCGGAAACACTCCGTCACTCTTCTTGTACGGAACCTCCCTGCGTACATCAATGATCCTGAACGGGATACCATGACTTACAATTTTACCGAAGCCGGACTGGTTGGCATATATCCTGTAACCATCCCTTAACTTCCGGTCCACCGATATCCACCCTGAAAGTTCCTCAAGGTCGGAATTGCTTTCAGGATATATTTCAAGGATGATTTCCCCTCTCTCCTCCAGGATCTCACAGGCCAGTTCCATATCCTGGCCGGTAACTTCCTGTGCCAGAAGTGTTGAAGCGGATATGGAAAACAGCAGGAAAAATGCTCCACCCGGTATGATATTATTCAATGTCCCGTTAAACATTAAAACGAACGTAGATTACATCTCCATCAATCACGATATACTGTTTCCCTTCCACGGCCAGTTTACCCACATCGCGGCAGGCACTTTCAGAGCCCAGATCGATATAATCCTGGTATTTGATCACCTCTGCCCTGATAAAACCCCTTTCCATGTCCGAATGGATCGCACCGGCTGCCTGCGGGGCAGTGGACCCCCGCCGGGTGGTCCAGGCCCGTACCTCTTTCGGTCCGGCAGTAAAGAATGAGATCAGGTTGAGCATGCTATATGCGGAATGGACCAACCTGTTCACGCCGGGCTCAGCCAGTCCGGCATCCTGCAGAAAAGCCTGCCGGTCATCCGGATCCTCCAGTTCAGCAATATCTGATTCCAGTCCGGCTGCAATCACCAGTATCTCGTTCTCCTGTCCCACAAGAGCCTCACGGACCCTGTCGACATAAGCATTTCCGGATATTGCAGAGGCCTCATCAACATTGCAGACAAATATCACCGGTTTGGCCGTAAGCAGGAACAGGTCATAGAAGTATTTTTTATCCCCGGAATCAATACCGGCTGTTCTCACCGATTGAAAAGATTCCAGATGCTCTTTAACAGCCCCTAAAACCTCCAAACCTTTTTTAGCATCCTTCTCCCCGGCCCTGGCTGCTTTCTCGAGCTTTTCCATTCTTTTTTCCACCGATTCGAGATCCTTGACCTGCAATTCCAGGTCAATGGTCTCCATATCCCTGACGGGATCCACTGTGCCATCTATATGCGGAAGCTGATCATCATCGAAACATCTTAATACGTGGATCAATGCATCTGTATTGCGAATATCTCCCAGGAACTGGTTCCCTATCCCTTCCCCGTGGCTGGAGCCCTTGATAAGTCCGGGAATATCCACTATCTCCACCGTAGCCTGTGTGGTTTTCTGGGGTTGGACGATCGCTGACAGCTTCTCCAGCCTCGAATCCGGCACGCTGATGATCCCAAGATTGGATTTGTTCGAACTGAAAGCAAAACTTGAAGATTCAGCACGTGTATTTGAGATACAGTTAAACAGGGTTGTTTTTCCTGTATTGGTGATGCCGATGATGCCGCAGTTCAATGCCATATTTTTCTGTAAAGATACAAATGTGAATAAAATAAAAATCTTAAATTTAAGGCTTGTTTTCAGAACCAAATAACTTAAAGCGAATATGAACAAAGAGATTTTATTGAAAACTGCGGATAACATCCGTATCCTTTCAGCTGCCATGGTGGAAAAAGCCAATTCAGGCCATCCCGGGGGAGCCATGGGGGGAGCTGATTTTGTAAGTGTATTGTTTTCCGAGTTCCTGAGATTTGATCCGGAGGATATGTCCTGGCCCAACCGCGACAGGTTTTTCCTGGATCCAGGCCACATGTCCCCCATGCTTTACTCAGTACTATCACTGGTCAATGCTTTCAGCATGGATGACCTGCAGCAATTCAGGCAGTGGGGGAGTCCCACTCCCGGCCACCCGGAACTAAATGTAAAAAGGGGTGTCGAGAACACTTCAGGTCCCCTTGGCCAGGGCCATGCTATAGCAATAGGCGCTGCAATAGCCGAAAGGTTCCTTTGCCAGCGTTTCGGAGAATGGATGGCACATGACATATATACCTTTATTTCAGACGGGGGCATACAGGAAGAGATCTCCCAGGGTGCAGGCCGGCTGGCAGGATACCTGGGCCTCTATAACCTGGTCATGTTCTATGATTCCAATGATATCCAGCTGTCGACTAAAACAGAGGCCGTAACCACAGAAAACACAGCAAAAAAATAT